>LAHS01000837.1_pt1 | contig 52912 bp, 54 predicted proteins | sample 329651 | NCBI WGS metagenome assembly LAHS01 (sample SAMN03275699, study PRJNA271635) | activated sludge metagenome | isolation source: sample C-1 Sludge from hydrolytic chamber (first chamber) of Anaerobic...
ACGGAATAGCAAAAAAGTGTTAGATTGATTGCAGTCAATCTAACACTTTTTCTCTTTTGTCTCAGCCACATTTTTTTATAATGAGAACTACCGTTTTAACTGTAGATAGCGCGTTAGAGAAAGGCGGTTTTATGGTCTAAAGACTGTTAAAATCGTCTATTTTTTCTATGAGGAGCACTATTGAAATCCTATTGGCATAGAATAATTAAAGCTTTTGGCGTTATGCACATAAAAAGTTATGTTATATTAAAGAGTAGATATTAGATGAAAGGGACGTTAAAAATGATTGTAAAAACCCAAGAAGAAATTGAAGCCTTTAAAAAAATTGGTCGCATTTGTGCGGAAATTCGTGAGGCGATGAAAGCAGCTACAAAACCTGGTGTGACAACACTTGAATTAGATGAAATTGCAGGTCGCATGTTTGCTGAAGCAGGAGCTATTTCAGGTCCTAAGGGAGAGTATGATTTCCCAGGTTACACTTGTATTAGTGTCAATGAAGAAGTTGCCCATGGTATTCCAGGACAACGTATTATTAAAGAGGGAGATATTGTTAATATTGATGTATCCGGCTCTTTAAATGGTTACTTTGCAGATACAGGTATTTCTTTTGTAGTAGGGGAAGGTTATGAGGATAAAGAAAAACTTTGTCGCGTAGCAAAAAGCGCTTTTGATCGTGCAATGACAAAAGTAAAAGCTGGTTCGAAATTAAACCAAATTGGGAAAGCGGTAGAGCGTGAGGCTTATGCTAATGACTTAACAGTTATTATGAACTTAACGGGTCATGGATTAGGTCGTTCATTGCATGATGAACCAAACCACATTTTAAACTATTACGATGCGTGGGATTCAACAATTATGAAAGAAGGCATGGTGTTAGCTGTGGAGCCGTTTATTTCAGCAAAAGCAGAGCATATTGTTGAAGCTGGCGATGGCTGGACATTTATTACGCCTGACAAATCTTTAGTTGCCCAAATTGAGCATTCGATTATTGTAACAAAAGACAAACCAATCATTTTAACTTCATTAGATGAGCAATAAGACGAAATAAAAAACCTGCTTACCGATTTATTTTTGGTAAGCAGGTTTTTTTTTGACGAATAGAATACCAACAACAAGCACACCACATAAAAATAAGGCTGCGGTCGTCACAAGCAACTCGTCAAGATGATTATGAAATGCAATGCCAATGAATGCCCAGATGAAAACGCTAGGATAGACAATATCAAAATGATGATAACGTATATGTAAGGCGATTACGACACCAATTGTCAGTAAAATAACTGCCCAAAGTGGATTGCTAAGACCGAAGCCATTCCATTCATATGAAGTTAACGTAAAACTCGTATTTGTCATCAATAAAAATGTAGACCAAGCAAAGTAAAGTGAAATCGGTAGGCGGCCAGATAATGCATTATTGGAATGTGAGTACGTATTGTAAAGGAAAAATAAGTATAGTACTAACATTACTGTACAGATGAAAAATACTATGAATAATTCATAATGCCAAAATAAAATAGAAATCGCTTGTAATATACATACATTGCTAAAGAGAACAGTCTGTTTTATAGTTGTCTTTTTAAAATTCATAACTAACCAATAAGCGAGCAAAATGTAAATGACTATCCATATCATATAACTAATATTAATAGGTGCAAACATTACGGGAAAACGATTTGAGATTTCTAACGAAGATTGACCATTTATTTTTATAAAATAGGATGAAAAGGTTAGGATGAGTGAGACAATATACGTTATTGTCATTAAAATAAACTTAGGCAAGGTTTCCTCTCCCTTCGTGTTAAATTGTATAGGGAAAAGACAAATAAGTATAGGACTGTCACAGAATATCTATTTTATTATAGCGGAAAATCCTTACAATGTATCAAGTGAATTTGTTGAAATTATCTACAATTTACCATTTGGATATGCATCCAAATACTTCTTTAGTACAATAGAAATATCCAATTTGAAGGAGTGGAATTTTAATGACTCAAAATCTAAAAAATCTTGACCTATCGATTGAACTAGATAAAAAAATGTATAAAAAGAAATTAAAAGTACTTCAATATGAAATGTTAAATGCACAGCAATTTTTACTAAATAATAAAATCGGCCTTATTCTAGTATTTGAAGGAATGGATGCTGCTGGTAAGGGAGGCGCCATTAAACGTCTTATTGAGCGGGTAGACCCTAGGGGTTACGTTGTTCATCCAATTTCAGCACCACAGCCTCACGAATTACGCTATAACTACTTGCAACGTTTTTGGAGAAAATTACCTCAGCATGGTCAGATTGCCATTTTCGACCGCTCTTGGTATGGACGAGTGCTAGTAGAGCGTATCGAAGGATTTGCAAATAAAGAAGAATGGTCTCGTGCGTATGAAGAGATTAACAACTTTGAGAAAATTTTAACGGCTGGAGACTACATTGTTATAAAATTCTGGTTACATGTGTCAGACGAAGAGCAATTGAAGCGTTTTAATGAGCGTGCGCAAGATCCATATAAATCATGGAAGTTAACAGATGAGGACTGGAGAAATCGCGAAAAAACACCAGAATATATCGCAGCAGCGAATGATATGTTTGAAAAAACAGACAAGAAAAATGCGCCATGGGTTTTGGTAGCAGGAAACGATAAAAAACATGCACGCGTACAAGTGCTACAAGAAACGCTTGCACATATTGAACGCGAGGCACAAAAGCGTGGTTTACATTTAACAAATGTTTTAGATAAGTCCGATTTAGAGGATGCTGAATCGTCTAGTATTGAATTGTTACAAATTCAACCAAAAAAACAAGTGAAAAATAAATAAATAATATGATTGATGCTGTGATAACAAGACAGGAGCTGTTTTGGTTGTAGCAGCATCTTTTTTTACATACAATGAACTTGTACTGACAATTATCGGAAGGCTTGTGGAGAGAAATGGTGCTAAAAATTTGGAATTTATTAAGGAAAAAGGGTGGAAATGTGGTCTCGATTCAGGGGGAGAAATGCTACGTTCGCACATTCCAAGAAAAAGATGCACAAAGTTTAACGGGTCTTGTAAGCCGAAACAAATATTTTTGGTCTACATATGAACCGTTACAGCGTCCTGAATACTATACAGTTGATGCACAATATAAAAAAATCCAAGAAAGTTTATATTTAATGAGCTCAAAGAGAGAATTTACTTTCGGGATATATGAGCAAGGTACAAATAATTTAATAGGTCACATTGCGTTGTATGCTATCAAACGTTTACCGTATTCAAGCGCCTTTGTTGGTTATGCGATGGATGAAATCTATATAGGAAAAGGAATTGTAACAGAAGCGGTAGAATTGGTTGTACAATTTGCCTTTGAACAAATAGGGCTACATCGTGTGGAGGCGTATGTATCGACTGAAAATAACGCTTCGATTCGGGTGTTGGAGAAATCAGGATTTCAACGAGAAGGCTTATTAAGAAAATTACTGTATATCAATGGGCAATGGGTAGATCACTATATGTATGCTCGCCTAGAGCCATCATCATGAACACACAACAAGCTATAATAAAGTACAAAAAGTGTTAGATGACTGCTATCAATCTAACACTTTTTTGCTGCGCCATTGTTGTCCGCTTCGACGGTGCTTTCCGCTCAGCACAGTAAGCCTCAACCCTCTGCTTGCGCGCAGAATGCCCGCGTCTTACGCAGTGTGCGTTCTGAGCAGGAGTCACCGCCTTTGCTACCAACAACTAATGCTCACTTCTAATTAAAGAATGAATAGCTAAGGTTTCGTTAATTGTACTAACACCTTTGTTACATTTTCATTTTTTAGAACCTAAACTAGCAAAATCATTTAACAGCTTCAAAGGTGATTGTTTGATTTCGATTTGTAGGATATTGCTTATAACAATAATCAGATGAAATAACGATATCTTTAAAGCCAATTTGCATTAAAAGCCTTTTAAATTCTTGAATTCCATACCATTTTAAGGTGAATATTTCAAATTCGCTTTCGATACATTTGCCTTCTCTCCATTTATCATAGCGATGGTGGGTAGTTGTCGTTTGTTCAATATAATTGATTGCAGATTGTGTTATTTGCAATGTAATCAATTCATCTTGCTTATTTGTAAACGTTCGATATTGAGAGCTGCCTTCATGAAAATCTGGTTGCAAAAATATATCGACTATCAATCTTCCATTTGGTTCTAAATGATGATAAAAATTAGATAGACTAGTCATAGCTTTTTCATCATCAGTAATTAATAAAAATGTTCCAGTAGGGATTATGATTGCTTCATAAAGTTGATCAGATTGGAATGTCTCCATATTTGCTTGATAAATAGTTGTTTCTTTTTGTGCCTTTTTTAGATTGCCTCGACAGTAGTCTAACATTTCTTCGGATAAATCAAAGCCTTCAATAGCAAAACCTTGTTCAAGTAAAGGAATTAAAATACGCCCTGTTCCAACAGCTGGTTCTAATATTTTTCCTTTGACATGCTGAAGTCTGTCGGTATAATATTCGACATCACCGAATGATGTGCCGATTGGTTTATCTAGATTATAAACTTCTGCTGAAATCGAATGATAAGTATACATATAGTCCTCCAATTATAGTTTACTTTTTATAGTATTATTACATAAATTTACCTAATTATTATGTGAAACGCAAGATATGTTCAATAAAAGGAATGTCTACTACATTATTTACAGCGATATAATATAACAAAAGCCAATAAAAAATGTGTCTATCATTCGATAATTCGAAACGATAGACACATTTTTAAATTATATAGAAAGCTTTTCTGCCAAAAACTATGCCTTTGGCGTTATCGTTTTATTTACTACCGTCGTCAATTAAATCAAGGCGACCAGTATTTGGGTCAATAACTAAACCGTGAACAGGGACACTATCAACCATTAACGGGTGATTACGAATTGTATCGACACTTTTCTTCACGCTTGTTGCTACATCGCCGAAACCACGTAAGAAATCTTTTAAATCAATACCAGAGTACTCCATCATCTTAATGGTTTCTTCTTTAATACCTCGGTCTACCATTTGGTTAAGCATTGCATCTGGATCAACTGCGCTCATACCACAGTCATAATGCCCAACTACATACACTTCATCAGCTTGCAATCCATAAACCGCAACGAGTAAACTACGCATTACTGCACCGAATGGGTGACTCACTAAAGCACCAGCACTTTTTACAATTTTAACGTCGCCGTTTCTTAAATTCATCGCTTTTGGTAATAGTTCTACAAGGCGAGTGTCCATACAAGATAAAATAACGATACGCTTATCTGGGTACTTAGTTGTAATAAAAGGCTCATATTTTTTTTCTTGAACGAAATCTTCATTAAACTTTAAAATCTCTTTTAACATTGTCATGAAAGTTTGCTCCCTTCCCTAATGAAATATTTTAGAGCAAAAATGTAAATATGCAAATAATAATGACAATATTCACGCAATTTTCATGAAAAAAAAAGGAGTTTGGTAAATTATTTAGCTAATCTAATATGACATATTTATAAATAAAAAAACAGCTACTTGAAGTAGCTGTTTTTATATGATTAATATTTTTCTTTTGGTTGTGGATCTACAGTTACAGAAGATTTGCTATCTAAGCCAACTTGTAGATAGTGGATAAAGAATCCCATAGAAATTAATAATACGGCTGAAAAGCCAAGTACAGTTGTAATGAACATTATAAAAGCTCCTCTCTACTTACAATAATCTACTATATGAACTACACTAATTATACAATAGGTTGCTAGGAAAATGTAAGGATAATTTATGACATCCATAAGATACCTAGCCTAGAATAATATTATTAGGACTGACTATTTACTTAAAAAGCCCAGTTGCCATTGCGGAAAATTGGTTCAATTTGACCATTAGCTGCGATGCCATCAATATCCATATTAGCAGAGCCAATCATAAAGTCAACATGCGTTAAACTTTGATTTAGACCGTGAGACAGCAATTCTTTTGATGACATTTCTTTGCCACCTTCTATACAAAAGGAATAGGCATTACCTATAGCTAAATGATTAGAGGCATTTTCATCGAATAATGTATTGTAAAATAATAATCCGGATTGTGAGATAGGCGATTGGTGGGGAACAAGTGCTATTTCCCCAAGATACTGTGCACCTTCATCTGTTGCAACAAGTGATGCTAAAATATCTTGTCCTTGCTGTGCTTGTATATCGATAATACGACCATCTTTAAATGTTAATGTAAACTGGTCGATAATATTGCCACTATAGCTTAAAGGTTTCGTACTTGAGACAAAGCCATTGACACCTGTTTTGAGTGGGGCTGTAAAAACTTCTTCTGTTGGCATATTTGCCATAAATGTATTGCCATATATATTGACACTACTGCCACCTGTCCAAATATGCTTCTTTGGTAACTCAATTGTTAAATCTGTTCCCGGAGCTTGATAGCGCAGGAACTTAAATTGTTTCTTATTTAGGTAGTCGGCTTTGTTATGTAGCTGTTCGTCGTGAGTTTTCCAAGCATTGACCGGTTCATCTTGGTCTGTGCGTGTAGCAGCAAAGATTGCTTCCCATAATGCCTCAACTTGCTGTTCTTCTGGTAGATATGGAAATACTTTGGCTGCCCATTGTTTAGAAGGAGCAGCAATTACTGTCCAGCTAAATTTATCTGCTCGCATCATAGTATAGTAGTTAGCGAGTGCTTGACCTGATGCTTTTTGGAAAGTCATAATTTTTTCATGATCGATATCCTTTAAGAGGTCTGGGTTTTGTGAAACGATGCTTAAAAAGGCAGCACCTTGCTCTGCAAGCCATTCACGCTCTTGAATTTTCCATGGAGGATAAAAATCAAATGAGTCTTTTGGAGCTTTTTCATAACGTGTGCGCACAAGTCGATCATCTGATAAATCAACAAAAACCTGTTTTGCACCATTTTCATAAGCAATTTTAGTAATTATTTCAGCTAATTTTAAGTTATCGGTCGAACAACTCACATAAAGGTATTGATTTTTCTGGATATTTACTCCTATTTTCACGGCTAATTCGGCATATCTTAGTAATTTTGTGTCAAATGATAATAACAAATTCTTAACTCCTTTCGATAATAGACAATTTAGTGTATTATTCTTAATTCAATATAATCAAATATGGTCGAAATGTGAATAAAAAGCATTTATTTCATCGAAAAAATAATGAAATACATTTATACTATATAATATGTTTATTTAAAATATGGAAAATAGGACGAAAATAAGTAAGTATAGAAGATTTGGAGGTTCTAATATGGATTTATCGTCAGTAGTAGGGATAATTTTAGCGCTAGTTGCACTATTAACAGGGATGGTGTTAAAGGGAGTAAGTTTAAGTGCCTTTTACAATCCAGCGGCTATTTTAATTATCATCTTCGGTACAATATCTGCTGTAACAATTGCCTTTCCTATGAAGGAACTAAAGCGGGTACCAAAGCTATTTAAAATTCTTTTTAAAGAAACAAAACTAGCAGATGATATTGAAATTATTAAGATGTTTTCACAATGGGCCGATTTAGCTCGTCGTGAAGGATTGTTAGCGCTAGAAAGTAAGGCTTCAGAAATTGAAGATCCATTTTTAAAAAATGGTCTTACATTAGCAATTGATGGTCAAAACGCAGATTATATCCGTGATGTATTAACGGAAGAAGTAGAAGCGATGGAAGAACGACATATAAGTGGTTCGGCTATTTTTACACAAGCAGGTACATATGCCCCGACATTAGGGGTACTCGGTGCGGTAGTAGGGTTAATCGCAGCATTAGGAAATATGAATGATATTGATAAGTTAGGTCATGCTATATCAGGTGCATTTATGGCAACATTATTAGGTATTTTTACAGGTTACGTGTTATGGCATCCATTTGCCAACAAGTTAAAACGTAAATCAGCAGTTGAAGTTAAGCAAAAACGTATGATGATTGAAGGCATTCTTTCTGTATTAGAGGGGGAAGCGCCACGTGTTATTGAACAAAAATTATCTTCTTATTTAACGATGGAAGAGCGTCGTCAAATTACGGGTGAAAGCGGGGCGGGCGGCCTTGGCAAAGAAAGCTAAGAAAAAAAAGCATGAAGATCATGTTGATGAGTCTTGGTTAGTACCATATGCTGATATTTTAACGTTATTACTGGCGTTATTTATCGTACTTTTTGCATCTAGTTCAGTTGACCAAGAAAAATTAGAGCGTATGTCGGCAGTGTTTAATCAAATATTTGATGGTGGGTCGAGCTTTTTAGAACAACCATCTCCAATTCAAACACCAGATGCAAAGAATGATGAAACACCGCAACAGCCACAGCAAAACTCAGCGTATTTAAAAGATCAACAGGAGCTAGCTGAAATTAAAGATAGTGTCGATAATTTTATTGCAGTCAATGAGATGGAAGGTCAATTCGCAACAGAAATGACAGATGAAGGTTTACTTGTTACAATTCGCGATAGCATTTTGTTCGATCCAGGTAAAGCTACTATTAAGCCAGAGTATAACAAAATTGCTAGTGAACTTGCAGCAGTATTAGTGTCTGACCCAGCACGTAGTGTTGTCATTACTGGTCATACAGATAACGTACCACAAACAGGTCCTGAATTCGCTTCAAACTGGGAATTATCGGTAATGCGAGCGGTGAATTTTTTAAAGGTTTTAGTGAATAGTAATTCAGAACTTGATCGTGTTTATTTTAGTGCAAAAGGGTATGGGGAATATAAAGCCATTGCACCGAATAATACGGCTGAAGGGCGCGCGAAAAATCGTCGTGTGGAAGTATTAATTCAACCACTTGTTGCTGAAGATGGCTCTGCTGCGAAAAATACGCAGTAGTCAAAAGAAAAAGCTATTAGCAAATGACTTAAAGGTCCTTGCTAATAGCTTTTTTAGTGTAGAGAGGGAAGGTTATAGGGCATTGCTATTATTTGCGTAAAGAGCCCAATTCAGCAACGATAGCCTGCATTTCACTAGGGCTAAATGTGTCACGTTTCATAACCATTTCGTAAAGATAGACTAAATCTTCATAATTTGCTTCATCAAAATTCTCTGATTTCATGGCATCTACATTGACCATGCGAAGCTTATCTTTCATTTGATCGACCATATAAATAACGTTTTCTTTTGACGATATAGATAAATCCATTCAATTAACCTACCTTTCATAATCCTAGCCAATATCATTTCATTGAATAAAAAAAATGTCAACACTGTAATTGGGCGTTGCTTTAAAAATAGACTGTAATTGGGTAGAATAAGGGCAGTAAGCTGTTTAATTATAATAAAAAAGGGAATAAACATTACACAAGCAGGGGGTATATAAAATATGGGACAAAGTAAATTATTAGCATCCATCGTTGTAGGTGCTGCTGTAGGTGCTGCATTAAGCATGTTCGATCGTACTACACGAGAGAAAACGGTCGCTACTACTAAAAAAATGAAGGAAGCAGTATCATATTACGCATCGCATCGTAATGAACTGCAAGATTTAATTGAGGAAAAGGTAATCGCAGCTAAAGTACTTTGTGATAGCGTATCAGAAAATGTCAATACAATAGCTGAGAAAGTCGATGAATTTAAAGAATTACCTTCCACTATTCAAGGCATGATTAGCGATACAAAAACAGCCTTTACCTCACCAGAAAAAGAATAGGCTGTAGTTCAAGGAGGGAATTAAATGGAAAAGAAAAAAGCATCCATACGTTCTTCATTTGCGGAAGTAAAAGCATTTTTTTCGCCAAATGAAGATATGGTAGATGTGATGACATCGAAAGGCTTTATCCAAGATTTAATGCTTCGCATACAACGCGTTGAAATATCGGCGCTCGGGGCGCAACTTGCTTATTTCTTTTTGCTATCTTTCTTCCCCCTACTCATTTTCCTTGTAACGCTTTTGCCATATTTAAATTTAGAAACAACGCAAGTGTATTCGTTTTTAGTTAATTTAATGCCTGATGAAGTATACAGGTTGATAGAAAGTACATTAAATGAGGTGCTAACGAACCGTAATAGCAGCCTATTATCAATTGGTGTACTTGGGACGATTTGGTCTGCGTCAAAAGGAATCAATGCGTTATTAAGAGCTTTAAATAAAGCGTACGATACCGAAAATAGGGTGACCTTTATAGATCGAGGGCTCTCTCTTGTATTTACTATAGCTTTAGTAATTGTAATAGCAGTCGCGCTTTTATTACCTGTTTTTGGACAGCAAATTGGTCACTTTTTATTTTCAATTGTTAGTATTGAAGATGAGTTTGAATCCCTTTGGCGCAATATTCGCTGGTCGATGCCACCGTTACTTATTTTTGTAGTGTTGATGGCAATTTACTGGTTAGTACCGAATACGACACCTCGATTGAAATTAATGGGTGTTTGGCCAGGCGCAATGTTTTCGACGCTCGCATGGTTGCTTGTGACATATGGTTTTTCTTTCTATATTAGTAATTTTGGAAACTATTCTGCTACATATGGTAGTATTGGTGGCGTTATTATATTAATGCTTTGGCTGTATTTTACTGGGATGATTTTAATTTTTGGTGGTGTCTTAAATGCCACGATGCAAAAGAGAGCATTGCTTAAAGCTGAAGGTGCTATTAAATAACTGTAAAAGTAGCTCAAAAGAGAAAAAGTGTTAGATTGACAGCAATCAATCTAACACTTTTTGCTATGTGTGGATATAGATACAATGGATGCTTCCGTGGGCACACCGTTGATTTCCGTTCCAGGCGCTCCCTTTCCGCAGGCACGGCTTCAACTAATTTTTGCGGCTGTCGCCGCAAAAATGGATTTTCAGCTCGTGCTGTTCCTGCTGGAGTGTCGCGCCTTTCACTCCAATCAACTAATCACGCATCGCAGAAAATTGTGTGAGTGACTGGCACTAGGGAGTCTTCTTAAAGTGCAAAAATCCACTTTGCTTTCCGCGGGCACGACGTAAGCCGCAACCCTAGCTAACGCGCGGAATGCCAGCGTCTTACGTTCTGTGCGTTCCCGCAGGGGTCTACGTGGATTTTTACTTAGTAAAATTGTGTGAGTGACTGGCATCCACATATGCTAGCAGATACAAACTTTGCGATTGTAGTGAAGGGTTGCTCGACTCCTGCGGGACAAGCGTGAGACTTAAGCCACGCCCGCGGAAAGCGAGCAACCCGTAACGAAAATCAATGGCAGTAGTTTATTTTTATGAATTGGATGACACTTTAAAAGGTGGTCTCGGTTTGAGACCACCTTTTTTATACATTTTTATTAAGCATTCGTAAGCCGTTTAAAATAACGAGAATTGTACTACCTTCATGACCGATCACACCTAGTGGTAAATCGACAACTTGTAAAAAGTTAGAGGCAATTAATAAAACAATAATGCCGATAGAGAAGAAAATATTTTGTTTCACGATTCGTTGCATTTTGCGAGAAAGACGAACCGCATAGGCAATTTTAGATAAATCATTTTTCATTAACACGACATCTGCTGTTTCTAAGGCAACATCTGTCCCTTCGCCCATTGCAATACCAGTAGTGGCTGTTGCTAATGCTGGTGCGTCATTGATACCGTCACCAACCATCCCTACATATTTATGTTGATCGAGGAGGCGTTTCATTTCCGTCACTTTTGTTTCAGGAAGACATTCTGCCACAAATTCAGTAACGCCTGCCTCTTTTGCAATAACTTTAGCCGTTTTCTCATTATCGCCAGTCAGCATAATGACATCAATTCCTAATTCTTTTAACAATGCGACAGCTTTTTTTGCCTCATCACGAACCGTATCTTTTAATGCAGCAAGTGCGACAATACCTTCCTTGTCACGTATAAAAATTACTGTTTTACCTTCAGCAGAAAGCTTTGATAATGCGTTATTAGCGAATGTGTTAGCTTCTTCACTTCCAACAAAATCAGGTTTACCTATTAAATACTCTGTTCCATTAACATAGCCTTTCATGCCCCAGCCAGGGATATCTTCAATCGTTGCTTGCGCAAACTGTGATATGTGTTGTGCTTTAGCATAGGTAGTAATCGCTTGTGCTAAAGGATGGTTTGATTGAGCTTCAATACCTGCAAGAATCGCTAATGTTTCTTTTTGATTTAAACCATCGCGTACGATGAAGTCTGTTACGATTGGTTTACCTTGTGTTAAAGTTCCTGTTTTATCGACTGCTAATGCACGTAACGCACTTAAGTGCTCGAGGTGTAAGCCACCTTTAAATAGTATCCCGTTTTTCGCGCCATTCGAAATAGCTGCTAATGTGGCAGGCATAATGGATGCAACCAGTGCGCATGGAGATGCCACTACTAAAAGTACCATTGCTCGATAAAACGTTGTCGTCCAGTCCCAACCGATTAAAAAGTGGGGAAGGAACATCATAAGTGCAACAGATAGTAACACGAATTTTACATAAGTACCTTCAAATTTTTCGATAAATTGCTGTGAAGGTGATTTTTCACTTTGAGCATTTTGAACAAGCATAATAATTTTTTGGAATAATGTTTCGGAATTTGGTTTTGTCATTTCCATAGTAATCGCGCCATTTAAATTAACTGTCCCTGCAAATACTTCGTCACCTTCAAACTTGGCAATCGGTAATGGCTCACCACTAATAGCAGCTTCATCGATAGAAGACTGTCCTTTAAAGATAATACCGTCTGCTGGGACACGTTCACCAGGTTTAATCAGTAAATGGTCACCAATTTTTAGTGTTGAGACAGCGACTTTCATCGGTTCAAACCCACCGCGTACTAACCAAGCTTCCTCAGGTTGTAAATTCATGAGTGCAGATATTTCGCGGTGACTTTTGTTCATAGCATATGTTTCTAGAGCGCCACTGACAGCAAAGATAAAAATAAGAATGGCTCCCTCTGTCCAATAGCCAATAGCTGCTGAGCCAATTGCAGCTAAAATCATTAGTAACTCTACGTTTAATTTTTTTTCTTTTATAGTTTCTTCGATGCCTTCTTTTGCTTTTGCAAATCCTCCAACACAAAAAGCAACAATATATAAAAGAACTGAAGCAGTTGTTTGATCATTTGTATCTAAACGCCATGCAAGCAAGATAAATAAACCTGCCATAATAGCAGCAATTAGTTCAGCGTGCACTTTTATATTCTCAATTAATCCAGCATTTTCTCGATTAGAGTACTCCATCTAAATCCCCCCTGATAATGAAAATCAATATCAAAAACCTTGTAAATTAAAGAAAAACAAGCGTTTCTGTAGTTGATAACCACTTTCAATCAAGTCCTTCTTAATTTAGAATTATTATAACAAAGCTGTTTGGAAAAAGAAAGGAATAAATTTAAATTAGAATAAAAAGTACTTTGAAATATTTGGTTTAGGGGAGTTACAAATCAATATACTGATAAAATAGTGAGCTTGTTCAAGAAAAAATAGGGGTTTATCTAGCGCAAAAAAAGACACAGTATATTCACTAGGAATATTCTGTGCCTCTATATTTTGTGTTCGTTACAGGTAAATCTTTTCGTTAAAAATGTGCTATTAGCTTAGAAGACTCTTTCTGCATGTAGCGCAAGTTTCTCTAGAGAAGATTTATCTACATCAGCGTGAAGCGAGTTACCGTGAGAGTCCATTGTTACAACGGCTGTGAACCCTTCAACGTTTAAATGCCACATAGCTTCTGGAATACCGAATTCCATTAAGTCTACACCATCTACACCTTTAATGCAGTCTGCGTAGTATTGAGCGGCACCACCAATTGCATTTAAGTAAACCCCACCGTGTTCACCTAAAGCGGCAAGTGTTTTTGGACCCATACCGCCTTTACCAATTACAGCACGGATACCAAATTTTTTCATGATATCTCCTTGGTATGGCTCCTCACGGATAGAAGTAGTTGGACCAGCAGCTTTCACTGTCCAGTTACCTTCTTCATCTTTAGCCATTACAGGACCACAGTGATAAATTACTTGTCCGTTCAGATCAACTGGTGCATCGTGACTCATTAAGTGATGGTGAATTGCATCGCGACCAGTGTACATACGACCAGTAATAGACACAACGTCACCTACTTTAAGTGAACGAATTTGTTCTTCTGTGATCGGTGCAGTTAGTTCTACAACATTTGTAGAAGTCTCTTCTGCTGTTGCAGCAACTTCATCTTTAAATGTAATTTTTTCGCCTTCTTGATAGTGCCAGTTAATGATTTCACCAGTTTCTGGATTAATATCAACTGCCATACGACGGTATGCCCAGCAGTTATAGGCTACTGATACGTAGAATGATGCAGGAATACGGTGCATAACGCCAATTTTACAACCAAGTAAAGTTGCTTCACCACCGAAGCCCATTGTACCAATACCGAAAGTGTTGGCAGTTTTTACAACATATTCTTCTAATTTTGCAAGATCAGGATTTGCATTCGTATCTTCCACATGACGGAATAATTGCTCTTTTGCTAAATCATAGCCAGAAGAGCGGTCGCCACCGATACCTACGCCGATGAAGCCTGCAGAACAGCCTTGACCTTGTGCTTGGTAAACAGAGTGTAGAATACATTTACGGATACCGTCTAAGTCACGACCAGCACGACCAAGACCTTCTAACTCACATGGTAAGCTGTATTGGATGTTTTTATTTTCACAGCCGCCACCTTTAAGAATTAATTTAATCGTAATATAGTCTTTTTCCCATTGCTCGAATTTCATAACTGGTAGTCCATCACCAAGGTTGTTGCCACTGTTTGCACCAGTTAAAGAATCAACAGCATTTGGACGTAATTTTGCATCGGCTGTTGTATCGTTAATTGCTTTTTTGATTGCTTCTTTAATCTCTAATTGGTTTACACCTACAGGAGTGTAGATTTTAAATGTTGGTAGACCAGTATCTTGACAGATTGGTGATACATTGTCTTCTGCCATAATAATATTATTAGAGATTGTTTCTAAACTCATTGCTGCACGAGTGCCTGCATTTTCAGCTTCTTTCGCTTTTTTAATGGCACGACGTACATCTTTTGGTAAGTTTGTTGACGTTTCTGTAATTAAATCGTATAGACTTTTCTCCAAAGTTTGAAGATTCATTTTGGTATTGCCCCCCATAGAAAATTTAATTATTTCCACGAACCATTATACTCTTTTCCACTAATGAAAAAAAGAGTGCATGTAATTGTGGTAGGAATTAGCGAATAACTTTATAGAATTCTAATGTTTCGTAATTTGCCATTAAATGTTCAAAGAGAGTAATCGCTTATCAGGAACGTTTGTTCTATAATGGAATTAACTTTAATTCAAGGAGGATATTTCATGTCAGAAACAATTTCGTTAAAGTTACCAAAGGAAGTTGAATCATATCGAAATATAATAGAAGGAACCATGATTCCTGTTGTTGTAATGGAAGCGCATGAAAAGGAAACGACTTTATTTGCAAGTAAATTAGCAGGGAATCCATATTTTCCACTGACTATGGAATATCCTAAAAACGAGGAACAACAACCATTAAAGCTTTTAGCACAAATTAATTTTGCGGATGTTCCTAAGCACGTGCCTCATTTCCCAGAGCAGGGGATATTGCAATTTTACATTGACGGTTATGATGATGTCTTAGGGATGGATTTCGATAATGGGAAAAATCAAGCGGGTTTTCGCGTTATTTTCCACGATACAATCATTGATGATGAATCGCAACTTGTGCAAGACTTCTCATTTATCGAAAATGAGGATGAAGAAATGTATTTTCCTGTAGAGAAAGAACTGGCATTAAGCTTTAAAGCAAAATTTGAACCTTTATCAATGGGTGATTTTCGAAGCGATGAAAAGTACGCAAGTCTCTTAGCGGCTATTGAAGAAGACGAAGAATTAGCAGATGTATTGTATGATGTATTATCTGGCGCAGGGCATAAAATGGGGGGATATCCATTCTTTACACAGGATGATCCTAGAGCTTATGGCGATTATAACGATTCTACAACGTTGTTATTGCAAATAGATAGTGAAGGAGATCATATATTGTGGGGAGATTGCGGTGTTGGCAATTTCTTTATTACAGAAGAAGAGCTTAAAAATAAAGATTTTAGTCAAGTTGTTTATAATTGGGATTGTCATTAAAAAGCAAGCGGGCAAATTATTTGCTCGCTTGCTTTTGCGTGTCATTATTGTTCACGAGCGTTGAATTGCTCCATTTTCTCTTCTAAATCATCCATCATTTCAATTAGACGATCAATATCCTGTAATTCAGTCGTTTCTGGGTCGATGGCATCTAATACTTCTAAAAACATTTCAAGACGTTCTTTTAAGTAAGTTACTTGTTGCTCTTTATCAGTGATTGGCTTTGACATACATACACCTCATTTCGTCCCTTACATCGTAGCTGATTTAGGACTAAATTTCAATGCCTAGGTAAACACCTAGGACTTAGAGATTATTTTGAAAAATTAATAGACAGAATATTTACAATATTGATGTTGTATGTTAAAGTTGTTTTAAGAAATAGTAAAGGAGCTGATGGTACTAAACGGTGAACTCTAACTCGAAAAGGAGGGAGTTTAAACAAGTAATCGGCAAATAAAAAGCCGAAATTCGTGTTTATACAATTGAATGGAGATAAGTGTTAGTTAAGCCTTAGCGTAAAATCACATGTGGTGAGCGCTAAGGCTTTTTGGTATGCTGTTATGTGGAAGATGACTTGATGTTGGAGGAAAAAATGACTTACTTCTCAGATTACAGCAAAAAAAGGTTTGCAATCCTAGTGTTAATTGTATCTATATCAGGGTTTTCGCAAGGAATGCTACTGCCACTTATTTCTATTATTTTTGAACGTGACGGTGTATCCTCTGCATTAAATGGTTTAAATGCGACAGGTCTATACATAGGAACTTTATTAATCTCACCGTTTATCGAACAACCTTTACGAAGATGGGGCTACAAACCAATTATTTTAATAGGTGGTGCACTTGTATTTGTCTCACTCCTTGTATTTCCTTTATGGAAAAGTGTTACATTTTGGTTCGTGTTGCGTTTGCTGATCGGTGTAGGCGATCATGCGCTACATTATGCAACTCAAACATGGATTACAAGCACAGCTGATCATAAAAGTTTAGGGAAAGGCATGGCTATTTATGGGTTGTCTTTTAGCACAGGTTTTGCGGTAGGGCCATTGATGGTAAAGCTTATACAAATTGCTGAACCATTGCCGTTTATTGTGTCGTCGATTATGTGCTTATTTGCATGGTCATTTGTATTTTTATTACGCAACGAGAAGCCAGAGCGTCTAACTGGTGATATGAATGCAAGAGGATGGAATCGCTATAAGGTGGCTATTGTATTTGGGTGGATTGCATTTTTAGGCCCTTTTGTTTACGGTTTTTTAGAATCGTCGTTAAATGCTTTATTTCCAGTATACGCCTTGCGTAAAGGTTTTGATGTGGATATGATTCCCATTATTTTATCGGTCTTTACCTTTGGAGGTATTTTAACGCAAGTTCCTCTTGGCGCATTGGGCGATAAAATTGGACGGCGAAATATCTTGATGACTGGAGCATTTGGAGGAGCTATCCTTTTTAGTGTGGCCAGTTTTTTAGAGCATTCACCATTAGCGGTAGCAATCGTATTTTTCTTTGCAGGTACATTGGTTGGTTCGATGTTTTCTCTTGGAATTACATACATGGCGGATTTAACGCCGAAAGAACTGTTACCGACTGGCAACTTACTTTGTGGAATTGCCTTAAGCATCGGTAGTTTAACAGGACCGTTTTTAGGCGGGGTTTATTTAGAGTTTGTAAAAAATTATAGCTTCCTTTTACTTGTGGCGTTGCTCTTACTAACTGTGGCAATCGTTTTAATGATATTCGGGAAGCATAAAAATAAGCGACCAGTGACGGTTTAACGTCATGGTCGCTTTTATATGCAAAATAAAAGAGCGGGGCTCATCTCCCGCTCATAAAACAAAAAACGCCCAGCAAATCCGTGCTGTAATGGCGTTTTTCGGTGTGACACGGATGTTCCGTCCATGCCACGTAGGTTTGGCACCTAACAACATATTATACAGATAAGCTATTATAAAAGCAATGAGATAGTTGATAGATATATAAGGAATTAAATGGGATTCCCACGGTGATGGGGGGAATCCATTTGATAAATAGTGATACCCGCGGAATGGAGCGAAATATCCGCGAAATTAGAGTGAATACCCGCGAAAGATCTCATCATAATTTTTTGAAACGTGTTCGCTTTTTAATTCGAGTATGCTGCTAAAGTGACTGGAGAATATGCATCACCATACTAGGTTCCATGCGTTTTTTATAGTCTGCTTCGGCGCTAGCAAAACGGATAATGCCTGCTTTATCAATTACATAAGTAGCTGGTACTGGAAGTTCCCAAGAATGATCACCATTAAATGTTTCGAGTGAAATATCAAGCGATCTGTAGATAGGATATACATATTCAGGCAATTTAAATTTAAGATTATATTTTTCTGCTGTTTTATTGTGCAAGTCGCTTAAAACATGAAAATTTAATTCGTTCTTTTCTTGTACAGACGCAGAATAGTTTGGAGTTTGAGGGCTAACTGCAATCAATTGGCCCCCAATTGCCTTAATGTCATCATTCATGCGCTGGTATGCTTTCAACTCAAGGTTACAGAATGGACACCATGTACCGCGGTAAAATATAAGAACAACAGGACCTTTCAAAAGTTCTTCAGATAAAGTTATCTTTTGACCTGTAGAATCCACTAAAGTGAAGTCAGGCGCTTTGACTCCAGCTATTAAACCCCTACCGGAATCAGAAGTACGTAAATCCTGAATCGATTTTTCGAATGCATCCAGCACTTCCTTTGGGAGCACCTTTTCCATATGTGTAGCTGCTATATCTAAATCTCTTTGCAATTTTTGAAATGATGTGTTTTCCATTATGTCATCTCCGTATCGTATTATATTTTGTATGTAGTTATACGATACATCTTTTTCTAGAAGGAAGATGTAATGTTGTTTACAACTCATTTTGAAAATCTCTTTTCTACTTGATACGCTCCAGCATTTTTCAGTCTAAGAGATGTTTCTCTCCAAAAGCTTTCCGATGGATATAGATTGTTTTAAATTCTGTCTTAATGACTTCTTCTTTAACAAGTTCTTGTAAAACCACAGTTACAGCTTCTCTGGTTGCACCAACTAAATTGGCGATTTCTTGATGCGAAATAGGAAAATCTATTTTGTAATACTCATTATCACCCGTAAGTCCAAACTGATCAGATAGTTTAATAAGCGCATATAAAACTTTGTCATGTAGTTTCCCAAGAGCTAGATTTTGCGTTAATTGACTCATAAGTATAACTCGATTACTAAGTACTTTTAACAATGTCATCATAAATTGAGGCCGCTGAATTAAAAAATTTTCAAATCTTTCCTTATCCATCAAACATATATGGCTTTCCTCTATCGTTTCAATAAAATTCTCTCGGGTACCAAATGATATAATAGCCATTTCCCCAAATACATTACCTTCGTTGAGTATATCCGAAGTAAATTGCTTACCTTGAGCATTTACCTTATACAGGCGCAACTTCCCCTTTTTAACAAAGTAAAGCCCCTCCGAAAAAGTTTCTGGTGTTTGAATAAAAGTGTTTTTTGGAAAAGTCGTTATTAAAGTTAATTGTTCCATTTCTATTAAATCTTCCATCGAGAGCGAATTAAGCAGATTAAATTGCGATAAGTATTGAATGTTATCCATTTTTCCTCCTTATAATTGCATGGGCTCTACAAGACTATAACATATGAAATCAATCGACAATCATGACAGTACTCAGCTTAAGCAGAACTGTAAAAAAAGCGCAGTCTACAAAATGTAGACTACGCCTAATCAAGATCAACAAAATTTTAAAAGTATATCATTTTCGATGTTCTGCTTTAAGAACCAAGGAGCAAATGCACTCCACTTGGGCAGTTTGTGCGAACATGTCAACGGGCTGAATATATTCTATATCATAAAGTTTTGATAATTCCTGTAAATCTTTAGCTAGTGTGGATGGGTTGCAAGAAGTATAGACAAAACGTTTTGGCTTTAGTTTTAGAACTGTACGAATAAATTCTGGTGCAAGGCCTGTGCGCGGCGGATCGACTGTAATGACATCCGGCGTAAAGCCCTCTTTTCGCCATTTCGCTAAGACACTTTCGGCAGTGCCCACCGCGTATTTCGTATGTTTAAAACCATGCTTGCGCGCGTTTGTTCGAGCATCTTGAATGCTCTCGGGAATAACATCCATACCGCGAACTTCTTTCGCTTGATCAGCTAACCATAAACCAATTGTTCCCACACCACAGTAAGCATCAACAACCGTTTCTTTACCTGTTAATGCAGCTGCTTTTTTAATTTCATTGTATAAATGTACGGTTTGTGTTGGATTCAATTGGAAGAATGCACGAGCAGAAAGGTCGAAGGCTAATTCCCCAAGCTCCTCATGAATTGTTTCCTTGCCGTCCAGCACAATCGTTTCATCACCGAAAATTAGAGAAGTTTTTTCACGATTAATATTTTGTGCAATCGACACAATACTTGGGTCGATTTTTTTAATGCGTGTTATAAGCTCAGCAAGGTGGGGAATTTCTTTGCGTGTCGTTACAAGCACGACTTGCGTTTCACCTGTACGAATCCCTGTACGGACAACAATCGTACGTACTAAACCATCGAGCGTACGACCATCGTAAATCGTAATATTTAGTTTTTGTAAGATTTTACGTGTTGCCACTGTAATTTTCGATGTGATTGGATGTTGTACAAGACAATCGTTAATATTCAGTAGCTTGTTGCTGCCTTCAGTAAAAAGACCTGCATAAACACGTTTACCTTCTTTACGTACTTGGAACTGGCTTTTGTTGCGATAATGCCATGGGTTATCCATACCCAGTGTATGGCGAACTTCTACTGATGCAGCTAATGGCTTAGCATAGCGTTCTAAAGCTTGCATCACGATATCACGTTTTTCAAGAAGTTGTTTTTCGTATGTCATATGTTGAAGCTGACAACCGCCGCATTCATTGTAAACAGGGCAAGGTGCTTCCTGACGATGCGGTGATGCTTTGCGAATCGCCAGGATTTCAGCCTCTGCGAAATTTTGTTGTGTTTTTGTAACTTGAGCAGTAATTTCTTCTCCTGGAATTGCGCCTTTTACGAAGACAACGTTGCGTTTGTAAAAGCCCACTCCTTCGCCATTAATACCAAGTCTCTTTATCGTTAATGGGAATTTTTGTCCCACTTCCATCGTTGTTTGTTGCGTCAAGCGATCCACGTCCTTTAACTTTGTTCAGCATGTAAGTAAATAACGTGCTGATGTCATCTCCCCATTATAACTAAGGAGTGGACGATTGCATAGTGACAGGGAAATCTTCATACTCCAATACTAAATCATCGAGCGATAAAAATGTATAGCCCTGCTTTTTCGCTTCAGCAATAAATAAAGGAAGTGCTTCTGCATTATCTTGCGCTACTGTATGCATTAAAATGACAGCACCAGGGTGAAGTTGCTCCATTAACGCATTATACGCATAATCTGCTCCACGGCGTTCATCCTTTAGCCAATCTTTAAAAGCGACAGACCAGAAAATATGACGATAACCTTCAGCATTGCCGACTTCCAACAACTTCGCATTGAAAATTCCTTCTGGTGGGCGGGCATAAGTTGTACGATCAATGCCTGTTAATTCACGTAATTTCCCATCGAATTTGCGCCATTCTGCACGCATACCATCTCTCGTTAACCTAGCCATATTGGGATGACCATAGGAATGGTTGCCGATAGTATGACCATCTTGCACCATACGTTTAACAAGGTCACTAGCACTTTCTAAATAATGCCCCGTTAAGAAGAAAGTTGCTGGCGCTTTTTCTTTTTCTAACGTATCCAATATACTTTCGGTAAAGCCATTTTCGTATCCATTATCGAAGGTTAAGTAAACAACTTTTTTATCGGGTTTTCCTTTATAAATTGCGCCATATTGGTCGAGTAGCTTGTCAAGTTGTGCTCCTGCTTGTGCTGGTTCGCCATTCTGTGCTTTTTTAATGCCCCAATGATATTCATCTGAGCCAGAAGCAAAGTATGGATTAAAGCTAATTGCTGCGGCAATAATAAATGTAGCAATTACCGCGCCTACAATATGTTGTTTCCACATAAAAACGCATCCTTTCCTTTTCGTTTAGGATGCGTTACTTTTTAAAATTTATCCTACTTTAAGTTTCACTTTGCACTTGGATTTTATAATAAATTTTCAAGTGCTTCTTTTAAATGTGGAAATTTAAATTCGAAGTTGTGCGCTTGTAAAACAGTAGGTAATACATGCTGGCCTTCTAAGACAAGCATACTTTGTTCGCCAAGAGCTAAACGCATGGCAAAACTCGGGACTGGCAACCAATGACGGCGCTTCATTACCTGTGCGATAGTTTGTCCGAACTCCTTCATGCGTGTAGCATAAGGAGCTGTGACATTAAATGGTCCGCTGATAGACGCATTTGTAATCGCAAAATAAATGGCACGTGCCACATCCTCGATATGGACCCATGATAGCCATTGCTCACCCGAACCAATCGTTCCGCCTATATGCATTTTATAAGGCAATAGCATGGAAGGCAGCGCGCCATTGTCACGACCTAAAATAACACCAAAGCGTGCGAGTGCTACACGAACGCCTAGTTTTTCAGCTCGCAAAGCATGGCGTTCCCAATCATGAACGGTCCATCCTAAAAAATCAGTTGCGTAATCATTAAAATTTTCACTATAGGTTGTTGCTATGGAAGGTGGATAAATGCCAACTGCACTGGCATTTACAAGAACTTCAGGTGTATTATCTAGTTCCTCTATAATGCGAACGATTTCTAGTGTAGCATCCATCCGACTCGTATAAATCGCCTTCTTCTGTTTTTTTGTCCAACGGCCGTCATTTAGTGACACACCAGCCAAATTGACGAATGCATCAATATTATTTAATTCCTTTTCCGGTCGTGCGCCATCTTGTAGCCATTGGACATAATGAATGCCATTTTCGTATTTAGAATTGCTGCGTGACAAGACAAATAGTTCATGGCCTTGCTCTTGTAACAGTTTGGTTAGCGCTTTCCCAACAAAACCAGTACCGCCCGCAATAACGATTTTCATAAGAACTCCTCCTTTTCCCAAATAGATGTAACTCAACTATACACAAAGATAGAAAAAAAGAAAAAGATGTTATAATGTTTAGGCAAAGGAGTGGTTTCATATGCGTGTTATTACAAAAATTGCACGTCAAAAAAACAATCCAGAACGTTATAATATATATTTGAACGAGGAATACGCTTTCCCAGTAGATGAGGCGATTCTCATCCAATTTGGTCTGACAAAAGGGAAGGTACTCGAAGAATTTGATATTCAGGAAATTGCCTATGAAGATGAAATTCGTAAGGCATTTAATAAAGGGCTGAATTATTTATCTTATCAAATGCGAAGTGAGCATGAGGTGAAGAAAAAGTTAAGCTCACTAGAGTTCGGTGAAGCAGTCATATTAGAAGCTATCCAAAAGTTAAAATCATATGGCTTTTTAAATGATGAATCTTATTCAAAAGCATTGCTAAATACAAAAAAAGCTACCATGAAAAAAGGTCCGCGGGCTATTCGACAAGATCTTATGAAAAAGGGAATCGATAAAAGTTTGCAAGATGAAGTACTGGAAACATTTAGCCATGAGGAACAAGTTAAGCTAGCCACACAGCTTGCTGAAAAAGTAATTCGTTCTGAAAAAAAGAAAACACCATCGCAAGTAAAGGCAAAAATTCAAGATTTTTTAATGCGAAAAGGGTATTCATTCACTATTGTAGATGAAGTACTTGGACAGATCGAAATCGAACAAGCAGAAGATGAATGGCAGGCATTGCTTGATGCACAAGGCGAAAAAGTTTGGAAAAAGTATGCCACGAAGTATACTGGTTATGAATTAAAAATGAAAACGAAGCAGGCGCTTTATCAAAAGGGATTTCCTGTAGAAATTATAGAGCGTTTTATTGAAGAGAAGGAGAATGAAGAATGAATGACAAAAACTATGCTGCGATGACAGAGCATGAATTACGTGAAGAAGTAGCTAAGCTTAAAGAAAAGGCTCGCAAAGCGGAACAACTAGGCATACTGAATGAATTTGCAGTATACGAACGTAAAGCTTTAATGGCAGCAGCTTATTTAGTTGATTTAGATACAATTGTCCCAGGGGAAATGTACCGAATTGATGGCTCTGACAACAACTTTTTCCAAGTGGATTATTTAAAAGGGCGATTTGCTTGGGGGCATCGTCTTGGCGGCGATAAGTATCAGGAAGCCTTACCTGTTTCTATACTATCACCAATAAAGGTGGGCAAGTAAATGCAAGAAAAAATTGACAAATTAACAACAGAATTACTGGCAAAAAACCCTGAAATGTCTGTAGGTCGTGCGCGTGTTTGGGTGGAGCTACTTTGGAGTGATTTTGAATCTTCGTCTGCTAAAGCGGGCTACAATTACCGAGGGGCTGACTATACTGAAACGTTAGTGCGCCAATTAATCGGCAGCTATGGTGATAAGCTCCATCTATTTGCAGGGCGCAATCCTAAATACGCTCATTTACTGGATACAAGTGACGATATCGTACAATAAATCGAAAACGGAATAGGTTAATAAAAGCAATAAAGCCGGTGTTCCTTAGTAGGATACCCCGGCTTTATTAGCTTTGTGTAGACTCTTTAATTGCTAGCGCCAATTTGTAATTTCTTCTGAAGTTTATCTTCGGTGAAAATCCAACCAGTGTAAGAGGTAATGATTTCATTGGCATCGTTTAAATGAGCGACTGCAACGAAAGGATAGCGATTGTCACTACGGTAACGAAGATCAATTAACCTTACTTCTGTTAAGCCGTTTTCAAGCTCAGAAATTTCCCATCGATATAATGGCGAGAATGACACAAAGGCATCGAGATTCGGGTCTTTCATAGCAGCTTCAACAGTTGGTGTTTTCGGTAATGGTTTGATTTCAAATTTATCGTAAATATTAACTGTTCGCCCATAAGCACGACCAACATAGTAATGCGTTTTAGATTTTGCAGCGATGCGCCAGTGAAAAAATCGCATTGTAGGAGCTACAATAACATAATCTTCATCCTGTATGGTATTATGAACGGCTCTTTTAACCGCTTTTTGCACAGCAAATCGTAAAATATAATAGACGATAATAATGCCATACATGACACTAAATGTCCAAACTGGATTTGCCCCAAATGCCCATAGTAATATACCGAGGCAATGGAGAGTGAATATTATCGGATCGAATGTATTAATAACACCAAGTGCAACCCATTTTCTAGAGAATGGACGAATGGCTTGTGTTCCATATGCATTAAAAATATCAACGAAAACGTGAATGGCTACTGCAAGAAATGTCCAAAGCCATAAATGCAACACATTCGCGTCTTGAATAATTAGTGATAGCACTATTGTAATTAAAATTGGCCAGATGGCTACAGCTGGAATTGAATGAGTGATACCGCGATGATGTCGAATGTAAATCGCATTATTGCGAAGCTTTAAGACCGTATCAACATCAGGTGCTTGTGAGCCGATAATGGTACCAGCCATGACGGCGGTAAAGGTCATTGAATGATTTGCAACTACTGGGTCAGCTAAAGCGAGACCTCCGAGTGCTATGCCCATAACGAAATGTGTACCTGAATCCAAAATTATCCACTCCTAGCATGCGTGAAAAAGGCGTACAATGCATACATGTATATTTCAATATTGGTATTGCTTTATACAGTTTACCTTTCTATCGCTAAGTATTCATTCACATAATACGGTAAATCATACCGTATTAAAAATACGTTTTTGTCATATTATGCGAATTAGCTTTTCTTAATTGTATACCCTTTTTATCATAAATTAAATCGTAAAAACACGGGAGGTCACTGTGAATTATCCATATGTAACAGAATTTCGACAATCTTTAGTCGAATGGTTCGAAAAAGAAAAACGAGATTTACCATGGAGACATACAAAGGACCCTTATAAAATTTGGGTTTCAGAGGTTATGCTACAGCAAACACGAGTTGACACAGTAATTCCTTATTATAATCGTTTTATGGAAAGCTTTCCAACGCTAGAATTATTAGCAGAGGCACCACAGGAATATTTATTAAAGCATTGGGAAGGCCTCGGTTATTACTCACGAGCACGGAATTTGCAAGCAGGTGTGCGTGAGGTTTTAGAAAGTTACGGGGGAATTGTACCTGATAATCGGCATGAAATTTCAAAACTAAAAGGAATCGGTCCCTATACTGCAGGCGCTATATTAAGTATTGCCTATAATAAGCCCGAGCATGCAGTTGATGGTAATGTTATGCGTGTTTTAAGTCGTGTCCTTAATATCCATGATGATATTGCACTTCCAAAAACAAAGAAAATTTTTGAAGCGGCTGTTGCAGAACTAATTGATCCTGAAAATGCATCTTCTTTTAACCAAGGCTTAATGGAACTTGGGGCACTTATTTGTTCCCCAACTTCACCAAAGTGTTTATTATGTCCCGTCCGAGAATACTGTACAGCTTTTAACGAGGGTGAACCCGAAAATCTGCCTATTAAATCTAAAAAAGTAAAGATGAAGCATATCTCATACGATGTCTATGTTTGTGAGGATGAAGATGGACGGATATTGATGGAGCAGCGTCCGGAAGAAGGATTACTTGCGAATATGTGGCAGTTTCCAATGGTGGAACAAGAAGATGATTCATTGATAAAATTTGCTCACCATCATGATTTAAATGTCCAAGCACACCAGCAAATTTTAACATTTAAGCATATCTTTTCTCATTTAACTTGGCATGTGAATGCTTATTATATGAAGAGTAAAACAGGTGAGAAGGGTGAATGGCTGACACGTGAGCAAATAGAATTATTACCAATGCCTGTACCTATGCTGAAGATATGGCAAGCGATTAAATAGTGGAAATGAAAATTAAAAAAATTAGGAGCATAAAAGTAATCACCTCTGTACACAATAATTAGCGTGGAGGTGAATGACTGATGAAGAAAAATCAAAACAACAACCAACAAGCAAATAAAAACATGCAACGCCAAAGTGAAGAGTTTGGTTATGAAACAGACTTCAACGAAGTGCAAAAGCAAAATGCTAAAGCTGAGCAGAATAAAGCTCAAGCTTCAGGCAAATACGCTAAGAATAACCAAAACGCGAGCGAGTAATCTCTCACTTTGTAACTGCATAATTGCATTTACCTTCTAAGGGGCTGTCTAACAATCGAAAAGATGAAAAGGGCAGCCCTTTTCTATTCCTTATGACAACGTTTATATAGAAAGATAAAACATTCCAACGGTTTTTGTTATGATGGAATTTGCTGTTAATTTACGAAAATTTGTACATAAATAACATGACACAGTGAAATTTGTAGTTTTCAACTACACCTTTCGCGTACAGATTGCTATAATATACTAGAGACTGCTAGATTTAGGTAGCATAGACGAAAAGGTGGGCTTCAAAAATGGCAATACCGGTAGAAGGAGAAACGATACAAATACATAGTTATAAGCACAACGGCCGCATCCACCGTGTTTGGCAAGAAACAATGGTTTTAAAAGGGACGAAAAACATTATAATCGGTGCGAATGAACGAACACTTGTGACAGAATCCGATGGTCGTACGTGGCTAACGAGAGAGCCTTCTATTTGTTATTTCCATGCGGAGCACTGGTTCAACATCATCTGCATGCTGCGTGAGGACGGTGTGTATTATTATTGTAATCTAAGCTCACCATTTGTTTTCGATAATAATGCCATTAAATATATTGACTACGATTTAGATATTAAGGTTTTTCCGGATATGTCGTATACCCTTTTAGATGAAGATGAATATGAACAACATCGACAGGAAATGTCTTACCCAGATGTAATCGATAAAATTTTAAAGCGCAATGTCGAAAAATTAATTAGCTGGATACAACAAAAAAGAGGACCTTTTGCACCTGATTTTATCGATGCTTGGACGAATCGTTATAAGTTTCAGCTCGATATGCAAGCAGATGATTGTCAGTAACACCTATTAGTTTAACTAATGGGTGTTTTTTTTCATGTAAAGGGTATTTTATAAAGAGAGATTGCGATGAAAGCGAAAAATAGTTAGCGCAAAAGTTTTACTCACTGTACTTCATGCTAAATATTGCTATAATACGTAAGGGCATTCAATATTGAATGTCTGTTTCTTTTTGAATGTAGAAAGCCATTGAAAAGTGGTTTCCGAATAAGGAAGTGATGATAATTGGGTAGCGTAAAGCGTTATATGCGTTTTGTCAAACCATATACATGGGAAATACTTTTAACCGTATTAATTGGTATTGTGAAATTTGCGATTCCGTTATTTATTCCATTGCTTATAAAAATAGTACTTGATGATATTATTGGTGCTGAGGATTTAACGGATACAGAAAAAACGAAGGAATTGTTTTATTGGCTAGGTGGAACAATTATTGTATTTTTCGTTATACGTCCACCAATAGAATACTACCGTCAATACTTTGCACAGCATGTGAGTAATAAGGTACTTTTTGATATCCGAAAAGAAATTTATGCGCATCTACAGCGACTAAGCCTGAAGTATTACGCAAATACAAGAGCTGGCGAGGTCATTTCACGTGTTATTAATGATGTGGAACAAACGAAAAACTTTGTTATGACCGGTTTAATGAATGTTTGGCTTGATTTTGCAACAATTGTCATTGCGGTAGGTATTATGCTAGCAATGGATGTCAAACTGACACTTGTCGCATTAATTGCATTCCCATTCTATGCAATTAGTGTAAAGTTCTTCTTTGGTAAACTACGAACTTTAACACGTAACCGTTCACAGGCACTTGCAGGTGTGCAAAGTTATTTACATGAGCGAGTAGCTGGAATGAGTATTATTAAAAGCTTTACGCTAGAAAAACATGAACAACAGTTATTCAATGAAGCAAATGGCGAGTTTTTTGAAAAAGCACTTGATCATACAAAATGGAATGCCAAGTCCTTTGCGGTAGTCAATACGATTACGGACGTGGCACCATTACTTGTTATTGCTTATGCTGGCTATCAAGTGATAAATGGCCCATTATCACTAGGAACGATGGTTGCTTTTATCGCTTATATTGAGCGTCTCTACGGACCACTTCGTCGATTAGTAAGTTCATCTACAACGTTAACACAATCTATCGCTTCGATGGATCGTATGTTTGAACTAATAGACGAGCCTTATGAAGTGAAAAATAAGGAAAATGCCCTTACATTACCGCGAGCATCAGGTGAAGTGCGATTTGAAAATGTAGCCTTTCAATATGAAGTGGATGGTTCGTCAATTTTAAAAAACATGAACTTCACCATAAAACCAGGGGAGACGGTTGCGTTTGTTGGGATGAGTGGCGGTGGGAAATCTACCATTATTAGTTTAATCCCTCGTTTTTATGATGCAACAGATGGAGCGGTTTTTGTAGATGGACATAATGTTAAAGATGTCACAATCCATTCATTGCGCGCTCAAATTGGCATTGTGCTTCAAGATAATATTTTGTTTAGCGATTCAGTTAAGGAAAATATTTTGATGGGGAAACCAGGAGCGTCAGATGAGGAAGTAATGGCAGCTGCCAAAGCGGCTAATGCACATGACTTTATTATGAACTTACCAAATGGTTATAACACTAAGGTAGGAGAGCGTGGCGTAAAATTATCGGGTGGCCAAAAGCAACGTGTTGCTATTGCCCGTGTATTTTTAAAAAACCCACCGATTTTAATTTTAGATGAAGCGACATCAGCGCTAGATTTGGAAAGTGAAGCACTTATTCAAGAATCATTAGATGCCCTTGTGCATGATCGCACAACGATTATTATTGCGCACCGACTTTCAACCATTACACATGCTGATAATATATTTGTTATTGATCATGGACAATTAATAGAAAAAGGTAATCATGAACAACTAATGAAGAAGCAAGGCACTTACTATAATTTATTCCAAGTACAACATTTAGATTAAGGATTAAACGATATACGGATGCCGATGATTTTCCCTTTCGTTTGGGTTTAAGTTCCGAATTGTTTGCGTGCCTGACACCATAAAAGAGACTTCCATTGTTAATACTTTGGAAGTCTTTTTTTGTGGAAATTTATCGATTTAGCAGAAGTTTTTAGAGGAGGGGGAGAAAAATGTAGAAAATATATGTAATTTGCAGAATAATAATGATTGAAAGAGAGAAAATATTTGGTTAGAATTATCTGAAAATAGAGAATTTAGAGATAGTTAGTATATAATATTCAATAAAATTGTATTTTTTAAAAATATTGGTAGGACGGAGCGATTGAACATGCGAAAAAAGCTGTTAGAAGTAAAAGGTTTACAAACAACGTTTTTCACAGATGATGGACAGATTCCTGCCGTTGACGATATTGATTTTTCAGTCCATGAAGGGGAAATTTTAGGGATTGTTGGGGAATCGGGTAGTGGGAAAAGTGTGACATCTTTATCCATTATGGGATTGATCCCTTCACCACCTGGAAAAATTACAGGTGGACAAGTACTGTTAGATGGCAAAAATTTAGCGAAATTAACGGATAAGCAAATGCAAAAAGTGCGTGGGAAGGATGTAGCGATGATTTTTCAAGAGCCAATGACTTCCTTAAATCCTTTATTTACAATTGGCGAGCAATTAAAAGAAGCTATTTTAATCCATAATCCCAAGTGGTCGAAAAAGAAGGCTTTTGCGCGGGCGGTAGAAATTATGAAACTAGTTGGATTACCACGTGCAGAGGAACTACTAAAGGATTATCCTCATCAACTATCAGGTGGGATGCGCCAACGAGTGATGATTGCTATGGCATTGGTCTGTGACCCGAAGGTACTAATTGCCGATGAGCCGACGACTGCCCTTGATGTGACGATTCAGGCACAAATTTTGCAACTGATGAAAGATTTGAACAAGCGTATGAATACGGCTGTCTTATTAATTACGCACGATTTAGGGGTCGTAGCAGAAACTTGCGAACGCGTTATTGTTATGTACGCAGGGCAAATTGTTGAAGAAGCACCTATTCAAGAAATGTTTAAAAATCCTAAGCATCCTTATACACAAGGACTCATTAAATCTGTACCAGATATGCGTTACAAAAAAGATAGCCTGTACTCAATACCTGGAAGTGTACCTAGGCCAGGCACGATAAAAGATGGCTGTCGTTTTGCAGCACGCTGTGAATTTGCAATGGAACGTTGCCTACAACAAACACCACCTTTATTTGAAGCGACAGAGCAACATAGAGCAAGGTGCTTTTTAATGGAGGAACAGGAGGTGAACCAATATGTCGAAAGTGCTGTTGAAAGTTGAAGGGTTAAAAAAATATTTTCCAATCCGCAAAGGATTCTTGAATACGCAAGTTGGGGATGTAAAAGCGGTGGACAATGTATCCTTTGAAGTATTTGAAGGGGAAACATTAGGGATTGTGGGCGAATCAGGATGTGGTAAGTCAACGACAGGTCGCCTTTTAATGCGCTTGCTCGAACCGACCGCAGGGAACATTGAATTTGGTGGCAAAATGCTTTCTTCCTTATCGAATAGTGAAATGCGGAAAGCACGAAGGGATATCCAAATGATTTTCCAAGATCCATATGCTTCACTTAACCCACGTCATTCGATTGGCAAGATTTTAGAGGAGCCACTTATTGTGCATGGAATGGGTAATTCCAAAGAACGCAAGCACAAAGTAATCGAGCTGCTTAAAATTGTTGGCTTAAATGAATATCATGTAAAACGCTATCCTCATCAATTTAGTGGAGGACAGAGACAACGCATTGGCATTGCGCGAGCGCTGATGACCAACCCTCGTTTAATTATTGCGGACGAACCTGTTTCTGCGTTAGATGTATCAATTCAGGCTCAAGTTTTAAACCTAATGCAATCTTTGCAAAAGGAACTAAAGCTTACCTATATTTTTATCTCACATGACTTAGGTGTTGTGCGCCATATTAGTAATCGTGTTGGGGTTATGTACTTAGGTAAATTAGTAGAGCTGACCGCAAGTGAAAATTTATATGCAGAGCCGCTCCACCCATATACGCAGGCATTATTATCTTCTGTTCCTGTGCCTGACCCAACTTTTGAACGTGAGCAGCTTATTATAGCTGGAGATATTCCGAGTGCATCCAATCCGCCAAGTGGTTGTGCATTCCATACAAGATGTCCGTTTAAGAAAGCACAATGCTCAAGCGTTGTACCAAACATGCAAGAAGTGAAACCGGGTCATTATGTTGCTTGTCATCTTTATGATGCCATTCAACATTGAATGATATAAAAAAGTTTTAGGGGGAAAATAGATGAAGAAAAAGAAGCTTTGGTCTTTAAGCGTAATGCTAATCCTTGTTCTCTCGACAATCTTAGCTGCGTGTAATTCTGGCTCTGATGGCAAGGATACAGGTTCGAAAGATACGTCAACTGGCGGCGATTCAGCTAGCAGCGGTGAAAAAACATTAGTATATGGTCGAGGTGGCGACTCCACAGCTCTTGACCCTGCAACAGTAACAGAAGGTGAATCTTTTAAAGTAACAGTGAATATCTATGAAACACTTATTAATTTTGGAGAACAAGATGTTACTTTAAAGCCTGGTTTAGCAAAATCATGGGAAGCTTCAGTAGATGGCTTAACTTACACATTCCAGCTTGAAGAAGGTGTAAAGTTCCACGACGGTTCAGATTTTAATGCAGAAGCGGTTGCAAAAAACTTTGAGCGCTGGAAAGCTGGTGCAGATAAGTTCCCATACTTTATGTCTCAATTTACGATGGGCGGGGAGCAAATCATTGAATCCATTACACCAGAAGGCGATTATACAGTTGTCTTTAAGTTGAAACAACCTCAAGCACCATTCTTGAAAAATTTAGCGATGGTGCCATTTGCCATTGCTTCTCCAAAAGCATTTGAAGCGAATGACGATGCACTAATTGATAATCCAGTTGGAACAGGTCCATTCAAATTTGTAAATTGGACACGTAATGATTCTATTACAATTGAAAAAAATCCTGATTATCGTATTGCAGGGTTACCAAAATTAGATAAAGTAATTTTCCGTTCGATCCCTGATAACTCAGCACGCTTAAATGCGCTAAATAATGGTGAGGTAGATGTAGTAGATGGCTTAAGCCCATCAGATAAAGGGTCGATTGAAACAAATGGCGGTTTACAATTAATCGAGCGTCCATCTATGAATGTAGGCTATCTTGGATTAACAGTAACACGTCCACCTTTCGATAACGTTAAAGTTCGTCAAGCTGTAAACTATGCTATTGATAAGCAAGCGTTAGTAGATGCGTTCTATGAAGGTCTAGCTGAGCCTGCGAAAAATCCAATGCCACCAGTTATTGCTGGCTATAATGATGATATTACAGGCTATAGTTATGACCCTGAAAAAGCAAAAGCGTTGCTAAAAGAAGCAGGTTATGATGGCAAAGAAATTGAGCTATGGGCAATGCCAGTACCACGTCCGTATATGCCAGATGGTCAAAAAATTGCAGAAGCGATTCAAAAGAACTTAGCTGATGTCGGAATTCCATCTAAAATCGTCTCATTCGAATGGGCTACGTATTTAGAAAAAGCTCAAAATGGTGAAGCGGATGCGTTCTTACTTGGTTGGACAGGTGATAACGGCGATGCTGATAACTTTATTTACACATTATTAGACGCTGATAATATCGGTTCAAACAACTACACATTCTACGACAACCCTGAGTTACACAAATTATTAGTTGCTGCGCAAACAGAAGTGAATGAAGACAAACGTAATGAGCTTTACAAACAAGCGCAGGTAATTATTTCTGAAGATGCGCCTTGGGTTCCACTAGCACACTCTATTCCTATCTTAGCTGCAAGTACAAAAGTGACAAATTACTTTGCACATCCAACTGGTTCTGATCGTTTAGAAGCAGTAGATATGAATTAAACAATTAAGAAATAAAAATTGTCGCTACTCATAGTGACGTAACAGGATTTTTACAGCTTTGGACTTTGTCTAGTGTTGTAAAAACGGGTTGTGACTATGTTTGTCGCAACCCGTTTTTCTGTATGACAGACAAACCATCTATACGTCTATCGTTTGTTGAAAGCTGTCCCTTTCTACAGTATGTGTATAGACTTCATGCTTTTCGCAGCAAAAGTATAATTAGAAAATTACAGAGAGGTGAAGAAAATGCTTCACTATATGGGAAGACGTTTATTTCAATTAATCCCAGTTTTGCTTGGAATGACTTTTATCGTCTTTATGCTCATTCGTCTAATTCCTGGTAATCCTGCACAAGTTATTTTAGGGCAGCAGGCGACGAAAGAGGCGGTTGAGGCATTAAACGCAAGTTTAGGATTAGATAAGCCTTGGTACACACAATATTTTGGCTATTTGGGTGGTATTTTTCAGGGCGATTTAGGCGTGTCATTACGTACAAAGTTACCTGTGTCACAAGAAATTTTTCCTTATTTAGCGGCAACAGCGGAATTAGCGATATTTGCAATGATTATAGCAGTCATTATTGGTGTCAATGCAGGTATTATTTCTGCTTGGTTCCAAAATTCATGGTTTGATTATATTGCTATGGTTGTTGCGTTAATTGGTGTATCTGTTCCGGTATTTTGGTTAGGTTTGATGGAACAATGGGCATTTAGCATTCAGCTTGGTTGGTTGCCTACATCTGGACGTAATGATGTACGAGACCCGATAACCGCGATTACGCATTTTTATTTGCTAGATACATTGATACAAGGCAGATTTGACCAATTTACAGAAGTGGTAAAGCGGTTAATCTTACCAGGGGTGGCGCTTGCCACGATTCCTATGGCGATTATTGCAAGGATTACCCGTTCGTCTATGCTTGAGGTCATGCGCTCTGATTATGTTCGAACAGCTAGAGCAAAAGGACAAAAAATGTTTATTGTCGTTTATAAACATGCATTAAAAAATGCTGTTATTCCAGTGTTAACAGTTATTGGTTTACAAACAGGGCTGCTACTTGGTGGCGCCATTTTAACAGAAACAATTTTCAGTTGGCCTGGCATTGGTCGTTATATTTATGATGCAATCGGGTTCCGAGACTATCCAGTAATCCAATCAGGTATTTTAGTAGTTGCTTTTATTTTCATTATGATTAATTTAATTGTTGATCTGCTTTACACTGTGATAGATCCACGCATTAAATACAAATAGGAGGGAGATGCGATAATGACTGGTGCGATAGATATAAAAAAAGAAGCAATGGCGAGTCAAGAGCGGGCGGCAGGTCCTTGGAGAGAGGGCTGGCGCAGCTTTAGAAAAAGCAAAATCTCCCTTGTTGGTGCTGGTATTGTCATATTTTTTATTGTTCTTGCTGTCTTTGGCCCTTCCATTGCGCCACAAGGAATCAATGAACAGGACTTATCTAAGCGATTATTGGCACCTTCCAGTGTACATTGGTTTGGAACAGATGACTTTGGACGAGATATTTTCTCCAGAATTATTCATGGTGCCCGTATTTCGTTAAGAATTGGATTTTTTGCTGTAATTCTTTCAGTTATTGTAGGGAGCTTACTTGGAATTCTTGCAGGGTATTATGGCAAATGGGTTGATACGATTATTTCTCGAATTTTTGATATTATGTTGGCGTTTCCTAGTATTCTATTGGCAATTGCTGTAGTGGCTGTACTTGGACCATCATTACAAAATGCATTAATTGCCATTGCGATTATTAATGTACCAAACTTTGGGCGCTTAATTCGCTCAAAAGTATTGAGTGTAAAAGAAGAGGAATATATCGTAGCTGCCAAAGCGATAGGGATGCGTGATTCACGTATTTTATTCTCACATATTTTACCCAATTCGATGACACCGATTATTGTGCAGGGGACGCTTGCAATTGCGACAGCAATTATTGAAGCGGCTGCTCTAGGTTTCCTTGGATTAGGGGCACAGGCACCCGCACCTGAATGGGGAAAAATGCTAGCCGATGCGCGTATCTACTTACTTAAAGCACCATGGACGATGATTTTCCCAGGGTTAGCTATAATGCTGACGGTATTAGGGTTTAATTTAATGGGAGATGGTCTGCGGGATGCGCTCGATCCGAAAATGAAAAGCTAATATGGTAAAGAGCCTTCTACTGAAAAGCTAGAAGGTTTTTATTTAGCAAAAAAAGGGAAATACAAAAATCTACTTTCATGTGGAGCCATTATTTGAATTTTATGTAATATTATTTTAGACTTAATGTATGTTGATATACATACTATTTGACGTAATAGCTTTAAATTGAAGAATTTAAAGCAGTGTATTGAACAGTTGATTAAGAAAATGAATCGTACGATGATGATATGTATCGAAAAGTTATTCGACTTCCGCAAGAAAGCAGTAACTGAACGTTTCTATTATTGGAATTGCTAAAACCTGTTAATCAACATATTTAAAATACTATTCACGATTTTTTAGCAAGTATTCAGATTAAGGAGGGCTTTAACATGGGGATTAATTTACAAAAGGGACAGCGTGTAGATTTAACAAAAGGCAATGCTGGTTTAAATAAAATTAAAGTAGGCTTAGGATGGGATCCGGTAGGCCAAACAAAAAGTGGTGGCTTATTAGGTGGCTTATTTTCTAGTGGTAGATCAGGAGGCAGAGATGTTGACTGTGATTCTTCAGTTTTAATGTTGCAAGATGATCGTATAGTGGCAGGAGATGACGTAGTTTACTTCGGGAAATTATCAAGTAAATGCGGATCAGTTAAGCATTCTGGCGATAATTTAACAGGTGATGGTGCAGGTGATGATGAGGTCATTACAGTGGAGTTAGGAGCTGTGCCTGCACAATACAATAAATTAGTATTTGTTGTAAACATCTATGATGCAGCTGGTCGTAATCAACATTTCGGTATGATTCAAAATGCGTATATTCGCGTATACGATGACAAGACAGGCAATGAATTAATTCGCTATAATTTAAGTGATGATTATTCGAATTTAACAACACTAGTATGTGGTGAAATTTATCGTCACGGCAACGAGTGGAAATTTGCCGCTATTGGTAACGGTACAAATGATGTAAAACTTGGTGATGTAGTTCGAAGATATCAATAATTATAAATAATAAATTTGAGGAGGAATACAAATGGGTATTTCATTACAAAAAGGTCAAAAAGTTGATTTAACAAAAACAAATCCAGGATTATCAAATGTTATTGTAGGTTTAGGCTGGGATACGAATAAGTACGATGGCGGACATGATTTCGATTTAGACTCTTCTATTTTTTTACTTGCTGATACAGGGAAAGTAGCAGACCAAAATGATTTTGTCTTCTACAACAATACTATCGGTGGTAATGGTTCTGTTGAACACTCTGGCGATAACTTAACAGGGGTTGGTGAAGGGGATGACGAAATCGTTAAAGTTTCGTTAAAAGAAGTACCTGCCCATGTGCAACGTCTAGCATTCACCGTTACAATCCATGATGCAGAAGCACGTAGCCAAAACTTTGGTATGGTATCGAACGCATTTATCCGCATTATTAATGCTGCGACGAATGAAGAAATCGTGCGCTATGATTTAGGTGAAGACTTTAGTATTGAAACTGCTGTTGTTGTCGGAGAACTATACCGTCACAATGGTGAATGGAAATTCAACGCAGTTGGTGCTGGATACCAAGGTGGTTTAGCGGCACTTTGTAATGATTATGGTTTAAGTGTAAACTAACTTTTAACTTTATATGAGAAAGGGAGTTTCTTCTAAATGGGTATTCAGTTAAGTAAAGGACAACGCATTGATTTAATGAAGCAAGACCCAGGCTTAAATAATGTAGGTATTGGTTTAGGTTGGGATGTTAAACAATTCGATGGAGGAAATGACTTTGACTTAGATGCATCTGTATTTTTGTTAGATGCATCGGGAAAATGCCGTAATGAACAAGACTTTATTTTCTATAATAATTTAACAAGTCCAGACAAATCTGTTCAGCATATGGGTGATAACCGTACTGGTGTAGGTGATGGAGACGATGAAAAAATTCTTGTTAATTTAAAACAAGTGTCTCCTCAAATCGAAAAAATTGTTGTAACCGTGACAATTTATGATGCGGAAGGTCGCCGTCAAAACTTTGGACAAGTACTAAACGCTTATGTTCGATTAACGAACGAAGAATCCGGTTCAGAAGTACTTCGTTATGATTTAGGTGAAGATTTCAGCATAGAGACAGCGGTTGTATTTTGTGAGCTTTACCGACATAATGGCGAGTGGAAATTTGCTGCTGTTGGCTCTGGCTATCAAGGTGGTTTAGCTGCATTAATTAATGCTTATGGACTGCAATAATTAAAATACCATTTATAACTAGATGGTTGCGATTGTGAATTGAATAGGGAAAGCGACGTAATGGAAGGCACTGTATTAGTCTGTATAAAACAGGTTGATGCAGTGTCTTTTTTACAAAATCATTCTTAAATGGGGAGAGAATTGGATGCAATATTTTGCAACAGAAGCGGAGACGATTTTTTATCAACAACCACACAAATTTACGAAATTAGATTCACCTAATATTTTGTCCTATGCATTAGGTGCAACATTATATATGCCTGCGTCTAAGCCTAACATTATTGACATGATACAATCGCAAAAATATCAAGAATTAAAGTCACTTGTTATCGATTTAGAAGATGCCGTTGGGGATGCAGAGTTAACAAGCTGTGAAGAAAAAATTATAGAAGATATAAATACGCTTTATACTTTATATCTTCAAAAGAATATTTTACTTGAAGATTTACCGCTTCTTTTTATTCGTGTGCGTAATGTTGAGCAATTTAAGCTTTTAACCTCTAAATTAGGAAAGCGTCAAGAAGTGATTACAGGATACGTGTTTCCTAAATTTACAGCAGTACAAGGGAGAGCTTATTTTGAAATACTAGAGCAAACAATCGCACAGCATCAACTAACGTTATATGGGATGCCGATTTTGGAAAGTCAGGACATCTTATATAAGGAGTCGCGCATGACAGCATTATTTGCGATTAAAGACGTACTTCGTCAATACAGAAAACGTGTACTAAATGTCCGTATTGGTGCGACCGATTTTTGTGGAATTTACGGAATTCGGCGCAGAGTAGACGCAACCATTTACGATATTGCGGTAATTCGAGATTGCATTGCGGATATCATCAATGTACTTGGGCGTGAAGAAGATGACTTTGTTATTTCCGGTCCAGTTTGGGAATATTTCAGCAATGAGCGTGTATTAAAGCCAACGCTAAGAGCCACTCCGTTCAGTGAACAAGGAGCGTTGTTTGCCCGTAAGGCACTACTCGATGATTATTTAGATGGCCTAATGAAGGAAGTACTATTAGATCAACAAAATGGTATTTTGGGTAAAACGATTATTCATCCTAGCCATATTCGAATTGTTCATGCTTTATATGTTGTTTCGTATGAGGAATATTTAGATGCCATCAGTATTGTTGAAAATAATAATGGGCAAAAGGGTGTTTTAAAAAGCCATTATGCCAATAAAATGAATGAAATGAAACCACATATGAGATGGGCGCAGCAAATTTTACGCCAAGCACATATTTACGGTGTATACAATGAATCTGCAAATTTTGCCTCTCTTTTATTGAACACAACAGTAGGGGGAACGACGGATGACGAAGCTCGACAACAAGTTGAACATTATTCAGGATTATAAAATTGCAATTGAGATTACCGACAATCCTTATAATTTTGCCATAACAGATTTATTTAAAATGGCGACACGTATTAATAAAAAGAGACAGTTTTTATTTGTTAGTACAGTTCTTGGTAAGCATTTAGCAGTCCAGCCACAAGTACCGATACTGACAGGGGCTTTACTAGCTATGATGTATTATGAGCGATTGACAGGAAAAGAGCCTTTGTTAGTACAGTCTGTTGTACAGGCTATGCAAAATAGAGATAATGTGCAAGAGATTTTGCAGCAAGTGGAGGAACAAGGATTGGAACTAGCAGAAGACGTGCTATTTATTGGCTTTGCTGAAACAGCAACAGCGTTAGGGCATGCAGTATTTAATGTTTTTAAGTCTAATGCTACGTATATTCATACGACGCGTGAACTAGTGCCAGAGCTTGAACCATTTGTTACATTTGAAGAAGAACATTCACATGCCACAAGTCATCGAGTATATTGCGAACAACCAGAAAAATTGCTACAAGCAAAACAGATTGTGCTTATTGATGATGAAATAACGACGGGCAATACAGTAGTAAATATTATCGAAACCTTGCAACGAAAATTCCCTCATGTCCAACGCTACTCGGTATTATCAATTTTAGATTGGCGTTCATCTAAACAACGAGCAATGTTTGCTCAGCTAGAAGCGCAATGGGGGATAACAATAGATTTTGTAGCTATTATGTCTGGGCACTTTACTTGTGAGGGTACACCGCTTTTAACGAGCAACCAAGTAGCAGCTACATTACCGCAAACAGCTGACATAACTTTGCTGTCGGTGGACGAGGTAGTCGAACAAAAACAGTACCATTCTATTGCTGAGAATGGCGTTATCAATAGAGCGCCATACATGTTAGCGACAGGTCGATTCACGATAACAGCCGAGCAGCATGTTGCGCAAAAGCAAACACTGCAAGCTATCGCGGATCAATTACGAGCACTTCGTACGGGTGGTCCAGCACTTGTCATTGGGACAGGTGAATTTATGTATGTGCCAATGCAAATAGCGACTTGTTTAGGACAGGAAGTATATTTCCAATCAACAACACGTAGTCCTATTTATTGTGCAGATGACCCTTCCTATACCATTACTGATAAAATAGCTTTCGAAAGTCCAGAAAATAATGGTGTCGAAAATTACTTATACAACTTACATAGTCATCCGTATTCGGAACTTTTTTTAGTCATAGAACGTATAGCCAATCAAGAGGTCGTTGCAAGGACAGTGCAAGCATTGAAGGCAGTGAGTAACGCAAATATTTACGTTATTTGTATGCACGACTGGGGGACTATATAATGCATGAAATAAAACAACCAGATAAAATGGGGAGCTATTCTTCAGAGGATGTTGTGTTTTTGCTACGAGATATTAGTAACATAAGCTTAGAAATAGATAATGAACAGCGGGAACAACTTATTCAATCGGGGACACATTATTCAGAAATGTTACCTGTAGAATATCTTCCTTCCGAAGCTTACATGACGTTGTTTTATCAAACATTGGAAGACTATGCAGAACGCATTGCACTAGCTGTTGGTGTGGTGGCACAGCAAATTGTAGCACGTCAAGGTTTAGAGCATTTAGTGCTTGTTAGTTTAGCGAGAGCAGGAACGCCAATAGGTATTTTAATTAAACGATATATAAAAATGCATTATAACGTCAGCGTTCCGCATTATACGATATCGATTCTTCGTGGTCGTGGTATTGATGAGACTGCTATTCGATATATATTTACTCAGCACCCACATGCACGCATCCAATTTATTGATGGTTGGACAGGGAAAGGGGCCATAACAAGGGAATTACAACAAGCGTGCGCAAGCTATAATGAACAAAATATTCAACAACTGGATGCTACATTAGCTGTGCTTGCTGATCCAGGACATTGTGCAGCCATTTACGGCACGCGAGCAGATTTCTTAATACCTTCCGCATGTTTAAATTCAACGGTTTCAGGTTTAGTGAGCCGTACGGTATGGAATGAGCAGTTTATGGATGTCAATGATTTTCATGGGGCGAAATATTATAAAGAACTACAAGATGCCGACGTATCCAATCTCTATATAGACCGTATCAGTGCCCATTTTTCACAAGTACAGAAGGCTGTAGCGCAACAACTTAGCGAGCGAAAATCATCTGCTATTACATGGCAAGGAATGGAATCGGTTATGGCTATTCAACAACAGTATGGCATTACCAATCATCATCTAGTAAAGCCGGGCGTGGGCGAAACAACGCGCGTCTTACTTCGAAGAGTTCCGTGGAAAATTTTAGTTAACCCAACATATGTACAGGAATTGGCGCACATTTTACTATTAGCGAAAGAAAAAAATGTTCAAATTGAAGAATATCCACAAATGTCCTATGCATGCTGTGGTTTAATAAAAGAAGTGTAGAGGAGAGAAGACATGCTACTATTTACATCAGATTTAGATCGTACGCTTATTTACTCCCAGCGCATGATGGAGAAATTCCCATCGAAAACAGCACCGATTATAGCTGAACGAAAAGAAGGAGTGGGCCTTAGTATGATGACGGAAGTTACGATGTCATTATTGCAGCAAGTTCACCAACAAACCTTATTCGTACCAGTTACAACACGAGCTGTGCATCAATATGAACGCATCCATGTTATAAAGGAATTGCGTCCTACTTTTGCAATTACGAGCAATGGCGGTACAATAATAGAACAGGGACATCCTAATAAGGAATGGTCAAAAATATTACGTAAAAGAATAGAAGATTCCTCTATTCCAAAGGCGGATTTGGTACGCAAATTTAATAGCTACCAATCAGATGAATGGCTTCAACAATCGTTTTATGTTGATGAGCTATTTTATGTCCATTATGTCGATGTCAATGTTATACAGGATGTCGAAGTGCAAGCAATGATTCATGAATTTGCAGTCCATGGTTGGCACGTCTTGCTGCAAGGAAGAAAATTATATTTTTTGCCAAAAGTGCTTACAAAAGAAGCCGCAATCTCGTATTTGAAGGAGCATTGTACATATAATATGCACGTGGCGGCAGGCGATTCCATAATGGATTACGGCATGCTCGCTATTGCTGATAAAGGCTATACACCAAATCACGGTGATTTAAAAGACAAACAACCACAAATACTAAAGAACACAATGTATTCGACTCATAGTGGTGAAGCATTTACGAAATATTTACTCGAGGATGTTTTACAATTGGCTAATAAGCAACCAATTGTGTAAGTATGATGTAAGGAGGTGACGCTTGTATGCAAACAGTCACAATTGAATCTGTTTTAGAAAGAGATTCTTATGATTGGCTACAAGCCTTCCAAGATTCAGCGAACGTGCGAACAGTTTACGAGGTGACACCACAGCAGGTCCGTTTTAGTCGTATCGCTGTTCGTATATTGGGCGTACCAATTGAAGAAGATGATTATTTTAATTCCTTATATACAATGTCCCAAAATCCCAATGTTCATATATTAAGTGAAGAATTAAATAAACATATTGAGCAAAAGGATTTTCAAGCATTGCAAACGATTTTAGAGCAACATCAGCAATCCCCTAAAGGCTTGTCTATAAATCGACTGATTGCCATGATGTATGGTCATCAACTCATTCCTAAGCACGATGATGCTTCAATGAATCGTCATTTACAGCTTGTGACGATGCGCGTAGTGGAACGCTTCCGAGAGCAGCAATCACTCGGTTTACTTGCCAATGATTTCCGCCGCTTTTTAATAGATATGGTCAAGTGGCTAAAAAATCATTGGATTCAGTGGACAAAAACGATGAAGCCGACAGATGATTTTCCTAAGGTTGTTTGGTATGGTGAGACAACAATGAGTCAGCGCTATTTTCTTCTATTACTAATGGAGCTGGGCTGTGATGTGTTAATCTTCCATCCATCAGCGATTGATGAGTTTGCAACAGTAGATCCTACTGATGCATTTTCTGTTTCGTACGCCTACGTCAGTCAAACAGCGTTACAACCATTTCCTGATAAATTACGAGAGCGTCAAGCAACTGTTGGCTATAGTTCTAGCCAACATTACGAGCATTTAATGCATGACCATCAATCGGGTGTTTATCGACCTTGGCAATTTAAAGATCATATGCCACAATCATTAACATTACGTATGACCTATGATGATATTTTTATTTATGCTAATGAAAAGGCAATGGTTCGTCCGAAATTTGAGGCTCTCCGAGATAAAGTAATTATTCCTGTTATTTTCGCCAAAATAAGCGGTGTTTCTAGTAGACGTGAAGAGTATTGGGACAATATGCATCAGTTGCTAGCTAGCCCGCAAACTGTTTTTGTACAGGAATTTCCGTATGCTAAAACGAGCAGAGCGAATTTCCATTTTCACTATAAACATTGTTTAGTAAATGGTGAGCTATCTACGGAGCGCATCTTGCAAAGTGATTGGTGGCAATACGGGGAGTTAACGCTGGAGTTACAACAAGCCATTGCTCATACGATTAAAACTTCTTGTGAACAACCATTGCTTAAACGCCAACCTAATGAGTCGCCCTATGATTTGCAATTATTTTTATTTAAGCAAATGACGATGATTCCAAAGGAAATATTGCGCCTGTTACAAAGCTTTGATTATGCACAGGAAGTACCGAAGTTGGTGCTCTATCAAGCACCTCAGCAACCGACATTGACCCGCGAAGATATTGCATTATTTGCATTTTTAAATCGCTTTGGTGTGGATATTATTTTCTACAACCCAACAGGAAAGCTTGATATAGAAAAGCACTTACTAGAGGATACGTTTGATGGGCATCGTTTAGAGCATATGGTGTTTGACTTACAATTTGAAGAGCCAAAGCAGCAAAAGTCAAAACCGGATAAAATGATTAAAAAATTGTTTAACCGTTTCTTCTGACTGCTTGGAAAGGAGGAACTTGATGTCAAATAGCGCAATAACTATAGAACGATTGACAGCAGAAACCGCAGATTTTACAAAACAACAGCTATGTCAAAGTCCTGAAGTTCAGCGTATTGCCAATCATATTAATGTGAAAAATAAAATAGAACTAACAGAGCTTGGTAAAGAGCCTGCCATTAAGCTTTCGCGATTCTCCGATCAAATATTAAGAACAATTGCCCAGTCAAAAGTAAATGAATCGAATGACTTATTAAAGCAGCTTGAAGCCTTAATGGAGCAATTCGATAAAAAAGAAGTGATGGAGCAACAAAGTTTCTTTAGTAAACTGTTTAAACGAGCACCAAGAAATAAAGAAGATTTGTATGCTAAATATAATCGTCTTGGCAGAGATATCGAAAAAATCCATTATCAATTTGTTCTAATGGAAGAAGCATTGGCGAATGATAATCGGATGCTTGCTCGTTTGTATAACGAAAATTTAACATACTATTTGGAGCTTGAAAAATACATTGTAGCAGCAGAAATGAAGCTAGAGGAAATCAAGACAACATTAATTCCGATGTATGAAAAACAAAGTGAAGTAGGAAATCAAATCGCTCAAATGGAGCTTACAACGTTACAAGCGATTGCCGAAACACTTGCCCAAAAAATTGATGAGCTTGAGAAATCGCGTATGGTAGCTATTTTAGGGGCAACACAAATGGATATGTTACGCAATGGCAATAGCGCATTAATGGAGCAAATAAACGGAGCTTTTGTCACGACCATTCCTGTATTTAAGATGGGGATTATGAATGCAGTAAATGAAAAACGCCAACAGCTACAAGATAAATCGGCAGCCGCTTTTGAAAAACGTATGAAACAATATGGTGAAACAAACAGCCATACTGTTACGCAGAGTATAATGCATGCGCAACAAAATGAGCCGACACTGACGCTTGAAGAAATGTGGGAGACAATTATTACTGGTATTGCAAGTTACCGTCAACTACGCGCCGAGCACACAACAAAGCGCCAACAAATAGAGCAGCAACTAATTGCTTTAACTAGTGAAGCCTAACAATAATTGTGTGAGTGACTGGCACTTAGCAAAAAGCCGCAACCTCCGCTGTCACGCGGATTGTTGCGGCTTTTATTTGCGTTGTTCAGGGAAATTGTGTGAGTGACTGGCACTTAAATTAAATAAATTCTTCTTCGATTTCTAAGTTGATTTCTTCACCATGATGGCTTTGGTATGACACAATGAGCGTATCCAAATGTTCTAAGTTTTCTTCGTAATCTAGAATACGCGATAAAATATAAAGGAGATGATAGCTAGAAAATTCCGTATCTCCTTCTGCGTGTGCATAGGTTATTTGATTGATGAAAATTTCCATTAACTGATTGCGCTGAATGTAGTCGATATGCTTACTCCATTCTGAATGCTCAGGCTTTAATTTCCCTGTATATTTCAGTAACAGTTGCTCATGGTAGGTAAGCAGGAAGTCCAGTCGTTCTTGAATCATTAAATGAAATTGAGTCGGCAGTTGTGCCAATTCATTTTCATGCTTATGCAACCGTTGTAACAATTCTAAACTTTTTTTAGAAGTTGTAATCATTTGGCGATAGACAACTAATTTCCGTGCTTTAACAAATTTTTTATTTTTAAAGTAATTGCGTTCTTCCTTGAAAAAATCATAGAGTGTGTCCACTCGCAGCATACGGTCTTTAAATTTGCTTAAAGCAGTTTTAGTAGACGTATGTTCAGAGGCTTGACGAACAGCTAAACGCGTCCAACGGATAATGTCATCCTGTAAAAAGTAAATTTTACGGAAAAGTTTTACTTCGTATTTAGGTGGCAAAAACACAAGGTTGACGACAAATGCTGCTAAAACCCCAACTAAAATGGTAAGAAAGCGGATAAGACCGAATGTCAGAAAGTCATCGCCTTGAATTTCCATAATAGCTACAACAGATACAAGTGCTAAGGAAAGAGACTTTTCAAGCTTGAATTTTAACATTATGCCGATTGCTGTAATGACTGCAATGCCAACAGCCACAACGTGATGGCCGAAAAGTAAACCAAAAATAACTGCAATGGTAGCTCCTATAACGTTGGCTTGAACTTGCTCAACAATCGTTTGATAGGAGCGATAAATTGACGGTTGAATGGCAAAGATTGCTGCGATTCCAGCAAAAACTGGAGACGGTAATTGCAGGAGCTCAGCAACAAATAACGCAAAGACAATAGCTACACCAGTTTTAAATACGCGGGCACCTAATTTCATAAAAAAAACGATGTCCTTTCTGTCTAAAATTTTTAACTTGCTTCAGCAGCAGTTCACCACTTCAATAACAGTGGACAATCATGTCTATACACTGGCATCAGTAAATTTAAACATCTGCTCAATCAAGTTAAAGACCTCGCGGATGTCGCAGATTTTTACTTGAGCTTTTCGGGATAGACTCAAAAAACTGGACGTATTTACGCCGAGGGTAATGGATGCTTCTTTACATTATAGAAGGAAGTTTCTATAAAATACATAGATTTGTATAACAGGATAAAAAAAAAGACGACGCTCAAATGAGTGTCGCCTTTTTTGTTTCTATTAAAGCTGTGAAAATGCATAGTCGACAGCTTCGATTGTTTCACGAATATCTGCTTCTGTATGCTCTGTAGTTAAAAACCATGCTTCATATTTTGATGGAGCAAGGTTAATACCTTGGTTAAGCATTAATTTAAAGAATCGACCGAAAATTTCTCCGTCACTGCTTTCTGCTTGCTCATAGTTTTCAACTTTTACATCTGTAAAGTAAATTGTTAGTGCACCTTTTAGACGATTTAAAGTGATTGTGACACCGTGTTTTTTGGCTGCAGTTAAAATACCATCTTCTAAAATAGCACCAAGACGATCCATTTCATCGTAAATGCCTGGAGTTGCTAATACTTCTAGGCATGCTATACCTGCTTGCATCGATGCTGGATTTCCTGCCATTGTTCCTGCTTGATATGCTGGTCCAAGTGGGGCAACGGTATCCATAATTTCTTTGCGACCACCATATGCACCGATAGGTAAACCACCACCAATGACTTTTCCTAATGCAGTAAGGTCAGGTGTTAATCCAAGTAGCGTTTGTGCGCCACCGTAATGGAAACGGAATGCAGTAATAACCTCATCATAAATCGTAAGTGCCCCTTTTTCTTTAGCTGTAGCGTGCACTAACTCCAAAAATCCAGGGTTTGGTTCAACAATACCGAAGTTGCCGACAATTGGCTCTATTAAAATAGCAGCGATTTCATCGCCCCATGCATCCATCGCTTCAGTAAAAGCTTGTGGATTATTAAACGGTACGGTAATCACTTCTTCAGCAGTCGCAGTCGTTACACCTGCTGAGTCTGGTGTGCCTAATGTAGCTGGTCCAGAACCTGCAGCTACTAATACTAAGTCAAAGTGACCGTGGTAACAGCCAGCGAATTTCATAATTTTTGTACGGCCAGTATAAGCACGAGCAACACGAATCGTTGTCATGACCGCTTCTGTACCAGAGTTATTAAAACGTACTTTATCCATTGAAGGAATGGCTTCTTTTAGCATTTTTGCGAAAGTTACTTCATATTCAGTTGGTGTCCCAAATAATGTACCGTTTTCAGCAGCATGAGAAATTGCTTTCGCAATATGTGGATGTCCATGCCCTGTAACAATTGGACCGTATGCAGCTAAATAGTCAATATAACGGTTGCCGTCAACATCCCAGAAATAAGCTCCTTTTCCTCGGGCCATTGCAACAGGAGAGCCACCACCTACTGCTTTATAAGAACGAGAAGGGCTGTTCACACCACCAACGATATGCAAAAGCGCTTCTTCGTGTACTGCTTCTGATTTTGAGTGATTCATTAATATTGCCTCCTAAGTCATTATACTTAATCTATTGTAGACCTATCAGTGTAAGAAATCCAAAGAAAATAAGGGATATGACTTGATTTGTGACTTAGAGTAAAATAAGACATGCAAAGGAGGAGTTTAATATGACTTTAGTAGAAGGACAGAAAGCACCGGATTTTTCACTTGTTAATGACAAGGGGGAGCAAGTGCAATTAGCAGATTTCAGAGGCAAATATGTTATTTTGTATTTTTATCCGAAAGATATGACACCAGGTTGTACGACAGAGGCTTGTGATTTCCGTGATAAGCACGATGACTTTAGTCAGTTGAATGCAGTTGTATTAGGTGTGAGCCCTGATGATGCTCAAAAGCATACGAAATTTATTGATAAGCATGGGCTGCCATTTTCTCTTTTAGTGGATGAGGATCACGCTGTAGCTGAGGCTTATGGTGTATGGGTCTTAAAAAAAATGTATGGACGTGAATATATGGGGATCGAACGTTCTACTTTTTTAATTGATACGGAAGGTAAGCTTGTAAAGGTATGGCGCAAAGTGCGTGTGAAAAATCATATTGAAGAAGTTTACGCTTTTTTAGCCAAGCAGGAGGAGCAGTAATGAGAATCTATTTTACGTTTGAGCCAAGACCAGATTTACGTAAACCGTTAGTAGAGGAATTCCCACAATGTGATTTTGTATTTGAAAATCGTTTATCTACGGATGAATTACAAAAAGCAGATGTACTGGTTACATATGGTGAAGATTTAAATGATGCCAATATACAGTATGCTACAAAACTAAAGTGGATTTTTGTTGCTTCGGCAGGTGTAGAGAAAATGCCAGCACAAGCCATTATTGATCACGATATTTTAGTATCTAATGTGCGAGGGATTCATAAAACACCGATGGCCGAGTCAATACTTGCTCATATTTTAGCCATTAAGCGTGCATTGCCATGGATGTATGAACAACAAAAGAAAAGTGAATGGTCGAAAAAAGGAAAGCAAACGGAATTACGAGATAGTACAGCACTTATTTTAGGACCGGGTGCCATTGGATCGGAAGTAGGTCGATTACTACAAGCGTTTGGGGTAACAACAATAGGCTGTAACCGTTCAGGCAATGCAGCACCTTATATGGATGAGATGGTGAATTTCACCGAGTTAACAGAAGCTTTGCCTAAGGCGGATATCGTTCTTTCTGTCTTACCGAAAACACCGGATACTACGCACTTATTGAAGGATGAGCATTTTAATGCTATGAAAAACGATGCCATTTTCATGAATTTTGGTCGTGGAAATTTAGTAGATGAGAAAGTTCTTATTCGTGCTATTGAAGCGGGTGAGATTGGTTATGCCGTATTAGATGTGTTTGAAGAAGAACCACTTAGTACAAACAATCCTTTATGGTCATACTCGAATGTAATTGTTTCACCACATGTTTCAAGTCATTCTTCACGTTATGTAGAGCGTAGCTTAGATATTTTTAAGCCAAGTTTGACGAAATGGTTGGATGGAGATACCGCTTTAGAAAATGTTATGGATTTGTCGAGGGGCTATTAAATTGTAATTTAATTTAGATGACGCATAGGCGAATGTTGACAGATGTTAGCTTAATTCGATACACTAATTGTAACAATTATAAATTAATAATACTTATGAAAAGGGGTGCATGACGATGTCTATACCGCATTTACAGGATGCACTTGACACGTTAAAAACAACTGGTGTGCGCATTACTCCTCAGCGTCATGCTATTTTAGAATATTTAATTCAATCGATGACACATCCAACTGCCGATGAAATTTATAAAGCACTTGAAGGGAAATTTCCGAATATGAGTGTGGCAACTGTCTACAATAATTTACGAGTTTTCAGGGAAGTAGGATTAGTGAAAGAGTTGACGTATGGGGATGCTTCTAGCCGTTTTGATTTTGTGACCAACGATCACTATCATATGATTTGTGAATGCTGTGGTAAGATTGTCGATTTCCATTACCCAGGTTTAGATGAAATCGAACATTTCGCTTCTCAAGTAACAGACTTTGATGTACATTCACACCGTCTAGAAATATACGGCACATGTCCAGCTTGTAAAGATGTTGAAGCGAAAGTACAATAAATTTCTTGGGGTCTTTGGGTTTTAATAAGGTTAAGTGAATAATTTAAAGAGGCAAGTGGGCGTTTCGCTCGCTTGCTTTTTATTGTGGAGTGGCGAAAATTGCTTTAAAAAGCCGAAATATTCACGATATTAATAGCGTAATGAAAATTGACAAGGTGTTGATGGTTCAAAAAACTGCTGTGTTGCTATAGCAACTTTGTATTAACAGTAACTAGAGAGGAGGGATTGAATGAATATACAATTAGGGAGTAGTAATTACTTTAGTACATTGAAAAAAGATGAGCGTTTATCGGAGGATTTATTTTTAGTAAAGAAAGGAAAAGCAACATATGAAATAAGAAAAGAGAATGGTTATATACGTCATATAGTCACGAAAGAAAATGGGGAAAAGGTCGTTGTAAGAGAAGTGAAAATATCAAAGCAAGAAGAAAAAGAACATTCTTTTGGTGATATAAACGATATGATTGCACAAAAATTAGTAGACCAAATGATAAAATCATTCGATGACAGACAGAACCAACAAAAATTATTAAAAACAGGCATAGCTGGTCTAAAAGAAAAACAAATTACTAAATATATAGTGAGTATATAATTGGTAGTAGTGATTAACCAAAATATCAACAAAGCAAAAAAATCCTAGCTCTTGTATAAGGTCTAGGATTTTTTTGCTTTGTTATTATAAGATTGGTCAAACTCTTTTCCTTCAAGTGTAGGATCAAGTGTTAACGGTTCATTACAGTACATGCACATATCAACACGGCCTAAAACTTTCGTATGTTTATGACAATTTGGGCATTCTACTTGAACGGCTCTTGTAGACAGAAGACCAATCCAAGCATAGACAACTGTACTACCAATAATACATAGTAAACCAAGTGTCATGAAGATTAAGACAAGGATGGGATTGTTTTTAAAGAATATCCCCCCATACATAACAACAAAGCCGATAAAAATAAGTGCTAATGCGAATGAACGGATTTTATTAATTTTACTTTTGTAAGGTTTCATACAATATCTTGCCTCCCAATCTAAAATCTACTATAACATATAAGAACGAAGTATTTTAGCTTTGAGTAGGAGTCAAAGAAGGAATAGTTTTAGAGTATGTCGAAATTTTAACGAAATAAAGGTCTTACAATAAATAGAGGAGGGCTGAACATGGAGCAAGTATTGCGTCCTATATATCAAGAACGCGCGAGTCAGTCTAATACATTAGGTGTTATTTTAATGGAGAAACGTGAAGAGCAAAGTAATGTTACTGACACATTTGATACGGTATTACTAATTATCGTGAAAGAAGCGGATCAGCCTGTTTATACAAAGCACTACCTATATGAGGGGAATAAGGTAGCCTTACATACTGTTACAGAAAAATTGTTACGGAAGTGGTTACTAATCGGCTCTAATAAGAAAGTCGTTGATTGGATTTTCTTTGGGAGAGTGTTGTTTGATCGCAATGAGTTCCTTCATAAACTAAAAATTGAACTGCAAGAGTTTCCGTTTAGTGGTCGGAAAATTAAAACGGGTATTCAATTCTCAAAGTTAATTCGACGTTACTTAGAAGGAAAAGAATATTTTGATAAGGGTAGTTACCTTGATGCATACAATCATGTAGTGGATTCCTTGCATCATTTAGGGCGATTGTCCATTATAGATAGTGGGTTGTATCCAGAAGTTACAGTCTGGGCACAAGTGAAAAAAATTGAACCAGCCATTTACAAGCTCTACGAAGAACTAGTTATGAGCAGTGAACCAATTGAAAAGCGTTTAGAGCTTCTATTTTTAGCAAGTGAGTTTTTAATTCATTCACGTACACATGACGGAGCGCAACATATATTAGAAGTAATGCAAACAAAAGAGTCATGGACTATTCAGGAATTACATGATCACCATGAGCTTGTAAACTATTCTGTTGACTTAGAAGTATTCGTAGAATATTTAGTGGGGAAAGGCTACATTTTGATTGACCCTGTCGTTGCAAAAAGTGAGATGATATTTCATCGACATTATAAGGTGAATAAAGAGTCTATAGAAATTGAATAAACCTTGTAGTATGCTAGTAATCGAGGTATAAAAATGTACCTCGATATTTTTTTGAAAAAAGTGTTGACGTTTAATATACTGATATTGTATTATATTAATTGTCGCTAAGACGTAACAGAAACATTCGAGAAAATTAGTGAAAAAAACTTTTAAAAAGTTGTTGACACAAATTGAATGAGATGTTAATATAAAGAAGTCGCTGAAAAACGACGAAACAAAATGAACCTTGAAAACTGAACAAGCAAAACGTAATCAATATAGTTTTTACTAGCTAACTTTGTTAGTGAACGAAACAAAATTTTGGACATCAAAATTGATGCCAG
>LAHS01000983.1_pt1 | contig 52782 bp, 51 predicted proteins | sample 329651 | NCBI WGS metagenome assembly LAHS01 (sample SAMN03275699, study PRJNA271635) | activated sludge metagenome | isolation source: sample C-1 Sludge from hydrolytic chamber (first chamber) of Anaerobic...
TTCGATTGTATGCGGACCTTCTGTAAGCTGAGTTGTATCAAGATAATAGGACCAGAATTCTTTTCCGGTTGCAAGCTTTGGATTTTCCTTGTCGCCGTCAAATATGATTTCAACTTTGCCGACCGCATCATCATCAACACACGTACCGACAATGTTCAAGTTTCCGGGAACACGCATATCATGAAGAGGGTTAGTAATTCCCGTAACAGGAAGATCAGATTCCGGGTCGATAAAAATATTATAAGGTCCGCCAACAGCAACATTGCCGCCTTTATCAGTAGCGGTAACCATGATGTTGTATTTACCTTGCTTTTTTTGATTGATATCGTACGTTTCCTGCCAGCTGTCCATTTTTTCAACAGGGCGTTCTTCGACATCCTTTTTGCCGCGGGCGAATGCACACAGTACTCCGGCAAACAACACAAGAATGATAACACCAATTTTACGCATTTTCCTGATCCTTTCTCTTTTTAGTATAATTTTTACGATTACACAGATTAGAGATTTTGTCAAATTTGATAATATCGACCCGCTTCATTATCGGCACAAAACTTGATTTTCAGTAGAGTCAGGCGTATCTTTTAAAGTATGAAAAAAGATGAAATAGAAGCCGAAACGGCAGAACAGCAGGAAAGACTGCAGAACATGGTCAATGAGAGCCACAAAATCGTATTTTTTGGCGGAGCAGGAGTTTCAACGGAAAGCGGCATTCCCGACTTCCGCAGTCAGGACGGCTTGTACAGCCAGAAATGGAAATATCCGCCGGAGACAATCATTTCCCGCAGCTTTTTTGACGCGAACCCCTCTGAATTCTACCGATTCTATAGAGAGAAATTGATTATAAAAGGTGTAAAACCGAACGCCGCACATCTGAAGCTTGCTGAAATGGAGCAGAAAGGCAAGCTGCTCGCCATAGTCACCCAGAATATTGACGGACTCCACCAGGCTGCTGGCAGCAAGAAAGTGTATGAACTTCACGGAAGTACGCTGCGGAACTACTGCATGACATGCGGAGAAAAGTATGACATCGACTTCATTGCGGCAAGCAAAGACAGCCCTGACGGAATACCGCGCTGCACAAGAAAAGGATGCGGCGGAATCATAAAACCAGATGTTGTATTATATGAAGAAAGTCTTGACGACAACGTGATTTCAGGCGCGCTCAACGCAATCCAACAGGCGGATATGCTTATCATCGGAGGCACGTCGCTTGTCGTCTACCCTGCTGCCGGTCTGATTCAGTATTTTAACGGAAAGCACCTTGTGCTGATTAACAAGAGCGCAACAAGCGCAGACGCGCGCGCCGAACTCGTGATTCACGACAGCATAGGCAAAGTCCTCAGCGCAATAAAAGTCTGATTACGCCTGTTTGCCGGTAATGATTGTGTACAGTCTGTCCAAGTCTTCGCGGCTAAAGTAATCGATTTCCAATGAGCCGCGCTTCATGTCACCCTTGAGGATTACTTTTGTGCCGAGCGCGTCGATAAACTGCTGCTCAAGCGCAACAAAGTCAGGATCGCGAGCAGGAGCTGCGGCAGGCGCGCTCTTTTTCGCTTCCGGTTTTACGCCGGTGTTCATTTCGTTCGCCTGTGACTCTGCCTGACGCACACTCAGTCCCTGTCCAACGATTCGTCCGAAAAGGACACGCTGGTCTGTAGGGTTTTCTACAGAAAGGAGTGCGCGCGCGTGGCCTGCGGTGATTGTGCCGGCAGCAAGCGCATTCTGCATGTCTTCGGGAAGTTTGAGCAGACGGATTGCGTTGGCAACTGTTGAGCGGTTTTTACCCACACGAGAAGCAACCTGATCCTGGCTTAAACCGCCGAGTTCCATGAGCTTATAGTATGCGCGCGCTTCTTCAACAGGGTTGAGGTCAGCACGCTGAATATTTTCAATAAGAGCGACTTCGAGTTTCTTTTCGTCGTTGTAGCGGCGAAGCTGCACCGGAACTTTTTCAAGCCCCGCAATACGGGCAGCGCGTGTTCTGCGTTCACCTGCTATTATATAGAAAGAACCGTCACCTGCATCTTCAATTGTAATTGACTGTACAACACCGTGCTCGCGAATCGAGTCTGCAAGTTCCTGAAGTTTTGTCTCGTCAAATTCCTGGCGCGGCTGGTGCGGATTCGGTTTTAACAGCGCAGGGTTTACCCACAGCTGGCCGTCTTCATCAGCTTCAATTCCTTTTGGAAGATTTGTATGAACAGACTTTACAGCTACACCCGTCGGATTAAAAGTTGCAGCGGAAGCCTGTCTCTGCTGAGCGGCAGAAAGAAGCGATCCCTGGTTCTGTCCGGCAGGCGTGCCTGCTGAATGCTGCGTTTGGAATGATGATGACAGCGATGATTCATTCGTATCCGGAGAATCACCGGAATCCATGAGAGCGCCAAGTCCTTTTCCAAGTCCGAATTTTTTAGCCACGGCGGATTACCTCGTCGGCTAATTTCTGATAGCTTTTTGCGCCAACACACGCCGGATCATAAATACAAATGGGTTCTCCATGGGAAGGAGCTTCAGAGAGGCGGACGTTGCGCGGAATAATTGTATTAAATACAGTATCTTTAAAATATGATTTAACCTGAGTTACAACATCCTGCGCAAGACGCGTGCGGCTGTCATACATCGTAAAGAAAATTCCACCGATAACGAGATTCGGATTAATCGACTTCTGAACTTGTTTTACCGTCTGGAGCAAAAGTGTAATTCCTTCAAGAGCGAAGTATTCGCACTGCATCGGAACAAGAACTGCATCTGCGGCGGCGAGACCGTTAAGAGTCAGAATACCGAGGGACGGCGGACAGTCAATCAAAATAAAATCGTATTTGTCTTTAAAAGGAGCAAGCGCGTTCTTAAGAAAATACTCGCGGTTTTCCTGATCGACAAGTTCAATTGCAGCGCCGGAAAGATCAATTGACGCGCTGATTGCATCGAGATTAGGAATCGGAGTGTGCTTTACAGTCTGTTCAGGAGTTGATGAGCCGGCAAGCAGTTCATAAATAGTCGGCTTGTCTTTAGAAACACCGACACCACTCGACATGTTGCCCTGAGAGTCAAAATCGACAAGAAGGATTTTCTTGCCGGCCTGCGCCATGTATGCACCGATATTGATTGCAGACGTCGTCTTACCGACTCCGCCTTTCTGATTTACAAATACAAAAATCTTTCCCATACCGCAAAAAATATATCATTTTTGTAATTTTCCGTATATAGTCATAACAGATAAAATTTTACAGGCTTCCGAATCAAAACGGCGGGAGCAAAATGCACTGTTTTCCGGAGGCACGCATGATTCTTTCCGCAACGCTTTCAAAACCGACTTCACTGGTAAAAGACGCACTCGGCGCAGACTACGAGCGGGTCAGAATCAAGCTGATTACAGCAAGCGCAAATCCTTTATCCGGCACACAGCCCCGTTCATCCGATACACAGGGCGCACAGTATTTTGCCGAGATGTTTACTGCAAAACAGGTGTTCCACAAAAAAATGACAGAGGCTGAACTTGAAGGCTTTCTCGAAGCGCACGCCGGCAAAACATTCCACTCGTGCGTCGAGCGCACCGACACCGAAGAAATCACGATTCTCGCAAACAAAAAAGGGAAAATCACCACACTGCGAAAACCAATCACACAGAACAACAGCAATACCGGTGCCGGAACCGGCATTTTTAGCGCTCAAAAAACAAACGTCTGCACAGGAGCGGGCGGCATCTGCTTTACAAACCGCACTGCAGAGAACAGCCTTAACCGCGTAAAAAATTACATACTTGAAGAAGGAAAGCCCGTACCGTTCCTCGTGCACCTCGGCGTAATGACACCGGAAGGAAAAGTAATCGCAGCAAAGTACGACAAGTTCCGCCAGATAAACAGATTCCTTGAATACATCGACGACGTGCTTCCCGAACTGACAACAGCATCTGCTGTCAACGGCACACTTGCGGCAGGCACATCATCCGCACCAGGCAGCACTCAGCGTCCGCTGCGCGTTGCAGACTTCGGCTGCGGCAAATCATACCTCACATTCGCAACGTATTACTTTCTTACAGAAATAAAACACCTGAACGTAGAAATCACCGGACTCGATTTAAAGGAAGACGTGATTGCATACTGCAACAAACTCGCAGAACAGTTCGGCTGCACGCACCTGCGGTTCCAGGTCGGCGACATCGCCGCGTTCGGGCAGACGAATCCGCCGGACATGGTGATTACACTCCATGCGTGCGACACTGCGACAGACTACGCGCTTTCGTATGCGGTAAAAAACAACGTGACGGCAATATTAAGCGTGCCGTGCTGCCAGCACGAAATCAATCTTGAGCTTGAAGCAAAAAAGACAGCGCCCGCATCCGCACCATCGCCGTTCGCGCCGCTTTTAAAATACGGCATAATCCGCGAACGTTTTGCGGCGCTCGCTACAGATGCACTCCGCGCGGAGTATCTTGAGAACGCCGGATACAAAGTGCAGATGCTTGAGTTCATAGACATGAGCCACACGCCTAAAAATATTTTGATACGGGCGGTAAAAAAGCAGACAGCCGCAAAAGCAGGAACAGCACAGACCGCAGCAGATTCTCACACAGGAAATTCTGCTTGTACAGGCACGGCGATTGCGGAAGCAGACGCGCTTACGGATTCACTCGGAGTTTCGCAAACCCTGCGCGCACTGCTTCAAGATTAACTTCGCCGTCATCATACGTAAGCGGCTCATCGCCGGTGTCGAGCTCAAACGCGCGCCGACCTATATGCTCTATATAATGCGCGTCACTGCCAGTAATTACAGGATACGGCTTGGGCAGCACGATACCAGCAGCCTGTGAAGCAGCGAATGCGCGCATATTTGCTGCAACATCAAAATCATTTCCTCTTATTAATTTTTTTTCAGGATTAACAAGAACCTGCGGGCGAACAAACTCAAGCGCATCCCAGTTTCCCTCGGGAATACAACCTAACTGACTCGTGAGAGAAAAGGAAGGACGGTCAACGTGTGCAGGAATCACCAGACCGCCGAGACTGTGAACCGTTTTTTCGAGCGTGTCGAGATCAGTAGAAGCAGACGTAATCAGATATTTTTTTACCTCGCCAATAATCTCATCGTTCTCGTCAACATACACCTGATCACCAGTTTTTTCCGGTTTATTCTCAACATCAGGAAGAAGCGTATACCACTGCGCGCAAAAATCGAGCGCCGTTTTCTGATTATTAAAAAGCACAACAACATGAATCTCTTCCGCAGTCTGCGCTTCCATTCCGTACAGAACAGCAATACCTGCTTTTTTGCACAGAGACGCGAACGGCGGCGTGTTGAGAGAAGTGTTGTGGTCAGTAAGAGCTGCAAGACCGATTTTCTTTTCGACAAGCGTTTTGACAATCGCGCGCGGAGACATTGATAAATCACCGCACGGAGAGAGACACGAATGCATGTGCAAATCAGCACGGACAATCATCTGATTATTTTCCTGATTGTGTTTTTGCGTCAGAAACAGTACTGCCAAATTTTGAAGAGAGAAGCTGATACAGCATACCGCTTACCATGTACTGATTTTTGTCTGTTACGAACACAGCAATCTGTTCTGATTCTGCAGCGGCAATCATGTCGGGCGGAACAGGACGGTCATTGCACACGATGATTGCCGGGCTGTCCTTTACAGACGCAACAGCGACAGTATTTTTGTGCGCCTGAATTGTAACAAGAATTGCTTTATCATCAGCATTTGCAAGAACATCACTAAGAAGATCAGACGTGTATACAGCCGTAACCGGCACGTCTGTAAATTTGACCTGCACGCACTGCAGGCTCAGCTGCTGAGCCATTTCATTAATTGTCATAGTGAATTTATTCTAAGCCTAAAGAACAAAGCTGTCGAGAAAATCCGCCACCCCGTCATCCTCGTTCGACTTGCGCGTTACAAACTTCGCCTCATGCTGAATCGTCTCAAGACCGTTGCACATGCCGACAGAATACCCCGCCGTCTGAATCATCGTCTCGTCATTCATGCTGTCGCCGAACGCCATAAGATACTCAAGCGGAATGGAAAGTTTTTTGCACAGCCACGCAAGCGCTTCGCCCTTTCCGCAGTGAGCAGGAAGAATCTCAAGAAAGTACGGCTTGCTGATGCATATCGCCGCGCGCTCTCCGAACACAGCCTTTAGCTCAGCCTGCACAGACTGCAGAAGCTCCGGGTCGCCCGGAATAATCATCTTGCGATGACCTGCCGAAAGAAACTGCTCAAACTCAGGAACAATTTCGAGTTTGAGATGAGAAAGAGAAATATCACGCTGCGCCCACTTGTTATCCTGCGGCGCATAAATGGTAGAAGGATCATACACCTGCGAAAAAAGCCCGTGAGCAACAGCGCGCCGGTGCGCTTCCACAAGAACATCGCCGGGAACAAGCTCCGTGTAAATACTCTGCCGCGTGTGAAGATCAAAAATCTCCGAGCCGTTAAACGTAATCATATAGCGGCCCGCTTCCGTACCCGCAATGTCGAGACGGCGCACAAAGTCGAGCATACCGTTTTCAGTGCGGCCAGAGCACAGAGTAATGTACATATTCCGTTTGGCGCACGACTGGAGCGTATGCACCGTATGGTCAGAAATCGTAAGATCTGCTTTAAGCAGAGTATCGTCGAGGTCAAGCGCAATCATGCGCGGTTCAAGGCGGAATGCAGGAAGCTTCATAACACAAGTAAAAAGGAAAAAGAGAAAAGTATCAAGAGAGAAGAGAAAATGTAAAAAATGAAAAATCTGAGGCTATATATATACGGATGGAATATATTTAATTCCGCACTGCAGGATGAACTCAAAAATAAATCATTTGAAGATGAGTACAATTCTCTTGGACCTGAATATAAAATGATTAAAGCGGATTGCCGACGCACTCAACATGCAGCTAAAAATTGAATTTGTGCCGAAGTCATCACAATAAAATTGCGCGGGCGCGGCAGGAGTTTTGCGTACAAAACTACCGCCGCGCCCGTACATTACTAATCACGTACATTAATAATTCTGTATATCGTTACTTATTTATTTTTTTGTGAGCGCGCCGTTCTCGTAAATCATGTTGGCCTGTTCGAGGTACTTTGCAGGAATTGTAATGCCGCATTTTTTTGCCGCGTCGAGGTCAAACAGAAGGTCGCTGTCGCTCGGATCTGTCATAAAGCGTACGGGAAGGTCGGCTGGTTTTGTGCCGTTGAGAATCTTAACAACCATTTCGCCTGTTGCGCGTCCTGCTTTGTAGTAGTTGAATCCGCATGCAATCATGCATCCGCCGGCTTCTGCTCCGGTAACGTCCGCACTGAATACGGGTTTCTTGGCATCGCCGAATACTTGTATGAGAGACGCAAGCGCGCTGAACACGGTGTTGTCTGTTGTGAGGTAGATTCCGTCTACGCGGCCGACGATTGTTTCTGCAGCCTGTTTGACTTCAGAGGAATTGGTGATTGACTGTGTGACGAGCGCGATGCCTGCTTCTGCGCATCCTTTCTTAACAAGTTCGAGCGCGCTGATTGAGTTTGCTTCGTTGCTTGTGTAGATGTAGCCGAGTGTTTTAATTCCTGCGATTTCTTTGAACAGTGCAATATGCTGTTCAGTTGGGATTGCGTCGCTCATGCCAGTGACGTTGTTCTCGCCGTGCTCGACTGTACTAACAAGTCCTGCACCCACAGGATCGGTAACGGTGCCGAATACAACAGGAATATCTTTGATTGTGTTCGCAAGCGCGACTGCAACAGGTGTTGCGATTCCAACGGCAACTGCGACGTTTTCATCCTTATACTTTGAGGCAATCTGTGCGGCTGTGTTAACGTCGCCGTTTGCATTCTGCTGGTCGAACGTTGCGTTGATGCCCGCGTCTTTTACCGCGTCCATGATTCCCTGCTCAACTGCGTCGAGCGCCGGGTGCTGCACGATTTTTGCAATGCCGATTGTAACGGCGCCAGATTTTGATTCTGTCTTTTTAGAACAGCCGGAAAAAGCGGTGACGGCAGCTGCTGCTGCAATAACTGCAATAAGTTTTACTGACTTCATAACAATATCTCCTGTATATGCGGAATGTTCCGCTTCAAATATCTTACAGAAACAGTGTTACTATAAACAGAAACATTTGTCAAGAAGAAACTTGCGAATTTGAAAATGATATATATCTCATTTCAGGCTATTTTTTCGAGGGGATCTTCTATTTCTATGCCATTCTGATACAACACGTCTGGATCAAGGTCAAGACAATTTGAAGAATCATACTTTCCGTCCAGAGTCCACGCGAGTGTATTATTTAAAACAGTACAATTTTTTTTATAGAATTCTTTATTTTCGAGAACAGAAAAAACACCTTCACCAACAAGGTGTTTAACACTGCATTCTTTTATTTTTCCGTCAGCAAAATAGACAGCAACTTTGTAGTCATCCATCGGATATACTTGTACGACATCATGCATAGACACCTCCTTACAGCGGTTTAATTGATGAAGGCATTTCTTTCTTCTCAACTTTTTTCCAGCACTCCATCAGTTCCTGTTTATGAAGTTCACACCAAGCAAGAACAAGTTTAACCTTGCTTGCTGGAAGGACTCCCTGGAGAACGACGGCATTCTGAATATCAATGATAGCAGAAAATGAACCGCACAACGCATGAACATGAGGCGGCATGTGGTCATCCCAGTAAATGCAGATTTTTATTCCGTTGAATTCGCTTAACACCGGCATGTTCCTATTATACTCTCTTTTTTCGCAAAATTCCTATATACTCTTTTGCATGGACGAAGTAAAAATGATTATCGCTGTGCGGCGCGACCTGCACATGACGCGCGGAAAGGAAATTGCTCAGGCTTGCCACGCGTGTCTTGGCGCAATGCTCCGCGACGGTGAGTATGAGATTGACGAAAAGAAAGGCGAGCTGAATCACCTTAAAATTGACGGCGACACGAATGAGTGGCTCGAAAGCGGATGCGCAAAGGTGTGCGTCAAAGTTGATTCTGAAGAAGCTCTGTTTGACTTGAAGAAAAAGGCTGACGATGCAGGCATCAACAACTGTCTGATTGTCGACGCTGGACGCACGATGTTCCACGGCGTGGAAACTCCCACATGCATTGCGCTCGGTCCCGCACGTTGTTCCGTGCTCGACCCGATTACCGGCGAACTGCAGTTGTACTGAAAATCTGAAGTTTGCACCGTCTTTAGCAAATCGCTCATATCTGTTACTATTTATAGTATGTTTCAAAGCATTCTGATTGAAGGTTTGATTTACGGCATCATGGTGCTCGGCGTTTTTATGACGTTCCGCGTACTGAATTTTTGCGATATGACTGTTGACGGTTCGTTCCCGCTCGGCGGCTGTGTGCTAGCTGCGTGTCTCACTCACGGTGTAGCGCCGGCTCTGGCGATTCTTATTGCCTTTGCCGCAGGACTGCTCGCAGGTCTTGTTACGACTCTTATTTACACAAACCTGCGCATTCCCGATCTTCTCGCCGGTATTCTTGTGATGACAATGCTCTACTCTATAAATCTGCGCATCATGTCTGACCATGCGAATGTTTCTTTCCTTAAAATTCCGACAATTTTTTCTTCCTTAACAAATTTCGTAAAATCAACAGGAACATCGATTCCGTCTGACTGGGCAATTGTTCTGTATCTCGTCATTTTTGTTGTTATTATTAAGGGACTGCTCGACTTGTTCTTCAATACTGACTTGGGATTAACAATGGGCGCGCTCGGCTCTAATCCGCAGATGGTAATAAGCCAGGGTGTTGACCCGCGCGTTGTCCGCGGAATCGGCATTTGTCTTGGCAACGGTATGGCATCTCTTGCCGGCGCATTTGCTGCTATGTACAACGGATTTGCAGATGTGGGCAGCGGAACAGGTGTTGTTGTATCCGGTCTTGCATCTCTTATGCTCGGAGAATTCTTGCTGCGGTCAAACAAAATCGGTCTGCAGACGCTCCGTGTGCTGCTCGGCTCAATTCTTTACCGCGCGCTCATGTTCTTTGGCCGCCGTTACGGTTACAGAATCGGTCTTACAAGCAACGACTTAAAATTAATAACAGGTCTCTTAATAATTTTGTGTCTGATTATTTCAAATAAAAATATTGCCGGATACTTCCGCAATCACTTAGGCAGAAAAGAAGACTGCTGCAAGCAGGAGGCTTCAAAATGATGATGAAGCTTGAAGACATCGGCATTACGTTCAATGCGCATACTCCTGATGAAAACAACGCGCTCCGCCATATCAATCTCGAAATTAATAAGGGTGACTTTATTACTGTAATCGGCTCAAACGGCGCAGGAAAGTCTACGCTGTACAATGTAATTGCAGGAACACTAACGCCTACGACCGGCAAGATTTTTCTCGGTTCCCGCGACATTACGCACGACGCTGAGTATAAACGCGCTCAGTACATCGGGCGCATATTTCAGAATCCGCTGCTCGGCACAGCAGGCAAAATGAGTCTCGAAGACAATATGATGATATGCTGCAAAAAAGGATTCAAAGGGCTGCGAATAAGTCTTAACAACAAAATGCGCGATTCGTTCCGCGACCAGCTCCGCGTCCTCAACATGGGTCTTGAGGACAGGCTCCGCGACAACGTCGAACAGTTCTCCGGCGGCCAGCGCCAGGCGCTTACGCTTCTTATGGCTGTTATGTCGCACCCTGATCTTCTTCTGCTCGACGAGCACACCGCCGCGCTTGATCCCACAAACGCAGAAATTGTAATGAATCTTACGCGAAAATTTGCGAAAGACTATGGTCTTACGGTGATGATGGTTACTCATAACATGCAGCAGGCGCTCGACTTTGGCACGCGTCTTCTGATGATGGACGCAGGCGAAATCATTCTCGATATTAATAAGGAAGAAAAAGCAAAGCTGACAATGAGCGACATTGTCGAAAAATTCAAGTCGATAAAAAAGAGCGATCTTAACAACGACCAGATGCTTCTTCAGTAAAACGAGGCTGAACACACGCACCAGCGTATGTCTGAAATACAGAAACAAGCTCAGCATCAGATGATTCATCAAGCCTGTTGATTTTTATTTTCATTTCGTGTACTGTTCACCGCGTCGACTTTATATGCGGTGAACTCTACACGCGCATCTAATTTACCCCACCACACAGCAGCATATTTTTGCTGCACCATTTTTTACTCATGTTCTACTCTTCGGGAGGTCGTATGAACAAATACGTCAAACGGTACCTTGTCGACGCGCTCGGCGGAATGGCACTCGGTCTTTTTTCAACTCTCATTGTCGGTCTAATTATTAAGCAGATCGGCGGATTTTTTCCGGCAGCGGACACGCTCGCTGTTATTAATGGTGTGCGCACATGCTCGTCTTTTCACGCAGCACTCGTCTACACCGGTCGTTTTCTGATTTGCATCGGGCAGATTCTCACAGTGCTCACAGGCGCTGGCATTGCGGCTGGCGTTGCGCATTCGCTCGGCGCTCCAAAACTTGCAATCTACGGCAGTATTCTCACAGGAACTGTGGGCGCATATTCCGTAAAATTTATCGCGGCTGTTACGAATACAAGCACATCGTTCATTGTGGCGAATGGTTCAATTCTTCTCGCTGGTCCCGGTGATCCGCTCAGCGCATTTTTTGCAGCGCTCGTAGGCGCAGAGCTTGGCCGTCTTATCGCTGGCAAAACAAAAGTTGACATCATTGTTGTACCTGCTGTTACTGTGATTTCCGGCTGTGCTGTCGCAGTTCTTCTCGGTCCAACGCTCGCAGCTGCATCAACATGGCTCGGAAGCGCAATCAATCTTGCAACTGAACTTCATCCGTTCTGGATGGGCGTCGTTCTTTCTGTCGTCATGGGAATCATTCTTACGCTGCCGATTTCTTCTGCAGCGATTGCAATCATGCTCGGACTTTCCGGTCTCGCGGGAGGAGCTTCTACTGCGGGATGCAGCGCACAGATGGTTGGCTTTGCAGTCATCAGTTTCCGCGACAACGGGTTCAACGGTTTGTTCGCGCAGGGAATCGGCACTTCTATGCTGCAGATTCCGAACATCGCGAAAAATCCGCTCATCTGGATTCCGCCGACGCTCGCTTCTGCCATTACAGGTCCGCTTGCGTCATGTGTCTTCAAGATGGAAACACTTCCGGCTGGCGCAGGAATGGGAACAAGCGGACTCGTCGGCCAGATAATGACATGGCAGGCAATGGCTGGCAAAGAAAGCGGCACAATAATAATTATTAAGATGATTGTTATCGATGTAATTCTGCCCGCGCTTCTTTCATTTGCGATTTATGCGTTTATGCGCAAAAAGGGAATGATAAAAGACGGCGATATGAAGCTATCTGCGTAAAATAGTAATAAGATCGCTAGCGTAATGAACAGTGATATCGGCGTTCTGGGAAGCAAGTTTTTCTTTATTGCCAACACCGCCTGTCACTGCGCACGTCTGTGCGCCGGCGCTTTTTCCAGCCTGAATATCAACTGCGCTGTCGCCGACCATAAGCATTTGCTGCGTTGTAACAGGCGTAAAGTTCTGGCACGGCTGCGCAGCTTTGTCTGGTGCTGTACTTTTAGCAGCTAATTTTTTATTCATTTCGTCTGCAATTTTGTACAATCCTTCCGGATCCGGCTTCATGTGCACGAGACTTTCAGGACCGGCGATTTTATCAAAATAAGTATCAATTGAAAAATGAGCAAGAATCGACCGCGCGACTTTTTCAGGCTTGTTTGTGAGCATACCAATCTGCACGCCGTTATCAGATAAAAATTTTAATAATTCCGAAAGTCCGGGATACAACTGTGTCTTAACAACGGAGTGCGCATAATAACATTCAAGATACCACGGAAAAACATCGTTAAGCATTTTTTTTGAAACAAATGCAGCAGCAAGCTCTTCATCGGTCACGGCGCCAGAACCGGAAAGCGCATGCTCCACATCATCATACGAATGCGCACCGCCTGATATATTTGCCGTACTGGCAGCAACCTGTGCATAGGCGATTGCCCTCGACAAAAGTCTCCGCGCTCCGTCTCCTGTATACGAAATCAACTGCTGCACAGGAAGATTTGGAAGATTCAAATGTGTAAGCGTAGCATTCACTGCGTCTGCAATGTCTTCGCCGGAATTAATAACAACGCCGTCACAATCGAATACAACCGCGCGAATCGGCTTGTCTGCAAGAGTCATCATTCTTCGCGCTCCTTAAAAACGGAACCGCGGATGCGCTTTACAAGCCGTGCTCTTCCTATTGAAAACAACTGCTCAGTATGTTCCGGCTCTACGCGCAGACACACGACTGCATCATCAGTCTGTTTTTCAATCGACACAGGCGTTCCGACTAATGTAACTACGCCGTCACTGTCTGACTTTGTTCCCTCGCCAGCTGAATCAGCATTTTTTTCGGATTCATACTCAAGCTCTATCATGCTGTCTGTTGTAATAGCATGTTCAATCACGTGCACTTTGCCGAGAAAATCCATGCCGCCCGCTTCTATGCGCTCCATGCGCACACTGTCACCGCGAAGCTGCGCTGGCGTTAAAATTATTTTGCGCTGAATGCGTGAAAGGAGTCCGTCATTTTGCTCAGGGCTGTAATTCATTTTTGAAAGCGAAGCGCGAAGCGAATCAAAAATCTCTGCCCGCTGTTTATCAGTTCCGCGCGGAAAATTATTATTAATTGCTGTTTCTGATGAAGAGGCAAATGTTTCATCATCACTTGTTTCAGTTTTTTTCTGATTAGCAAGATAATTTCTGCCGTTTCTTAATAGCGGGAATCCAGCAGTTTCCGGTGCAGGTTCTGCTGTTTTTATTTTGCCGATAAAATCAAGACCGCTTTCTGCTATAAGTGATGAGGCTTCTTCATCTGTGTTAACATCAAGCAAATATATGCCTATCGCCAATGTTAATTTTATATGTTTTGAAATCGCAGGATTATTTTCCACGGCAATACAATTTTCTTCGGATACCTGAAGCACATATCCTTTATAAAGCGACGCTGAGCAGTATGAGCGGCTCCAGTCATCAATTGAAATACGAAGGTTCTGCGGAATACCGTACGGACTGTAACGTTCCAAAAGCATACAAATGCCAGCGGTGTTTTCGCCTGCATCGAATGCACGCATTGTTGACTTGCGCGTAATTTCAAAAACTGCCGCTGTGTCATATCTGCGCACATCCATAAATTTCATAAGCGGCAAAAGCTGCGCAAGATGAAGTCCGGGCAAAAGCGTAACTGTAAATCCTGCATCTATGCTAAGAACAGGAATAGCATTCTTTTCAACTGCACTCGCACCGTCAAAAGAAGGCCGGACATCGGTAATAAGCGGACCGGAAATGTACACGCTTTCATCGGGGAAGTTTTCATCCTGAGAAGAAGTTTTGCCGCATTCTGTGAGCAGACCGAACAGTGCCGCGCTGTCCAGAAGACGGTCAATCATTGACCCGACATTTGTTTCCTGTGCAGAAGCAGTTCCCTGAGATTCGGCAGCACGAGCCTTATTAATAATTTGCGCGAACCGCGACTGAGTGTTGCGCGGCGCGAGGCCAGGCGCATCGTCCTCTTGTTCTGAAATAATAAATGCAGAACGAAGAAGCACCGTGCGGGTAAAACCGGAGCGAGGAATTGATGAAGCACAGTCGAGCAGAAGCTGCGCCTGTCTCATCAGTCCGTCGCGGCTGAACCTTCCCTGAGAAGCAACGCACAAATATGCGTACTGCACTTGATCGTCAAGTTCTGCAAAGCGTGCGAACCGTGCATTGTCAACAGCAAAACCGTCCTCTGTTTCCTTAACAAGAGAAAGATTGATAAACGCTGTCATAAGAAGCTGCATCTGTGCAACTTTTCCGGGAAACAATTCTTCAATACGAACTGCTGCCCGCTTTTTAAACGCGCCGTCCGCCTTGCATACTCCAGTATCAGTATATAAATACGAAATAAAAGCAGAAATAAGTTCAGGCGTAAGCGGTGATTCATGAAGAGTCTGCGTCATAACAGACGCAGGCGGCAGAAGCGCAGTACGCGAAAGATACGGCTCAAGCACGTCCTCAAGCATCGGGTTAATATCAATTATTATGCCGTGCGTTTTCTGATCTGCATGACGGTACAGTATAAGACGCTCCTCAAGATTAAGAAGACGCTCATACAGCGATGCAAACGTAAATGTGCCGGAAAAAAATGCGCCAAGTTTTTCCTGTGTTACATGGGGAATGACTTTTACTGCAGAAATAATCTGAATGTCGGAATCACTCAGCAAGGCAACAATTGTTTTTCTATTCTCTTCCTTGCGCAGAAAACTTCCGAGCTCCTCAATCAGTTTCTGTTTATTGTACGGCGTATGGACTTCGCCGAGATACATTCTTATTAATTCAAAAAAATGATGATCGGGCAGCGTCGCAAAACTTTCGCGCCAGTCGATGATTCTCTGGATGTGCGGATCAACATTTGTAATCATTGCTGACCGCCTGCACCTGTATCAGCAGCAGCGCATTTCGCCGAGCGATCTGCACACGAAGGAACACTGCAGTCCGCAAGATCTGCGCTCGACGTGTAGCGGACGATTTTATATGCGTATCCCTGTTCAGCAAGGAACTTCTGTCTGTTTGCGCCGAAGTCCTCTTCAACAGTGTTGCGCGTAATAAGCGTGTAGAACCGCGACTTGCGTTCTTTCGGACGCAATATTCGGCCAAGACGCTGCGCCTCTTCCTGTCTGCTGCCGAACGTGCCGCTCACCTGAATCGCCATGCTTGCATCAGGTAAATCGATTGCAAAGTTTGCAACTTTTGAAACAACAAGAACCGGAGTTTTTCCGCTGCGGAAATCAGCATACATTTTGTCGCGCTCATCAGTAGGAGTTTTACCGGTTATAATCGGCGCCTTAAGTATTTTTGCAAGGTCATCAAGCTGATCGAGATACTGACCGATGACAAGAATTTTATCATCAGGACTCTGTTCGATTAATTCCTTAACAATTTGCGTCTTAAGCGGATTTTCGCTTGCAATCCGATGCTTCTTCCGCAGGTCGGCGACTGCATAATCAACTTCCTTTTCTGCAGGAAGGTCGAGCCTGACTTCTATGCATTCGGCAGTCGCAATCCATCCGCTCTGCTCAAGATCTTTCCACGGCACATCATACCGCTTTGGTCCGACGAGGCTGAACACATTGCCTTCACATCCATCCTCGCGCACAAGTGTAGCAGTCAAACCGACGCGGCGCACTGCCTGCAGTTCAGCTGCAACGCGGAACACAGGAGCAGGAAGCATATGGACTTCATCATAAATTATTAATCCCCACGGGCGTTCACGGAACAACGAGAAGTGCGGATACGGTCCTTCTTTTTCAGGGCGCCATGTAAGGATTTGATACGTAGCAACAGTCACCTGTTTTATCGTTTTGTTTTCGCCGGTATATTCTGCAATCTGATCCGCAGTAAGTGTTGTCTTGTCGAGCAATTCCGCAATCCACTGATGAACTGCGCTGATGTTCGTCGTTACGACAAGCGTACTCGTTTTTAAAAGCGACATGACAAGCATGCCGACAATTGTTTTTCCTGCTCCGCACGGAAGGACGATTGTGCCGAATCCCGTGCCCGGTCCTTTATTGCCAACAAGAGCTGCCGCCGCTTCTCTCTGATAGCTGCGGATTGCAAACGGAAGCCCCGCACTTGTTTTTTCACGAAGCGCTATTTCAAGCGGCTCTCCGTCTACAAGCGGAACATCATCGCGCACAGGCCAGCCTAACTTTAATAATTCCTGTTTGACTGTTCCGCGGTCAGTGAGGTGAAGAAGAAACGCATATTGTTTTTCGGGAACTTCTGTTAATAATTTCTTCGCAACAGGAGACGCAGCAATTTCTCTGAATACAGGCATTGTCTCTGCCACAAGATACAAATATTCTTCTTTTACCGTAGGAGCTTTTTCGTTTGAATTTTCTGCGCCCATTTCGCCGGGCTTGAGCGGCACGTCAATCGACGGAGCCGGAATCAGACGGAGTTTTCCAAAACGCTCGGCAGTTTCGCTTATCCATTCCGACACAGATTCAGGAACATCATAGCGCGAAAAATCAGTGAGGACTTTTACTGCATCGGACGCAGAAAAACCTGCGCTCGCAGCATTCCACAGCGAAAGCGGCGTGAGCCTGTATGTATGAAGATGTTCAGGCGAACGTTCCAGTTCTGCAAAAGGAATGAGAGCCGCTCTGCATTCATCTGCCCTCGGTGCGTGAACATCGAGCAGCAGCGTGCGGTCACTTTGAACAATTAATGGATTCTCGTATCTATTCTGATTTAGCACAACAGGGTATTGTACCGTACCAAAAGAAAATCCTCAATACATGCAAAAAAAACAAAGCCGCCCGAACGGACGGCTTATAATCTGCGCATTATTTCAATTAGAAACTGTTTAGTCGGCAAACGCGAATTCAGAAAGCGTGCCTACAGTTCTCAGCTTGTCACGCAAAGCAGGAAGGTCGACTTCTGCAGGAGCTTTTACAGCGCAGTGAAGAATAATACGGTCCATTCCCATAATCTGCGTCATGTTCATGTCGTTCAGAATAAGACCGCTTTCTGCTATGATGCGCCGCACCTGTCCAAAATCAATTGCGCTTCCGTCATACGTAAGCTGCAGCGACTTCATGCGTCCAGCAGGAAAATATTTTTCCTCAACGCGCTCAAGAAACACAAGCGCGCAGACGCATACAATCAGCGTAACTCCGGCAGGAATATAGAGACCTGCTCCAATCGAAAGACCGATGGCAGATGATGTCCAGATGATTGCAGCAGACGTAAGTCCCTTAATGTTCAGTCCCTGGCGAAGAATAGCACCGCCACCAAGAAAACCGATGCCGCTTATAACACCGGCTGCAATTCGTGTCGGGTCTCCATCAGGAAATCCGCTCACATGAGCCATGTACAGAGACAGAATTGAAAGCAGTGTTGACGATTCGCAGATGAGAATAAGCGTGCGCATGCCGACAACCTGCTGGCGGAATTTTCGCTCAAGTCCGAGAACAAATCCGGCAATAAAACTAAGGATAATCCGAAGACCGCATTCAAGCAGAAACTGGGTACTCATTTGAACAGGCTGAATCCTCCCGGCGATTTTGCACCGGCCTTAATCCATGAAACCATCTGTTTTGGAGAAGGTTTATTTTTTTGTGCATCAACCATATCGAGATAACCGCAGAGCCATGAGGCAAGCGCAGAATCTTTCTGTGCAGTCTCGTTTGAAGAATCGCATGTTACAAGCACAATTTCGATGTTGTCGCGGTCATCGTAAGATGCAGCAATGTTTTCTGCAAACGATGCGAATGCAGCAGAAGCTGACGCAACAAGCGGTGAAGAAAGAGCATTTGTCTGCGTGCGGACAGACGGAGATTTTACGGCATCGCAGAGCGAAGGATTTGTTTTATGAAGAAAAACAAGTTTGCCCGGAAGCGATCCCGCAGCACTTTTTTTCTGCTCAAACCGAGAAAGAATTTCCAGCGCCATATACTGATATCCGGCAGTCATCATATCGAGATCGAATGCACACTCTTCAGCACCCATTCTGTTGTATTCAGACGCATACGCTGTTTCATCAAAATAAAGGACAGCTTCATCAAGCTGATTGTACGTATTCTCGCACGCCAGCACGACAGAACGTGCAGACAGCGGAGACGATCTGTTCCATACGGCAGCGGTTGAACCGTCATCAGAAACAGGGGCTGCAGAGTCTTTTCCGGACGGAACAGCTGTTATTACAACGTTCCGGCTTTTAAGCTGCGCGCCGGATGCAAAATCGCTGCCGTCAGGAATTTCCTTTCCGGCAATCAACAAAGTTTTTTCCATAACGAGAGTATAGCACAAGGGACATTCGTTTGCATCACCCGAGGCACAACGGGCATCGGTTTGCACCATCCGCCGCAGACCGCTATAAATCTGTTTTCAAACATGCATTCTGTTGATATACTGAAAACTATGAAACTGTGGATTAAATATCTGCTCGGCATCGTTTTAGGCATTGCCGCAGCGCTCGTTCTTCCGGTCGATTCACCGGCAGCTGCAAGCATTTTTGCAGCCCTTACCGAATTCGCCGTCCGCTTTGGACGGTACACACTTCTTCCGCTCCTCTTTTTCGGCGTGATGACAGCTGTGTTCAAACTGCGCGACAGCAAAGTGATTTTAAAGACAAGTCTGTGGACTGTCGCCGTCATTGCCGGCTCGTCACTTATGCTCACGCTTCTTGGACTCATTTCTATTTTGATTGTTAAGCTTCCGCGCATTCCAATTACGGTAGAAAAAGTTTCAACAGTCTCAACGCTCGGCATAAAAAATTTGATTATGCAAATATTCCCCTACTCAGGATTTGATGCGGTAAAAGAAGGAGCCTATCTTCTTCCGTGCTTCGTGTTCGCCGGATTCGCCGGAGCAGGATGCACAACAGACAAGACTGCGTCAAAAGCAGTTATCACTGTTGCGGAATCAGCATCGCGCCTTTGCTATTCAATTATGTGCTTTTTCACCGAATGTCTCGCGGTGGGAATGATTGCAGTCTCATGCTACTGGGTAATTACATCACGTGCAGTTCTTGCAACAGGTGTTTACACTCCGCTCATACTCATGCTGATTGTTGACCTTCTGCTCGCAGTCGGCCTTGCATATCCGCTTGTGCTTCGTTTCCTTTGCAACGACATCCGCCCGTACCGCGTTCTGTATGCAAGCATCTGTCCGATGCTCACCGCATTCTTCAGCGGCGACACAAATCTTTCGCTCGTACTCACAATGCGCCACGGAAAGGAAAGCCTCGGCATTCACCAGAGAGTGAACAGCGTTACGTTCCCGCTCTTTTCGATTTTCGGACGCGGCGGTGCAGCCCTTGTTCTGAGCGTATGCTTCGTCGTCATTCTCCGCTCATACTCAAGCCTCGGATTCACGCTCGCAGATGTCCTTTGGATTATGATTACAACATTCGCCCTTTCATTTGTGCTTGCAGGTCTTCCGACTGGCGGCCCGTTCATTGCGCTCATGGTTCTGTGCACTATGTACAGCCGCGGATTCGAAACAGGATACCTGCTTCTCAAACCCGCAGCGGGAATCATCTGCAGTTTTGCAGCGGCGCTTGATGCGGCTTCAGCACTCTATGGCAGTTATATTGTTGCCGTAAAGACACACTACATCGAACACATTGAAATCAGTCATTACATATGAGATTTTAAAAGATTAAGTTCTTCGAACTGGACAGCGTTCATGGGGCGGCCAAAATGGAACCCCTGGAACTTGTCCGGTTCACAACTCTTCAACTTCTTTACATCGTCGTCAGACTCTACGCCTTCAAGACAAATAGTCATATTCAAATCATGAGCCATGTCGGAAATGTATTTAATAACTTTTGCTTCCCCGCCATTGCCTGTCGTTGCTTTATGAACAAATGAATAGTCGAGCTTAAGCGTATTTGCGTGTATATCCTGCAGATAACGCAAATTTGAATAGCCCGTGCCGAAATCATCAATATCAATTTTAATATGCATTTCTGCAAACGAATCAAGCAGACTCTGAATCTCCGTATCGTTTTCGATTGAACCGCTTTCCGTAAGCTCAAGAACAAGATTTTCGGGGTTAACACCGGAAGCCTCAAGAGCAAGCTGCACATCAGTAAGAATGTCATTCTTTTTAATCTGTATGTACGAGAGATTCACACTCATGCAGAAACTCGGATCAATCTTGTTCCATTCGCGGCACTGCGTGAATGCGTGTGTAAGAATCCAGCGTCCAACGGGAATAATAAGACTGCTTTGCTCAAGAATTGGAATGAATTCATCAGGCATCAGCATACCTAGTCCTGGACATGACCATCGCAGCAACGCTTCCGCACCGATAACTTTATTCTGTTCCGCATTCTTGTCATCGTATACACGGTGCGCATCGATAACTGGCTGATAGTACAATTCAAAGCCGCGGCATCCGTCTTTTACAGCGAGACGAAGCTTTTCCTGCAGATCGATGCGATGAAGATGCTGTGCGTACTCAACAGCATTGAACATTACAAGCGTATTTTTTCCGCGCTTCTTTGCCTGACTTACTGAAAAATCAAGTTTTTTAACAAGATCATCAAGCGGCGGGACTGCACCGAAAAACGCAACCGCACCAGCAGAAACGGTGAAAACAACTTCATATGCAAGCTGCTGCTCGACATCCGCAATACACCGTTTAAGCATGCGGTAAAGTTCCTGCGCATCTTCGCCGGTTCCGCCCGAAAGATTCATGCAGACAATTTCATCGCTTCCTGTGCGGTATAATTTTACCGCAGAGTCAACTGATTTTTTACAGCATTCCGATGCAAGCTCAATGACACGGTCACCAACCGTACGCCCGTGCTGCTCGTTAATAGCGCCAAGATGTCGATATCAATTTTAAAAAGAAAACCTGCAATGCGAACATTCCGTTTTGCAAATATCTCAAAATCAGAACGAAGCTGTGGTGTTATTAAAAGTCCGGTCAGAGGATCAACCTTAAGGCCTTTATCAATCAGCGCAATGCGTCCTATCAAAACTGATTTCTTTCCACTAGAGTCAGCAGTCAGTTTTCCTCGGCAGCTTATCCACACAGGCTTCCCGTCATGATCAAGCCAACGGTATTCAAGATTATGCGTTTCTTTTTTTCCAGAGCGGAGACTGTCAATGTCCTCAACAAGCATCTTTCTGTCTTCGGGATACACACATTGAATAATTGTTGCAGTTGCATTTGAAAAATTTGCCGCGGGCAGATTAAAAATCTTAAGTGCTTCATCAGATATTGAATACGTATCAGCAGCAAGATCGTAAATAAACAAATATGCATCTGTACACTGATTGAGGAGAGAGACTATTGTTTCAAGCTGTTCGTGTTCAATACCGCTATTCATAACTATTTCTTTTAGTACGTCGAGAAGCATTATAAGTTATAAGGGAAACAAGACACAAGAAAAACTAGATGAAAAACTGTTGCTAATCGGAATCTGAAAATTTTCGATTAGATAGTTTAGAGAATTTTTCTGTACGTTATTCTGCGGAAAACCGCAAAGTCTGACAGCATCAGCGATAGTCTGCTGTCAAATATGATTTATTGATAAGAAACAACACCGGCTGAAGTTTTTGAGAAGCAAGCAGATTGTGATTTGCAGTTATGAACACGACAGAAACTCCGTTCATCTTATTAATCAGCTCAAATCCTTTTTCTGATCCAAGCACGAATACACTCGTGCTAAGCGCATCTGCTGTGATTGAACTTGAACAAATAATCGTGCTTGAAAGAAGACCTGTATCTGCCGGATATCCCGTCTTAGTATCGAGAATATGATGATACCGTTTTCCTTTCTGTATGAAAAATCGCTCGTACACACCGCTCGTAACAACAGTGCTGTCGCGCAAGCTGAGCGCAAGAGCAGGCTTGCCTTCCTCCGGATTTTCGGGATCCTTGATGCCAACCTTCCAAAGTGAGCCGTCTGCTTTTTTACCGTGTACGTAAATATTTCCACCGAGATCGATTATAGCACGCTTGACTTTGTGAGCATCAAGAATCTTAACAAGTTCGTCAGCTGCATATCCTTTTGCAATGCCACCAAGATCAATAGACATACCTGTACGCTTTAGGAAAACAGTACCGGCTTCAGCTGACGTATATGATGAGGCAGCTGCATTTGCAGTGCGCGGTGCAGCGGGCGTCACAACGACATCGCGCCAGTTAACAAGCGGCAGCGCATTATTAATTTCTGTCTGGCTCGGCACACGCGCGTGATCGGTATTAATGCCCCACAGTTTTACAAGCGGACCGACCGTCGGATCAAATGCACCGTCTGTCAGTTCTGCATAATGAAGCGCAGTCTTAATAACATACATAACATCGCTGCTGACAGCAACAGCATGGTCTCCGGCAGCATTATTAATTTTTGTGATTTGAGAATCAGCGCGGTTTACACTGAAGTCTTCATCAATTTTATGAAGACGAGCGAACAACTCGTCATACAGTTCATTTGTGCCGTCACCGAACGCATTCACGGTGCACACAGTGCCGAGAACAAACTCGCTGCGCTGACCGGCAGGCTGCGCTCTGCATGATGAGAAAACAATGCCGGTCAGCACTAACAGAAGCACCGCCGGCATTATTAATTTTTTTGAACTTGCTTTATTTGGAAGCAGAATCATCCTCAAACTCTGTGCACTGAATGTGCAGCTCTTTAAGCTGGCCTTCTTCCGCAGGCGCACTCGGGCATCCGTCCATCGGGCTCTGCGCAAGATTGTTCTTCGGGAATGCGATCACTTCGTGAATCGACTCTTCGTGGCACATAAGCATCACGAGGCGGTCGAGTCCCGGGGCGATTCCTCCGTGCGGCGGTGCGCCGAACTTGAATGCCTGTACAAGGAAGCCGAATGCTTTTTCGGCGCGCTCGTTTGAGTAGCCGACAATTTTGAAAATCCGCTGCTGGAGCGCCGGGTCGTTAATACGCATTGAACCGGAAGCTACTTCGTAGCCGTTCATAACGAGGTCATAGAGGTCGCCCTTTACGCTGCCCGGGTCGCTTTCGAGTGTCGGCCAGTATTTTTTCTGCGGGAGCGTGAACATGTGGTGCTCAGTCTCCCATTTGTTTTCATCTTCGTTCCAAGCGAAGTACGGGAAGTCGACAATCCATGCGAAGTGATATTCATCTTTCGGATCGTAGAGCTTGAGGTCGCGGCCGAGCTGTGAGCGAACACCGCCCATAGCGACGCAGGCAACCTGCCATTTGTCAGAAGCGACGAACAGCAGAAGGTCTCCCTTCTCTGCGCCGAGCTTTGAGCAGATTTCGCTTTCTTTGCCGGCAAAGAACTTACTGATTCCGCCCTCGAATTTACCTTCCGCATTGACTTTCATCCATGCGAGACCTTTTGCTTTGTGAGCAGACTTGATGATTGCAACCTGTTCGAGTTCCTCAATCATCTTGCGGCTGTATTTTTCGGCAGCGCCTTTTACGACGAGCGCTTTGATGCCGGTGCGTTTGTGGCGTACAACATCCATTCCCGGATTCGCAGCGCCTTCTTTGAATGCGTTGAAGTCTCCGAGGGCAGCCATGAACGCTGCGTCCTGCATTTTAAGTCCGAAGCGGAGATCAGGCTTGTCGCTTCCGTAGAAGTTGAAAGCGTCTTCCCAGGAGATGCGGTCAAAGTGAACAGGAAGCTGATAGTTGAGCGTCTTTTTAAAGACGTAGTTCATCATGCCTTCGGTTGTCTCAAGAACTTCCTCGCGGTTTGTAAAGCTCATCTCGATATCAATCTGGGTGAACTCAGGCTGGCGGTCTCCGCGCGCATCCTCATCACGGTAGCAGCGCGCAATCTGGAAGTATTTGTCGAAGCCGGAAACCATGAGAAGCTGTTTGTACAGCTGCGGGCTCTGCGGCAGTGAATAGAATTTGCCGGCATGAACGCGTGACGGCACGAGGTAGTCGCGTGCTCCTTCCGGAGTTGATTTTACGAATGTAGGTGTCTCGATTTCAAGGAAGCCGTGCTGCGTCATGTATTCGCGCACTGCGAATGTAACGTTGCTGCGCAGAATGATGTTGTGCTGCATCGGCGCGCGGCGGAGGTCGAGATAGCGGTATTTGAGGCGGAGGTCTTCATTGGGAAGAACAACAGTGCCGTCCTTCTGGCGCACTTCGTCGATTGAGAACGGAAGCGGCTCTGACGTTGTGAAAATCTGAATGTCATCGGCTTCGACTTCGATTTCGCCGGTGGCCATATCTTTATTCACGTCTTTTGCCTGGCGCGCGGCAACTTTGCCGCTGACAGCGATGCAGTATTCGCTTTTGAGCGACACCGCAACTTTTTTGAGCTCGTCGGAAGCTTTGTCGCCAACAACAACCTGCGTGATTCCATAACGGTCGCGCAGCTGAATAAAGCAGAGTCCGCCGAGGTCGCGCGTGCGCATGACCCAGCCGTTCAATATGACTGATTTACCTTCATCGGCAGCGCGGAGGTCGCCGCAGGTATTCGTTCTTTTCGTGTTTTCCATAGTAGCGTTATTTTAGTGTAAAGAGATAAGTTAGACAATAAGACCGCCGTTTCCGGCGGTCTTATTCATATAGATTTGCAATTATGCAACTACTATTGCAGCCCCTTTTATTTTGAAGTAGACAGTACGACTGACTCTGCGCCAGCGGCTTCTACACCATCAACTCCAAATTTCGGGCTGTATTTGCCAGCAGGAAGATCGTTTGTAAGAACAAGAGAATTGCATTTTTCTGCGATAAAAACATAGTCCGTTGTAGCAGTGTTGATTGCTGTTGCTGTCAGATTGACAAGAGAACCAACAAGACCAAATCCTGATGCAACATTTTTCTGAGTGTCACAAATAACTTTTCCAACACGGTGGTACACAGTATCTCCTGTTTTTGTCGAGCGGAAAATATACTCAACTTCTACAGTAACTCTTGCAGCAAGTGTCGATTTGTCCCATTTCTGAATAATTGTAAACAGAACAAGATCAGCTCCGAATGTTGATCCGAATTTCGAAATATCCTTGTCAAGAAACATTTCTGAATCGTATGCACTTTCCTGCTCCAAAACCTGCATTGACAGAAGAGGCGGGAAAACATAATATCCTGACTCCGCCACAGGCTGAGCGAGCGTTGCATAGAAGTAGTCTTTCGCATCCACGTTTGTGCTGTTGTTGATTGGAGGCATGACAAGAACTGTAACAGGTTTTGCACTGTACATTTCACTGAATACTTCAGATTTTACGCCGCGTCCTGTTGCACATGAAGCAAGAAGAGCAATCGCAAGAACAATAATTGCAATGCTCAGATTTTTTTTATTATTCATTATTTTACCCTCTGAAGAATTCGGTCAATAAATTTTGCAGATTCAGGATAAAGAGCTTTTTCTTTCATCAGCAGCTCTTTTCCTTCTTTTGTTTTGCCGGCTGCAATGAGCATGTAACCGTAATCAGCACAGACTCCGGGAGGAATTCCGCGGGAATCATCTTCCTGCTTTGAAACGATCTTCTCATATGTCTTAAGAAGTTCTTCCTGAGACTTTTTGTCAGCCTTTTTGATACTTTGATATGTATCATCGGTATAGTCATACCACGTATACAAGGGCTTTGTTGTTGAGCAAGAAGCCAGCAGAAGCACAGCGGCAACTGCTCCAACAGTAATAATTTTCTTCATGGTAACTCCACGATTGTTACTTCATTAGCAGAAGCAAAAATCTTTTTATTAATTATTGTTTCGTTTTTAAACGTAATTACAATATCATGCGCACCAGTCGCAATCTTATACGTTTGAAAATGTTTAACATTGCGACTGGACGAGCTGTTTACAGCAGCAGAAAAAGTAGCATTTCCATCAAGCGTCACTGTTACCGGATCTGTATATTTACCAGTATCTCCGTTGAGCTGCAAATATGCGATATTCTCAAGTCCGTTTGTAACTGTCTTCGCACTCTGACATGACACAAATGAAAAAAGACATACTGCGATTAACGAGATAATCAAAAAACTTTTTTTCATTTTCCTACCTCATGAATCACATACGCATCAAGATTCTTGCTGTCAATTGAACCTGAAACAAACGAAACGACTGAATACTGATTGTTTGGATCATCACCGCCTGTCATCGAGACTTTTATCTGTCCTACTGTTGTGCCAGGCAGTTCCATCATCATGCCAGTCTGAGGATTTTTGACAGACTTGCCTTTTTTAACAACATCAAAAACATCACCAGCCTTGATGTTCTGGCTTTTTCCACCGGAAATAAGAATAGCATCGGCATCGTAAGACAAAAAGTAAGACTTCCACGGACGATCCATACAATTGTTGATGATGTTCTCAACAAGTTTAGAAATTGCTGCGGAAATAGCCTTGTCACTCAAAGTAGCGTCATAACCAGCTTTTCCTCCCATTCCAAGAACAGTAGAAGTTTCTGTTTCTGACTCGCCGTGTGCTTCCTCAGAGTAAATAATCTGACCGGTAGCGACATCGACGAGACGCAGACTTACACCGGCTTCAACAGTCTGTCGCTTTGTGCGGGACATAAATCCCTGTTCGCCCGTATCTTTACGTCCATAGGATGTAATAGATCCGATAATCAGATAGTCTGCACCAACTGTCTTTATTCCCTCGTTCCCAGAATATTTTGTTTCATTTGAAACAGCTTCAATATCCTGACGCTCAAGCAGAATGAATTTGTTGCTTGCAGCAAGTTTTGTTGAAAGAATATCAACGGCTTGCTTTCCCAAGGGATCATTCTCTTTGTCGTAAAACACACCCTTTGCATATGTCGTTTCATTAGAAAAACGAGCAATAGCAACCTTACGCTTCAATCCTTGAAATGAAGCAGCTTTGTTTTCTGCGACAGACGGCGTCGTTTCAGCATTCATGTCCGGATTTGCACTTACACACCCAGCAAAAAGAACAGAAACAGCCAGCAGCCCGAAAACTACATTTTTTGTCCTCATAGAACCTCCTTTCTTAATTGTATCATAAAAAACTTAAACATTTAAAGTATCATTCCCTTATGTTATAGTCACTATTTTTACTCTCAGTAATTTTTTTTCCTAAAATTTCACTTTTTTACCGCTCTTTTGGGTCGATTTTTTTCTCATTTTATACTATAATAATCAGCATTATGATGATTAAAGTACAGGGCGGCACCTTTCAAATGGGCTCGCTGACAGGAATGGCTGATGAACGGCCTGTTCATGCCGTTACACTTTCTGATTTTATGATTGAAGATCACCCGGTTACTCAGGAAGAATGGGTCGCAATTATGGGCTCTAACCCTTCGTACTATACAGCTGAGAATGTAAAGGGCGAACATGCGGCAAAGCGTCCGGTGGAAAAAGTAAGTTTGTATGACGCTTTTATTTACTGCAACCGCCGCAGCATAAAGGAAGGTCTGTCTCCCTGCTATTTGATTTATGATATTACTGACCCTGAAAAATGGGGAGAAGCTCCGGAAAATCCTGACCGTTTCTGGAACAACGCTGTGTGTCAGTGGGACGCAAACGGATACCGTCTGCCCACGGAAGCTGAATGGGAATATGCGGCGCGCGGTGGAAAAAAGGAAAAAGTCTCTTTGAATGAAAAATACTGTGACACGAACAACACATGGAACAAGACGAACAGCGGAATGACGACACACGAGGTGTGCCTAAAAAAGCCGAATGTTCTCGGTTTGTATGACATGTGCGGCAACGTGTGGGAACTCTGCTGGGACTGGAACAAGTGCTATACAGCCGACGCGGTTACGAATCCGCACGGACCGGCAACAGGCACTGTCGATGACAGCAGAACGATGCGAGGCGGTTCATGGAATGCATTCGCTTCCGACTGCTCTCAGTTCTTTAGAAACGGCGGACTTCCCGCATTCCGGTACAGCTTTATCGGCATGCGAATCGTTCGCGGGAAATAGTGTAACAACGATATATTTTCTCCTGTCTCTGTCAGGTTGGCCGATTCCGAAAGGAACCGGCTTTTTTTTGTTCGCTTCAAGTCTGTTTAAATTGACCGAAGTATACTTTAAAAGAGAAATGCTATAGAGATTTTTGATATTTCTTTCTATTAACAATAGATAGCCATTTTTTCATTTTTTTGCTAGAATATGTGTTATGGACGTGTCCTCTACCGATTTTAATTTTTCTTCATTTACTATCGCTCTGAGCAGAATGTGTTCAATCGGAATTTCAGCAGCCCATCTTAACAACGCAGAATTCCATGAATTGCGCCAGAATCTCTTTGATGAGCTTGCGAAATACAGCAAGGAAGCATCTCAGGTTTTTCAAGCTGTCCTTTCAGACTCATTTCTTCAGAGCATGAGCCACGACATGATCCGCCCATTCAATGACGGTTTTTTAAACTACACAAATAATTTTCTCAACGTAAACCAGCTCCATCGCCAGACGATTTTGAGCAACATGAAACTCGGCAAACAAAATTTTGTTGAACTTATTAAAATGATGAAGTCGGCACAGGAAGCAAAACTGCTCGCCTGTATCCCGCTCTATCTCGATAAAATCACACAGCAGTATATGCTTTCCGCACAGGAGGAATAATCATGAAAATTGCACTCATTAATGAAAACAGCCAGGCCGCAAAAAACGAACTGATTTACAACACGCTCAAAGCTGTTGTCGAACCGATGGGACACACCGTTGTAAACTACGGCATGTACGGTGCTGATGACACTGCAAGCACAACATACGTGCAGTGCGGACTTCTTGCATCAATTCTCCTCTCGAGCGGAGCAGCTGACTATGTAATCGGCGGCTGTGGCACCGGCGAAGGATTCATGCTCGCGGCAAACAGCTTCCCTGGAGTTATCTGCGGACACATTGAGGATCCGAGCGATGCATTCATGTTCGCGCAGATCAACGACGGCAACGCAATTGCAATTCCGTTTGCAAAAGGATTCGGCTGGGGCGCAGAACTCAACCTCACTTACATATTCCAGCAGCTTTTTGGATTCGGTCACGGACAGGGATATCCAAAAGAGCGCGTCGAGCCGGAACAGCGCAACAAAAAAATTCTCGACGGCATCAAGAAACTCACATACGTTGACATAGTCACTGTTCTTAACAGACTTGACCCGGCGTTCGTAAAAGGCGCAGTTGCAGGAAAACACTTTAATGAATACTTCTACAGGGACTGCAAGAACGCGAGTGTAGCTGCAGCTGTTAAAGCGATTCAAAATAAATAATTCAAACAGAATCCAGCTATAGTCGCGTTTACAAATTATTAATTTTCAAATCATGTAGAACACTGAGAAGAAATGAAGGACGCTTCCTATTAATATGAACAAGTGGAAAATACTGTGCGTCCATTTTATTTTCTTCAGCATGTAGAACGGACAGCCGGCTGTGTATGCGGCGCCGCCGGTTATGAGCATGACAAAGCTGATGCGCGGAAGAATTCCGAACAATCGTTTGAATTCAAAGAAGACAATCCAGCCCATGAGAATATAGGTGATTGAGCTTGCAAAGCGCATTTTGTTGCCGAATACCGAATATATGGTAATGCCGGCAATGGCGAGTCCCCAGATGATTCCGAACAGCACCCAGCCGCGCGCGCCCTGAAGCGCTACGAGGCAGTACGGTGTATATGTGCCGGCAATCAATAAATAAATAGAAGAATGGTCAAAAATCTGAAATACATTTTTTACGCCGTACGGAGTAAGTGCATGATACAGCGTTGACATCAAATACAAAATGAAAAGCGAGGCGCCGAATATCGCAAAGCTTGTGATTGTAATTGTCTCGCGGCCGGCCGGCGCATTCGTCACAGCCTTGATAACTAGCAGGACAATTGCAGCGACAGAAAGCCCCGCACCAACGCCGTGGCTTACGGAATTGAATATCTCTTCGCCAATAGAATAGTGCTTTGGAAGCTTTGCCTGCTCAATGCGTTTTGCTTCACGGGCAGCAGTTTTTTCGGCACGAAGGCGCTCGCGTTCGCAGCGGCGCACCGCTTTTGCCTCAAGCTTCGCGTGCGCACGCTCAGGGTTATCTGCGTAGTCAGCTTTTACTGCTTTTATATCAGCGCGGGCTTTGCGCTTGATGTTGCGGATGAGTGTTTTTTTCTGTTGTTTGTATTCTTTGACAGTCATGTACATACTCCTCACTAACATAGACACGGCAGAGCGTGTAAAGTTTCAAACAGTAGTATAACACGAAAGAATAGAACTTATTCTGAAATTGTCTGGCGGTACGTTTCGTAAAGAAGAACACCAGCCGCAACTGAGACGTTAAGGCTGTCGATTTTTCCGCACGTTGGAATTGAAACGATTGTGTCGCACTGCTCGCTCAAAAGGCGCGCAATGCCGCTGCCTTCGCTTCCCATCACGATGACGGAGCGCGGTGCGAATGAAACTTTCTGAACAGACTCTCCGCCGGCATCCGCCCCGTAAATCCAGAATCCGGCGTCTTTAAGAAGTTTGACTGAGCGCACGAGATTTGTAACGACGGCAGTTGGAACCCAAGCGGATGAACCTGCGCTTGAGCGTGCAATCACTTCGTTGTCGGTAACGTCGTTTGCGCCTCTGCGCTCCGGCATAACAACGAGTGAAGCGCCGAACTGGTCGCACGAGCGGATGATTGCACCGACGTTGTGCGGATCAGTAATTGAGTCGAGTACGATAACGGTGATTCTTTTCTTATCGTCGGTATCTTTCTGAACGGCAGCTGCCCACTGGTCAAAATTAACAATATTCTGCGCTTCCTGCGGCGCGCCTTCTACAACGAGGACAATGCCGCGATGGTCGCGCGCAGTTTCGGGAAGTGACTGCACAAGAGAGTCGAGCGCATCGTCGTCAACCTGAGTGGCGGTGATGCCGGCTTTCTTTGCAATCTCGAGTATTTTTTTTATGCGCGGACCCGGCTTGCTGTACTGAACAGACATACCCTGAGCGGCGGAATTTTCCGCAGCGCGGCGGACGCGTTCTTCAACTGCATGAAAGCCGGTTACAATCTGCATAATAGTATTGTTCTCCAAAAGACCGCAGCAAGGAAAACGCTCCCGCTTGGTCGCGTCAATTTACGAGAATTGCTTCGGACTAACGTCCGCAGCAATTCTTATATTTTTTACCGGAACCGCACGGACACGGCTCGTTGCGTCCAATCTTGCGGCCTTCACGGACTATTGTTGTTGTCTTGAGATTGCCTGTTGAATACAACCACTCTCCGTTCACTTTCTTGAAGTAACCGGTTTCGTGATGAACATCGCGGATGCCTTTCTGAGTGTATGTCGCTTCGAATTCGACGATGCCTTCATCGTCCTTTTCAGTTCCTTTTTCGGTGCGGAGAATTTTGAGTCCGTGCCATGTTGAAGTCTTGCTCCACTCTTCTGTTGCCTTGCGGTCGATTTCTGCAATCTGATCGCTGTGCTCGCATGTGTTGATGATGAAGTCAATCGTCTGTTTGACGTATGACGTGTAGCGTGCGCGCATAAGAGCTTCGGCAGTGGGTGCCTTTTTAGTTCCTTTGATAATCGGTTCGCAGCATTCGCTGTATTTGAGCCCTGAACCGCACGGGCATAAATCTTTCTGTTCCATGAAGATGGATTATATAGAAAAAATCTGTGCTGTGCAATTCTATTTCCAGTAGGTGTCCGCAAATGCAAAAACCGTTTTCCAGTAGAGGTCTGTCTGCAAAAACATTGAGCGCGCATGCTCGGCGTCGGGCACGATAAAAAGCTTTTTGGGGCATGAGGCTGCGCCGTACACGTCGAACACCATACGCGCGGGGACAAATGTGTCGGCGCTGCCATGGATGAACAGTGTTGGCGTTTTGCTGCGAGCGACGGCATTGACTGCAGATGCTTCGCCGAAGAAATAACCCGCGCGTATTTTTGACATAAGGCTGGCAATCGGAAGCAGCGGATACGGCGGAAGATGTTTCATATCCTGTATCTGGACTTTAAACTCATCCCAGACTGAAGAGTAGCCACAGTCTTCAACGGCGCAGATAACGTTAGGCGGAAGCGCCTCGCCGGTAACCATCATCACTGTCGCTGCGCCCATGCTTTCGCCGTGAAGAATTATCTGCGCGTCCTTGTGATCAGAAACAATCTTGTTAATCCACTGCACAATGTCGAGACGGTCGAGGTAGCCCATGCCAACATATTTTCCTTCGCTTTTACCGTGCGTGCGGTTGTCTGGCACAAGCACATTGCAGCCTTCTTTGTACCAGAACATCGCGTACGGCATAACGCTCGTGCGTCCTGTTGTGTGGTAGCCGTGAATGCAAATGACCCAGCGGTTTGTCTTTACCGGCTGGACAAATTCTGACGCATAAAGTTTGAGCCCGTCACCGGAAACAATCGAAAGCTCCTGTTCCTGGACGCTTGCTCTCCACGAAGCCGCGATTCTGTTCAGTTCCTTTTTGTTTTTATCACCAGTAATGACTGCAACGGCAAGATTAGGTTTTTTATTTTCAATCTTTGCATCGGGTTTTACGCGGTACAATCCAAAGTCTACAAGGTAATTTGCAGCGCCGACAAGAAGCACAACGATGAAAGCTGCAGCCGAAATGACAATTGCCGTTATTTTTCTTTTTTTAGTCAATTTTACTATTCTCCCAGGTTCTGTCTGCATGTTCATAAAATGTCAAAAACGACAGGGTTTGACGCACCGGCGTCCGGCTGATATTATAATGAAATAATGAATATTTTTCTGGGAATTTCCGCGGCGGGCGGCATGGGAATCGGCACTGCTTTTGTCGTTCCGGACGCGGTCAAGCGGGTTATTCCGCAGAACCGCATTTCATCTTCTGACCACACGGTACAGTGGGCTCGTTTTGAGACTTCCGTCGAAAAAGTAAGCTCTCAGATTTCTGCGCAGCTTTCGTCAAACAAAGATGACAAAATCCAGAAAGAAATTTTTGAGACATACCTTCTCATGCTCGGCGATCCTGAATTCATAAAGGATGTAAAACAGTCTTTTGAAGCCGGCAGCAATAATATCGAATATGTTCTGAATCAGAAAACTGAAGAATATGCAGACAAACTCCGCAACAGCGGGAATGAATATCTTGCCGAACGCGCGCAGGACATCTGCGACATTTTTGGCCGTGTTCTGAATGACCTGCTCAACTTTCATCCGTTCAACATCGAGCAGGTTCCTGACGGAGCAGTGATTGTCGCAACAGCGATGAACCCGAGCGACACGATGATTCTTTCCAAAAGAAAAATTGCCGGACTCGCGCTCACAGAAGGCGGCGTTTCCAGCCACGTTGCAATCCTCGCGCGCAACTACGGAATCCCTGCAGTGTTCGCTCTCCACAAAATTACCGAACAGGTAAAGACCGGCGGAACAATCATCGTTGACGGAAACAGCGGCGAAGTCGTAATTGATCCTGACAAGGAAACAACGGGCGACTACAAGAAAAAAATTGAAGATGAATGGAAGCATCAGTTTGCGCTTGAAAAATTCAGGGACAAACAGGCTGTTACAAAAGATGGAACAAAAATCACCATCATGGCGAATATCGGCACGGTGGAAGAAGCAAAGAATGCAGTAACGGAAGGTGCTGACGGGATCGGTCTTTTCCGCACTGAATTTTTGTTCATGAGCGAGACACCGGGAAGCGCAGGTTCTTCACAGGCACGCGCCGGCGCATTCAGCGAAGAGTCGCAGTACCGCGCATACCGTTCAGTTCTCGAAACAATGAAAGGAAAGCCCGTCACAATCCGCACGCTCGATGCAGGCGGCGATAAACTTATTAATGCTTTCGAAATAACGCCTCACGACGAAAAGAATCCGCTCATGGGACTGCGCGCAATAAGACTGAGTCTCACCTATCCTCAGCAGCTCAAGACACAGTTCCGCGCGCTGTACCGCGCAAGTGTATACGGCGACCTCCGCATTATGCTTCCGCTGATTACCGGCGTTGACCAGGTTATTAAGTCAAAGGAAATTGCAAAACAGGCGCGCGATGAGCTTACTTCGGAAAACATTCCGTTCAATCCGAACGTGCCGATCGGCATCATGGTCGAAACAGCAGCGGCTGCAATCACTGCTGACTGTCTCGCAAAAGAAAGCGCATTCTTTTCAATCGGCACAAACGATCTTACACAGTATACAATCGGCGTCGACCGCGAAAATCCGACAGTCGCACCGCTCTATAATGAATTTCATCTCGCCGTTCTCAGAATGATTGAGCGAACAATCGACTGCGGCGCGCAGGCTCATATACCCGTTGCAGTCTGCGGCGAAATGGCAAGCAGACAGGACAGCGTTCTCGTTCTTGCCGGACTCGGTGTGCGCTACCTGAGCATGAGTCCGAAGCAAATCACCGGCGTCAAGGAGCTTCTCTCGCGGTTTACAATCAGTGAGCTGCAGGCAATCTCCTCGAAGTCACTCAACTCGCTGTAGACACAGCAAGGGATCAACATGAAAAAGCAGAAGCCGGATTTTTCGAAACCGAAGCCGGCAAAAAAAACACCGGCAGAAAATCAGAATACCGAAACAGAAAATGACTCAGCACAGAACGCCGGAAGCAGCACAGCGGATGAAAATGATGCGCACAAAAAGAACGGCGCATCAGATGATTTTGGCGCACTCGATGCAAACGCTCCTGACGAATTAAAATTCTATCCTGATAAAACATATTTCAATCTTCCTCTCGTCGTCATTGCAGGCCGTCCGAACGTAGGCAAGTCGACGATGTTCAACCGCTTTATGAAAAAGCGCCTGGCAATCACTGATCCAACGCCGGGTGTTACGCGCGATCCTGTTGAAGGCACAGCATTCATCAACGGAAAGCCTGTTCATCTTATGGACACTGGCGGATTCAAGCTCGACCGCGAAATTGGCACAATGGAAGCAGTGATGGATGAACTTGTTGTTCAGAAATCACTCGAGATGATTAAAAAAGCTGATGTGATTCTGCTTCTGCTCGAAGCTGGCACAATCACCGGCGAGGATGAGGAATTTATTAAGATTCTGCGCCCGTACTGGGACAAAGTTGTGGCAGCCGTCAACAAATGTGAAGGCGGACGCAACGAAGATGTCGCGTGGAACTACATGAAGTTTGGTTTTAAAAAATTATTATTTGTTTCCGCAGAACACGGCGACCATATTCCGGACTTGTGCAACGAGCTTGTAAGCAGACTCGACTTTTCTCATGTTACCGAAGGCGAAGAATCAGAAAGACCAATTAAAATCGCCATCATGGGCAAACCGAACACCGGCAAGTCAACGCTTTCGAACAGACTCACTCATACAGAAGCTTCTATCGTCAGCGATTATGCAGGAACTACGCGCGATGTTGTTGAAGGAAGTTTCCGCTACAACGAACGCGACTTTCTTGTTCTCGACACTGCAGGAATCAGACGAAAAGCAAAAGTAAAAGAAAATGTTGAGTATTATTCAGTGAACCGCGCAATCAAAACGCTCGATGAAGCTGATGTTGTATTCCTCATGATTGACGCGCAGGAAGGGCTCGCCGAGCAGGACAAAAAGATATGCTCTCTCGCTTACGAACGCGGCCGCGCAATCATCTTTGTTCTTAACAAGTGGGACACGCAGGATCAGAGCCGCGAGACATTCCGCAAAACACAGGACTACATCAAGACAATGTTCGGCCAAATGAACTGGGCACCGATTATTCCAATCAGCGCAAAGGAAGGCGACGGAATAAAACAGCTCATGGATACAGCTCTTGTTCTCTATACGCAGCTCACGCGCAAAGTGGAAACTGCAGTACTCAACACCGCACTGAAAGACTGGCTCTTCAAATATCCGCCGCCTGCAAGCAAAGCGATTCATTTTAAAATCCGCTATATGACGCAGACAAGCTCAAATCCTGTTTCGTTCCTGATATTCGCAACAAGCCCCGACAAAGTGCCGGGAAGCTATGTGACATACCTCAAGAACAGAATCAGGGAAGACTTGGGCTTCGACCAGATTCCCGTCATGCTCGAAATGAAAGCGAGCCGCACGAGCTGGGAAAAGCGCAACAAGCCTGACGAAGATTAATTTCTGCGCCGCGGTAAAAATTATTAATTTGGAGGAGAGAATCGATGGCGCCGTATTCGATTGGTGAAGCAGAAGAAATCACCGGCGTAAAAGCACATGTACTTCGTTACTGGGAAGAAGTGATTCCCGGCATTGCACCCCGAAAAGACATCGGCGGCAGACGAGTATACAGCGACCGCGACATCGATCTCATTCTCAGACTCAAGTATCTTATCTATGAAAAAAAATTCACAATTGAAGGCGCACGCAGCCAGATAATAGGCGAAACGAACAAGTACGATCAAAATGCGGAAGCACTCGGAGCACTGCGCGAAATCAGAAGCGAACTGAGCGACCTTTACTTAACAGTGCGCAAATACAGACCGGCTGTTGAAAATGCATGTGCCGGACAAACTGTATCCGCAGCACAGATCGCATCTGCCGGACAAGCTAGCTCAGCGCCAGAGGACGAACATGGGACACACTAAAAAAACAGACGACACGAATCTTACGTGGTGGGAAAAGAAAGCTGGAAAAAAGATACACGCTGAAAAACAGCCGGCAGAAACAGTAAAAGCCGCAGCAGAAAAAAAAGCACCTATTGCGCCACACACATATGCTCAGCACACATCGCGCCGGCCGCAGACAGACGGTCCCCATTTTGCGTCTCACAGCCGCGCAGTTATTTCACAGACACCAATGTTTGATTCTGCGCGCATTCCTAAAGACGCAGCCGACATACTCTCGCACTTTAACGAAATCATCGATGCAGTGCGCCCGCTCTCAGCAAAGCAGCGCGTCCTTCTTTCCGGTGCCATACGCGATTTGTCGCACGAGCTAACTGATGAACGAGGTATGCGCAGAATCGGTTACATGAATGAAGTCTCTTATCTGAGCGCCTACATTAATTATTTTATGTGGTGGAATCTTGTCCGCCTCGTGCGCCTGTTTGCAAATATGAGCGCGGATTCTTTTGCGCTCGAAGACGACGACATAGCTTTAGATGCAGGAAGCGGTCCGCTCACAGTGCCGATTGCACTTTGGCTCGCGCGTCCTGAACTGAGGCCGAAAAAAATTACATGGTATTGCCTCGATCTTTCGCAGAATGCGCTTGCGGACGGCGAAGAGCTGTATCTTTCTATCGCAGCCCGGACTATTGGTACAGAGCAGAATAAACAAAGTAATTCTGAAAAAACTTCTTCTGCAGAGCCGTGGAAAATTGTCCGCGTAAAAGGCGCGCTCAAAGGTGAGTCAAAAAAAGATGAAGGCGCATCTATCAGACAAAAAGCAGCGCTCGTAACATGCGCGAATGTTTTTAATGAACTTGTGCAGACGAGCGAAATGCCTCCGGACTACCTTGCAAAAAAATACTGCGAAAGTCTTTTGTCATACACGCGATCTGATAAAAAGCAGACAATTCTTGTGATTGAGCCGGGCTTTCCAAAAGCAGCCCGTTTTGTAAGCCTTATGCGCGACGCTCTTCTCCGCCGCGATTTTATTCCGCTCTCGCCGTGCCCGCACTGCGCTTCCTGCCCGATGGACGGAAAACGCGGCGGCAAATGGTGCAACTTTGCGTTCTCTGCAGACGATGCTCCTGCCGCGCTGCAAAAGCTTTCTGAAAAAGCAGGCCTGCCAAAAGAGCGGGCAGTTCTGAGTTATATACTCGCGCGACGCGATGCAGAAAATAAAACTTCGTCTCAAACAGAAACCAAAATGCAGCCCCAGACAAAAAATAAAACTTCGTCTATTGGTGATGATAAAAATTCCGTGCAGCACGTTTATTCACAAAATCAGTTGAAGATGAGAATTACAAGCGACATCATTCATCTGACTGAAGAACACAAAGTGGGATTCTACGCATGCACAGAAAAAGGACTCGCGCTCGCAATCGATGAATCGCACATTCAGCTTCAAAACGGCGACCTATTAACAGTCAGGCAGCCGAAAGAAGATGAAGTGCAGGAGCGCGATGCAAAATCTGGCGCAGTAAAAATAATTATTTGAACAGATTCTTTATTTCTTTTGCGTAAATCGTATTGATTCTGTAGCGCATAACTTCCTGTTTTGCAGAAAGTTCTACGCCAACCTCAAACTCTTTTGGCAAAAGCGCAATCTTATTAATGTGCTCGAACATTTTAAAACCGTTCTTTGCACTTACAAGATTTGCGACTTCCGTTTCGTACATCGCGATAATATCTTCATTTCTTAACAATTCTTCATACGATGCGAACGGAATGCCATTCTCTTTTGCGTACGATTCAATTTCATCTTTATCAGCAACAAGGAGCGCTGCCAGATACCGTTCATCCTGACCGAGTACAACAGCAGCTTTGATAAAGCGCGACTCGCACAGTTTCATTTCAATCGGAAGCGGCTCAACATTTTCTCCGCCGCGAAGAACAATTGTATCCTTCATGCGTCCGCGAAGAACTATTTCGCCGTTTACCGTAAGAATAGCAATATCACCAGTATCGAACCAGCCGTCGTGCATCACTTTTTCAGTGAGGTCGTCGCGTTTGTAATATCCTTTCATTACCGTGCCGCCCTTTACCTGCAGCACGCCTTTCTTGCAGCGTCCGATGTCGTTTCCTTTTTCATCAACGACGCGCACCTGAACTCCGCGAATCGGCGTACCAACGTTGCCGAACACAGGAGCAGGAATCGGGCGGACGGAAACAACGGGTGCTGTTTCTGTAAGTCCATAGCCTTCGACGACTGTTATGCCGACAGCCCAGAAATAGTTGTCGATAGCAGGCGGAAGCGCGCCGCCTCCGGAAACACCTGCTCTGAAAGCATTGCCAAGTTTTGCGCGTATTTTTCCGAACACGAGCACATTGCCAAGAAGCTTAACAGGATAGAGCAGAATCCACGGAATAAAAAGTACAATCCACTTGAGCGGCAAAAAATCGTATCCGAAGCGGGATGTTTTTCTGAATAGCGTGCGGTCAATCTGCGAATGAAGAATCGCAGCATTCACAAAGAATGTGTACATGAGATACACAATACCGCCAGTCTTTCTCATCGCGCGGTTAATGCCGTCATACACAGCTTCAAATACACGCGGAACTGCGGGCATAATCTGCGGATTAAGCGTTACAAAATCCTGAAGCAGAATCGTACCGACAGGTTTTGAATAGCAGAGCGTTGCGCCCTGGCAAAGCACGACGTATTCGCACAGACGTTCAAATGCATGCCACACAGGAAGAACAAGAATTGCCTTTTCGCCCGGCTTGAGCCAGATGCGTTCCTGAAGCTCATCGAGCTGAGTGATGAAGTTTCCGTTCGTGAGCATAACGCCTTTCGGTGTTCCTGTTGTGCCAGATGTAAAAATAAGCGACACAACATCATCCCACGAGCCTTTGTCAGCTTCCGCTTCCACTGCTCCGGGATGTGATTCCTGATATTTTTTTCCTGCAGAAACAATATCGTCAAATGTAAGAATTTCTATTCCTGCTTCTGCAGCAGTTTTTTTTGCATTGTCATCCGGCGCATCAAAAAGAATCACAGTCTTAATAAGAGGAGCTGATTCATGAAGCGCAACTATTTTTTCACACTGATGACTGTTTTCTGTGATGACGATTTTGCATTCCGAAAATGAAAGGATGTATGAAAGGTCCTGTGCAGTCGCATCGCATCCGCGGGGAACATCGATTGCACCGATTGCAAGCAGACCCATGTCGGCCTGTTCCCATTCCTTGCGGTTGTCAGAAATAAGCGCAATATGATCTCCGCGCTGTACTCCGCGTGAAAGAAGACCTGCTCCGAACGAAAGAGAAATCTGATATGCTTCGCGGTATGTAATCGGTGAAAAGGAACCTGAGCGGCTCCGCGCCATCTGATATGCGATATCGGAATATTTTTCCGCTGACTCTCTAAAAAGCAGCGGCAGAGTTTTTTCCATATACTAATAACTCCGTCTCTTTACCTGTGCCTCAATTAATCAAAATGACATACTTTGACACTTTGTAAAGAAAGTATTATTGTAGTATATACTGATTTAAAGACGTGGGCTATTAAAAAAGACTATATTATCGGAATAAGTCAAAAAATAGTTGCAATTATTCAAATTTTTATCAGCAGGAACTTCTTACAACGATATCATTCGGCAGTGATACGGTAATAGCGCCTTCACCCTTTACCGCACTGCGAGTCACAATCAATTCCACAGCTTTTGTTCCCATCGCGCGTTTCTGCACATTAATCGTTGTAAGCGGCGGGTTTGTATATTCTGCCATTTCAATATTATCGATACTGACGAGCGCAATATCGTCAGGAACAGCAATTTTATGCGCGGCAAAGCTGTTCAGAATACCGACTGCTACTTCATCTGAACCGGCGCAAAGCGCACGCGGAAGTTTTGTTCCCGCTTCTTTTGTTTTTGCTATGAGTTCTTCAGCAGCTCGCCGGCCCGTGGGCATATCATACGCAGCGCCGATATACAGATGGCGTATGTCTGTCAGACCGCTTTCAATAAGCGCCCGTCTGAATCCCGCAACACGCTCATCACTTTCGCCGATATATGCGATATCAGAATATTTTTTTGAGGCAAGATATGAAGTCGCTTTGTACGCCGCATCCTCACGGTCAAAATGAACTGAACTGAGTCCCGGATACTGCCACTCGACGCACACAATCTGCGGAATACGGCTTGCAATTCTGTCAATTATTTTTTTGTCCTCATCGCTCTTCATACACTGATCGACAGAAAGAAGAATGAGACCTCCGATTTCTTCAGGATGAATAAGCTCATTGAACAGAATCGGATTCTTAAGCTCGTCAAAAAATCTGATGAACTGGATGCGATAATTATTTTCGTGCGCGGCAGTGTGAATACCTGCAATGATTTCTGCATAGTACGGACGGAGAAACATATTCGCCGAGCACATCACAATGCCAATTTGTTTTTGAGCAAGTGTTTCTGCGCCCTGCTGCAGTCCCTGAGCAAACTTATTCGGACGATAGCCGAGCTTGTCGATTGCGGCAAGAATTTTATCGCGTGTCTCCGGTGCTACTGAACGGTCGCTTCCGTTAAGAACATACGACACCATGCTTCTTGTAACGCCGGCTTCGCGTGCAACGTCATTCTGTGTAATTTTATTATTTTGACTCACGTTTTCATCTTTCATATAAAAATCACACTCCATCCGTCAGATTATTAATTACCGTATAAACCATTAATAATACTAATCGCGTATCTTATTAATTTTAACGCCAAACGGGTCTATTTCCCCGACTCCGGTCACAGTCTGCTTTTGGCGGGTAAAGTTCATCGTGAACAATGTATCGCCGCGTCTCTGCATAAAAACGCCGTCAGGATTTTCCTCTAAGCCATACTGCGCACCATTTGCAGCAAAACACTTTTTTACTCCGCAGACATTGCACAGCGCAGCATAAAATCCGTCAAGAAAAGCATGCTCGAGCCGCGGCGCAAAATACAACGCGCGTCCGTTACCATAAGAGTGTACCGTAACGGCGGGCAGCCCTGCAAGAGAACCGCCCTTATATTCATACAGAACATCAGCGCCGTTCAGCCTGATTCTGTCTGTATAGTCGTAGACGCGGTATGTTGTTTCATTATCCTCTGCAATTTTTAATTCGGGCAAAACTTTTTTTGCACCTGCAGTTTCTGCAACAACCTGCATTTCGTGATCAGTCAGAACATCGTTTGTTTCTACAGTGACTCCGAACACATCAGTTAATCCGCCGGGAGTTCCGCCGAGAAAGCACAAATCTGTTCCGTCGACAAGACCAGTAAGATACGTTGCTACAACTGTTCCGCCGTTCTGCACAAATTGTCTGATTCGCGCTGCAACATCTCCGCGGAACATTGAAAGCATTGGGAGCACAAGAATCTTATACTGGGAAAAATCGCTTTCGCTTCCAATCACATCGCACTGCACATTAGCCCGTCTGAACGAACTGTAGTGCGCTATGCATTCGCCTTTGTAATTCTTATGTTCGTTTCTCGGAAGCTGCGCCTGATCGAGCGCCCAGCTGTTCTGGAAATCATACACGACTGCAACTTCAGACTTATTAACTTTACCGCAGACATCATCGAGCGACGCAAGTTTTTTTCCAACATCAGCGACGTCTTTAAAAATCTGCGTATCGTCCGTGCCAAGATGAGAGACGACAGCGCTGTGGAATTTTTCTGTACCGCCCCTGCTCTGCCGCCACTGGAAATACTGAACGCTGTCTGCGCCGTGCGCCACTGCCTGCAGCGAAGACAGCACATGCATTCCCGGCTGCTTTGATTTAGACACAGGCTTCCAGTTTACTGCGCCAGGCGCGCTTTCCATCATAAAGAACGGCTTCTGTTTATATGAGCGGCACAAGTCGTGAAAGAACGCTGTCGTCAGCGCTACAGATTTTTCATCGCCCGTCAAATGCCAGTCAGGATAGTTGTCCCAGCTTACGACATCGACATGCTTCGCGAACTCATGGTAATCGAGGCCAACGTCAGGCATCTGAAAATTTGTTGTAATAGGAATATTCGGAGTAAGACGGCGGAGCGGTTCAGACTCAGCCTCAAAAAAATCAATAGTCTGGTCACTCGTAAAACGCTGCCAGTCAATCATCAATCCGTGAATCGACGTATCATCAGGAAAAATCTGCTCCCAGTTAGAATAGGTGTGACTCCAGAACGTAGTCCACCATGCCTTGTTAAGATTTTCGAGCGTGCCATATTTTTTCTTAAGCCATTCATGGAACGCACTGATGCACAGCGGACAGTAACACTGCATGCCGTTGTATTCATTCGACACATGCCACATAATAAGCGCCGGATGACTGCCGTATCGTTCTGCAAGTTTCGTATTTATTTCCGCACACTTTTCGCGGTACACAGGACTTGTCCGGCAGTGATTGTGCCGGTAGCCATGATGCGCCCGAACTCCGTGCAGGTCAACCTGACAGCTCTCTGGATATTTTTCAGAAAGCCACGCAGGTTTTGAACCACTCGGTGTTGCGAGAATTATTTTCTGTCCGTTCTTGTTAAGACGGTCAAATGCTTCATCAAGCCAGTCAAATGTAAATTTTCCTTCTTCCGGCTCAAGCGCTGACCAAGAAAATATTCCCATGCTCAGCACAGTAATTCCTGCCTCTTTCATAAAGGCGCGGTCTTTTTCGAGGATATCAGGTCTGTCGAGCCACTGCTCGTAGTTGTAATCCGCTCCGTGGAAAATCATTCTTTTACTGCTCCTGCTGTAAGACCGTTAAGGATATATTTTTGTGTCATAAAGAACAGAATGACAGCAGGAATTGCTGCGAGAACAGTTCCCGCCGTAACGATTCCCCAGTTAGTATCAAAACGCTGCTGCGTAAACTGATAGAGACCGACCATGACAGTAATTTTGTCATTGCCTTTGAGAAGCAGGTTTGCCGTAACAAAGTCGCCGTATGTACTCATGAACGCAAGAATGCCAATTGTAATAACGATAGGCCGAATCACCGGAAATATTATTTTCCAGAACACCTGCCAGTACGTCGCGCCTTCAATGATTGCGCTTTCGTCAAGTTCAGGGGAAATAGAATCGATATACGACTTTACCATAAGAACATTGATGCTCATCGAGCCTGCAACATAAATGCAAATCAAACCGCCGTGCGTATTAAGTCCGAGGAACGGAATATAGGTGCCAACCTGCTGCATCATCTGATAAATTGCGACCATCGCGAGAATGCCGGGGAAAATATTCATAATCATAATCCCCATCATTACGCCTTTCTTGCCCTTAAAGCGGAAACGAGCAAGCGCGTATGCAGAAATACACGTGATGATAACAATAAGCGTCACGGATATTGCTGTAATTTTAAAAGAGTTGAGCATCCATCTTCCAAAATTAAGTGTCTTGCTCGTAAGAAGATCACGATAATTATTAAGAGTAAGATGATCAGGGATAATATGAGCACCGAGAAGCGACTGAGCTTTATTAAACGATGTTGCAATAATCCAGAAAAACGGGAGAACTGCAAACACGACAAGAATTGCAGCAATCATATATTTAACAACACGGATTAATTTTCGTGTATTTTTTCTTTCCACCATCATAATTATTAATTATCCCCCTTTATAGTTTTTGTATTAATTGACTGGAAGAACACCATCGTTGCGACAAGAACAAAAAGCATAACGGTGATTGCTGCGCTGAATCCGTAATCAGCAGCATTTGCCGTTGCAAATCCAAGACGATAAATGAACGAAATAAGCAAGTCGGTGTACCCCATCGGCACTATTGTATCGGCCATAGCAGGAAGTCCTGCGTTATATCCCCAGATAAGCGTAAAATTGTTAAAGTTAAAACTGAATGACGCGATAACAAGAGGCGCAAGTATACGCATAACCATTGGCAGCGTAATACGGCGAAGCACTGTAAAAGAACCCGCGCCGTCGATTGCCGCAGCCTCAAACAGTTCGCCGGGAATTGATTTAAGCGCGCCAGAGGCGAGAATGTAAAAATACGGATATGACAAGTACACGTTGATAATAATCAGAGCAATGCGCGCTGCATTAATATCAGTAAAAAAGCGCGGTGCGAATCCGAACATCGTCGTAAACAAGTTAGTAACAAGTCCCATGCGCTCATTAAGAAGTGCGCGCCACACCATAATCGAAACGAGAACAGGAACAGGGTACGGAATAATAAGAAGCGAGCGGATAAGCCGCTTTGCTGGCAAATCTTCAAACAAAAGAGCAATCATAAGACCAACCGCAAAACTTATTAAGACGCTGAACAATGAAAAACAAATGTTCCATATAAGTATCTGCAGTATCGGCTGACGGTATCCGGGATTGCCAAGAAATCGCGTATAGTTCTGCGCACCTATTCCACACATAAAGCCCGGAATAAGTGTACTGCCGTCGCTCGATGTGTATGTTCCTTTTACAGGCGTATACACTTTGTGCGTGCGGTTATCAGTAAACGAGTCAGCTTTATCATCATACGAATAAGCTGCCCGTGACACAGCGACTTCCCGAATCGATTTAATCACGACATTATCAGGCGCTTTTCCAAATTTCTTTTTTCCAAGCTTCTCAAGCGACTGCATCACCTGACCTTTTTTAAGGAGCGTGAATTTACCGATGCGGTCCGGAACAGCTGTTAATTCAGGATGAGTAACAAACGGAGTATTTTCTCCTGCTTCAATAAAATTTCCTGCGCCATCGTTAAGAAGAAGCATGTATGCGTCATCCTTGCTGTGATATGCGCTCCATGAATACGACGCTGCAGAATCATCCGTGTACTGTTCCGAGCGAAGACGCTCAACAGCCTGTGCCTTCGTAAGAAGATGACCGCCACTCATATTTGTGAAAGAAAGATAAACAGTGTAGAAAATCGGATAGATTGTAAAGAGGACAGCCATCACGATTCCTACAGAAAGCCACCGGTATGCAGTGAGTGACTTGCGGAGAAAACTCAGCACGACGAAAATCACGCACGCGCCCACAAAAAGCGCGAGCGGGACAAAACCGTCACGAAGCAAGCGGAACATAAAGAAACACGCGATAAATGTTCCAACCGCAAGAAGAACAAGCGTTGTTATAGTTTTAAAATCGATTGCTGGCTTTTTCCGCATAATCACCCTTTCCTTATTAATTATGTATCATTGATTATTTACCATTCTTTATCTGCGTTTCAATCTGCACTTTTGCATTTGCAAGAGCTTCAGCAGGAGTTTTCTGTCCACTGAACGAAAGAGCAGCAGCATTTACCCAGCTATCCCACACGTATCCCATTGCAGGAATAGATGGCATCGGAATAGCATTTGCGCCGGCAGCATTAAATCCTTTTGTATCAGAATCTTCTGCGCTGTCAAACACAGATTTCCATGCTGAAGGACGCTGCTCTGCATCAAAAATTGCTTTCATATTTTCATCTGTTGCGACGAAGTCGAGAGCAAATGCGCTTGCCAGAAGCTGATGTTTGCTTGCAGCGCTTATAATCATGCCCTGCACGCCGAGGAACGGAGCGCCATGCTCGCCGCCCTGCTTTGCAGCGGGGAACGGAGCGATTGCATAATGAACACCGGCAGTCTTAAAGCGATTGAGTGCCCACGGGCCAGTGAAGCAGAATGGAGCCTTGCCGTTTTCAAAAAGAACATGGGCGCTGTCCCAGTCGATTGTCTGCGGAATCAATCCTTTCTTAACAAGATTTGTTAAGAATGTAAGGCCTGTAACAAACCCCTCGTCAGCGATTTTAATCTGATCAGGATCATACGATCCGTCAGATTTCTTTCCGAATATTTCTCCGCCAAAACTTTGGTAAACAGGATATGAATTGTATGTCGCATCAGGCAGAGAGCAGATTACTTCTGCTTTTCCGTCCTTAACAAGTTTTTCACCAACAGATGCAAAATCATCCCATGTAGCGGGCGGTTCTTTCATCATATCAGTGTTATAGAAAAAACCGATGTTCTCAACAGAAAGCGGAACACCATATACCTGTCCGTTGTATGTAAAACCGCTTACTGCTGCCGGAAGGAATTTATCTTTCTTGTCACCGAGGTCAATCGGAACAACAGATGCATTTTCCACAAACGAACCAAGGTTATCGTGCGGAATGATTGCAACATCAGCACAGTCCGCACCGCCTGACGCAAGCAGGAACTGTGTGCGGATCTGACCAAGATCAACAAGCGAAATCTGAACAGGGACGCCGTATTCCTCTTCAAATTTTTTTCCAATTTCGGTAAGGACATTTATGCGGCCGTTGTCATACACCCACACCGTAAGCGGAGTGTTGTCATTTTCAGCCTTCGCCGCATCCTTTGCACTTTTCTTGCATGAAACAAGTGATGATGCGCAAACAAGCGCAGCCACACAAACAATTAACAATTTTTTCATATCAATGAGCCTCTTCATATTCATTATATATGCGATATTAAAATAATACCGCATATCTTTTAGTTACCGCTTACAGAGAACACATTCATAGACGGCAAACATTTTCCTTTAGTATCAAACAGCGCCTGATTTTCCCATGTACTCTGAACAACACTGCTGCCAATCCAGTCACCGCCCCAGTAGAATATTCCGAGTCCTCCTGCTTGTGCGGTTACGTTCATAATTGCACGGACAACGCCAGCCTGGTTCGCAGGACTTCCGAGAACACCAGTCTTTGAGTCCCCGTCAGTTCCTGTTGTAATTCCGGAAACAATGTTGCCGCTGCTATCGACAAGGTTTGTCGCAGCAGCTTCTTCATCATCCGTATAAAAGCTGTTGCTTAATGAATCAGAATATGCACTTTCAGACCATCCATAAGAAGTTTCTGCGACACACACGTCTTTTCCGTATGTTGTCTTTGCCGCCGCCATGAGTGTTTCCAAATTTGCAAGAGTACCGTGTGTTGATTCTCCCGGATAATAAGAAAGTCCAAGAACATCAAAATCAATATTGCCAACTGCAGCTGTCGTCGTTGTACCGTTTGTAATATAGTTTGAGCAGAATGTCGTTACAACACTGCTGTTGCCGCCGCGCGAAATATGGACCATAACTTTCGCAGAAGAATCTGCAGCACGGACAGCAGCAGACGCTGTATTCATAAGCGTTACATAATTTGTTGTTCCGGACTTAGCAGTAAAATTAGTGTTGCCAGTTAAGAACAAGCCGCTTTCTACTTCGTTTCCGATTTGCACCATATCAGGCGCAGCACCGGCATTCGCAAGAGACGCAAGTGTCTCATACGTATACTGATACAAAGCAGCATTTACTTCATCGAATGTGTATGATTTCCATGCAACCGGGCACACCTGTTTTGTCGGATCAGCCCACGAATCACTGTAGTGAAAATCAAGGAGCACTTTCATGCCAAGCGCCTTTGCACGCACAGCGATTGCTTTTGTTGCGACAAGATCATTTTCGCCCCATGTATAGAACGAGCTGTTTGTATTGTCTTTGTAATTGTACCACAAACGCAGTCGAATCCAGTTCACTCCGTGCTCTTTAAAAATCGCAAGGACATCTTTCTGCGTATTATCCTCATCATAGAACACACCGCCGTTCTTTTCGATCTGATATACCATCGACGCATCTGCGCCGCGGATAAAATCACTGCTGACCGAATAGTCAAGAGAAGCAATCGAAAGAGAATCATACGCCGTAAGTTCCAGATTAGAAGACGTATCTGTATCTGGATATGCAGGTGCAGTACATGAAGCAAGGAGCACCGCACCAGTTGCAACCGCAGCAAATGCAACGGTTAATCTTAATAATTTTGTTACTTTCATCTGCGCATCTCCTTATCTGATTGTGTAAGAAAGAGCTTTGCTGAAGTCAACAGCGACAGTTGCTCCGGAATCCGACACAGTTGCTGCTGTTGATGGAATGCAGTCATTCAATGTTTCCGCGTCTGCACTTACATATGTGTACTGGGAAATTGAAGCAAACAATTTAACTGTATCGCCAACAGAACCAATACTAGCTATTGCAATCTTATATTCCACAACAGCTGAATCTGCTGCATATCCACCCACGCTACTATTCCATGAATACGTTGCAGAAGATGCATCAATATTTGAAAGCGTAGAATTTCCAGACTCTGTCCAAGCTATTTTTTCATACGCTGCATAATCAACTCCGTCATTAGAATACGTACACGTTGTTGCAGGAATCATCCATCCGCCGCTGTCAGAAGTTTTATTTGTAGTTGCAGCTGTATCAAAAAGCAAGTTAATATTTCCTTTGCCGCTATTTGTCCCTGATTCACCAGGCGCGCTTCCAAATTTAACAGCCACATATACGTAATCTGCATCGTTTGTAATGTATAAGTTTGTCATATTCTGATACGACACGCTGTCTGAATAAGAGCTGCTGCTTGTTGAAGCAATATCTGTATTTGTCCAAGCTGACTCAAGCGTTCCATCAAGCGCAATAGTCGGATATGTATACGCATTCACAGCCGTCGAAGCAGTACTTGTAAGAGAGAACGTTGCATTTGCTGCAGTCACCTTGAAGTAATACTTTGTTACAGCGGTAAGTCCTGTCACCGTATAGCTTGTTCCGGTTGCAGATGTTGTTGCGTCTGTATATGAACCGCTTTCGGTTGTTGCATAACTTACAGTGTAGCTTTCTGCATACGAAACTGTTGCCCATGACACTTTAACGCTTGTAGCAGATGCCGGTGATGCGCTTGCAACCGGTGCTGAAAGTGATGTCGGTTTATACACTGTTGAAGCAGCGCATGTTGATGACTTGTCGCTTTCGCCAGTTGTGTTAACAGCGCTCACTTTGTAGTAATACGTTGTGCCGGACGAAAGAGAAGAATCAGTGTATGACGTATCTGTGATTCCTGTCTTTATAGAAGAATAGGTACCGCTTGCTGAATCAGAACGATACAGCGTGTAGCTGTCTGCATTATATACAGCTGGCCACATCAAACTGATTGTGTAGTATGTCTGTGCAGAGGATGCAAGATATGCAGGTGTCGCCGGCTTGTATGTTGTAACAGTGCCGCTGCTTGAGCCGACCGTATACGAAAGCGCGCTGTTAAAATCAAACGCCGCAATTGAATGATTTGTGCTTACCGTTGAAGGATCAGGTACAGAGTCTGTCGCATATTTTGTACCCCAGTTTGAGCTGAGGACTGCAATGACACGAACTTTTTCTCCTGCTGTAAGTCCGACGGACGCAAGATCGAAACTGTATTCAACAAATGATGCCGGAGATGTATTAATCCATCCCTGCGGAGAAACACTCATGATGCTTGAATCAGGAGCTGTTCCGCTTGCAGAAGGCCACACGTTTACAATCTGACTCCAGCTTGAAGATCCAGTGCTCTTTGCAAACAAATCTACAGCACCATATCCTGAGTTATCAGGAGAACCGGGGCGATGCCACAGAACAATGTCAGGCTCGCCGTTTGTTACTGTCGTTGTTTCCGCAGGCCACAGCCATCCGTATGTTGAAGAATCAGAAATAAATGTCGATGAGTCATCAACATCAGTTCCGTCAGACGCTACTTTGTCAATCATGATGACGATTGCATCATTCCAGTTCACACCGAGTGCACCCTTTAATCCGACATACAGATTATTAGCATCGCTTGTTACATACAGATTTGTCGCGTCAATTCCCGATTGTGCATATCCGCCGGCAGAACCATCGCCACTTGCGTCTGCAGCAGCTGATGTCGTTGATGCTGTCCAGTTGTCGTCCTGCTTTCCGTCAATCGTAATAAGATTAGGAGCAAATTCTACTTTGAATGTTTGGCTCACTGGCTCACCTGTAAGAGCGGGTACAAGTCCTTTAACAGTGATTTCTGCAGAAAAATCTTTTCCGTACAAATCGACATCAGGCGTAACAAGAAGCGCATTGCCAGCAGAATTTATTGAAAGAGAAAGATCTTTTTCTGTAAACCCGGAAGGTTCGTTTGTAAACACTGCGGTAAAACCTGCGTCATCAGAAAGAGCGGCTGTTCCTTCAAGAGAAATAGACGCAGCGTTCCCGAGTGTATTGTATACAGTAGAGAATGTTACAGACGAAAGAGTTGTGCTTGTATACAGCGGTTTAACACTGATGCTCTTTTTGAGCGTATCAATGCTGCGTCCTTCCTGATCGCCTTCAGCGCATACAAATCCGCTTGCTTTTACTGTAACAGAAAGTGTTCCGTCACTTGTTGAACTGCCGTCAAGCAAAGCAAGAACTGGCGTCATGTACAGATAGTACGAAGTGCAGTCAGTATTAAAAAATCCTCCCGCAAGACTCAGCTCTTTTGTTGATGTATTAGAATTCTTATCCTGATACGTCACAATAAAATTACCTTTGAGTCCGGCAGAAGACAGCGCTGTTTTTTTACCAAAATTGATGCACAGCGTTTCGTTAGTAACCGAGCTCATGTCGGTTGAGCTTGATCCATTGTAATACCATGTTGCCCCGGCAAGACTCGCACTGCCAGTGTCCTCATCAACTGTTTTCTGCTGTTCCGAACTGAGAGAATCCTGCAGCATATCGCATCCTGCCGTAGTCAGAGAAAGAGCAGCAGCGGTAAAGATAGCCGCACAAACAGAAGCAGCTTTTGTAAAAATAGATTTCATTTTTTTCATCTGTTTCTCCTTACTTTACCGTGACCGTTACCGGTGACGTACTTCCATCAACTGTGACTGTTACATCAGTTCCCATCGCTACTTCAGCGTAGAAATTCTGATAAACACCTGTTGTGTTATCTACTGCATTTCCTTTTACAGATGAGACCCACTGGCGTGTCCATGAGTTAGTCTTAACAAGAGTGAAATACAGATAAGGTGATGTTGCGACGATTGTTGAAGAAGTGCCTTCTCCGCTTTTCATCGTAAGCATTGTCGTTGTATTGCTTGTCCATGTTCCGCCGGTGCCCGTTGTGTAGTCGCCAGGAAGTGTATAATCGCCGTCGCTCGCAGCTGTAAAGTTCGTAAACACAATTGTTACATTTGACGACTTCTGATTATGAAGTCCGTTCACATCTGCGCATCCTGCAAAAATCATTCCAAGTGCAACGGCGCAGACTAATGCAGTTAATAATCTTATTAATTTTTTCATTTCCTGCTCCTTTACTGGATATCCCAGATTGCACCGATGCTGATGCGGCTCTTCTTGTACACATCTTCAAGACAGTTGAGTCTGTATGAGCGGTGAACAAGTTTGTTGTCATCATCGTCGTAACGTTCAACAACATAGTTGTACTCAGTGTACGGATCCATGCCATAAACGCCGTGCATCCAAAGCCGCGGCGCACCGATTGCTTTAACATGTGTCTGAACAATAAATCCGGCTGCGAATCCAAAAGGAATTGTTGTATCGTCAGTTGCATCTCCTGTATGCACCATCGACCCAAGCGTAACTCTCCAGTCATCATTTACATATGCATCGCACATGATTGAATGATAGATATCGCTTACTTTATATCCGTCGTCTTCGGTCCAGTCGTTGTATTTCATATACAGCGCATAATCGAAGACAATTTTCTTAAGTCCGATTTCTTTTGTTGTAAGCTCGATGCCAGCTTCCTCAAAGTTGAATCCCCACTTATTTTCATCATCATCTGTCGTAAGTCTGTTTGTATTAACAACTCCGTAAATCGAAACTGCGATATCCTTATTAAGAACACTATTCAAGTCGACATCGACCATCGGTTCATTTCTGATATCCCATTCTTTGTTCGCGTCGCTTGATGCTCCTGTCATCCAGAAGTCAGTATCAAGTCCTACCTTAATAAGATCATTAGCTGTAAACCACTGGCCAACGCTTGTCCATGCACTGTTTGCAAAGAACTGTTTGCTGTCGCGCGATGTTGTATCAGCATCTCTGCCCCATACCGTGTGAGCATCAACGCCTGCAACAGACTCTTCAACATGAGCCTGGTACTTTGCGCCATTAAATGTAATTTTTGCAGCTGCCGCTGACGTATCTTTACTTGCATCTTCTCCAGTACCA
>LAHS01001014.1_pt1 | contig 52393 bp, 44 predicted proteins | sample 329651 | NCBI WGS metagenome assembly LAHS01 (sample SAMN03275699, study PRJNA271635) | activated sludge metagenome | isolation source: sample C-1 Sludge from hydrolytic chamber (first chamber) of Anaerobic...
CCCATTGATTTAAAAGGACCCTTATAGGTTAGGCAGGAGTGCTAACAGTCATGAGATAACGAGCAAGAATGTTACCATCAGCATCCTTGAGGTAGAACTTATACTTAACCGCAGCAGTAGCAGTAGTATTGCCCTGGGCAGAAAGGTTGATGTCTTCAGTAGAATTGATATCAGGGTTCAATGCTAGATAATCCTTAACATAGAATTCGCTAGCTTTATCTCCTTCAACCATAGTAGCGTACTTAGCATCAATTGTACCAGAAGCGAAATCACTGCTCTTAATAGTACCTTTAGCTAATACATAGCCAGAAGAATTGCCACCGTTAATCCATTCGTCACTGCTGTTCTTGACATAGATATTTACGTTGGTGTAAGCAACATAATCGATAGAGGCAACAGCAGTGTTAGTAATGCCATTAAAGACGAACTTGTTATTGCTGACGCTTACTTCAGCATTATCAATAGAGGCAGCTAATGTAGATATAGTAGCATTAGTTCTATCAATACCATTTTCAAGTGTAGTATCTCTAGAATCAAGAGTCCTATTTGCATATAGCAAGTTCTCATCAACAGCATTTCCATTTAATGAAGATGAATAATTAGTAATTATTCCATCGACAGAGCAATTAGTAATCGTATTTGTAATCTTGGCTCTAGCAGCATCATTAGTAAATCCGTTAGACGCATTTCCATAAATCAATGCTACATAATCAGATCTAGCGCTTCCAGTGTACTTGCAGTTTACAAAGGAGTTGGTCTGTTCATGCCATGTTGAACCATGATCACTTGAAGGGTAGTTATAACCTCCGACGAATATGCCTTGATAGCCTAAGGTATCAAGATTATAAGAAGCAGTGCAATCTTTAAAGCTCAAATCAGTTCCAAAATTAAAAACCATATAAGGAGATTCATTATTGGTATTTGAATGGAGCACAGGGCTATAAACACCAGAGACATTGAAGTTTTCAAAATGGAGAACACCGGCATTCTGAACAGCGAATATAACAGAATCAGCTACATAATCAATATTCTTGAATTCTCCGTAACTAATTCCCTTGAATAAGCAATCATCAGAAGCATCGGCATTGCTCTCTTTCAAGCCAGTAAGCTTGTAATTACCAGAATCATCGCTCTTTCTTCCATCCATGATTCCATAGAAGTTACCAATTACATAAGTGCTTCTAGCAGCAGCAGTATCAAAGGCAATATCGTTAGTCAACTTGTAATGTAAAGTATGACCAGCAGTATAGTAGCCTTTACTAGCAGAAATGAAGCTAGCGTTCTTAAGAATCATGAAGTCATCTACATCAGCAATCTGGAGAGGATCATCTTCAGTTCCAACACCACCAGCAAACTTAACTCCATCTACAGCAATTCCAGGAGTATAAGTCTTAGTTCCATCAGGATATTGATTTTCAATGACCTGATCATATAACTGACCCTGGTAGAAAGGCACAGCTAATGAGACTTCATTAATCTTTCCGAATACAGCACTTACAACATAGCCGTTAGCTACCATCTGAGTAGTATAGGTATAATAACCAGCAGCTTTAGTGGTAGCAGCCTTTAAATATTCAGTAGAGTTGAGTTTGATGCTCTTCAGATCATATCCATCATTAGGATAGAAAGAGAAAGTTACATCAGAATCAACAAATGCACTTCCGACATTAACAGAAATATATCCGTTGCTGACTGGAAGAATAGTATTTGAATATGCAGACTTTCCATCAGTTCCGTTAGTACCATTGGTTCCGTTAGTTCCAGCAGTTCCAGCAGCACCAGTTGCTCCTGTTGCGCCAGTTGCGCCTGCAGCGCCAGTATCACCTTTCAAGCATCCTACCTTAGTCCAACTACCAGATGCCTTAGTGTAATAATTCCAAGTAGTAGTATCGACATAAGAATCACCATCAGATCCTAATGTAGCAGCAGGAGCACCAGAACCAGTTAAAATGGAAGATCCGTCAGTACCATTAGTACCATTAGTTCCGTTAGTTCCGTTAGTTCCATTGGTTCCAGCAGCACCAGTATCACCTTTGTCGCCTTTAGCACCGGTTGCACCAGTTGCGCCAGTGTCACCCTTATCACCTTTGTCGCCTTTAGCGCCTTTTATAGTAGCAAGCCATTCATCATAAGTAAGAGTCCCGCCATTGTCTTGGTATAAAACATAAACGTCTTTAATAGGATCATCCGCTACAGAAGAATTACCGCAGCTAGCTAAGCCTCCTAACGAGAGCACAGCCGCTGAAAGTACAAATAAAAACTTCTTGGACTTGTTCATTTTTATGCCTCCTTAAAGCATGTATAATCCTATTTTATAACGCTTTTTCAATTAGTCAACATATGAGACTAAAGATTTTAATATACATTTTTCACTCTTTTATTCAATTTTATTATTGATTTAAGAAATTTTACATTTTAGGTGGGATAATACCCATATTCCCTAATCTAGGCATTATTCATTGATAGCGTTTACAAAACTATCAACATTTGTTAGTTAACTAACATTTAATTTCATTTGCTGATATTTTATTTTTAAATTTTTACAAACTATTATTTTTGTAAAAATAAAAACCCTCTAGTTTTTTAGGTCCTATTAAGTTAATTGGGGTTTAGAGCTTGGCCCTGGCCAAGCTTTTTGAATAAAAGCATATCCAAATGAAGCGATATTACAAATTCCAATAAGCAAGATCTAATAAAGCACAAATATGTCATACAATGGGCACTTTAACCAACAAGAGATATTTTCGCTTCAATTGTTTTGGACTGCTCCCTCCTAATTACACAAGCTATTAAAAAGTGCTTCCAAAAGGCTGCTATCATGGTTTTCTTAGCGGCCTACCTGACTTTGGGAGATAATACTTCTCCATAGATCAACTGATGCTTAAAATGGAATTAGCAAGCATTTATGGCATTCATTGGAATCCATCAATTTTCAGAACATTTAACGGTAAATAAAAGAAAGCAAAAAGGAGGCTTATGAAAGTTTCAGAGCCCCCATAAACCCACATTAACTTAATAGGACCTATTTTTCTCCATTAAAAAGCGGAGGATTTCTCCTCCGTTATTAGAATCGATTCAGATAAGGATTAGAGGTTCTCTTTAAGAGCCTTGGCAGCCTTGAAGCCGACAACCTTGGTTGCAGGGATATCGATAACTTCTTTGGTGGTAGGATTTAAGCCTTTTCTAGCAGCTCTATCCTTAACTACGAAAGTTCCGAATCCGGCAATCTTGACTTCATCGCCCTTCTTAAGAGCATCAGCAATCTCGGTGAAGACTTCTCTGACGATTTCATCAGCACCAGTCTTAGTTAACTGAGCTTTTTCTGCGACAGCAGCGGATAAATCAATGATATTCATGGTTATAAATATCTCCTTTGACAACAATTTAGCATTTAATAAAACAATTTGTCAAATAAAGCCCTAAAATAAAGGCTTTTTTAATGATTTTGAGCGCTTTTTTGTTATTTTTTTGTGAAAAATGAGAATATTTCAATATATCAATTTGAAAGCGATTACACCTTTTTCACTCAAAATTCGCTCTTTAAAGACCTCTTCATAAGGGTTTTAACCACATCCCTTGGGGTTTTTGATTGATATAAGACAGAATAAACAGCGTCCACAATCGGCATTTCTGTTTTCATTTTTATCGCTTCGAAATGTATGACTTCAGCCGTCTTTATGCCCTCTACAGTAATTTGATTAGTTTTCAGAAAGCGTGAGGCGGAGTTATCATGTCCGATCATTAAACCTGCTTGAAAATTTCTAGATTTTGAGGAGTTGCAAGTCATCATCAAGTCGCCTAGACCGGTGAGGCCTAAAAAGGTATTCATCTTTCCGCCTTCTTTAACTCCGAGTCTAGATATCTCAGCTAGCCCTCTAGTCACTAAAGCAGCCTTGGAGTTTTCACCGTATCCTAAACCGGTTAAAATGCCTGAGGCTATAGCGATGACATTTTTTATAGCGGCGGAGTATTCAGCTCCTATTTCATCTTCATTTACGTACAAGCGGAAGTACTCATTAGAGAAAGCCTTCTGTATTACTTCAGCCGTCTTCTTATCTACGCATGTTGAAGTAATAGCTGTCAGCATCTTCATAATAACTTCCTCGCCAAAAGAAGGCCCAAGTAAGGAAACTACAGGATATCTCTTCTCTTCAGGTATTATTTTCCTGATTAAAGAAGATAGACGCATATGAGTAACAGGGTCGAAGCCCTTACCAGAAGACACTATATAGACTTTATGATCAAGATAAGAAGATATTTCAGTAAGTACTTCTCTATATGAAGAAGTAGGAACAGAAATAACTATGACGTCCGCTTTCATTAAAGAAGACTTCAAATCAGTTGTAGCCTTAAGGTTCTCCTCTAGCTTATGGGGAAAAGGAAAATACTTGCTGTTAGTATGCTTAGTATTGATTTCGTCAGCTCTACTTACTTCCCTAGCAAAAATAGTAACGTCTTCTTTATTATGAGAAAGAACGTTGCCTAAGGCTGTACCCCAAGCACCGCTTCCTATAACTAAGAAGTTCATAACTTATCTTCGCCTTGTCCCTTCTTACGGCAGAGCAGCTTTAAAGGAGTGTGCTCAAGCTTAAAGGTAGTACGTAAAGTATTATCGATATATCTAAGATATGAGAAATGCATGAACTTAGGATTATTGACAAACAAGACAAAGGTAGGAGGGCAAGTAGAAACCTGAGTGACGAAAGAAATCTTCACTCTTCCTCCGTTGAAGTCAGGGGCTTCATTCATAGCCTGAGCATCGACGATGACTTGGTTAAGAATAGAAGTCTGGATTCTCTTGTTGAAATCTTCATAGCACTCATCGATAGCGTTGAATAAGATATCAAGATTAGGCTTAAACATAGCCGAGAGATAAACGATAGGAGAATAATCGAGGAACTTGAAATAGCTCTTCAATTCAATGGAGAACTTTCTCTGGTCATCAGCCCCGTGAGAATGAAGGTCCCACTTATTGACGACGATGACTACAGGCTTGTTGTTCTCGGTGGCGAGTTCGATGACATGTCTATCCTGCTCGATGATACCCATAGAGGCATCGATGACAAGAAGGACGACTTGAGATCTCTCGACAGCGTCTACAGCTCTTAAGGCTGCGTATTTATCGATAGCTTCGTAGATCTTGCCTCTTTTTTTCAGACCAGCAGTATCGACGATAACATAATCCTTATCTTTTCTCTTAAACGGAGTATCGATGGAGTCTCTAGTAGTACCGGCTATAGGAGAGACTATCGATCTCTCTTCTCCTAAAATGGCATTAGCTAAAGATGACTTACCGACATTAGGTCTTCCGACCAAAGTAAAGGTTATCCCCTTACCGTAGTCGTAACTCTTCTTTTCAGGAAGAGACTTAACTATTTCATCAAGAAGATCACCAACACCGATACCGTGAGCGGCAGAAGTGATTATAGGATCTCCAAAGCCTAAAGAATAGAACTCATAAGCTCTGTCCTTCAAGTCGATAGAGTCGACCTTATTAACAACTAAGAGGACTTTCTTATTAGTCTTATATAATTGCTTAGCGACATATTCGTCATCAGAAGAAAGACCTACTCTTCCATCGACGACAAAAAGGATGATATCAGCTTCATCTAAAGCTAGCTGAACCTGAGCCTTGATCTCAGTTTGGAAAGGAGCCTTCTTAAGCTCAAGACCTCCAGTATCGATCAGCATGAACTCGTTTCCAAGCCATTCGCATTTTGAATAGAGTCTATCTCTAGTGACGCCGTGTTCTTCAGATACAATCGACTTCCTCTGCTGAATCATTCTGTTGAACAGAGTTGATTTCCCGACAGAAGGAGTTCCGACTATAGCGACAGTTCCTAATTCTTTCATATAGTTTTATTACCTACTTTATCTTTGATGATTTTCACGCAAGCAGCAACTACCTGCTCGATAGAAAGATCAGAAGTATCCAGTATAACAGAATCAGGGGCGGGTTTAAGAGGAGCAAAAGCACGATGAGAATCTATATAGTCTCTCTTCTTAAGATTGCCGATGACATCATCGTAAGAAGACTCGATTCCTTTTGCCTTATTCTCGTCATATCTTCTTTTAGCCCTAGTCTCGACACTAGCCACCTGATATATCTTTACATCAGCATCAGGAAGAACATAGGTTCCTATATCTCTTCCATCCATGACAACAGAAAGGTTTTTCGCCATCTCTCTTTGCTTATCGACCAAAAAAAGACGTATATCCTTATAAGAAGCTATATAAGAAACATTATCAGAGACGATATTCGATCTTATCTCTTTAGAAATATCCTGACCGTTAAGAAGGACTTTGCCATCGACAGTAAGCTCGATGTTAGCTTTAGGCAATAAAGCTACACTGGCCTTCTCGTCTTTAGGGTCGACTCCGTTGAGGATGCAAAGATAAGTAACGGCTCTATACATAGCGCCGGTATCTATATGGACTAATCCCAACTCTTTAGCAATCAATTTAGCGACAGTGGACTTACCGGAAGCGGAAGGCCCATCAAGTGCGACAGAAAAACTCATAATTTACCTCCTAAGTGCATACTGATCAACACGATAGCGACAATTAAGAGGACAGCCAACAACACAGCAGAAAGAATGATGATGGTCTTTTTGGATATCTCTCTTCTCTGCTTTTTCTTGACAGATCTATATTTCTTATCTATTTCCTTCTTCTCAAGAGCCATTGTGTAATCATCATTCTGCTTGATAAGGTCCTCTATAGATATAGAAAGCGTATTTTTCTTTATGTGTCCGTCCTCTAACTGATTCTTAGTCATCGATTCCTCGTGGACAAAAGAAGCATCAGAAGGTTTGGCTCCGTTAAGTCCGTATTTTGAATCGCGGTTAGGGTCATCAAAAGACAGGGTATCCATCTTATCGATCTTGTCTCTGAGGTCAGAGTAGAGACCAACTCTCGTTTCTTTATCGGACATTTAAAAAAGAATCCTCTTCGCCTTAATATCATAACAGATAAATACCATATCCGCTATAAAAACTCAGAACAATAGAGGGCTAACTATCTTAAAAAGCGTCTATTGAACAAGACGATTCATCTAGACATCAACTTATTATCTTTTTTCTCATCGTAAGGATAAGTATTGTTCTCGTCTTCGCTATGAGAATCGTAATATACCTGACTAAGGAACTTATTGTACTTAGCCTGCTTATCATAAGTCCAAGGAAGAGGCTCGCAATCCGGGCACCAGAACCCGCCTTTAAGAATAGTATAAGGGCTGGCCATAAACTCATGTCCTTCATGGCATCTCCACTTCAGCTTAGTATAAAGATCTCCTTTAACCATCGAATCAGAAAGGCATTCTCCTCCTCTAAATATAGCGGCTTTCTTCATATCCTCTATATCTAAATCTTCGTCCTTCTTACTTTCATCATATCCATGGTCTAATCTGTACTTATAAGCGTTAGACTGCTTCTTAAGCTCAGAGTAGTTTACTTTACCTGAAAAAGAATCGCCTTCACAGACCAAAGGATAATCATCCCAAGAAGAAGGAATCTTCTTATAATTATCTAACCCGTGGAAGAAAGCATCTATTCTTCCTTTGTTGTTTTCTCTCACCCATTCAGTAGGAGAATTAGAAGTAGAAAGAAGTCTTTCTATTACTATCTTCCTTAACAGAGCTTTAGGAAGAATCCTCCCGAAGTTATAATACCAGCAGCGTCTTCTCATCTTCTTCCAGAAATTCTCAGATGTCTCGCTTCTGAAATCGAGGATATCATTAAGCTCATCGCTATCTTCAAACCACACACCGTGAAAGTTTCTAGGTATGTTCCAGTTAGGCTTGAAGAAATCCTTAGCAGTGGCACCCATTAAAGCAAAGCCAGAGTTAAAAGTCTCGTATCCTGTCTCTCTGCACTTATCTCCTCCGCCTATATCGTATATTTTCTTAAAGAATCCATTAGGAAGCTTCCCTTCCTCATTCTTCTTAATAAGATGCTCGAATAGAACTCCGCTATCAGAATCAGTAACCCACTCTAAAGGAGCATTCCAGCAAGTGTGGAACATAAGACCGTCATGAAGATTATTAGACATGAAATACTTATGGTAGACCGCTGTCTGCCTAAGAACTAAGAAGTTAGGAAGCCCAGATTCCAAAACGCATCTCTCAGCCTTGATCTTCGTATATGAATAATAATCGTAGGCAGAAGAAATAACAGGATCACCTACTCTAGCCCATGGATGCTTTTCTGTCCTGTTAGAATAAACCGCTACAGTAGAGATATGAATAAAGTAAATAGAAGGATCTATCTTCTTTACTGCATCCACTAAGTTCTTAGTCCCTATATAGTTAGCCTTATATGTCTTTTGAGGATTGTGATCAGATCTAGGAGGAATCAAAGCACCGCAGTGGATTATGTACTTAGTATCCTTAACAAACCTTATGACATCCTCTTCACTATCCAAGTCTCCTTGGATGAGCTCTATCTTACTAGGATACTTCCTTAGCATCCTTTTAAAAGACTTAGAGAAAGATCTCTTTTTCCTATTATGAATAAACGCCTTTACTTTTATATCAAGAGGACTGGAGATGAGATGATTGATAACTTCTTCACCCATCGCCCCAGTCGAACCTGTAACACCTACTACAATCATGATAAGTTCTCCTTAACTACATACGCTTATATAAAAGTATAAGGGAAAAATGAATAAAATAGTTCTCTTTGTTCTCTTCACTTATATCCACATGTCGCTTATATATATAAATAAAGGTAGAAGATACAGATAAAACCTCTATATATCTAGAATTCCCATCTTGTTAAAATCTTCATTAATTGATATATTCTTAGGTGCGGTTTTGTAAATCGCCCGAGTGGCGGAATTGGTAGACGCGCAGGACTCAAAAGAGTCTCGGTTCGCCAAAAATGCAATTTCAAAAAAGCCCGATACTATCGCACTTATTGAGATTACTCCAAACGAGGGCTGAGTGGAAAAAGCCACTAAAATGGCAAAATTACCCCTAAATTTCCACTCAAACGACTAAAAGCAGGGTCGAATTTACCTGAAATCGGTCAAAAAATGGGGGTGTTCAGAAAAATTCGGATGTGCCTGATTCGGTTCGTGTTGGTTCGTTAACACTTAGAAGAGTTTCGCTCCAAAAAAATGGTAGTGGAACGCTATGAAAAGTGTGATAGAATCTCACTTATGCAGGTGTGGCGTAATGGCAGCCGCGACAGACTCAAAATCTGTTGAACGTGAGTTCGTGAGGGTTCAACTCCCTCCACCTGCACCAAATTTGAAGACCTAACCTCTTAGCTTAAACAACTAGGAGGTTTTTGTTTTATGGATAAAGAAAAAGATTATGAACATCGTCATCTGGGGTACGACCGTTACAAAGGAACAAGGATCAGCCAGATTGACCCAAACAGGCAATTATCAAGACTAAATAAGTCAGGATGCTCTGGAGTCAGCTGGGACTCTAAATTCAATATGTGGAAAGCCCACTTTCGTTTTCAAGGGATTCATTACTGGGTTGGAAGATTCGCTGAACTTAATGACGCTATAAAAGCAACAAAAGAAAAGAAGAAGGAAGTGTACTCATTAGTTCTTTCTGAGCATCCAGTAAAAACAAAACCTAGTTTAAAGCATCTTCCTGGAACTACTATTGTTGACCTTACGGGTGTGAAGAAACCTCATTATGAAGTAATCAAGTTTGCCGGAAGAGACAGAACAACATGCAGATGGGTTTGTAGATGTGGGTGTGGAAATAACTTTATAGCCACTTCCTCAGAGATCAAAAATAACAAAATAATATCTTGCGGGTGTGTGAGTAAAGAGCGAAAAACTTATTCCTATCATTTATTCAGTAATTACAAAGATGTCTTCGTTGATGGCACTAATCTCTATAGTATGAATAAAAATAAACCTTATTTAAGCAATGAAACATCCAAAGTAAGAGGCGTATATAAGCCAAGAAGAGGATCATGGTACGCAAAACTAACCTTTCAAGGTGTAGACCATCGAATAAAATGTTCTACAAAAGAAGAAGCGATTAAAGCCAGGGCAAGATTAGAGCAAGAATATTATCTTCCATTTATGAAGAAACATAAAAGCGTCATTATAAAAGTTCAAAAAGCATGTAACACTATGGTAAAATGATAATGCGTCATCTAGAGGGCGTATGACCATTGGCCATTTGATGTTAGCAATAACAATCACGTGTTTCGAGCAGAGCCTAGGGCACGTAAAATGCTAGAGTTCGCAGTCTGTCAAAACTTGATTTGACAAATTCTCTATCATGGATAGAGAATTTTTTAAAAACCTGAGTAAATAACGATATAATTTTTGGCAAAATCCGATGGACAAATGAGATGGATAAACTTATAATTTTTATAGAGGTTTTATTAAATGGCTTTTAATATTCAAAATCGAAGATACACCGGAAGTAAATTAAAGATAACTAATTGGATAAAGCAAATTATCAACAAGGAATGTAAGAACTGTACAAGTTTCTTTGATGTTTTTGCAGGTACAGGAATTGTCTCTGCTTCGCTTATAAATACATTCTCTGAATTTTACATTAATGATTTTCTATATTCAAACAACGCAATTTATGAAGCTTTTTTCGGTGACGGTTATTATGATGAAGACAAAATAAACAAGTTTTTCATTAAATATCACAATATAGCAGCTGATAGTCTACATCCTAATTATGTTTCAGAAAATTTTGGAGGAAAGTATTTTTCTGATAATGATTCCAAAAAGATTGGCTATATAAGGGCAAATATTGAAAATGAAAAAAGCAATCTTACCAAAAAAGAATACTATATCTTATTAGCTTCATTGTTATATTCGTTTGATAGATGTTCAAACACATGTGGGCATTACGATGCATATATTAAAAAGGGGCAAATAAAAGACTCCTTTACCTTTGAATTAATTAATCCTATTAACACAAAAAACAAAGATATTCATATTTTTAGAGAAGATTCAAACGAACTTGTGTCACATGTATCTGCGGATATTGCTTATATCGATCCTCCATATTCTTCTCGACAATATAGTCGTTTTTATCATGTTCTTGAAAACATTACCGAATGGAAAAAGCCACCTTTATTTGGTACTGCCATGAAACCAAAGGAAGAGAATATGAGCGAATACTGCAAAACAAAAGCTATTGATTTTTTCAATGCTTTAATATGCAATTTAAAAGTCAAATATATTATTGTCTCGTATAATAATACATATAATTCAAAAAGTTCTTCTTCTAAAAACAAAATGTCCTTTGAAGAAATAGAAAGGGTCCTAAAGAAACGTGGCAATTTAAAAGTTTTCTCAATTAACCATCCAGCTTTTAATGCTGGCAAAACTTCTTTAGAGGATCATAAAGAATATTTATTCGTAACAGAGGTTACCAAATGACAATCAGATCCCCATTTTTTTATGTTGGAGACAAATATAAATTGATGCCTCAACTAAAGAAGTTGTTTCCACAAAACATCAAGACCTACTTTGAGCCATTTGTTGGCGGCGGAAGTTCTATGCTAAATACAGAAGCAAATGATTATTGCCTTAATGACATTGATAAAAATGTAATATCTTTGCACTTATTTCTTATAGAATATTCAAAGAAGAAAAATGATTTTTTCTCTAATATTTTTTCCTTAATCAAAAAGTATAATCTTTCTTGCTCTTTTTTATATGATATTGTTCCTGCATCAATGAAGGAAAAGTATCCAAAAACATACTTTGCTCATTTTAATCACGATTCATATCAAAAGATGAAAAACGATTACAATAACAATAAAGATCCTTTTCTTTTATATTTGCTTCTTATTTATGGATTTAATCATATGATAAGGTTCAATTCGCAAGGAAAGTTCAATCTTCCTGTAGGAAATGTTGACTTCAACAAAAATGTCAAACTTGCACTTGATGGATATTTTTCGTTTTTCGAGAAGAAAAAAGTCTCCTTTTCTTGCCTTGATTATAAAATTTTCATAAAAAAACAAATTTTTCAGGAAGGTGATTTTGTATATTTTGATCCTCCTTATTTGATTTCAATGAGTGAATATAATTCACTTTGGAACGAAAAGAAGGAAAAAGAGTTATACTTATTATTAGATTCTTTAAATGCGCAAGGCGTTAAGTGGGGCATAACAAATCTTGTCTTTCATAAAGGCAAAAGTAATGAAATATTTAACGAATGGTGCAAAAAATATAATGTTTTTCCGATTAGGAGCAACTATATATCATTTAATGATAATTCTATAAAAGAAAAATCGAAGGAGGTTTACGTAACCAATTATGGCAAAATCAATATCTAAACCATTATCATTTTCAACAACTATTAGGAATCCCCATAGAATCGCGGATTTTCTTTATTGTATAAAAGATTTTGATGGCTTGGTCCTTACAAATTCAATCATTCATAAAATAATTAAAAATGTTCTTGCTTGCAAAATATACAAAACAATGCCTGAACAAAGGAATCAACTTTTAAATTCCATTTATAATAGCGATGATAATTTCAGTGACGAACAATTGGAGACTATTATTAGCATTTCCCCTCAAAAACATAAAGAAGCCGGTTTTGATTATGGTTGGCCAAGCCGTTTTGACACGTGGTATGCATTGCTCCAAGAATTCGGTTTTATTTCATATTCGATAGGTAAACCAATTAATATTACAGAATCTGGAAAATTTATGATTAAGGCAGTTTTATTGACTCCTTCTAACCATGAATTATGGGAATATGATGAAGATTCAATTCAATCTGCAATGCTAAATGCGATGGCAAAATATCAAATTAATAATCCATTTTGCAAAAACTCAAATTCAAATAAACCTCTTATTTTACTTTTGCAGACCATCGAATATATTAAAAAAACAAGTTCATACAGTTCTGGCATTTCAAGAGAAGAGATTTCACTATTTATTTGTTGGCCAAATGACGATTACAAAGCATTAGCTAATTACCTTTTAGAAATGAGAGAGGAACATGGTTTTTCTATTAGCGAAGAACAAATATATGATAAATGCTTAACTTTATTGGGCGTTGGACACGATAAAGAAAAGCGATTTAAGATGTCTCAAATTACGGGAGAAGCTGTTGACGAATATATTCGTAAAATGAGAATTACCGGTGTCATATCTTTAAGAGGAAACGGAAGATTCATTGATGAAAATGAGTTTTCAAGAGAAAAAATAGATTACATTTTATCCAAATATTCCACCAGTTTAGTCTTTAATGATATCCAGTCTTACATTGTCTATATGGGGTCGCTTGATTCTAAATTGGTTTATGTCCATGAAGAAGAAAAAGAAGGATTAGTAGAAATTAGACAAAAAACGTTAAAAGAATATTCTTCTCTTTATTCTGATGAAAAATTAATGGATGAAATTGATATTTCTTGTTCTTCAAGAAATTCTCATGATGATGTTTTAAGGCTTATTGATAAACCTACCCGATATGAATTTTTGATTAGTATTTTGTTGTGCAAAAAGTATGGTGAGACTTGTGTTTTCCCAAATTATAGTGTTGATGATGGTGGGCTGCCCATCCATACTGCTGGTGGTGGCAAGCCAGATATCTTATGCGAAGACGTTCAATCAATTGCTTTAGTAGAGGTTTCTTTAATGCTCGGAAGAAGTGATCAAATCAATAATGAAATTATACCTATTAAAAGACACCTTAAGGAATTTGATAATCCATTAAGCAAAGATAAGAATGCAATATTTGTAGCTCCTAAAATTCACGACGACACAAAAGATGCCGCTAGATATGCTCGTCTTCTAGATAAGTTAAATGTTTATACCGCGGATTCGATTGAGTTTAAAAAGGAAATCGACATTACAACATCAATTACTGATTTGTGTCACAAATTAAAAGAAGAAGCTTCAATTACGCAGCTTTTTTAAGGAGAAAATTATGCCAAACGAACCAATGACTCCAGAGTACTGGACCCTATACAAATTATTTGAAAACACTTTTTCTATTCCGGTTTACCAGCGACCATATTCGTGGGAAAAAGAGCAAATAAATGGACTATTAAACGATCTTTTTGCTACTTTTGAAAAATTTCAAACATCAAATGATAGTGATAAAGATAATATTTCTCTATATCTCGGAAATATAATTTTGCATTTAAAATCATCTAGAAAATTCGATGTTATAGATGGCCAACAGCGAATTACCACTTTCACATTGTTCTATATGGCTCTTTATTCTAGACTTATGGAACTTGGGGCGGACAAAAACAATACAAACGTAATTAAACTAAGAGAATCTTTGTGGAAAACGAATTCCCAAGGAGAAATAGATTATTCGAAACCAGCTGTTACCCTTGGAAGTGTTGAAAAAGGAATTTTTAATAGTGTTTATTTACTTGCATCGAACTCTCCAGAAAAACTATTTTCTGATGTTGAAAAGCTAAAGATTTCTTCAAAATATGAAGGAAATGTTAAAAACAATTTTTTAGATATCTATAAATATTTGGTTTCTGAGTTAGGCGATGTAGTTTCATCATACTTAGAATTTTCAAAATTTGTTCTTTTTAATGTTTATGTCATTTCTATAACTACTTCGATTAAAACAAACCATGCTTTCGAGGTTTTCGAATCAATCAATTCAAAAGGCAAGAGATTGGATGATATAGATCTTATTAAAACTGTTATTTTTTCAAAACTCGCAGATGATGAATATGAGTCTTATTTGGATAAATGGGGTAGATTAATTCTTGAAACAAACGATGGTCTTTATGACTATCTTAAAAATTATATTCGTGCCTTCATCACTTTTTATACTATAAACATTCGTTATGCTAATTTTATTTCTTTGACCAATACATTTATTAATCATTTTAAAACTACAAATATAGCTGATGCCTATAAGAAAATGATTGATGACATGATTGAAAAATTAGACTTTTACAAATCTCTATATGACCTAAAGGCTGCATCTTTAATAATTGGCGATAAAAAGTTCAAGTTTTATTACCAAGTCTATTTAAAAAACAGGTATGAATACTTGCGTGGTATCTTCATAAGGCTTTTTTCAGATACGAAAAACAATTTTGTAAGTCAAGAAGATGCCGTTTCAATAGTTAAGAATCTTGTGATTTCAATGATTTCATTTTCCATAATGAATGTTGAATCGAAAAATACCATTATTCTTTTCAAAGAAATATATGATGACATTTATAAAAGTGGTGTGAGTTTGAATGCCATCCTTTATAGAATCAACAATTATAATCTTTCAAACGGAATCTCTCCCGTTAGATTAGAACAAAGGATGGAGGAGTTTGACGCTTACGAAAAGAATAAAACAACTGGATTATATTTTTCATGTGTTTATGAAAATTCTTATAAAGACAAGAAAGATGAACTAATTGTTTCGTGGGACTCTGCATTTGCTGATTACAGTGCATTTGGTGCTTCTTTATCCTTAGATCATATTTTGAATCAGACTCCAAAATCAAGCGATCCTTTATTAAAATACTATGAGGAGAACAAGCTTTTGGTTTTAAAAGAAGGATCTGATTTTCCTAGCAAATTCACTTCCGGAAGCGATTATTCCGCTTTCAAGACTGCAATACTAAATCAATGCGGTAATTTAAGGCTGATGGGCTTGGATGAAAACATTTCTCGTGGTAATACATCTGATGAAAATTTTAATGATTATAAAGGGTTAATAAACCGAACGAAAGAAATGGCCAAATTTGTTATTGAAAAATCACTAATTGTAGATGATGTAGATCCAAAATATGTACCCGTATCGAATAATAACAACAACGAACCGCTTCAGTTAGTTTTATCAGATCAATTTGATATGACATTCTTAAGAATAGTCCAATTGATTATTAACGATTATAACAATAACTTACCAATTGAAATTAAAAACAACTATTCAATCGTTGGTTCGATAATTGAATATCTAAACACTGTTGATAGTGAAAAAGTTCAAAGATTAGCTTGTTCTGCATGGGGGCTTAAAGAATCAAAGAGGCCAATAATTACAGTTAAAGAAAATTCTTCCTCATTACGTGAACCACATGAAACAACTTGTGGTGTCGTTTATGAGGGAAATTTAAATAGTAATTCCATCATAAAAGTTTGTAGGCAATTATTAGATGAATTTTCTATAAATCAATCAAACATTACAATTGTTGTAAAAAAATAAAGGCAGATTAGGAATTTAGCAAAATAAAGAACCAAAAGGTTTTGCTTTTGATATACAACTCTTTCAGAGAGATAGCTTGTTTGAACTTTTGTCTTAAAAGTGCTATATTTATTTTATAAAGTGAGACATATGGATTATTCAAAACTTATTAAGAAAATTAGAGAAAAAATGATTATTTCCCAATCTGAATTAGCGAATATGTTAGGAACATCTTTTGCATCCGTTAATCGTTGGGAGAACGGGAAGCATGAACCAACTATAAAAATGAAAAGAAAAATAATGTCTTTTTGCAAGGAAAACAATATCAAAATATAGTTTCAGCTTCTTTATTTTTTAATCCATTGACTTCCAAATAAAGCTTTTGATCCGCTTGATAATTTAATAACTGAAGTTTCTTCTAAAATCCTTTTTGCATCAGCGTTTTCTCTATCTGGATTATCGAATGAAATAAATATCTGCTTATCTTTATAATCATTAGAATACATTTTAAATAATATCTCTCTATTTTGAGGACTAATTCCGGAAAACATAATGGTGTCATGTATGACTGCCGGGATATTAGTTTGTTTTAAAACAGATAGATCAAATAAAACCACGGCTTTAAAACGAGTTCCTGTGCCATTATCTTCAGGTGTTAAAAAAGAATAATTAAGTAAACTATTAATTGATAAATAAGGGGCTGTTTTTTCATCAACAAAAGCGGAATTTAGCCTATACATTTCGCTGTTTATAGAATTTTCCAAAACATTTGTCTGTTTTTTTACGATAGTATCCAAAGATTCAGAAAGTGTTTTATAGGTTGCATTGATTTCCTTCCTTTTTTGAAAATTTGAATTAGATTCCGTTAATACATCAAGTCTTTTCGTTATTTCAGAATGCCTATCCAAAACCGCTTGAGGAACCGTAGGTGCTGATTTATAGTTATCTAACTCACATGTTAATTCCTCTATTTGCTTATCTAGAAGGGAAAGAATTTCTTCTGTTTTTTCATTATTGTCTTTAAACTCAGCCTTCAAGATGCTTTTTACTTCAGAATGAAATGTTTCAACCTTTTCAATCGTTTCAAATGTTTCGTTAGGAAAGAATTCTTTTAATTTATTTAAATTCTTAGCTAATTGTAAGCAATCGTGTTCACGATCAAAATCTATATCGTTTATTTGTTCAGACAAAACTTTTCTTTCGTACCTCAATTTTCTTCTTTCGTTTATTATGTGGGCTTTTTCTGATGCCTCTATCAATTCTTTATCGTTTGTTCCGTTGGTGTTGTCATGAATAAGTTCTGCTAATTCGCTTTTTAAAAGTGATATTTCCATTTCATTTGATTCAAATTCGTTCTCATCTTGAGCAATATTTCCAAGGTTAAGTTTTCTTGCGTTGTCAAAGGTTATTTTTGAGAATAGTGCATCATTTGTTTCTTGATCATATTTTTTAATTGGTTCATATAGTCCGTATAATTTTAGTAAAGAAACAATCCCTGATTTGTCATCTTCCCTAACAGTTGCGTTAAGAGGCCTTAATTCATTATGAGTGTTTCGATTATATATTCTGAAAAATCTGCTAACTGAGGCTCTAAATGTTAGATCAGGTTGATTTATTTCGCACATTTCTAAAAGCATGTCGCGAAATCTATATATTGTAATCTTGTTAACTTCATTAAAATCTTTATCACATATATAAACGAAGTTTCTTTCGCTTGTATTTCTTTTGAAATAATACGAACTTCCATTCCACAGAAATTCAAATTCAATAGAATGCTGCCCAACGTGATTTATCGAATTTGTTTCTTTGTCAATATAATCATCACCGCCAAAGCAAAAGTCTATAATCATTAACAACGTAGATTTTCCAATAGAGTTTGTGTTACCACCAACACCCAATATAGTGTTAAGACCGTTATGGAATTCGATTGGTTGTCGAATTTGTTTGTCTTCCATAAATTTAGAACACTTAATCATTTTTAACATAATGAATTACCCCCTCATATAAAGTAATTTTGCCCATAGCAAATAGGCAATCTAAAACTTCCATAAATTCTTGAATATTTGACACCTTTGATTTTAGTTTTGAATAAAGTTCCATAATTGAATAATCACAAATGCTTAAGGTTTCCAAAAATAAAGGAAACTTTGATAAGATACTTTCTTTATAAGTAGAATATTTGCTAGGAAACTTCATTTAGATAATACCTCACAATGTTGAATAAAATATGCAACCACAATTTTGCATGTATCATCATATTCAGGGTTATTAAGAGTTTTTATATTTATTTGCCTAGAAAGTTTATCTATTAGTTCGGGAATAGGAGTTTTTGCATCTACTAATTCTTTCGACATTCCCTTAATTCCTTCAGCTACTTCAGTGGCTTTACCATTTGTTTTGCTTTCTAGTTCTGATAAATAATCATTGATAAAATTATAGTATTTTAGAACCAATGTTTGAATTGTGTCATAAGTTCCTGTGGTATTTTGAGGAATTTTTTGACTTATCTTTAATGCTTCGTAATTTAAAGGTAGTAACACAGTTGGATCCTTAATCAGAATCAATGCATTTAGAACCTTTTTGATGTTTTCATGGACGTCTTGCGCCTGGAGTCTTTTATCTAATTGGGCTTTTTCAATGGCTCTTTTTTTAATTTTTACAAGTTCATTAAAAGTATTGAGATCATTGGTTTCTAAATAATTAAAAGCAGCACCACGAGATATGGCAATTAAATTTTCTGGTGATTTTAAATTTGCAGGTTTCCAAATAGATGAAAACCTAATTTTTTGCGCATCTGTTAATGACAAAGGGAAAATAGGTGTCAAATTGTAATTTGAAAGATAATTACCATTCTTATTGATTATTAGATCCACATTTGTTAATGGGCATTTCATGTTTACTTCAAGTAAGAGTGGTGTATCAAGAGGACTAATATTAGTGGTTTGAGAAAAGATTGGATTTAAATTCAATGATGCATATATTTCATTTGGATCTCTTGTAATTGCTCCTTCGTCGTTATTGGTAAATTCTTCTAAAAAAATTGCTATTGTCGTAAGTAACTGTTCGTAATTTATTGAAAGTGATTTATCAATGCCGAGTCTATCAAATATTTTTTGCTGGTCGTTTTGGTTTAAATATTTTCTAAAAAAGCTTACTGCGTTATTTGTCTCAAAAGGAATTTTGACAGCTCTATTTGTTGGATTTAGCTTAAGAGCTCCAGACATTAATTTCTTTCCATAGTCTTTTTGTGGTCCATCATTTTCATCATTAAAATAATGGCTTCCAATGGCCATAAACATTTTGATAATAAAAGAACCTTTATTGGTTATACCGTTTCTTGATTCATAAAGAACGGTTGTGAATTCTGAGAAATTAATTTCCTTTTCCTCCTTAAGAACTCATCCCACATTTATCCCACCAATCCCTTTTTCATCCCTAAGAGCAGGGATTTTTTTGTTTTATTCTATTGGTGACAGGCAAGAACTGTTAATGATCTATTGTCAAAATTATAGCATAAATAAGACACATTGATAAGTGGATTATAAATTCTTATTTGCCTGTTAAAGAAGTTTGAATTGTTTCTCTGATCAAGAGACTTCAAGGAATTTAAACTTCATCAGCAATTAAAGGCAGTTTCCTTGATGACTGTCTGCGTAATCAGCGGTAATAACCAATGATGAAACAGACAATTCATTTCACTGTTTTCATCATGGGTTTCCGCAAAAGGAGACTCGTAATGAGCATTAAGATTCACGAAGTAGAAATCTTTACAAAATCCGGTGAGGTTAAGACCGTAAAACTACCAATTGATGAAGAACTCTATAAAGCTATCAAGACGTTGGAAATCGATTCTCAACGATATCATTTCGCACTTGAATACTACGACCATATCAAAGAGAGAAAGTACCAACGTCGTACCAGCTCAATTGATGAAATCGATGATGATGATTGCGAAGTATTTATGCAGATTGATCCTTCTTTGAATCCTGAAGAATTCGCTTTAGAAAACGAGAAGACTGAAATCATACGAAATGCTGTTAATAAACTTAATTCTAAGCAAAGAGAAGTGGTTATTTGCATCTATTTTAAAGAAATGTCTCAGCGAGAGACGGCTTTAGAAATGGGCTTGAAAGAGGCGTCAATATCAAGATTACTTGATAGAGCTTTAGCAAAGCTAAAAGACTTACTAGACGGAAAAATTTAAAAAAGTTTTCTAAAAAATGTAAAGTTTTCGTCTTTTTCCAGCCTTTTAAGTGAGGGGAGTCCCAGCGATACCAACAATCACAGTGTCAGACCTAGTGGAAGTAAATATCCATCTAGTAACTACAAAAAGGACTTGTTGTCCTAATGGTTGAGGGATTCCCCATCTATCTAATTACAGGAGGTAATAAACAGATGTCTATAAGTAATCGAAAGCCATTAAGCGTGGGAGAGAGTCATGAAGGTTTCTTCCGTTGCCGTGATGGTGAATTCTGCAATAAGCTAGTCGATCTTTATAACAAGATGGACTGCAATGCTAGTGAGTTCTATATGACTTTACTAAGAGAAGGATATAAGTGTTTGGCTCCAATGTACCTGCATAAGGATTTGCCTGTGGGTGACTCTGTTAAAAGGGTTCAAGGGGAAAACATCGAGAAACGAATCGACGAATTGATTGATCTTCTTTTAGAGAAAAGCGATGCCGAGATTAAGGCGCTTGATTCTCTATCTGACGACAATCTCAACTTATTGATTCTTCTTTCTGCGATCTTCAATCTCATCAGTTTGGATCAAGACAAGATGACGGTCAAATTGTATCTTGCAAAAGGAGTGGAAGGCATTCCAGAAGAATTTAGAACCAATAGGAGCGTTCGCAAATGAGTAAAACCCCGAACGTAATCTACAGAACTAGGTATTACGGACCGGGGTCAAGAAAAAGGAACTATTACTCCTCGAAAGATTCCAGCTCTGACTACATGAAGTATGTGGATACTGGCGTTAAATCCGGGAAGTACCAAGACTATATGGATTATGCGGGCAACCGCGAGAAATCGTCAGGTGTCTTCTCTAGAAACGGACTTCTAACGATGGATGAGAAAAAGGTGATGAGGGAGAAGCTCTCAACGACAGAATCCGTCATTTGGGATTCGCTCATCACCTTCGAGGAGAAGTATGGGAAGGAAAAGATGAAGTCCTGGCGTTCAGCCAAAGAACTCATTGAGAAAGAATTCCCAAAGTTTCTTAAAGACAACAACATGTCATACGAAAACATCCTATGGTATGCCGGTCTTCACGAGAACACTGACAATCGACACATCCATCTTAGTTTCTTTGAAAAGGAGCCTAAGACCTTCGACTACAAGAAACAAAAAATGAGATATCACCAAGGGATGATCTCCAATGATTCCATAACCGACTTCAAATTGAGGATTGAGAAAAGGATGGATGGGAATGAATACAGTCTCCATAAGTTCAGGGATCAAATCCTTGAGCAAGAGAAGAACAAGTTCCTAAAGCCAGACCTTACCGCCATCTACGATAAAGATCTTAAGGAAATGCTTCTTTCTCTCTATAGGGTCTTGCCTAAGAACAAAGCAGGTTATGAAAGCCATGAACTGGATGAAATAAGACCACAAATAGACCAAATAACCAACTACATGCTGACTCATGATGATGTTTCGATGTCTGCTTATCTAGAACTTAGAAGAAAGCTCAAAAAGCGAGATGAAGAAACGAAAGAAATATGCCTTTCACACAAGACAAATCCTAATGGTCATCTCATCTCAGATTCCTTCCAACAAGACCTATATAGGCGATGCGGAAATAAGATACTAGCTTACCTAAGGAAGGTTCAGGAAAGAAAAGGAGAATTCCATAAAGGGACAACCGAAGAAGAAAGACAACGCTGGGATGAAAAAGTCAGAAGAGGCTGGCTCTTCAAAAGGACCGCCAGACTAAATGAGGAGGTTAGAAAAGAAAGAGAGAGCATCTATGAAACATTCCAATGGCTATTAAAGAAAGCCGAGTTTGAAAGACTTGTTGAAGAGGGGGTGATTGAGGCCGAATGAAAAAGAAAGGAACAAAGATTGCAATAGCGGTGATAGTTGCCTTCTGGGTCTGTTATATAGGAGCATTCGCTATCACCTGCGCCATTAAGAAAGGATTTGATATCCGCTATCTAATTAGCGGTGAAACAATCGGATTCTTCGCATTATTGGCAGGAATTGCGCTAGCGGTGATTCTCTTCTATTTCTACTCCCATTATTGGCTTCTAAACTCTAAAAACATCATAAAAGGAAAGGATGGTGATCTACATCTAAAAGCGAACCTTGAGGAAACAAGATTCCAATCTGAAGAAGAAATAGCGAAGAACTATAAGACTCTTAATTTCAATGAACTTAAAGACCATGAAATAGTGGGAACACCAATCATGGAGAAAGAGTCGTCCGGAGAACTTAAAGTCACCTTTACTAAACCAGCTCATTCATTAGTCATTGGAACAACTGGCTCAGGCAAAACGACAACTTATGTCTCGCCTTCAATCCAGATTATCAGTGAACTAAAGAATCATCCTTCGATGCTAATCAGTGATCCAAAAGGAGAACTGTTCGCTGACCACTCAGAAGCCTTGAAATCAAAAGGCTATGAGGTCAAAGTCCTTGATCTAAGAAATCCTTACAACTCAGTTAGATGGAATCCACTGGAGAAGCCTTATCTTCTCTATCAGCGTTCACTCCACCTCGAAGATGAAGTAGTGGAAAACGAAGAGAAGGGATGCTTCGAATTTGATGGAAACGACTATTGGTCCGAAGAGGAAAAAGACTCAGCAGTCCAGGTCAAAAGGCAAACGCTCAATGACCAAGTCTATGAAGACTTAAACGATATCTGTACTGTCTTATGCCCAGTCACCAACAAAGAAGAGCCTATGTGGGAAAGTGGAGCGAAGAACTTCATTCTCGCCATTGCACTAGCGATGTTAGAGGACTCAGCTAATCCAAATCTTGGAATGACTAAGGAAAAATACAATTTCTACTCTCTGATGAAGGTTGCAACTTCTACGGACAATGATTGTGAACAGCTCATTGAGTACTTCAAACATAGGAGTCCTCTTTCTAAAGCCGTATCACTCTCACGTCAGGTTATGGATTCTAGCGATAAGACAAGAGGAAGCTACCTCTCATCTACATTCGACAAAATATCAATGTTCAGCGACTTATCGCTATGTGCCTTGACCTCCGAAAACGAGATTGAATTCGGATCAATGGGAGAAAAGCCTATCGCCTTGTTTCTACAGATTCCTGATGAAAAGGAAACCAGACACACATTGGCTAGCATGGTGATTCTTCAAGCCTATAAAGAGTTGGTCTATCAAGCCAATTCCTACCCAGAGTTAACACTTCCAAAACCGGTTTACTTCATTCTTGATGAGTTTGGAAATCTTCCAAAGGTTCATAAGCTCGAACAGATGATTACTGTCGGAAGAAGCCGAAACATCTGGCTGAGCTTAGTCATTCAAAGCTATTCGCAATTAGCCAAAGTCTATGACGACAAAAGTGCCGACATCATCAAATCAAACTGCAATATCCAAGTCTTCATCGGTACAACCGATTTAAAGACAATTGAGGATTTCTCAAAACGATGCGGAAACTATTCGATAGTTCAAAGAAGCGTTGGTTTCAACTCTGCCAAAGGAGAGGACATCAACTCAAATTCGCAAATCAAAGAGCGACCACTTATCTATCCATCTGAACTTCAGACTTTGAATAAGCCAGGTGATATGGGACATGCGATTGTGACTATCTTCGGATTCAATCCGATAAAAAGCACATTCACGCCTTGTTTCTTGGTTCCTCAGTTCTCAATGAAAAGAGTGAATCAGAAGTTGTCTGTTGGTAGATGGTTTGATGAAGAAAAAGCCTTCTACGACATGAGAAAACGTAATGCTCTTCTAAATGGAAGTGGAAGCAAAGGAGGGACTGCAAAGTCTAGTAACGTTGCTCCTCCCGAAAGACAGGAACAATCAAAAGCTAAATTCAATCTTATGGTCGATCAGGCTGTCAAAGAAGCCATTACAGCAGTTGATGGAATACTGGCAGATCAAGACAAAGAAGATTTGGAAGAGTCGATTAAAGCATTCGACGGCAAGTCAGTTACTCAATTACTGAACAAAGCCGCTCAGAGAGCCCATAAAACAGGTCAACTCGCAAAAGAAGAAACAATTGAGACGGCTCGCAAGAGATTCATTGACCTCGCTAGTTTCGAGGGCAGGTCTCCATTAAGCCAAAGATAGGAGGAAAAACATTTGAAAAGTAACAAGTCTAAATTCTTGGCTGTATTGATGCTTCCGACCTTATTGGTCAGTTGCTCATTGGCCATAAAGCCCACGGTCCTTGGCTCTACAGGGACCAATAATGGCGTAGTTAAAAACGTCTATGTAGTCGATGCCGGAGGTGGTGGAGGCAGCGCTTCTGGAGCCAGCAATTACCAATCTACTGGTTATCCTAGCGTTTATGGAAAAGAAACACATAAGTCAACTGTCACCGCCCTAATTGGAACGGCTCCAACAGTTTCTGAGGTCTCTTTCTACCACGATACTGGTGTCAAGATCTATGGTGGAAACACTAGCACGAGTGTTGGGTCGACATCTGACATTAAGATTGCATCATCTTGCCCATACATTGATTTCAATGAAGTAAATTTCTCTTTGCCTTATTCCTATAGTAGTCAATTAACTTTAGGGGTTTGTGCCGTAGCTGATTTCAAGTTTGAAATCTACAAAGGAAGTTCTAGATATTTCATTGCAGAAGCCACGGCAAAAGCTACTGGAACAGACAATAAGCAAACTCAGCTTACATATAACCGAAATGGCTCTATTTCTAGTTCTATAGTTGATTCGGTTTCGACAACCGATTACACCCCATTTGATTACAGCAAATTAGGGAGAATATCTTCTTCTCTATATTCTGGCTCTTATACGATTAACATCACCTATTCTTATGAATGGATTGCCGGTTCAGGAGCCAAGATGGCATTGGTATCTTCGACTGCTACTAATAGTGCGACTCTTTTAATCGACTATACAAGTCCAACTATTTCAATGGTCAAGACCAGTTCGGGAACTTTCATTCCTAATGGTGGAACATCCAACAGCACTGTCAAAGTCACTGCTTCGGATACAAACCTTAATGGTCTTTACTACAAAATCCCTAGTTCCAGTTATTACACATACTCTGGAAGTGGTGCTTGCACAACTTCGGCTGGAGATGGAATCTATAGCTTTTACGCTGTTGATTCTTTAGGTAATAGAAGTGCTGATTATACCGTGAGAGTCGATACTTATTCGCCTAATGGTCAGCTTTACGCAAATGGTGTAGCTATTTCAAGCGGTTCTTACGTGAACACATCATTTAGCTATTCAGTATCCGATAGTGGATCAGGTGTGAACACCGTCTTATACAAGACTCCAAGTTCATCCAGTTTCGTTTCTTATTCTTCTGGTTCAATCATTCCTAGCAATAGTGGTGATGGCTGGTATCAGTTCTATGCCGTAGATAACGCTGGAAATGTCTCTAGCACCCTAAAAGTGTTCCTTGAGACTTCAAATCCAACTATCAGCATCAAGAGAAACGGAATCACCTCGTTTGGTCATACTATGACTAAAAACGAGACGGTTAATACTGGTCTTTACTTCAACGAGGATGACACGATTAGATTCGATTATTCATCCTCTAGCAACAAATACACAACTGGTGCCTTCAGCATTGGTACTAACTATGCTTTGAAGAAAGCCTCTTATCCTAACAACACCTATAGCGAAACCATTACTTCGGCAGTTGGTATTTCAACGACCTATAAGTTCAATATTGTTAGAAATAAACCAACTATTACCTTGAATGGCACTCAATACGCAAATGGCTCAGTTATCAAGCTTAACCAAGATGCCAATGTGACAATGAATATTGATTCCATCATCACAAGTGGTTCTTCTAAAGGAACAGTCAAAACGACTGGATCAACGAATACGTATGACCTTCTTATCAATAGAGAAATCACATTGACCGCTGATACTAATGAAGAGAAGGTCTATCAGATTTCTATCACTGATTCTGCAGGAAATGAATCCACATTCACGGTTGATATTGATAAAGCTCCTGCAAACGGAGTCTTCACAAGTGGTGGTGCTGTTGTTGAAAACGGCGGCTATACCAATAAGCCATTTACCTTCACCTGGACTAAGGCTGGAACTACAGCAACTATGTCAAAAGACGGTGGTGGATTTACTGATTACACCGGCTCTGAAATCACATCTGATGGAAGTTATACTTTCATCCTCAAAGACTCTGTAGGCAATACCTCGGAATTCCGAATCGTCTTAGATACCGTTGCTCCTACTGGAACAATCTATGCCAACAACAAAGAAGCAGAAAACGGATGTGTCACAAACTCTTCTATCTACTTTACTTGGGATGGAGACGAAACCTGCTTGATGAATGGTGCTTCCTACAAGAAGAACACTGTCATCGATACTGAGGGAATCTACCGTTTCGTTCTCAGAGATAAAGCAGGCAACGAAACATCATATGAAGCTGAGATTGATAGAACTGCTCCTACTGGTAACGAAGATGCCTTGAATGCTTCCGACAGATACTATGTTACTAAGTGGTACGAGTGCTATTTCAATGGTCATATTGATTCCTTCAAAACATACGATGAAGCTATCAAAAAGGCTGCCGATTACGAATATTCTTCAAGTGTTGAAGAGTTAAACCTATCCGATATTTCATTATTCACCGAGACTAACATGGTTGCCTCAAACGGAGACCCTGAAAATCACGACGATGAAGTGAGAACTGGAACATATTGGCTTTACAAATCCAAGTCTAATCCTTCTATCAAACTCTATTACTTTGACAAGAATCTCTTAGAAGATGTTCTCAAATTCTATGCGAGTTCTTATGTCACTGGTCCCCATTACTATGATGGAACGACTTTCCCTGAAGGAGAAAACGTCTCTGATCCTATTTGGACTGATGGTGGTGTGAGTGCTCCGATTGGAAACGACTATGTTCTTACCAATTATGGATCAGTAAGTGCTACTGCCAAAAAGCAGGGCTCTAATGAAACTATTGTCCTTGAATATGGCGTTAAGTTAAGCGAACAGCTTAAAGAATCAGGGGTCTATGACATCACTGAAACCGACAAGGCCGGAAATGCCTGTACTTATCAAGTCATCATTGATTTAGAAGGTCCTAAGCTTTCTATCCATACCGAAACTTATGGTGATGATTCAAAAGACATCACTATCAGCAAAGATAATCTTCCTTCTACTGGAACATATTACCTAAAGAGTCTTTCTATCAGTGAAATCCTCGATAGCGATTCATGGGCAGTTGTATCCGTAACAAAAGGTGGAAAGACTTCTTATTACACCAAAGGCGATGCGTTACCAACTATCACCGATGGAGGCAAATATGAGGTCAAGGCTTATGACCGCTTAGGCAATTCAATTTCCTTCACGGTCTATATCTCAAGCCAAGCCGAGACAATCGACTTCACTAATAATTCGGATGATACCGCAGTCTCCATTGATGTTTCGATGGGAGAGACATATCAGACAATCACCTCAATCGAAATCTACCGCAATGGTCAGAAATTAGATGGTGTGAGCACTGATAAACTCAACTATGAATTCACCAAAGATGGGTTGTACAGAGTTGTCCTCAAAGACAATTTTGGAAGAACCATAGAGAAGGAATATTACTTCCATAAGGCGTTGCCACAGGGAGTGATTAGCGGTGTCGCTAATGGCGGCAAGACTTCCAACAATGTCACCTTCGAATTTGATGCCTCCAAATACTATGCCGAGATCTATAAGGATGGCGAACTCATCAGTCAAAACAATGATGGTTCATTCACCATAGAATCCAATGCCGAAAACAGTGGGTCATACGAAGTCAAACTCATCAATAAGACTGATGAAGAAAACTATCAAGTCTATAACTTCACCGTGGATAAAGTCGCACCTAATGTCGGGCTCGAAGGAGTTGAAGATAACGGAACGACTAATGGCTCAGTGAAGGTCAGATGGACTGATGAAGATGTTAGTTCAAGCACCTATTCACTCAATGGCGGAGAAGAAGTCGCCTTCGATTCAGACACTGTCTTTACCAAAGAAGGAACCTATGTCATCAAAGTCGTAGACGATATGGGCAACGTTACAACTAAGACATTTACCATCGATAAGACTGTCAGCTATGAGGCTACTACCTCAGGAGGCAAGAAAATTGGTGGAGATGCCACAACCTCTGACGATGTCATCATCACCGCCAAAGAAGATGCAAAGATCACCGTCATAAAAGATGGTGAAAAATACGATTACACATTTGGAGAAACTCTTACTGAGGAAGGTTCATACCTCATCACAGTGGAGGATGCCTATGGCAACAAAACCTCATTCACCATCGTCATCGACAAGTCTGTCTCATTCGATATGAATGTCGGCGATGGTGGTATCAGCAATGAGCCTGTCGTGATTGATTCAGGCGAAACCGAAACAGTCATCGTAACAAGAAATGGCGAAGCTTATGGATATGAAGCAGGAACTGAAATCACTGAGGAAGGAACTTATAGAGTCATCATCACCGACGCCTATGGGAACACCAAAGAAGTGACATTCCAAATCGTCTATCCAGATGCCAAAACCAGCCTTGATTATACGTTAGGAGACGACGTTGAAATTGTCTCAGTCACCAAAGACGGAGAAAGCGTCCAGGTTGATGGAAACAGCATCAACTTCACCGAAGACGGAACCTATGTCATCACCTACAAGGTCGGTGATAAAGAATACACCTTCACCTTGAAGCTCGATACCACGGCTCCCGAAATCACTCTTAACGGAGTGGAGGACGGAGGCAAAGTTGACGGTTCGGTCATCATTGATGGCTTGACCGAAGACGGAACAGTTGAAGTCTACAAAGACGGAGTGAAGATCGAATACCATCTCGGAGATGAAATTAAGGACTATGGAAGCTACAAGGTTGTCGTCACTGACGCTCTTGGAAATGCCAGAACCTACACCTTCGACTTAGCCTTCCAAATGAATGGTTGGGCTATCGCTCTCATTGCGGTAGGAATACTCGCCGCCGTGGGTGTCACGGTAACCATAATCGTCAAAAGGAAGAAGACCTTCAAGAAGTAAGAGAGCCCCTCTCTAGAGGTCAAAAGTACCTAAAAAAGGGAACAGGATAAGCGGGTGCCGCATTCTGCAGCACTCCTTATCTCTGACTGTCGTCAGCAGTGGGAAACCCACATGGCGATAACGAAGACAAAACATTCACGCAAAGGAGGAAATTTCATGAAACCAGTTGTCTTATCTAGCATCGATTTCTACCCGGTCATCGAGCCGATTCTCGAAATACTCGATGCCATTCTCTGGCCTACTATCGCAGTCGTTGTGGCGGTAGGCACAATCTATTGCATATTCCTTGGAGTAAAGATTTCCAAGGCAGATGAGCAGAACAGCAGAGAGAAAGCCAAGAAGGATCTATTAGGAGCAATCGTCGGATTCGTAATCATATTCGTTCTGATTCTAGCTCTAAAAATTGCCGTACCTATTCTTGAAAATTGGGTACAAAGCCAAATGTAGGAGGTGAAGCCCAATGATACTCGGTGAGTTAATCGAAGCCTTGAAGGATATGTTCTTCAGCTTCCTATATATGTGCTTCATGTTCATCTGCAAGCTCATCGATTTCATCAAGGATATCTTCTACATGCTATGTGGCATAGACACTGTCGAGGTGAACGGAGAGCAAAGCGACTTACTGTCATCCCTCATTCAATCAGACACCATTAAAAGAACGTTCCTAATCATCTTCATCATTGGCGTAATCCTGCTTGTCGTATTCACGATAATCGCAATCATCAAAGCCAACTACCAAGAGAAACAGAACTGGCTTAGTGTTCTAAAAAAGAGTGGGCAGAGTTTCATTATCGCAGTGCTCATTCCGTTCACAGTGCTTGCTGGAATAGTTCTTACAAACACTGTGATGAGTTCCATCAACATGGCAATGAATCCTTATGGAGGAAGTGCCCACGCAACAATAGGAGGCGAGTTCCTGGCAACCATTGGAGCCGATAGTTTCACTGGCTCAAACAAGGATGAAATAATTTCAAAATTTGTCTCTGGTGAGCTCGACTACGGAAACATTGATTTGGTAAAGAGCTACTTCAACATCCAGTCGATGAACTATCTGATTGGAATACTTGGAGGGTTCGTGATGCTGGTGATGTTTGTCTTATCGAGCATCACATTCGTCCAAAGAATATTCGATATCATTCTTCTCTATCTAGTAAGTCCTGTATCCATATCAACCATCCCGCTTGATGAAGGAAACAGATTCAAAGTCTGGAAGGACACCATGATTGGGAAAATCCTATCAGCATACGGAATCATCCTTGTCATGAATCTTTTCTTCCTAATAATCCCACAAGTCTATGAGATCAGATTCTTCGAGAATGACTTCCAAAACGGAGTAGTGGATGTGCTCTTCTTAATCGGTGGAAGTTTCGCCGTTACGAAGGCTAGCGACATCATCGCAAGACTATGTGGAGCAGAGTCGGGAAGAAACGAATTCGCTTCTATGGTCTACAACATGAGAAGCGGAATGGCTCTAGCACACTCGGTCAATAGCAAAGTCGGTGGAGCCATAGGAAAGTTTGTAGGCGGAACCGCTTATTCCAAAAGCCGTGCCAAAGGATCTACCAGACTTAAATCCTTACAAAGCTCTGCTTCTGGAACCGTCAATAGAAGAAAGGTTGATCCACAAAAGCAGAAGAAACAAAACAAAGCACAAAAAGTCCTTGGTGGAGTCACAAGGTTTGCGACTATGCCAGCCGGTATGCTCCACGATGTCTCTCAAGGCGGCGTAATTGCTATGGGTAAGAATTTCATGCCTAGATTAAAAAACGCCTTGCATGGCAATTCAGTTATGAACCACGCAGACGATATCAAGAAACGAAAGCCAGATCCTAAAGCCAGAACAGAAGCCAAAGGAGGAAATACTGGAAACGAAAGCAAAAAGACTAAGAAGACCAATGGCGTTATGAGACGAGATGATTCGGAAAGAAAAACAATCGGGCGAAAGCCAAGAGGAGGTAAGAAATGAGAATAATTCCAAAGAACAGCAAAGTGAAGGTTACTTTCTACAAAGGAATAACAATTGCAGATATGGTGATTGGTTTAATCGCCTTAGCTTTAATTGCCTTAACCTTGTCGAGCAACTTCTCTTTCAGATTCTACTTAGCAATGGGAATTCTCTGCCTTAGTGTTGTTCTTTATCTTCCTCTTGGAGATAACAGACTCTATGTCCAGATATGGCACCTATTCAGATTCCTGTTCTCAAAAAAGAGATTCAAAGAGGATTCATCCACGCTTGTCCCTTATAAGGAAGTTAAGGACTCAATCATCTACGAAAAGGACGGAAGCGTTCTAGGTGTGATAGAGATATCCCCTATCAACTTCAAGATACTCGATGAAACGAGGCAAGATGACTTAATCGATGGCTGTTTTGCCAGGATTCTCAATTCTGTTTCTGACAGTGAAGAGTGGTCGCTAATGAAATTAGAGCTTCCCTTAATCCTCGATCAAAGAATGAAAGACGAGATGTCTAGAGTCGACACGCTTAACGAAATGAAGAACGAAAAGAAACTCTCTGACCATGAATTTATGGCTAGAGCAGACTTAGTTCAATTCAGGATGGTAAGCATTGATGAGATGAACTCTTCTGAGACGATGGTTCCTCATTATTATTTGGTCCTAAATGGTTATAGCGTCAATTCAATTAACGAAAAACTTGATAGGGCTATAGAAACATTCGCAGCGAGCGGGGTAAAGGCAAATAGGCTTGATGAACAATGCCTATACACATTCATCAAAGCAGGTTATGGAGAAAAATTTGATCCTAGATCTGAGATGAAGATTGTCTCTGATCCGACTTCACTTAAATTCGGTCTATTGAGTCTTCATCAAGAAACGAAGAATGTATCCGAATTAGTGATTAACAGATTTCCTCTTTCTATTCCTAATGGCTGGGCTGAAAGATTGTATAGCCTTCCTAATACGAAAGTAGTGATGAGGATGAAACCTATCGAGAAAAGTAAAGCTATCAAGCGAATTGATAACGCCATTCTAGAGATAGGAACAAAAAACGTTTCAAAAGAAAGCCAGCTTCAGGAATCAGATACTCACCTTGATACCTTAAGAGAGTTACTCGAAGACATCCAACAGTCCAACGAAACTTTGTTTGATACGACAGTTATTGTCACGGTCTATGACGAAGAGAAGAAAGCCACGAACAAAAAGCTGGTTAAGGATGCTTTAAGGGAGATGGGATTTGGTTTCTCAGAATTGCTTGGAAGGCAGATGGATGGATACATTACTTCAATGCCTTCAACCAAAGACCTTGTGAAGATGCCTTATGGCATTCAATCATCCACATTAGCAGCCTCGTTTCCTTTCTCTGATGATTTGCTTACTGATGAGAAAGGAATACTAATTGGAGAGAACTCCGAACCGGTGTTCCTAAATGTGTTCAAAAGGGATTTGACTCATGTCAACTCCAACATGATCATCATTGGTCAGTCAGGAAGCGGAAAGAGCTATGCGACAAAATCCATTCTTTCTGGATTAGCTACAGAAGGAGATAGGATTTACGTCCTTGATCCCGAATCTGAATATGGGACTTTGGCTAAAAACCTTGGAGGCTCGGTCGTCGATGCTTCTAATGGTGAGAAGGGTCGAATTAATCCGTTTCAGATTATGACAACAATGGATGACGAAGGCGGAAGTTCAAACAGTTATTACGCTCATCTTCAATTCCTAGAGCAGTTCTACAAGGTAGTGTTACAAGGAATCAACCAGGATTCTTTGGAACTTCTAAACAAACTCACTGAGGAAGTCTATGCGTCAAAGGATATTAGACCTGGAAGAAATCTTAGCTTAATCAAGCCTGAAGAATTCCCGGTATTCGAAGATTTATGCCTTCTAGCTGATAAAAAACTTAAAGGCGCTAGTGATGCCTATGAGCAAAACTGCTTGAGAGTGTTGGTCAATTACCTATCTAGATTCAAAAGCGGTGGAAGGGACTCTTCGTTATGGAATGGATATACGACGTTCTCACCAACGGAAGCATTCATCACCTTTGATTTCCAAAGACTACTAGCGAATAAGAATGACACAACCGCCAACGCCCAGATGTTATTGCTTCTTAGGTGGCTCGAAAACGAGGTTATACGGAACAAAGATAGCAATACCAAAAACGGCTCCAATAGAAAGATTGTAGTTGCTATAGACGAAGCCCATCTATTCATTGATGAGAAGTACCCGATAGCCCTCGATTTCATGTATTCCTTAGCAAAACGAATCAGAAAATACGATGGAATGCTTCTTATCATCACACAAAACGTCAGGGATTTTGCTGGGACTCCTGAAATTGCTAGGAAGTCTACAGCCATCATCAACGTATCCCAGTATTCGATGATCTTCTCACTCTCGCCAAATGATATGAACGAATTAATGAAGCTCTATGAGAATAGCGGTGGAATAAACGAATTTGAGAAAGACGACATCATCCACAATCCAAGAGGAACTTGTTTCCTAATAAGCTCTCCAAAAGAAAGAGGGAATGTAGCAATCGTCACTGATGAATGCACTTCAGAACTCTTCGATAGGGGGACATGGACGATGTAATCAGCCTCAAAAAATGAGGTGAAAGCAAAAATATCTCGCGCACGCGCGTGGCTTTCACTTTGACTAAAAATCCGATTGAAAGGAGAAAAACAATGGAAGAAAAAGAAACTAAAAAGGTAGAAGGGACTCCTAAAAAGAAGTATGTCCCTAAACGATTGAGCAAGAAGGAAATGGACACCATTACTGGTGAAATCGACCTTAAACTGCATGATTTCATCACAAGCGGAAAGTACAAAGAAGTGCTTATCGCCATGGGGAATCTTGGAAAGTACTCGCTTAACAACCAAATCTATATTCTGATTCAAAAACCAGAAGCATCCACGGTCCATGGAATGAAGAAATGGAACACGATGGGACGACATGTTATACCCGGAGAAAAGTCCATTAGGATCTTCTCTCCAATTCTTAAGAATGTCGAAAAAGAACTGAAAGATGAAAACGGAAATCCTGTCCTTGATAAAGATGGGAATCCCAAGAAGGTCAAAGCTCAAATTCCAGTTGCATTTGAACAAGGCTACGTCTTTGATGTCACCCAAACTGATGGACCTGAAATCACTGCCTTCAAATTCGACGAATCGAAAATAGTCGAGAACAAAGACAAGATTCTTAAGGGTCTATCCGAAGTAGTTAAAGAGAAGGGATTCACTATCTCTTACGCCACAAAGGAAGAACTTGGCGAAGGATGCTATGGACTATGCAATAAGCAGACAAAGGAAATCAAAATTCTCGAAGGAATGAGCGATTTGCAGGAGGTTTCTACAACCGTTCATGAATGCGGTCATGCTCTTGCTCACAGTGAATACCGTAAAGATTTCGAAGGTCTTACTCCGCTTGAAAAGCGAGAGATCAAAGAAGTTGAGGCCGAGTCAATTGCCTGTGTTGTCTGCACTTATTTAGGGCTTGATACCCAGAACTTCAACTTCAGCTATATCTCAGGCTGGGCAGATGGCGACATCTCTAAATTCAAAGAGAATCTAAACGTCATTTCTAAGCACAGCAAAAGACTGATTGGCGGCATCGAGAGAGAAATCTATAAGGATGTCGTCAAAGAGGACAAAACCTTGGGGGAAGCCAAGTTGAAGGAGAGCCCAGATCCTCCTGTGATGCCCTTGCCGACTCAGGCTGGGGAACAGAAACAGAGAGGAATGGAAATGGCATGAGATTCTTTGAAAGAAACATTCCTCAGGAGCTTAAAGACAAGAAGCAGTGGGTTGCCTACTTTAAAAAGAAAGAACCAGGCGTTTCACATCTAGGAAAGGTGATGATCTCGCCTCGAACCTACCGTCACGCAAAGAGTAACGACCCTACAGATTGGACGGATTTCTATTCCGCACATTGCTTCGCTGCAACCAATGGCAATCTAGACGGCTTAGCGTTTGTTCTAACCGAAGGAATCGTCTTCATAGACATAGATAACTCAATCGATAACAACGGTGTCATATCTGAATTTGCCTCGAAGATGCTTAATGAATTTCCTAAAGCCTATGCCGAAAAAAGCTGTTCCGGAACTGGAATCCATATCCTTCTAAAAGGAAAGCTTCCGGAGGGCGTTATGAAGCGTAATGACAATATCGGCTTAGAGATATACGAGACCAAAAGATTCTGTTGCGTTACCGGTGACATGATTGCCGGTCATAACGAGCTTATCGACTATACGGAAAAGGTCGGTGAGGTCGCAAAAAGATACTTAGGTGTTAGAAAGCCTAACCCTATAGCAAGACCTGTTTATATGACTCCTACTCTTGATGATCAAAGAGTCATTGAAAAGGCTCTTAGGAGCAGAAGTGGAGATAAGTTCTCAAGGCTCTTCTCTGGAGACATAACAGGGTATGCAACACATAGTAGTGCCGACCTTGCCTTAGTCAACATGATTTCTTTCTACACTCAAAATCCCGACCAAATTGATGCTATTTTCCGAACAAGCGGACTTATGCGAGATAAATGGGATTCGCCCAGAGGTGATTCCACCTATGGAAGAGTGACTATCGAAACAAGTCTCGCAAATACAGTCCGAAGATACGAAATGAATTGAAAGGAGAACCCTTATGGATGAAGAAAATGAAGAAAGTTTACCCGTGGAAATCACGGTCGTGACCAAACTTCCTAATGAGGAAGCAAAAGTCACAAAGATGAAGAATGACTACAAGACCATCTCTAAGTTCTGCGAAGGTCTGATTGATATGACCTCGCACCCTAAAGATGACCAGATGAGCATTATCTGCAATGACAATTTCCTTATGAATGGGATGAAGACAAATATCGTCATTCCTGAAAGAGAGGAAGTCTATTGCGGACCATTGATCTTCTGTGGATATGACGAAGAGACAGGAAACTCAATATCACTTACTGATAAACAGATTGAAATGACTCTCAAATACTGCAAGAGAAACATGCTTCACAACATGTCGACTGAAGGAGCCTACCGATACGCCAAGGTAATCGGTCCGTTCCAAGAATCTGAAGATGCCTTGGCTAAAGAAGAAATGGAGGCCAGCTAATGGAAGAGAACAAACGAAAGAGTGTTGACGAATGCAAAGAGTTCGTCCAAGAGAAGGTCGGAAACGAATATCGCTCATTCATGGCTAAATTCAGGGATCTACCTGAAAAAGCAAGAATGAACGCCATGGTAAACGATGCTGAAAGAATCGCCTTCTATAGGCATTTCTACATCATCGTCGTAATCATTGGAGATTTAGATCCTTGGCTTTGGAAATGGCTTTACCGCTATTACCTGAACGAGGGAATCATTGAGGATTATTACCTCTCTATGAAAGCGTTCGAATCTGATTCTGGATTAAAAGTCTCTGATGAAGAGGAGGAATATGACGAACTTGAGGAGTTCGATGAAGACATGATTCTTGGCTATGTCGATTGTGCACAGGCTACCGCTCAATGCAGCGGTATCGCCTAGAGGAGGAAACGTATGCCAAATTGGGCTGAAACCGATATGGCTGTAGTCCTACCTACAAGAAACGTTCCTAACTTCAAATCGTTGTTTCTATCGGAAAAATCCGAAGAAAACGACAAGAAGAATAAATACTTTGCTAGGACATTCCTTAATGACATTCAAGAAGAGAACAACAAGAACGGAATGACTTGCCTAAGAGTCAGTTGTAACTGCGCTTGGAGCATCTATTCCTGCTTATTCGAAGGCTATCCGGGTGTCAAAGAAGATGGGCATGTTTGCCCAACTATCAAAGAAAGCATCAAGGAATGTGAGGTTAAAAGACTGGTCATTCATTCGGTTGAACCGGGTATGGGATTCGAGGAATCCTCTGTGTTCGATAAAGACGAAGGAGATGACGTCAGTTATGAGTCAAGAGACCTCTATAAAGACCCTTGGTGTGAATACCTGGATGATGACGAAAAAGACGAGACGCTTAATAAAGAGCCTGAACTCGAATAGAGATAGGCGAAAGGAGATTAAAAATCTATGCCTAATTGGGTAAAAAACAAAATCATCGTTGGAAAAAGCGAATTCATCGATGAGATAAGACAAAAGCACGCTTCCACAGGTTCTGATGAAGAAAAAGACTGTTTCGACTTCAATACCGTGGTCAAGATGCCAGATGACATGAATTTGGAATTCGGTTCTAGAAGTGATGACGGATTGTCGTTATTCATCACCAAGAAGAGTCCTAAATGCCCTTATTTCGGAAGCAAAGAAGACAAAGTTGCTGAAAAAGAGGTCGTCAGGATTAAAAAGTTGATGGAGAACCATCTATTCGTTTCCAACACATTGGAACTAGATGAAGAAAAGGTCAAATCACTTCAAGAAAAATACAAAGACAAGATTGATGAAGTCGTATCTCTTGGAGAGAGGATGGTCAATAACGTCGAGAAACATGGTGCCATGAATTGGTATGAATGGTCAGTCAAAAACTGGGGTACCAAATGGAACTCTGCCAACACTGAGTGGGACAAGAAAAGTTTCACTTTTGAGACGGCTTGGGATCCTGCCATTCCTGTCGTGATTGAACTATCAAAGCAACATCCTGATATGAAACTTGCCTTCCTCTATAGCGATGAGGAAATCGGCTCACACGTTGGTTATATGCTCCTCCAAAACGGAAGGGTTGATTATCAGGGGACATTCCCAGATCAAGGAAGAGACGCCTATAAGCTGGCTTTCGACCTTTGGGGATGTGGTGACGAATTCAAATACAACGAAAAAAAAGGAACATACGAAAGGAAGCCATGGGAAGAGGAAAACAAGAAGCCTCAACCTGAGATGGCTTAAAGGAAAAACAAAATGGAAAAACAAAACAAAAAATTCAATGGCGGGAAGATTGTCAAAATTGCTCTTATCTGCTTAGCTTCTTTACTCGCTTTAGGTGTTGCCGGTACGACTGGCTACCTAATCGGAAGAATGCAAAATACTACTTCTGAAACAAGTGATGACAAAGAGCCTGTCGCCGATGTCGATGAAAACTCTGGTGTCGCAATCACTTCCAAATACTATGCCGCTAGTCAAAGCAGTGATGCATATGGCTCATTTGAGATTACTTATACAGTCACGCCTGTAATCTACACCGATGAAATCAAAGCAGAACTAAAGTATGCGGACGGAAGTGCAGTACCTAGTGACATCTTATCTTTCGATCATGATGCTACTCACACTAAGATTACGGTTCATTGCAAAGCCGTATTCACTCAAAGAGCAATTCTTACTCTTTACGCCGCAAGCAACCCCGACATCAAAGGAACTGTCAATTTCGACTTTAAAGAGAAGCTCACTGTGACTCTACCTGACGCTATTGCCTTGACTGAAGGCGAGATTCCTACTATCAATCCAAATATCGTTACTACCGGTGGTTCTGTCAGCGTTGATAAGAAAATCAGAAACGCAACTTATAAGTGGAATGCCAGTTTCACCACTTGGGTTGGTACTCAAGCCAAAGCTTATATGGATGCCGAATGTAACGATATGGCAATGAATTGCAGTACATGGGACGAGAAATTAGGAGACCTTGTTGGCTTGTCTGCAAGTGACTGTGCAACCTTCTTCTCAACCGCCTTCTCATCTAACGACTTTCTAACCACTAAAGGACAAAATTATTCCTATTACTGGCAGTGGTCCGATGCCGATAGCACTGATGAAGACAATTTCTGTGAAAGTACTTGGTACTTAGGCAAGGCTGCTAGATCCGAGTTCTTAACCCAGTTCAATGGAACGACTCCAATCATCGACTTTACCTGCACAATCAATAACCAATCCTATACGAAGACCTTTGGATTATCTATGGATGCTATTCCTGTCACAGGGATAGCTCCAGGAGTCACAAACCACGTTTTCTAAGTTGAAAAGATTCAGTTTAGAGGGAGGCAATAACCTCCCTCCAGAAAGGGGAATTAATGAGTACACGAAGCTATATATGCCGTGAAAATGAAGATGGGACTTACACTGGTGTCTATTGCCATAGTGATGGTTACCTCACCTATAATGGCGCCATGCTTTTGGATAACTATAACCTGAGAGAAAGAGTCAATCGACTCATGGAATTAGGAAATATGAGTTGCCTAAACCCTATGATTGATCCAGACCCCTCGAAACCTCATAAATTTGATGACAGACAAGAAGGCGTCACTGTCTTCTATGGAAGAGATAGAGGAGAAAAAGATCAGGAAGCAAAGCTGATGAGTTTAGAAGAAATCAACGACCCTTCATCTTGGATTGAATACTGCTATGTCTATGGGAAAGACAATCGATGGAGATACTTCGAATGTGGAAAGCTTCAGGATGGTCTTAAGGACTTGCAGGAAGGTCTTGAAGAGGAATATTCAAAGCTTGGTTTTCCTAGACCTAAGGAATATTACGGATTCTTCACCAAAGACGATATTGCATTTCGAAAAGATGCCTATGAGAAGGAAAAATCACAGCAAGAGATGGGTTAGTTTTCTTATCAACTATGCATTGATTCAGTTGTTCTCTATATCGATTTGTTTCTTCATAAGAAACTCATTGGATATCAACAGATACTGTTATTTCGATGCTTATCAAGCAGGCGATAACGAAGTAGTGCTGAAACTCGATTCTGAGAAGGAAAGCCGATTAAAGTTTGATAGTTGTGAAGCCGTTGTCTTTGACTGTTATTCGTTTAACAGAAAAGAAAGGCTTCAGATATGCTCATTCATAAATGACGAATGGAAGAGAATGGGCATACCTCATAGAAGGTCAATTCAATCGTTAGAAGCAGAAGTAGCCTTCCATTCGTATTCCTACAAAATGGGAATAGACATGAAAAGTGCAAAGGATGCCAATTTGGGTTATGAAGATGATCCACGTTGGTATGTAGATATAGCCACAAGTGCCATTGAGGTTCTTGGACTATGAAAGGAGCTAAAAAAGCATGAATGAAAAGAAAGAAAAGTTGACGTTTGATAACTGCCCAGAAATCCTTAATATCGTCCAAGTGGCGGAATTATTAACTATAAGTGACAGAATGGTTAACAAACTCGTTGCCAGCGATAAGATTAAGAGTTTCCGTATTGGTAGATGTAGGAGATTTACCAAAGGACAAGTCAAAGAGTTTGTCTTTAATATGACAGATGATGTCAACTTCATGGGTTTGGATGACGAGAGCAAAGGGAACACTCCTAAAATCGACATTCCAATGTATCCATATAAAGCTGATGGAAACAAAGCTTCGAATGAGGCGTACATGTAATGACTTCAGGGAGATTAGTTAAATCAAAGGGTAAGTACTTTGTCGTTATGTATTGGAGGGATAACTACGGAAAGAGAGTCGAAAAATGGATTTCGACTAAACTCGATGTAGAAGGTAACACTAATAAAGCGAAAAGGATACTTATCGCTCTAAAAAGCGGATTCCAACCAGGGGATATAGTAAAGACGAATCTTGTATTACTCAGATTGGGACTTAACCCTATTCAAGAGGATATGAGCAGGATGAAGAAACTTGATGTCCAAAAGAAAATCAAGGAAGAATCAGCATCAGATAGTGTTGCTGAGGTTGCTCAAAACCTTCAGAATGGTCTTATTCTTTTCTCTGATTTCATGAAGATTTGGCTCGACAAAGTCAAACCCGAAATTAAGCCAACAACATATACTGGCTACCATTTCAATATCTACAACATAATCGATCCTTATTTCAGAAAAAAGAGAATCTATCTTCAAGATATTACGCCTGAGGATTTAGAGCAGTTCTACGCTGAGATGCTGAAAACAAGGAACCCAAATACTGTCATTAGATTTCATGCCAATATCAGAAAAGCTCTTCAATACGCCTTCAAAAAGGGATTCATCCTAACAAATGTTGCTGATCGAGCTGAAAAGCCTAAAAAGAAGGAATTTGTTCATAGTTACTATAACAAAGAAGAGATTGATGCTTTGCTAGAAAAAGCAAAAGGCACACCTCTGGAATTTCCTATCTTTATGGCTTCTTACTACGGCTTAAGAAGGGAAGAAATCGTTGGACTAAAATGGGACGCCATAGATTTCCAATATAGGAAGTTTACAATCAAACATACGGTTACAGCAGCGGTGGTTGATGGCAAAAGAATTGAGATAGGCTCTGACACAACCAAGACTAAGAAATCCTTCAGATCACTCCCTTTCGATAAGAATGGAATCATTGAAAACATGCTCTTAGGAATGAAGGTGAAACAGGACGAGTGGAGGAAAACATTTGGCACCTCCTACAATCATGAATTCGATGATTATATATATGTTAGAGAGAATGGTGATAGGTACAAGGTTGACTGGCTTACCGAGAATTTTGCATCGTTTCTTGAGAAAAACGAATTTAGAAAAATCAGATTTCATGATCTCAGACATAGCTGCGCTACCATGCTTAGACATATCGGCATCAGAATGGAAGATATTCAAAAATACCTAGGCCACTCTACAATCACAACCACTGAAGGCATCTATGCTCACTTTGATGAAGAACAAAACAGAGTCTCAGTTGATAGTCTTAGCGATTACATACTAAACATCGATAAAAAGAAAGATAAGCAAATGGACTAGGGCACGCCAAAAACGTGCCTTTTTTGCCAAATAGTGCTGATTTATATGCTGTTTTATGGTAAAATATTAATGAAAGAAAGATCCTATTAATATTGAATAAGGAGGAATTGAAAATGTCTTTTAAATACAAAGTTATTCAAGAATCAAACAAATCATCTCTAGAAGCTGAGCTCAACACTTGGGGTTCCAGTGGCTGGAAGTGTGTATCAGTCGTATACAATAATGAGATTGATACCTATGTCGCAGTTTTAATGAAAGAATGTTAATTAGGTTTTAGGATGAACGAAATTGGCAAACGCTATGGTCATCTTGTGGTTATTAAAGATACCGGGAAAAGAGTTCATGAAACTACTATTTTCTTGTGTAAATGCGATTGCGGTAATTTCACTGAAGTAGATGTCAACAAGTTGCATAGCGGTCACACAAAATCGTGTGGTTGTCTAAAGCACGGAATCAAAGATCTAACTGGAAAGAGGTTCGGTCGACTTTTGGTAATTGCTTTAGATGGAAGAAAGAAGAATAAGACCTGGTGGAGATGCAAATGCGACTGTGGCAATGAGTGTATTGTTTCATCCACTTGTCTTACTCATGGGCAAACAAAATCATGCGGATGCAAGAACAAAGAAAATCAGTTTAATGTTTCCTCTTTAAAGAATGATTTTATCGATGGCACGTGCCTATCCTCAATCAAAGAAGGAAGAAAGATTAATAAGAACAACACTTCTGGCTATACAGGCGTTCATTATGACAAAGATAGAAAGCAGTGGGTTGCTCAGATTATGCTTGCTAGAAAAAATCACCTTATTGGAAGATTCAAATTAAAAAGAGAAGCAATTAAAGCCAGAAAAGAAGCTGAAAAAGAATATTATGGAAAGTATCGCAATTCTAAAATATGGAAAATGGAGAAAAAATCATGAGTGAAAACAAAACAAATGACGAAATATTCGGCAAAATTGTAACAGTGGATGAGAATAAAAATGTATTTACAAATAATCTTTTAATGATTGATGCTGACAATATTAAGGAAGAAATATCTCATTTAAAACATATTAGAGATTTATCGTTCTTGAATTACAATGTGAAAGAAGCTTGTAAGCAATATCTATCATTTAAATTCACATATCAGCAAGAAGGAACAATTCATTTCGCAGAAATTAATAGACTTCTTTTAACCATTCTTTCATCGTTTTACGCTTACATTTCTTTTTGCGAAAAAAATTTTCCGGATCAAGCTGGTTCAATCAAGAAAGAATTGTTTGATAATAACTATGAATATAGGCTTTTTTACAACCTAAGACGATATATGGAACATAATGGTCTTGTAATTGATGGGAGAAATTCAATTGTAAATGCTGAAGGAATTTCTTTTGATTATTATATCAACAAAAGAACTCTTATCGAATCATCATCAATTCAAAGCAGTTTTAGAAAAGAATTATTATTGAATGAGGATAAAGTCATTTTATTAAGAGGTGTCGTTACTAAATTCGAGGATATCATTGACCATATGACAATGTCTTTTATTTCCTTATTTAAAGATAAAACAATAGAGGCATTTAAAATTCTTTCATCAATTACGCCACATTATTCTTGTGAAAAAATATTATGTTATATCGAAAACAAAGAGACGAAAGAAAAAATCAGTCATTTTAAAGTTATGACAATGACAATAGAAGCCTTGTCTAGGTGTTTTGTTTATAGAATGAACGAAACAGAAAAACAAAACATTATAGAAGATCCTTCCTCGTTATTCAGAATACTTTGCTCTATCTATTATAGTGATGAAAATTCAATACCTTTAGATAGCAAAGTCTGATTGACTTATGAAACAAACTTTTGATTTAGAAATAGCATAGATCAATAGACGCACCAAGCCGAATATGCTATATTGTTGGTAGGCTAATTGGTTAGGTCAAAAAGCCAACCGACAGCCATCCGTTACCATCAGTTTCCTGCACCAAAGCGCACCGAAAGTTCCACTCTCAGTAGTGGAAACGTCTTCCACTCAGGTTTTCCACTCAAAAACGAAAAAATCTCCGTGTAATTCAGTTCGGCAAGGTTCGCAAGAAATACATGGCATTCCTGAAATAGCCCGATAGCATCGAACTAATTGTTCGGTTCTAGGCGATTGTGTTCCTACGCATGACGTTCCAGCGTTGGATTCAAAAGAAACTCAAAATCCTGTGATAGAAATATCATGAGAGTTCGATTCTCTCCCCGGGCACCAGAAAAATTTGCCCTTCATCAAATTGAGGGCATTTTTTATTGGTCGAATTAATTTATAGAAAGTGCTTGACTTAGAGTTAACTCCAGGTCCTATACTCATTTTATAGGAGGTTAATTATGACAATCTCAGAAGTAAGTGAAAAGTACGATATAAGTGTCGATACCTTAAGATACTATGAACGAATAGGTATCTTAAGAAACATAAATAGAAAGCCTAATGGCTTAAGAGACTACACAGAAGAAAACTGCAAAACCATAGAGTTTGTAAAGTGCATGCGTTCAGCAGGTCTTTCTATCGAGTTCTTAATTGAGTACATCAATCTTTACGATAAAGGCGACAGCACCATACAAGCTAGGAAGAACCTTCTTCTCGAGCAGAAGAAGATACTTCAAGATCAGCTTAACGCCATGATGAAAACCATGGAGAGACTAGACTATAAAATTTCAAATTACGGGAAGCTATTAGATTGCCAGAAAGTAGCCTTAGGAGGAAATAAAAATGAAAAGCATAAAGCTAAATAACGGATATGAGATGCCTATATTAGGATTTGGAGTCTATCAGATCTCTAAAAAAGACTGTGAGCAGTGTGTTCTAGATGCCTTAAAAGTAGGATATAGATTAATCGATACCGCCCAAGCCTACAATAACGAAGAAGAAGTCGGTAAAGCCATAGAGGAATCAGGAGTAGATAGAAAGGATATCTTCCTTACTACTAAGCTCTGGTTTTCTCATTATGAATATGAAGACGCTATTAAGGCCATCGAGGCTTCGATGAAGAAACTAAGAGTAGACTATCTAGACTTAGTTCTTCTCCATCAGCCTTTTAGTAACTACTATGCTGCTTATAGAGCCTTAGAAGAACTTCAGCAGAAAGGAATCATCAGATCGATAGGAGTCTCTAACTTCTATCCAGATAGATTATTAGATCTTACTCATTTCAATAAAGTAGTCCCTCAAGTAAATCAGATAGAGACTCATCCTTTCTTCCAAAGAGAAGAAGATAACCTCTGGATGAAAAAGTTAGGAGCCGCTCATGAATCTTGGGCATCTTTTGCTGAAGGACAAAACAATATATTCTCTAACCCTGTTCTTAAATCCATCGGAAATAAGTACAATAAGTCCGCTGCTCAAGTCATCTTAAGATGGCTTATTCAAAGAGACATAATCGTCATTCCTAAATCCACCCATATAGAAAGAATGAAGGAAAACTTCGATGTCTTCGACTTCTCCTTATCTAAAGAAGACATGGAGCTAATCAAGACCTTAGATACCCATAAGACCTTATTCATGAATCACGAGTCACCTGAAACAGTCGACCAAGCTGTAAAATACTGGGGAGTCTAACAAATAATAGATTTTCAAGACGTTTTATTTGAATATAGTCCTAACTAGGATTACACTAACTGCGGTAAAGATATGCCTAATTGGATTATTGATTTGCTCTTAGATGATCTTAAAGACTCTGCTATCGTTCTAGCAGTTGCTTTTATAATGTACGTCATCATCTCCTTCTGCGAGACCTGGATATCAAAGCAACTAGAGAGAAGCCGTGGCCTTTCTCCTCTTCTAGGTTCCCTATTCGGACTCATACCTCAATGCGGATTCTCAGTAGTAGCCTCAGATCTATATTTAAAAGACAGAATATCAATGGGTACCTTGATAGCAGTCTTCATCGCTTGCTCAGATGAAGCCTTGCCTATCTTCTTATCTAATCCTTCTACGGCATTAGATGCCCTTCCTCTATTAGGCATCAAATTCGTACTAGGCTTTGTAGTAGGATACGCTGTCGATCTAATTTACAGGCCTAAAAGAAAAGAGATTCCTCAAGAAGAGATTCAAAAGGAAAACCAAGAAGTTCACATCGGCTGCTGCAAGCACGAAATCGACGATGAAAATGAAAGCAAAATGCATAAGCATCTTGTTCATCCTCTGATTCATTCTCTTAAGATTTTCGGATATGTCTTAGCGGTCAATATCATCTTCTCACTAGTTCTTCATTATATAGGAGAAGATAACCTTAATGCCTTCCTCACCCAGAACAAATATCTCTCGCCTTTATACTCAACGATTATCGGACTCATACCTAACTGCGTATCTTCTGTTATCATCTCTGAATTATTCATCAACGGCTCCATATCCTTTGGAGCAGCCTTAAGCGGACTAATCGTCAACGCTGGTTTAGGTATGCTCATTCTTCTTAAAGACAGAAAAGCTGTTAAGAAGACTTTGGCGGTATTCCTTATAACGTTCTCTGTCGCTATCATAGCCGGGTATGTCGCCTGCTTGATTGTCGGCTTTTAAAGGCGTTTTTTTACATTTTAATTAGAAATATGACAATACCAATATATTGTTTTATGATACAATCAAATAGGAAAGAAAGACGTTATAGAGTTAACAAAAAATGGAAGAGAAAGACGAAAGCGAAGATCTATCGCTTCTAGCCATAGATCAGAAAATCAGCGATGAGACTTATACCAACATCTCTTTATTCATCAGAGACTGCTCTTTAGAGATGAGCGATTTTCTCTCTAATGAAATAGGGACCATATATAAAGTCGTCTCCCCCATCTACGTAAGAAGTTCTTTTGATGGACTGAGAAAAGGAATTAGAGCATATATCCTTTCTAATCATATTCAAAACGCCCCTTCTAAAGATAAGATGAACCATTCTTCTGTTTATGAAATACCTGAAGACTCTCATCTTAAGCTGATCTCAAGAACCACTTACCACGAAAAAGGAGCCTTGATCTTCCTTCATCTCCCTGATAAAGGCTGGGAGGAATTCTATAAGGACACTTCTCTTATCGATACCTTATTAGTAAACTACGCTTCTAGAGAATTCGAAGTCCAATGCGACATCAAAGAAAATCCTAAGTCCAGAGATTGGCTTTACGTCGAGAATCATTCTTTCAATCTCGAGATAGAACCTAAGTCAAAAGACAAGAAAGCTAAAGAATAGAAAATAAAGGCCCCTCTTAAAGGGACTTTTTCAATTGAATTTATCCGCTATTTCCCCTCTATATTAGAGAGCATGAGCTTTATTCTGTTTTCCTGATTTACTTTAGTAGCGCCCGGATCGTAGTCGATAGCGGCGATATTTAGGTCAGGGCAGATCTTCTTAATAGGCCTTATCATTCCCTTACCTACAATATGGTTAGGAAGACATCCGAAAGGCTGAGCACAGACGATATTCTTTGAGCCGTGAAGTCCCATAGTCACCATTTCAGAAGGAATCAGCCATCCTTCTCCCATCTTCACGCCTTGGGAGATAATTAAAGAAGAGTTCTTTTTTACTTCCTCAAAGTCATCGTAAGGGATAAACTTAGTTCCCTTAAGCATCTTGGCTTGTTCACGAGTCATCTTATAAGCGATGTCGTAACCGATCTTGCCGAAGATATGAGAAACCTTGTCTCTTCTATAAAGCTTGTAGTCATTCTGAGTATTAACCAGGCAATAAAGCAGGAATTCCATCATAGACGGGAAGAAAGGCTCGGAGTTTTCCTCTACTAAGAAATCCGCTAGATTGTTATTAGCCAGAGCGGAGTACTTAACATAAATCTCACCGACGATACCAACACGAGGCTTTCTTACATCAGGAATAGATATCTTAGAGAATTCATCTATCATATATCGATAATTCTTCTTTATATGATAAAAGCCTCTCTTATTCCCGTTCAATTCGTCGTTGATCTTCTTGAAGCATTCATCAAGAATACCCTGAGCTTGTCCTTTAGTCTTCTCATAAGGCCTTACTTGATTAAACAAGTTCATCAGCATATCGCCGTAAAGAACCGCTAAGATCATCTGATACATCATAGGAATAGTAAGAGGAATAGAGCAGTCTTTCTCTAGACCGGATAAGTTAATAGATAAAACCGGTACATTAGGAAACTCCTTAGCTAAAGCTTTCCTTATAAGGAAAATATAGTTAGAAGCTCTGCATCCTCCGCCAGTCTGAGACATCATGACAGCGACTTTATTTAAATCATAATTACCAGACTTAAGCTCACATATAAACTGACCGGTAACTAGTAAAGCCGGGTAGCAAGCATCATTATGGACATTCTTCAAGCCTTCGTCTTTAACGACTCTTCCTGAGGCTGTGCACATATGAGTCTTATAGCCGTGCTTAGAAAAAACATCAGCGATCAAACGAAGATGATAAGGAAGCATGTCAGGAATAAGAATGGTATACCCTTCCTTCCTGATCTTCTTAAATAACTTAGAGCGCTTAGACATCTTTGTTCTCCTCTTTTTCCTCGATAGCGGCCTTAAGACTTCTAAGTCTTATTCTGATGGCCCCTAAATTAGAAATCTCATCTATCTTCAACTGAGTATAGAACTTACCCTTCTTCTCAAGGATAGATCTGACCTCATCTGTAGTAATGGCATCCACACCGCATCCGAAAGATACTAGCTGTACCATCTGCATATCAGGTTGAGTAGTGACATATTCAGCAGCTTTATATAGTCTAGCGTGATAAGTCCACTGGTTAAGAACAGAAACGCTGAACTTCTCTTTTTCTTCCATCGCCAGAGAATCCTCGCTAACGATAGCCATATCAAGAGAAGAAATGAGCTTATCGACACCGTGGTTAATTTCCTCATCGATATGATAAGGCCTTCCAGCCAAAACGATAATGATCTTGTTTTCTTTTCTGGCTTCAGTGATTATCTCTTCAGCCTTATGCTTAATGTTAGAATGATACTCATCAAGTTTATCCATGCCCTTAACTAAAGCCGAGTGGATATCTCTTTTAGAAACGTTGTATTTCTTGAGGTATGAATAAAGCATCTTCGTAGTTGAATGAAGATTGTTAAGGTCGATAAAAGGGTCGAGGAAGTTATCTTTTGTAAGTCTAGAATTATTCTTTTTCAATAGTTCCCCGTAATATGCGACAACCGGGCAATTGAAGTGATTATCAGATCCGCCTTCATTGACGTTATAAGAAGATGAAGGATAGAAGATGAAATCTACTTTGTCATCTAGCAAAGTATTTATATGCCCGTGCATCAATTTAGCAGGATAGCAGACAGTATCAGAAGGAATAGTAGACTGACCTTTAAAGTAAGTGTCTCTAGAGGAAGCACCAGAAGTAACTACCTTGAATCCGAGTTCATTAAAGAAGCAAGACCATAAAGGAAGCTGCTCAAACATCGATAAGGACATAGGAAGTCCGACAGTAGCCTTAGGATTATCTACTTCCCTAGTAGTATTCAAAAGAAGCTTATCCTTATACGCATAGATATCAAGAGCATCGGACTTTACTTGTTTTCCTTCGCCCTTCTCGCATTTATTGCCGGATATGAAGACTCTCTTATCATTGAATCTGATAATAGTAAGATTGCAGTGAGCACCGCATCCTCTGCAGATAGAGCCTAAAGACTGATATGAGAACTTATTCAAGTCTTCTCTAGAAATAAAGGTAGAATGTCCGCCTTTCTCTTTAGCGTACAAAGCCGCTCCAAAAGCCCCCATCAAGCCAGCTATGGTAGGTCTGATGGCCTTCTTTCCTGTCTCCATTTCAAAGGCTCTTAAAATAGCGTCGTTGAGGAATGTCCCTCCTTGGCAGACTATCTTATTTCCTAATTCATCAGCAGAGCGGAAACGAATGACCTTATAAATAGCGTTCTTAACAATAGAAGAAGAAAGACCAGCGGATATATCCTGTAAAGAAGCGCCTTCCTTTTGCGCTTGTTTTACAGATGAATTCATAAAGACAGTGCAGCGGCTTCCTAGTTCGACAGGATGCTTAGCAAAAAGACCTATCTTAGCAAACTCAGCAATTCCCATCCCCATAGCATTAGCGAAAGTCTGAATAAAAGACCCGCAGCCTGAAGAACAAGCTTCGTTAAGCATGATGGAATCTATAGCGTGATTCTTAATCTTGAAGCATTTGATATCCTGTCCACCTATATCGATGATGAAATCGACATCCGGCTCAAAATAAGAAGCGGCTTTATAATGAGCTACAGTCTCTACTAAGCCATAATCAACATTGAGACTGGATTTGATGAGGTTTTCACCATATCCGGTGACTGAAGAAGACACTATATCAAGATCGAGAGGAGCTTTCTTATAAATCTCCTTAAGCTGACTGACGATAGTGTCGATAGGTCTTCCTTTATTAGTATCGTAAGATGAGAAAAGAATTTCGTTATTATCCGAGAGCAGAACTAGCTTTGTAGTGGTAGATCCTGCATCGATTCCTAAATAGGCTTTTCCGTGATAAGAGGCTATGTCCTTATATTTAACATCGAAATCATTATGTTCTTTCTGGAACTTCTCGTAATCTTCCTTAGAGTTGAATAAAGGCTTTCCGTATATGATGCATTCAGAAAGATTAGCATTAGAAAGCATATCCTCAATCTGTGCTAAAGAATATGATTCTTTCTGCTTAGCAGCAAATAAAGAAGCACCTATAGCCATAAACACAGAAGCATTAGACGGGAATATAGCTTGTTCTTTTGTAAGCTGAAGTCTATCCACAAACGCCTTATCAAGACCCTTAAGGAATGAAAGAGGACCGCCTAAGAATAAGATGTTCCCTTTAATTTCTCTTCCTTGAGCAAGACCAGATAAAGTCTGATCGACAACAGCTCTATAAATAGACATAGCCACGTCTTCTCTTCTAGCGCCTTGGTTTAGCAAAGGCTGAATATCAGACTTAGCGAAAACACCGCATCTTGAAGCGATGGGGTAAATCTTCTCGTAATTCAAAGACATCTTATCAAGTTCAGTTATATCGACATCAAGAAGGGCCGCCATCTGATCGATAAAAGCACCGGTTCCTCCAGCGCAAGACCCGTTCATTCTTTCTTCTAGGCCGCCAGTGAGGAATATGATCTTAGCGTCTTCCCCGCCTAACTCAATAACTACATCAGTTTTAGGATAGTATTTATTGACCGCTAAGTAAGCAGACTGAACTTCCTGGACGAAAGGAAGATTAGCCTTCTGAGCTAGTCCTAAACCGGCCGAGCCAGTAAGGCAGACCTTGAACTTACAATCCCTATATTTCTCATCTATCATCTTCAGCTGCTTAAGGCAAGCTTCCTTGACTTTAGATAAGTGTCTTTCATAATGAGTAAAAAGAATCTCCCCTTTAGGAGAAATAACCACCGTCTTTACTGTAGTGGAGCCGACATCGATACCTAACAAATAAGTTTCATTGTTCAATGTGTTATTTAGCATTTAAATTCAGTCAGAAATATCTTTCATATTTAATATAAGGATAGAAAACATTTTTTGCATCAAAAACAATCAAAGTTAAGCATTATTTAATATTATGTTTAACTTTGAGGGAAGCATTTGAGAAAGAGAAGAAACTAAGGTAGCAGTATAAGAAGTATCTCCGTTTAAAGAAGTAGTGAAAAACAGAATCAATAGAACAGTTCCTAAGGCTACTCTATAAATACCAAATCCAGTAAAGGACTTAGTCTTGATAAGCTTGAGGAAGTACTTGATAGTTACTAAAGAAACAAGGAAAGCCACTAAGCATCCTACTATCAGATAATAAGGGCCATCAGCAGGCATCTCATATCCCTTAACGATGAACTTTGCTCCTTTATATAAGGAAGCACCGATCATAATAGGAATAGAAAGATAGAAGGAAAACTCAGCCGACACTGTTCTAGTGCAGCCGATCATCATAGCAGCGATAATAGTAATTCCCGAACGTGAAGTGCCGGGGATCAAAGCCAGCATCTGAGCTAAGCCGATAATAGCAGCCATCTTCCAGTTGAGCTTATTAACTTCATCAGTCTTAAACGACTTATTGGTCTTCTTAAAGAGGTATTCCATAACAATGAAGACAACACCGTAAATAATAAGGACGATAGAAACAGATAAGAAGTTATAGAAAATAGAGTTGAGCCAATCATCTAAGAAAAGACCTACTACAGCAGCAGGAACACAAGCGATAATAATATTCAGCCATGTTCTCCATATTTCCTTCTTCTCTTCTTTAGTCTTATCGTATCCAAAAGGCCAAAGCTTCTTGAAGAAAGTAACTATGACAGCCATGATGGCGCCTAATTGAATAACTACTTCAAACAAATCGTAGAAATTAGCGTTTGTAAAAGAAGAAATCGAAAGGAATTTCTCGAGAATAATCATGTGTCCGGTAGAGGAAACAGGAAGCCATTCAGTGATACCTTCAACTATTCCAAACAGCACTATCTTTAAGAAATTCAATATCAAATTCCACATAAATCTTTTCCCCTTTAACCACTCGCTCTATTATCAGTCTTTATAAAATATCAGTCAACAAAATAATATTAACAGAGCATGTTAGTTGTCTATCAACTACCCATCACCTAAAGGCAATGGGCTTGTAA
>LAHS01002839.1_pt1 | contig 52246 bp, 39 predicted proteins | sample 329651 | NCBI WGS metagenome assembly LAHS01 (sample SAMN03275699, study PRJNA271635) | activated sludge metagenome | isolation source: sample C-1 Sludge from hydrolytic chamber (first chamber) of Anaerobic...
CTTTCAGTATATATAATCAAATCTTTTATTTATAACTTTGTTAGTCTCACCAGATAGAATAGATGCGAACTCACCGCCCCCCTATTATGCATCACCGATGTATTCACTATAGTATCGTTCCAACCTTTTTTTCAATAAACAATATCTTATTAATGTTCCGTACTTATTTTAGTTTTCCGAACCGATACCCTTTCTTAATAAGATCAGGATACATTTCGCGCAGAAGCGCAGGTATTATGTCCGCGGATTTATCAACGTGACCGATAATAACGGCCTTTCCTTTTTTATTAGCAATATCAAGCGCACGGTACAGCTGCTTAAGTATTTCAGCTCTGTTCACTGTGTCGTCGAGGAATACATCACGCTCGTAAATACACATGCCGCGCTCAAGAGCTGCCTGCGGCGCGCGCGTCTGCGCAGTCGTTCTGCTGTCGAGGAAGAACACGTGTTCCGACGCAGCCTCATCGAGCACTGCGCCAATCTGTATTTCATTCTCGGTGATACGCGAACCCTCGTGATTGTTAAGACCGGCGACAGGTCCTATCTCCGCAATATTCGTTCGCACGGTCTTCATAATATCGCGAACGCCCATATCAGGTGTAATCGCGCCGGGACCAGGATTGATGTTCGCATTGAGCGCCTGCATCGGCTGATGAAGCATGACGGTATTTCCGCTCGCTCTGATTTTCTGCGCGCACTGTTTTGAATATGTTAATTTTGGAAGAACTGCAACGGCGACAGGGAACGGAAGCGTCGTATATTTTTCGAGCGCCTTAACATTCTGACCCGCGTCATCGAATACAAAATATAATGTTGCGCCGCTTTTTGCGTCCGGTATAACAAACAGAGGCTGCGGTTTTATCTGTTGGCCGTTGTTCGGCTCTATTGCGCCGCCGCCTGCAGGAACTTTCGCCGCCGTCTGCACTGCTGTTTTCTGCGCAGCAGATTTGTGCGCCGCTGTTTGCTGCGCGGACTGCAATGAAGCATGAGGCGTTGATTTTTGAGCAGATGATGATTGCGCTGCAGTTTTTTGTGCCACCGCCTTTACCGCAGATTTTTTTGTTGCGGCGGATTGTGCCGGCGATGCTGATGTATGTTCAGCGGCAGAAGTTTTGTTTACAGCAGATGTGTGCTCTGCAGCAGAAGTTCTGCTTGAAGCTGCTGTTTTGTTTGAAGAGGCTGATGTCTGTTCCGCAGCGGATATTCCGTTTTCACGCAGCGAACTGCCGCTCTCCGTGCTGTTCTCCTGCGCACTGCCGCTCTGCACTCTGTCAGCCTGGGCGCTGTTTTCCGGCGGCGAGGCAGGTGTTTCCGGCCTGCGCGCATCAGCCTCGTTCCGCTCTTCTGTAGGCGCTATTGAAACTTCTGTTTCTTTTGGCTGAGGAGCCGCAAACAGAATGCTTGCAGCAATAAGAGCTGCGCACACAACGACAACGGCAAGCGAAAGATACAGTGTTTTTGTCCGGGATATTCTGTTCTTCGATCTATGTGAACTTCTGCGTCTCGGCGATGATTTTCTTTTTGATGATAAGGTATTTTTTCTTGGCATAAAAAAAGGGACAGAGAATTGCGGATTGCTCCGTTTTTCTCTGTCCCTTCATTTTAAGGAAAACACTCTTCTCTGTCCATTATGCTATTGTATATTACGCAGTGAGCATAATTTTATCGCGCTGCGCATACACAGTCCGCTTCATCCGGCGGATTGCTCTTATTTCCATCTGGCGGACTGTCTCTGCAGAAACACCGAGCATGTCGCTTATTTCGCGCAGTGTTTTTGTGTGGAGGTCGCACCCAAGATTGTATCTGTTGTAGATAACCTTCTGTTCTTTTTCCGGAAGTGTTTCGAGCAGCGTATGAACGTCTTTCTTTTTTGTCTCAATCATATAGCGCTGTTCAGGGTCGTATGTTGAATCAGGAAGAAGGTCGCCGAGCGTTGCACTGTCGTCATCTGAACAAGTGCTGTCGATGCTTGCAACTGAATATGAATACTGCATGACTGAAGCAAGTTCCTTCTCGTCTACGCTCAAGTAAACTGCGAGCTCGTGAACACTCGGTTCACGGCCTGTCTTCTGGTACAGGAGGTTTTGTGCAGAAGTCACACGCCGCAGCAGTTCATCTTTACGGTGCGGCAGTGTGATCATGGAAGTTTTGTTGTAAAGGAACCGCAGCATGTACTGCAGAATCCAGGAATACGCATACGTTGAAAACCGCGTCTTGAACGAATAATGATACTTCGCAGCTGCGGTCATCAGCCCGATATTGCCTTCCTGAATAAGATCCATGATGGAAACCTTTGAAGAATTAAATTTCTTCGCAATGCTCACTACAAGACGCAGGTTGCACTGAATGAGCTTTGTCTGAGCGGCTGTGTCTCCCGACTGAATGCGGTTTGACAATTCCGTTTCTTCTTCAAAGCTCAAGAGCGGATAGCGCTGAATCTGTTTTACGTAGCTTTCATACATTTCCATAATCGGACTCCCTGGAATCACTTCCAATCCCATTTCTGTACATAAAAGCATTAGCAGAATCCGTGCCAAGTTCATAAAAGCAAATAAAAAAAATGATAAAAAACAGTAAAAAATATATAACTTATTGCATTATATATAATTATAAAAAAATAAAAGATGACAGTGTAACACGAAAATTCATAAAAACAACATAAAAATGAAAAAAATGTAGACACTATTGTATACTTTTTTGTACACAGTCATTGTATATTTTTTGTTACTGTATAAAAAAGTATACCACACTGCACGATAAAAACCCGTCTATAGCGTGTCCGGCTCAAAAAGTACGAGGAGTCAACACTATGCTGCGCGTCAGGGCACGGAACGGCGTGTGACTGACGGCGGCGCAAGACACCGCCAGTCACCCGGCCACCGCAGGAACACAGGGCGCTGGTGCAGGCAGCGCCCTGTGCGACGAGGAGGCTGGAGCGAAGCGGAACCGTGGAGCGACCGGCCCGCGGAACGCGGGAGACGCCCTGATTATTATTTTCATCTTTTTCTTTCTTTTCTATTATGGTACACTGCGCGTATCTTTTTTTATTGGAGACTATTCTATGTATATAACGTGTCTTGACCTTGAGGGTGTTCTCGTTCCTGAAATTTGGATTGCATTCAGCGAAGCAAGCGGCATTCCTGAACTGCGCCGCACAACGCGCGACGAGCCTGACTACGACAAACTGATGAAGTGGAGAATCGGCATTCTTAAGGAGCATCACCTTGGTCTTAAGGAAATTCAGGACACGATTGCAAAAATCGACCCGCTTCCCGGCGCCAAGGAATTTCTGGATACGCTCCGCGCAGAAGGTCAGGCTGTGATTATCAGCGACACTTTCACGCAGTTCGCGTCTCCTCTTATGAAGAAACTCGGCTGGCCTACAATTCTGTGCAACGAGCTTGAAGTTTCGCCAAGCGGAGAAATCACCGGATTTAAAATGCGCATCCACGACTCAAAGCTGAGCACGGTGCGCGCTCTTCAGTCTATCGGTTACAAGACGATTGCAAGCGGCGACAGCTACAATGACCTCGCTATGATTCAGGCGAGCGCCGCAGGATTTTTGTTCCGCACAACTGACAAGATTAAAGCTGACTACCCGTCTATTCCCGCATACACGGAATTCGGAGACCTGCTCGAAGCAATACGCGCGCAGATCAAACGCGGATAATTTCGAGTTCTTCTGCTGTAAGCTCGCGGTATGTACCGGGCTTGAGGCTTGGGTCGAGCAGGAGTTTTCCCATCGACACGCGCTTTAAGTACACGACTTCGTTGCCGACTGCCGCGAACATTCTTTTTACCTGATGAAACTTTCCTTCGTAAATTGTTAAGAGACAGTCGCAGCCGGCGGCATTCTGCAATGTAACGGCATCTGCAGGCTCTGCACCGTGCCCCGCACTGCTGTCTGCGATACTCGCGCCGATACTCGCGCCGATACTCGCGCCAATACTCGCGCCGCTCAGCCACACGAGCTCTGCGCTCTGGCAGTCGCACGCAGCTTCGTTGCTTTCCGCTTCGATATGAATGCCGGCGGCAAATTTCTTAATGTAGTCGGCGCGCATTTTTTCGTCGGCGGTGTCGCGCAGGCGCACTGCGTATGTCTTTGAAAAATGTGTCTTTGGCGAAATAAGGCGGTGCGTCATTTCGCCGTCCGTCGTTAAAATTAATAATCCTTCGGTATCGATGTCGAGTCGGCCGATTGTGTGAAGCTCTCCGCCTAAGAACGGATGGCGAAGATTGTCGTCGATTAAATCAAACACTGTCTGATGGTCGCCGTCTTTGTTTGCGCACACGACATCGGCGCACTTGTTCATCATAAGATACAAGTCGTGCGCAAGCTGCACGCGCTCGCCGTCGACAGTGAGAACATCGGTGTTCGGATTGATATGCGCTGCAGGGTCAAACACTTGTTCGCCGTTTATGCGCACGTCTGATTTGTGGAGAAGATGCTTCACGTCCTTGCGCGTGCCGAATCCCTGATGTGAAAGAATTTTATCGAGCCGTTCTGAGTTATCCATCAGCGTTTATTATTATCTGTTTTCAATCGGCACGTAATCGCGCGGCTCGCACACGTTCTTGTATGCAGGGCGGTAAATGCGTCCGCCGGCAACGATTTCCTCGATGCGGTGCGCGCTCCATCCGGCAATACGGGCGATTGCGAATATCGGCGTGAACAGTTCGCGCGGAATGTTGAGCATTGAATACACGAAGCCTGAATAGAAGTCGACGTTCGCGCAGATTTTCTTTCCTTCTCCGTGCGTTTCGTACAGAATATCGGGAGCAATGCGCTCGATGATTTTGTACAGGTTGAATTCTTCCTCAAGCCCCTTCTCTTTTGCAAGATTCTCTGCTTTGTCGCGGAGCAGGATTGCGCGCGGGTCGCTTATCGTATAGACAGCGTGGCCGAGTCCGTAAATAAGGCCGGTATGATCGAATGCTTCTCCGTCCGCGATTTTGCGCAGATAGTCGCTTATTTCTTTTTCGTTGCTCCAGTCATGCACGTTCTGCTTGATGTCGTCCATCATTTCCATGACGCGGATGTTCGCGCCGCCGTGGCGTCTGCCCTTAAGCGAACCGACTGCTGCCGCAACTGCGGAATAGGTGTCGGTGTCTGCTGATGAAACAACATGGATTGTAAGAGACGAGTTGTTTCCGCCGCCGTGCTCTGCATGAAGTATGAGCGCGAGGTCGAGCAGCTTTGCTTCTTCGGGCGTATATGTTTTGTCGCTGCGGATAAGGCGGAGAAAGTTCTCTGCGGTAGAAAGAGTCGGAACAGGGTTGTGAATATACATCGATTTTCCGTCGTAGTAACGTCTCTTTGCCTGATACGCATAAGCCGCGAGTGTCGAAAAGCGCGATGTGAGTTCAATACACTGGCGCAGCACGTTCGGAATTGATCTGTCTTCAGGATTGATGTCGTATGAGTATGACGCAAGGACGCCGCGCGCGAGTTTGTTCATGATGTCGCTCGACGGCGCCTTCATAATCATGTCCTCGGTGAAGTTCGGCGGCAGTGTTCTTTTAGCACCCAGAAATTCGCGGAACTCATCAAGCTGATCCTGTGTAGGAAGTTCGCCGAACAGAAGCAGATAAACGCACTGTTCGTAGCCGAACTGGTCATGCGCTTCGGCGTCGTGAATCAGACTCTCAACGTTGTATCCGCGGTAAATGAGTTTGCCGGGAACAGCAACTTTCTGTCCGTCTTTGATTTCGTATCCAACAACGTCGCCGATGCGGGTAAGTCCGACGAGAACACCGGTTCCGTTTGCATTGCGGAGTCCGCGCTTAACGTCATTCTTTACATAAAGATCCGGATCAATCGGGTCGTTATGCTCGGCGAGCACAGACAGTTTTTTCAAAAAGTTATTTTCGACAGGTTCATCAGACACAGGTAACCTCGTTTGCGCGTTTTGCGTTTTTTCTGTGGTGTGTGCATATTTATGCATCACTTGCGAAATATATTTCATAATTATACATATTTGTATACAATATGCAAGAGCACGGAATAAAGCTCTGATACATGCGCGATTGCGCTGAATTCCTCTCTTTATTGTTCTTGAACAGCTATAGCCAAAATGGTACACTTTACAACTATGAAAACTCAACTCATTAAAGATATTCTGACTTCAGCCCCCGACGGACGCTCCGTTACAGTCTGCGGCTGGGTGCGCACAATGCGCGATTCTAAAAACCTCGTATTCATTCAGGTAAACGACGGTTCGTGCTTTGCTTCTATTCAGCTTACGTTTGACCGCGAAAATACAACCGCAAATAAAGATGCTGTTGAAGCAGCGCTTAAAGATATTACAACAGGCGCAAGCGTAAAGGCGACAGGAAAACTTGTTGAGTCTCCGGCAAGCGGACAGTCTGTTGAAGTCACGCTCGAGACACTCACTGTACTCGGAAAATGCGACCCCGAAACATACCCGCTCCAGAAAAACAAAATGTCGATGGAATACCTGCGTGACAATGCGCACCTCCGCGCGCGCACAAACACGTTCGGCGCAGTGTTCCGCATGAGAAGCCAGATGGCATTCGCACTCCACTCATTCTTCCAGGAGCGCGGTTTCTACTATATTAATACGCCGGAAATCACCTGCAGCGATGCTGAAGGCGCAGGCGAAATGTTCCAGGTCACTACTCTCTCTCTTGAAAAGATTGCAGAGCTTGGCGTAAAGGCCGGACAGGGTGGCATGAAGATTGAAGACGCAGCAAAAATCGTCGACTACAACCGCGACTTCTTCGGCAAGAAAGCAAGTCTTACTGTTTCTGGTCAGCTCGAAGCAGAAACACTTGCAACTTCTCTCGGACGCGTCTACACGTTCGGACCGACATTCCGCGCAGAAAACTCGAACACGCCGCGCCATCTTTCTGAATTCTGGATGTGCGAGCCGGAAATGGCATTCTTCGACCTCGAAGATGACATGGATATTGAAGAGGAATTCATCAAATACCTGCTCAACTGGGCACTCACAAAGTGCGCGGCAGACATGGAATTCTTTAACCAGCGCATCCAGCCCGGTGTAATCGACATGCTTCATCACGTCGTCGATTCTCCGTTCAAGAGAATAAGCTACACGGAAGCTGTCGAGCAGCTCGAAAAATCAGGACACAAGTTTGAATTCAAGCCGTACTGGGGCTGCGATCTCCAGACAGAGCACGAGAGATTCCTTACTGAAGAAATCTACAAGTGCCCGGTGATGGTCTACAACTATCCGAAAGAAATCAAAGCGTTCTATATGAAACAGAATGATGACGGCAAGACTGTAAAAGCTGTCGACGTGCTCGTTCCTGGACTCGGCGAAATCATCGGCGGTTCCGAGCGCGAGGAAAACTACGACAAGCTCCTCAAGGCATGCGAAGACCGCAAAATGGACATGAAGAATTACGAGTGGTACCTCGACCTGCGCAGATTCGGCACTGTACCGCACGCAGGATTCGGCCTCGGATTCGAGCGTCTGCTCCGCTACGTTACGGGCATGCAGAACATACGCGACGTTATTCCGTTCCCGCGCGCACCGAAGCTCGCAGACTTCTAAAACACTAAAAGTGCTGGAAAACAAGCACTTCATACAAAAGCACCTGGCAAAAACAGGTGCTTTTTTTTACTCGGACGGTTATTTTACAAAATCAATCAGGCATGGTATCATTATAAGATATGGAATCTCGTGAGAATCCGACATTCGGACGTAAAGTTTTTTTTCTCAACCCTTCATACAATGTCAAACAACTTGTCATTAAGGCGCTGCAGGAAGACGAATACGAAACTTATATTATTGATGACTATAAAGATACAAAAAACATTCTCCGCCACTTTCCAGATTCAATTTGTCTCATAAACATCGACGGACAGATGACAATCGACCAGTGGTTCAATTTTGTTGTTTCTATTGAACAGGACGAATCACTTAAATCGATATTTCTCGGCATACTTTCTTCAAATGCACGCAAATCTGAAAGAGAGCACTTTATGCTTCACACTCAGATTCCTGCCGGTTTTATTCCAACAAACGGCGGAGTCGAAGATTTAACAGAAACACTCCGCGGAATCCTTGAGTTGAACGGTGCAAAGGGACGGCGTCAGTATGTACGGGCAAAATGCAATCATGATCCCACTGCATTAATCACTTTCAGTATTGGTACAACCGTATTGTCGCTGCATGTAATTGATATCAGTACGGTTGGCCTTGCATGCTCAATTTCTCCTCAGCTTGCACCATTGTTTCAAGTAAACAGTGTTATTCGCGACGTTGCTGTCATTCTTGGAAAAAAGAAAATCCAGTGCTCATGCGCAGTCTTCGCTGTAAAGCAAATCCAAACATCATGTTCCCTCGTTCTTTTGTTCATGAAGGGAACAGCATTCAGCGTCAAAGCAACAGTACGCGAATACATCGCAAGAAACCTTCAGTATGAAATGGAACTTGCCATCGAAAATGAGAAAAAGGATCAAACCGACTATAAGATTCCGCCAAAACTCACAAAAGATACCGATGAAGCATTTCTTGTTGATGCGGATGATGCCGATGAAGTTATTTCTTCATCAGAATCAGATTCTTCCGTTACAGATGCACCTGTTTCCGGACTGACCACAACGAAGCTCTACTGACAATGACTATTATGGAAGATACACAGGACTCTGACAAACAGCCGAATCATAACAAAAAGCGGCACACGATTACTTTTGTTACATTCGCGCAGTCAATTTTTCTTACGACAAAATTTTTTCTCAGAAACCGTCTGCTTTCATACGCATCTGCATGTTCATTCAGCCTGCTCTTTTCGTTCATTCCGATTTTCATGATGATTCTCGTCATCCTTATCAGACTGCTCCATGCGTCTCCCGAAATGATTTCGACACTGCTCACTTTTGCACCGCAGATCAGCTCATATCTGAACGAAAGGTCCATCATTTCATCAATTCTCTCTGTCCACAAAATTGGAATTTTCGAAGTTGTTATCGGCATTTCTATTTTCTGGATGGCACGCCGTCTCTTCGCATCCGTGATGGACAGCATGCAGTGTATTTTCCATACGGCGCACCAGCGAAAACCGTGGTTCAATCAGATTGTCACACTTCTCGTTGAGGTCTCGATTGTCATCGTCATCGCCGTTGTTGTCTTTGCGTTTATGTCTCTCAAGACATCGCTCTCAATGACGCAATTCGACCAAGTGTTTTCTCACATACCAGGATTGCGCCGAACGCTCACAAACAAGCTGTTCAATCAGCTCCCGAATATTCTTATGCTCATTCTGATTACAACACTGTACCGCACGGAGCCGGGAACAAAACCGCCGCTCGTACTCTGTCTTTTTTCCGCAGCGGCATGCACATTTGTTTTCTGGATTGTCCGGCTGATTATGCATGCATTCATCAACATGAGCACCTATAATCTGATATACGGCGTGCTCGGAAGGCTGATTGTGATTCTGCTCGAAGTATTCATGTTCTTCATGCTGTTCCTCATTTTCGCGCAGTTCATTTTCGTCTGCCAGTTTTTTGATGAACTGCTTATCGGTGAACTGTACACGCTTCCTAAGCGCGACACGCCGGGATTCGCATCGCTGTTCCGCAGGACGCTTTTTGTCCGCCCAGATTATCTCATGGCACAGGACGTTCATCTGCTCCAGCTCAAAAAAGGAGACATCATTTTTACACCGGCAGACACAGGAACAGACGCATACTACGTTGTGCGCGGAACAATTGAAGACGCCAGAAAAGACAGTACGGTAAAATACGAAAAAGGCGACTTTTTCGGCGAACTTGCGTGCATTCTTGCAAAACCGCGCGACGGAACAGCAGTTGCCGCCACCGATGCAGAAATTGTGCGCATAGACGGCGATACATTCCGGCAGCTCACATCGCATAATCCAGACGTTGCAAGCAAAGCTTTGGGACAAATAAGCAGTTACTTTACCAAAGTTTATGGACGTACAGACGGATTTTTATTATAATAGGCGGAAATTAACGTATATAGAGCAAAGAGGCCGGCGTGCAGTCGGCTTTATTTTTTTTGGAGTTCGCCATGACCAAGTACATTTTTATTACCGGAGGTGTTGTTTCCGGACTGGGAAAAGGAATTGCCGCAGCATCAATCGGACTTATTCTGAAAAGCCGCGGACTTAAAGTTGTCAACCAGAAATTTGACCCGTACCTGAACATTGATCCAGGCACGATGAATCCGTACCAGCACGGCGAAGTTTTTGTTACCGATGATGGTGCAGAAACAGACCTTGACCTCGGTCACTACGAGCGTTTTACCGACGCAACGCTGAGCCAGAGCTCGAACACAACAAGCGGCCGCGTCTATCTCGCCGTTTTGAACAAAGAGCGCGAGGGCGGATTCCACGGCGGCACTGTTCAGGTTATTCCGAACATCACTGAGGAAATTTTACGCCGCATGCTTCTTTCCACAACAGAAACAAAAGCTGACGTCATCATCACAGAAATCGGCGGCACGGTAGGCGATATCGAGTCGCTCCCGTTCATCGAAGCTATCCGCCAGATTAAATATCAGGTCGGCGAAGAAAACTGCTGCTACATCCATCTCACGCTCGTACCGTATATGCACAAGAGCGAGGAAATCAAAACAAAACCGACTCAGCACAGCGTTAAGGAATTGCAGGAACTCGGAATTCAGGCGAACATTCTCATGCTCCGCTCGGATGTACCGATTGATATGGCAACGCGCGAAAAACTGGCGCTGTTCTGCAATGTCGACACAGACTGTGTCATTCAGAACACAACGGCACGTTCAATCTACGAAGTTCCGCTTCAGATGGAAAAAGAAGGACTTGGAAACGCAGTCTGCAAAGTGCTCGGACTAAAAGGACTTACGACTCATCTTGAAGACTGGCAGAAGATGGTTGACCGCTACAATAATCCTAAGCACCATGTAACAATCGCGCTCGTCGGAAAATACATTGAGCTGCACGACGCATACCTTTCTGTTGTAGAAAGCCTTACGCACGGCGGCATTGCAAACGAAGCTGACGTTACAATCGACTGGGTTGACGCAGAAACACTGGCAGACGATGAAACATGCGCACAGCGCCTTGCAAAAGCAGACGGCATCATCGTTCCGGGCGGATTCGGCGACCGCGGAATCGAAGGAATGATTCGCGCAGCAAAATATGCGCGCACAAACAAAGTGCCCTACTTCGGCATCTGTCTCGGCATGCAGATTGAAGTGATTGAATACGCGCGCGATGTTCTCGGCTACACTGACGCGAACTCAACTGAAATGAATAAAAACACAACGCATCCGGTCATCGACCTTATGCCCGATCAGACTGGAAAAATTCTTGGCGGCACGCTGCGCCTCGGCAAATACGAATGCAAAGTGACGAAAGGCTCGCTCACTGAGCAGGCGTATGGAAGCGGCACAATATGGGAACGCCACCGCCACCGCTACGAATACAACAACAAGTACAGAGATGAGCTTATCAACGCAGGGCTCAAAGTTGCCGGCGTAAACCCGGAGCGCGACCTCGTGGAAATCTGCGAAGTTGAAGGACATCCGTGGATGCTCGGCGTCCAGTTCCATCCTGAGTTCAAGAGCCGCCCGAATAAAGCCGGCCCGTTGTTCAGAGAATTCATTAAAGCAAGCGTTGCATACAACAGCGCAAAGTAAATCCACGCACCGCGGGTAAAACTGCGGTGTTTTTTGTATACAGGACGTTTATATGACAAGAGAAAAAATCGTCGTACTGGACTTCGGCTCGCAGTACGCGCACTTAATTGCAAAGCGTTTCCGCATGCTCGGCTACTACAGCGAAATTGCGCTTCCATCCGCACCGCTTGATTCATTCGACGGCGCAAAAGGAATCATCATGAGCGGCGGACCTTCTTCGGTGTACGAATCAAATGTTCCCGAATTCAATGAGCAGATTCTTACGCTCGACATTCCGGTACTCGGACTCTGCTACGGACACCAGCTCATGGCAAAAACATACGGCGGCAAAGTTGAGAAAGCAGCTGTCGGCGAATTCGGCATCGCGCATCTTGAGGCAAAAACAAATTCAAAAGGCGAGCCGGTATGCCCGCTTTTCAAAGGTATACACTTCCCCGCGCAGGTGTGGATGAGCCACCAGGACAGCGTGATTGTTCCGGGCGAAGGATTTGAAATTGCAGGAAGCACAAAGGACTGCGAATGCGCGGCTGTGCAGAATCTTAACAAGAAACGTTTTTCTCTCCAGTGCCACTGCGAAGTAAAGGACACTCCCGACGGAAACAAAATATTCGAAAACTTTGCAGAGTTCTGCGGCATGAAAAAGAACTGGGATCAGAGCACAGTGCTTGACCTCATTCTTTCTAACATCAAGCGCGATGCAAAGGACAAAAACGTGCTTCTCTTTTTGAGCGGCGGCGTCGACAGCACAGTGGCATTCGCGCTTCTTAACAAGGCGCTCGGACAGGACCGCGTGCTTGGTCTCCACATCGACAACGGCTTTATGCGCAAGAACGAAAGCAAGCAGGTTGCCGAACACTATCACAAATTCGGATTCACAAACTTTATCGCGGAAGATGCAAGCGAAAGCTTCTTAAAGGCAATCGCCGGGCTCACCGACCCGCAGAAAAAACGCATGGCCGTCGGCGAAAACTTTATCACCGTGCGCGACGAAGTTGTTGCAAAACAGAAGCTCGATCCTGAAAAATGGATGCTTGCGCAGGGAACACTTTACCCCGACATCATCGAGTCCGGCGGAACAAAAAATTCAAAGACAATTAAAACACATCACAACCGCGTCGCCGGCATTCAGGCGCTCATTGCAAAAGGAATGATAATTGAGCCGCTCAAAGATTTGTACAAAGACGAAGTGCGCGCAATCGGCAAGAAGCTCGGCCTTAACGACGAACTTGTCATGCGCCATCCGTTCCCAGGTCCGGGACTTTCAATCAACGTTCTCTGTACGAACGGAAAGATGAGCGACAGCGACAAAGCAGACTATGCGAATGCGCAGAAAGAAATCGCGGGCATAAAGCTCGGCATGTTCTGTGAAAAATGCAGCGCATCGATGGAAAAATACGTTCTGCCAGTCCGCTCAGTCGGCGTTCAGGGTGATTTCCGCACATACCGATTCCCGTCAGTAATCAGCTTCGAAAAAACAGACAGCGGCTTTTATCACCTTCCCGAAAAATGGGAAAAACTTGAGGAAGCATCAAGCGCAATTACAAACAGCGCGACATACATCAACCGCTGCATTATACGCCTGTGGCAGAATCCGAATATTAAGGACAGCGACCTTGCGCTGCAGGAAGGATACTGCGACAAGCGCCGGCTCGATCAGACGCGCGATGCAGACGACATCGTTTTAACAGAACTTCACGCAAGCGGATGGTACAACAAAATCTTCCAGCACCTTACGATAAATCTTCCCTATGCGTCGTCAAAAGAAAGATGCACTTTCGTTCTGCGTCCTGTATGCAGCGAAGATGTTATGACCGCCCGCTTCGCACAGCTGCCACATGACCTTCTCAACACAATCGTCAGAAAGATTGCAGCGCTGCCGTATGCCGACGCAGTCTACTTTGATTTAACGAATAAGCCGCCGGCAACATTCGGATGGGAGTGAGTCACACTGTAAATTTTGCAATCTGTTCGCTAAGAAGCGGTATAAGCTGCTTCTTGCGGCTCACCACGTCCTTGAGATAGCAAAGTCTGTCTTCGGCGCCAGGGAAGCTGATAAACGGAACGAACTGCGGATCAGCAGCAAACAGCATTACGGAACTGAGTTTCGTAATGTCTGTAACAAGAAGCGCTGTAAAAAGGCTGCCGTTCGCATGGCGTTCTTTTTCAAGCTCATCATAGAATTCCTGCTTGCGATTCAAGATTTCATCAGGGTTGTCAACTTCAATCTGGCTCACTGTGTAAGAGAATTTCCCTTCCGTGTATTCTTTCATATCCTGATGAACGACAGACTCTGCGCTTCGTCCGCCGATTCTGCTTCCTGCAGAAATAATATCAGCACCAAGTTTTTTTGCGTCGAGCTTCGCAATCTGCGACAGATACTCGGCAATCTCGCGGTCAAGTTCAGTTGTTGTTGTCGACTGCAATATAAGCGTGTCACTCAGTATTCCGCACAAAAGAAGCTGCGCCATATCAACAGGAACAGGAACTTTATTTTCCCTGTACATCGTTGCTATTATTGTTGATGTTGAGCCGACAGGCTTATTAATAAATGTAATCGGATATTTTGTCGAAAGCGTTCCAAGCCGGTGATGGTCAATCACTTCCTGAATAATATAGTGATCAACACCTTCAATCGCCTGACTCATTTCGTTGTGGTCAACAAGAATGACCTGCACATTAGCCTCATGCAGAAGATCGCTCTCATTAATAATTCCGGTAACACGATTCTCATCGTCAACGACTGGAAGACAGCGGCTCTGATTTTTTTGAAGTGCATCCCTGATTTTTAAAATCGGATCAGTTCCCTTTACCGGCTTAATGTTGCTGTCTGCCATGACAGACACAGGTGTAGAATAAACAATGAGCATTGCGGTCGAAGACGTATCATACGGACTAACGAGCACCGATGTTCCTTTTTTTTCTGCTTCATCGCACAGACTCTGCTTAGGCAAAAATCCTGATGTGCTGATAAGCGCTTTTATTCCGCTTTGAATGCAATACTGCTGAACATCATCACGGTCTCCTGTGATTACAACAACATCTTCACTCTTGTGCTCATCAAGAAGTTTTTTAAACGTCTCAAACTGAGCAGCACCAACAAGAACTGTGCACTTAAAAACATCATACGGCTTCGTCACCGTAAGCGGCTGTGCATTGAGCGTATCGCAGATAAGTCCGATGCTTGTTGAAACAGCAGCAGCTTTTTCAGGATTCAAAATATTCAGAATATTCTGCGCAAAAAAATTATAGTGAAGAAATGCCTTGTAGCATCCGTCGTCATCAACAACGGGGAGAACTTTTGTTTCACTATTCTGCAACTGAGTCACAGCATTCCACAGCGACATTTTTTCATTCACTGTCTCGCAGCCGTATCTCATATAAAATGCAGTCTTAGGCATAAGGTCAGGAAGATATTCAGGAGGCGTAATTTTAAAACGATGATAAATGTATTCCGTCTGAGGAGACAGTTTACCGGCGCGCGCAGCAACATATCCTTTGCCGCCCATAAGCGTTTTGAGACGCGCGTAAGCAGTGGCGGAAACAACAGAGTCTGTATCAGGATTACGGTGACCAATCACATATGTAGTAATATCCATTCCTTTATTTTGCAGGCAAATACGAAATTTGTCCACTACAGAGAGCATAAAAGTGACACGTGTTGATATTTTTGTTGCAGTCTCGATTTTTCTGCAGTAAAATCATTGCTATATGAATACTAAAGAAACTGATTCCCCTCTTTTTAATCCAAAAGACTTGCCCGCTCAATTCGTAAAAATGTACGGCGGTTCTGCCAAAGACGTCCGCGTATTTTCAGCTCCCGCACGCATCAATATCATCGGCGAGCACATCGACTATAACGGCGGAAAAGTTTTTCCGATGGCAATCGACCGCTATCTGTACACAGCAATCAGAGCGAGAAGCGACAAGCAGATTCACTACAACGATCTCCGCTTTCCCGGCGCATTTACTTTTTCGATTGACGAGCACTTTGCATTCAAAGAAGAAAATTCGTACGCAAATATTCTGAACGGAATTCTTTCGCAGCTGGGCGAAATGAAAAAACTTCCGCCGGCAGGATTCGATGTGCTCATGGCTTCAAACATTCCCGCAGGAGGAAGCATCTCGTCGTCAAGCGCGCTTGAGTGCGGATTTGCGTGGGCTGTAAACGAAACATTCAGTCTCGGACTTGACCGTGTGCAGATTGCAAAGCTCGGCCAAATGAGCGAGCACAAATTTATTAATGTGCAGTGCGGCATCATGGATCAGTTCATCATCGCGACAGCAAAAGCGGGAACTGCGGAAGTGCTTGACTGCGCAACGCTTGACTACGAATTCGTTCCGCTGGAGTTAGGTGACTACCGCTTCGTCGTTATGAACACAAACAAATCGCGCAAACTTGCGGAAAGCAAATACAACGAGCGCAGGAGCCAGTGCGAACAGGCACTTTCACTTCTGCAGAAAGCCGCAGTCAGCCTGCCAGCAGACAGACAGCTCGGAGCAGCAGATGATTCTCACATCATACACAACACAAAAGACATGAAGAACCTGTGCGACATCACACCGAAACAGTTCGACTCGTGCAAACAGGTAATTGCGCATGTTTCTTCAAAAGAATTTCCTGATGATGTGATTCTCCGCCGCGCGCGCCACTGTGTCACCGAACAGAACAGAGTTCTGCAGGCAGTTGCCGCTCTCAAGCAGGGAAATCTTATTAAGCTCGGCGAACTGATGAAAGAATCGCACCGCTCTCTCCACACTGACTACGAAGTTACAGGAAAAGAACTCGATGCGCTTGCAAATGCTGCAATGGAAGAAGACGGATGTATCGGCGCTCGAATGACAGGAGCCGGATTTGCAGGATGTGCAATCGCTCTTGTTAAGAAAGAAAAAATCGATTCGTTCGAAAAACACGTGGCAGAAAAATACACAAAAGAAATCGGCTACGCGCCGTCGTTCTTCTCATGCGAAAGCGGCGACGGCGTGAGGGAAGTTAAACAGTAAACTGTATGCGAACTGCACTACGCGTTTATTTCTGATAAAACCTGTTTTAAAATCTTAAGGCCTTCGTTAACCTCTTTGTCTGTAATAACAAGAGGCGGCACCATGCGGAGTGTATTAACACCAGCAGTTGATGTGCACAAACCTGCCGCGAGCAGTTTCTTCTCTACGTCGACTGCGCTTACAGGAAGAACGATGTCTGCGCCAATCATAAGACCTTTGCCGCGCACGTCTCCAACGACAGGAAGATTCCAGCTTTTTATCTGCGCGCGGATGTAATCACCTTTGCGGTTCACTTCATCCAAAAATCCGGGTGCAGTGAGCGCTTTTAGAACAACGCGGCCGCCTGCGCATGCGAGCGGATTTCCGCCGAATGTCGACTGATGATCTCCTGCTGCAAACACGCCGTCTGCCTTGTTTCTGAAAAGGCACGCGCCCATCGGAATACCGCCGGCGATTCCTTTTGCAAGAGTTACGACATCGGGATTAAATCCAAGCTGTTCGCTTGCAAGCAGCGTGCCTGTGCGTCCCATGCCTGTCTGAACTTCATCTGCCATGACAATAGCGCCTGCTTTGCGTGCGGCTTCTGCTGCAGCCTGCGCCCATTTCGGGTCAATAATATTAACGCCGCCTTCACCCTGCACGCACTCAATCATAAGAGCTGCTGTCGTATCATCGAATGCAGTCTTAATTGCCTCAAAATCATTCGCGGGAATAGTCTTGAATCCGTCGGGATACGGAGCGAAACATGCCGGATGGAACTTGTCCTGTCCTGTTGCAGTAAGCGTTGCAATCGTGCGTCCGTGAAAAGAATTCTGCAGCGTTACAATTGTGCGTCTCTTGTTTCCGCCGTTAAGATATCCGTACTTGCGCGCGAGTTTTACAGCAGCTTCGTTCGCTTCCGCACCGCTGTTCCCAAAGAACACGCCGGTGAATCCAGTCGCTTTGAGAAGCTCGTCTGCGTATGCAAGCCCAGTGTCGCTCAAATAATAATTGCATATGTGAATCTGTTTCTTTGCCTGATTCGCAACAGCTTTTACGAGCGGCTTGTATCCGTGACCAAGACAGTTGACTGCAATGCCCGCGAGAAAGTCGATATATTTTTTTCCGTCCGCATCGTACAGTGTCGCGCCTTTTCCATGCGTGAATACGATGTCAAAACTGCCGTAATTATTTACTACAACCTTTTTCATTTTTATTACTCCTAAAAACAGGATTTATTTTCTGTACTCCCTTTCGGGAGATTAATAAATCATCGTGCCGATACCGCGATCGCTGAACATTTCGATAAGCAGTGAATGCGGAACACGTCCGTCGATGATGTGTGTCCGGGGAACTCCGCCTTTCCGCGCCATCATGCAGCATTCGATTTTTGGAATCATGCCGCCGGCGATTGTACCGTCCTTAATAAGACCGTCGATTTCGCTCATACGTATTCTCGGAATAAGACTATGCGGGTCATTTACATTTTTAAGGACGCCGGCTACGTTTGTCAGCTGAACAAATTTTTCAGCTTTAAGCGCAACGGCAATTTTTGCAGCGGCTGTGTCTGCGTTGATGTTGTATCTGTTCATGTCACCCTGCTCGCCGAGCGCAACTGTCGACACAACAGGAATAAATCCCTGGTCGAGCAGCGACGTTACGATTTCCGGATGAACTTCTGTTACTTCGCCGACAAAGCCGAGGTCGACTCCGTCCTTGTCAATTTTTTTAGCGCGCAGCAATCCGCTGTCAACACCGCTCAGTCCGACAGCCTTGCCGCCTTCCTGCAGCAGAATTCCGACGATATCCTTATTAAGTTTTCCTGTCAGAACCATCTGTACGATTTCCATCGTCTCTGCATCAGTGTAGCGCAGTCCGTTCACGAACTTGCTTTCTTTTCCGACACGCTCAAGCATATTATTAATTTCCGGACCGCCGCCGTGCACAAGCACAACATGAACTCCGATTGTATTCAGAAGAACGATATCTTTCATAACAGCGTTCTTGAGTTCTTCGTTGAGCATTGCGTTTCCGCCGTATTTTACAACGACAGTTTTCCCGACCCACATTTTAAAATACGGGAGAGCCTGTACAAGCACGTTGCTCCAGTGTTCGTTATCGAGTCTTGGATCTTCACCGTTTGTTTCTATTTCGTCAGACAATTTCATTCTCCTCAAATATTCTGAAAGCAACCCGCTGAATTTAAAATGACATGCATATCATTTCAAGTTCGATAGTCTCCGTTAATCTTCACATAGTCGTATGTGAGGTCGCAGCCCCATGCAGTGCCTTCTGCTTTGCCGTCTTCCATTTCAACAAGAATGTCGACAGCTTCCTCGCTGAGAATTTTCTTTGCAAGGTCTTCGTCAAAATTAAGCGGAACGCCATGGTCAAATACTTTTATCGATGTCACTTCTCCGCCGTTTGCCTTGCCGGGTGTAAAGTAGCGGCTGTTTCCTTTGCTGCTTGAAAAATAAACGCTCGTCTTTTCAGGCGTAAAGAAAAATCCTGAATAACCGAGCGCACAAAGAATGCGTCCCCAGTTTGCATCACGGCCAAAGAATGCTGCCTTAACAAGATTTGATCCGATGACTGACTTTGCAAGTCCGCGCGCAGTCTCAATGTCTTTTGCGCCTTTAACGACGCATGTAATAAGTCTGCCGGCACCTTCGCCATCTGCTGCAATCTTGCGTGCCATCTGCGTATTCACTGCATTGAGCGCGTCAAGAAATGCATCGAAGTCAGGCCCGTCTTTATCAATCTGTTTGTTACCCGCTTTTCCATTTGCCATAATAGTAAGCGTGTCATTTGTACTTGTATCGCCGTCAATTGAAACGCAGTTAAATGTTCCTGCAGCTGAAGAGCGAAGCGCCTTTTCGAGCATAGCTGCGCTGATTGCACAGTCTGTTGTGATGAAGCCGAGCATCGTTCCAAGATTGATGTGAATCATGCCGCTGCCTTTTGCCATCGCGCCAATCGTCACTTTCTTTCCGCCTATTGTTGTCTGAACTGCACATTCCTTATAATGCGTATCAGTTGTCATAATCGCAGCGCGCGCTTCTTCATGTCCTTTCTTGCTTAAACCGGCAGCAAGTTTTTTCATTCCTGCTTCTATTTTCTCAACGGGAAGCTGCTGGCCGATAACGCCTGTCGAGCACACGATAACTTTGTTCTTATCAATTCCAAGCGCCTCAGAGGCAAGCTCTGCCATCCGCTCGGCGACTTTTGCACCCTGAACACCAGTGCACGCGTTCGCATTTCCACTGTTTGCAATCGCAGCCTGCATCACGCCAGAAGCAATATGTTTCTTTGTCCACTTAACGCTTTCTGCCTGAACTCTGTTCTGAGTAAAGACTCCGGCTGCCGTGCACGGCACATCACTAAAAATAAGAGCCGTATCATTTGTTTTTCTGCCGGCTTTGATGCCGTTCAGAATGCCGTTCGCGGTAAAACCAGCTGCCGCAGTAACTCCGCCGTCAATAAATTCAATGTCAGATTGCATATCTATGCACCTCTATTACATAATTATGCATTGAGTATAGCAGAATATACGATGCTATACAACAGCTGTTGTAAATTCGAAATTCATGGAGTAATATGGTAGAAAGACTTTTTCAATATTCAATTCATTTTTTCCTGGGGAGGATTATGAAAAAAAGTATTACAATCGCGGCAATTTCTTCGATTTTGTTCGCATTCGTCTCATGTGCTTCAGGCACTGTCGCTGCAGTTGATACTTCAATAAACGGGCAGGATATCAGCGTCACGTCACTCAATCGCTCTGATTATACGATTCTCGGCTATGTAAGCGGAGAAGGTTCTGTTATAGCCAGTGATAAAGTTATTGCTAAAGAACGGCTCGGCATTCGTCCCGTAAAGCGTCTCCAGCTTGAAAATGACACATTCCGCTACGGATTCACAGGAACTGAACACCCTGCGATTATGACTGTCCAGGAGACAGCAATCGCTAACGCAATGTACAAAATGATTAAGCAGGCAGAATCAAATGGTGCAGACTCAGTCGCATTCATTCAAACACGCGTTTCAATCATCCCAAAAATTTCCAGTTCCGGCCATCAGGATTATTTTAATCCGGAAAGCACTGTCACCGCAAAAGTAACTGGCATCGCAATAAAGATTAAGTCAGAAACTCCGTCACTCCAACTCGCACCTGTTTCAGAATGTGAAGACCTTGATCCGGCGGCAACATTCAAATATGAAAAAGCAAATTCTGAAAAGACAATGCGTGAAAAAGCAGAAGCTGATAAGGCGGCGCGTATTCAGGCGATAAAAGACCAGAAAGCAAAAGAAGCAGCAGACGCTGCAGCAACAGCTGCAACAGAAGATTCGACGGCAGAGGCGACGGCAGATACTGCTGAATCTGCAGATAAAACTGCAAGTGCAACTGATGCGTCTGCCGCCGCAGACAAATCTACAGCTGCAAATACTAAAACAACTACAGGCTCAACATCATCTGAAATTAAAAAACAGGGAGCTGCGCAGTAACCGTGGGCAGCGATATGAACCGCCGGGTTCTGGGAAATCTCCTCACCCGGCGAGTATCTTGTTTTACAGGAATATCCTATCATTTCTGCAAATTTCTTTTTGGCACAGATACTCACAATTATGAATTAGTTGCAGTCCCCCGCGGGGAAGTATACGAAGATTTTGGTGTTCTTACCATCATTGAAAAAAATTCCGCAAGTTCTGAGGAAAAAGCACTGCCAATCGATCCGACTCACGCAATTATCATCGGTACAATCCGCATGGGATTCGGACACTGGCGCATGTCTATTGCGCTCGCTTCGGCAGCGCATCATCTCGGCTACACGCCGTACCTTCTCGATCTTATGGCGTTCAAAAGTTCAGTCGCTGCAAAATCGATTCACTTCCTCGAAAAATGGTACAATCTTCTTTCGCGCGCGTCACAGTCATGGGGTTGGTTCAACAAGCACATCTGGGAACGGGCAACTGGCGTAAGCGGACGGCTTCTCGATTCATGTCTGCGCGAGCGCAAACTCTCGCAGCTCTTTGTTCCTATTCTTGCCAATATTCCAAAAGACATTCCGATTCTCAGCACGCATCCGTGGGTCGGGCATGCGGCTGTGATGGCAGGCATGAAAAATGTTGTTTCTATCATACCAGACAATCTGCCGATGGCATTCTGGCTCGTCGAAGGAAGCGTTCACACAGTGCAGTCTCCAAGTACATACATGGGATACCGCACGCTCATTTCAATGGAAAACAAGCACTGCACAATAACAAATTGCCTTCCGGCAAAGTGCATCCGCGAAGCAGGTCATTATGTCGATTTTGAAATTACGTCGAACATAGAACTCGACTGCACGCGCCGGCTTGAACGGTGCGCGCGTGAAGAGCCCAGAAGATTTCTGCTTACGATGGGCGGAGCTGGCGCGCAGGTTCAGAGATTTGCTGATATCGCACGCGAGCTTAAATCATCTATCGAAGCCGGAAAAGCGACGCTTCTTATTAATATGGGCGACCACGAAGGAAGATGGGAAGCGCTCAAAGAAGAATTCATCAAGCTGAGCATTCAGTGGACATTCCATGATGACTGGAAAGAGACAAAAAAATTCGTTGAAACTGCATCAACAGGCAGCATTACAGGAATTCATGTTTTTCTTCACAATGATTTTTACGCCGCAGTTTATGCGACAAATATTCTGATGAGGATATCTGACATTGTCATTACGAAACCAAGCGAACTTTCGTTCTATCCGGTGCCTAAATTGTTTATTCAGCGTGTCGGCAAACACGAAGCATGGGGCGCAATACGCGGGTCAGAAATGGGTGACGGAACAATAGAGACTGACTCTACTCCCGCCCTTCATCGAACGCTTCATACTTTAATAGATGAAGACGACCTCTTGAAGCTGTACTGCCGTCACATTCTGATAAATGCGCGCGAGGGAGTATACAACGGCGCGTATAATGCCGTTCAGATTGCGGAAGGCGCTGAATAAGCGGTACGTGATTCGTTCTGTACTGCTTAACAGCCTGTCCTATCTGCGGCGTGATTGCAGGAATCATGCTCTGAATATAAAGTAAGTAATTATAAACAGGCTGAGGGCACATATAGAGACAAAATGTATCTATCGGCCCCTCAATCTGTTCAAGTGTAATTTTTTTCATTACAATCTGACGGCTGTATTTTATTACAGTGTCGCAATCGTCCTTTTTACCCGTTCAATCGATTTGTCGACGCCGAGAATCAGGATTGAGCCGATGAGCGGCGGGCTGACTTTGCTGCCGGTAACGGCCATGCGTATCGGCATCATAAAGTCTCCCATCTTAATTCCCATCGATTCAGCTGTTTCCCTTGCAAGATTCTCTGCAGCTTCATGATCGAGTGACGGAAGTTTTTTGATAAACTCAATCGATTTCTCAAGTACTTCTTTCGTTTTTGCAGCATCGAGTTTTTTCGGAACAATTTCTTCTGCCGGCGGAACAGCAGGTTCCGTAAACAGGAAGTGAACCATCTCGGCTGCATCGCACAGGAAGTGAAGTCTCTCTTTAATGAGCGGCATAAGTTCGAGCAAGTGCTGCTTGACCTCTGCGCTCGTCATATTCATAGACTTGTCGACGCAGACAGGCTCGCCGTCTGAACCAAGAGCAACACCGGAATATTCCGGACCGACTTTCGGCTTTGGCTGCGGGTTTTCAGGATTAATGTCTAATGTTGCGTCTCCGGTACCGGTGATGAACGGAAGAGTCCATTTGTAAAGCTCTTCGTCGCTCATCATGCGTATATACTGACCGTTGTACCACTCAAGTTTTTTATAGTCGAATACAGCGGGAGCTTTATTGAGATGCTCCATCTTGAAGTTCTTTGCGAGCTCTTCAAGCGTGTACATCTCCTTTCCTTCCTCGTATGAGCATCCGAGAAGCGCAACGTAATTGATGATTGCCTGCGGAAGATATCCGCGCGCGCGGAATTCATTGAGGCTTGTTGAGCCGTGGCGCTTGGAAAGTTTTTTGCCGTCGCTGCCGTTTACCATCGGCAGGTGACAGAACTCAGGGTGCTCCCAGCCGAACGCGCGGTACATCTGCACATGAAGCGGTGTTGAAGGAATCCACTCCTGCGCGCGCATAACATGCGTAATTTTCATAAAGTGATCGTCGACGATGTTAGCGAGATGGTATGTGGGGAATCCGTCGCTCTTTAAAAGGACAGGATCAGGAGAAATGTCTTCGTTTTTCCAGATGATGTCGCCAAGCAGATGGTCGTGGAATTTTGTCTCGCCTTCAAGCGGCACCTTGAGACGGATGACGTACGGTTTTCCCGCGTCAAGATTCGCCTTTACTTCTTCAGGAGTAAGGTGACGGCAGAAGCGGTCGTATCCCGGAGCCATTTTATTTTCAGTCTGAATTTTTCTGATGCGTTCAAGGCGTTCAGCATCGCAGAAGCAGTAATATGCTTCTCCTTTGTCTACGAGTTCCTGCGCATATTTGCGGTACAAGTCAAAACGTTCGCTCTGAACATACGGACCGTACGGACCGCCCTTAGCGCCGCCCTCGTCCCAGTCGAGACCGAGCCAAGCCATCGTATCAAACAGATTCTGAACATATTTTTCGTCATAGCGCGTGCGGTCTGTGTCTTCGAGACGCAGAATGAATTTTCCGCCCATTGAGCGCGCAAAAAGATAATTGAACAATGCGGTGCGTACACCGCCGATATGCTGCATGCCCGTCGGAGACGGTGCGTAGCGTACACGAACTTCTTTGTTTTCCATAAAGTATAGTATAACAAAATCGCGCGCCGTGGGCAATGATAACAGAAATCAGACAAACAGCGGTACAAAAGAAATTCTGCAGCCTGACCGCCGCGGACTACATATTTTTGAGTATACCTTCGCATCCGGCCATAATGTCGTCAAACGCAGCGTCAAAATTCTGCGTATACCACGGGTCGGCCACATCACGACTTGTGCCGCAGTATTCGAGCAGCTTGTGCATTTTGTGACTCCGGTCGAATCCGCATATGTCTTCCATGTCGCTCATGTTCTCATCATCCATTCCGATGAGGAGGTCATATTTTGTATAGTCTGCAGCAGTAAGAAGACGAGCCTCCCGCTTTGCAAACGGAATGCCCATCTCATCGAGCTTCTGTTTTGCGCCGCGGTGCATGTCGCATCCGATTGCATCTTCTGTCGCAGCGGCGGAGTCAACCAGAAAATCTTTTGTACGTCCTGACTGCACCGCAAGATACTTCATCACAAATTCAGCCATCGGCGAGCGACAGATATTTCCGTGGCAAATAAACAGAATCTTTTTCATACGCATAAAATCCTTACATCAAAAATAAACAGCTGCGCCGCGGAGCGCTGTGCGATACGAACACCCGCGCAGTATTTTTTAAAACTTAAAAAGACGGACTGTATCTTTGCCGCTTACGACAATCCAGCGCATAGGATTAACAATTCCACCATCAGCTTTATCCGCTGTACGCGCAAGATATTTTTTATATGCCGCAACAACCTGCGCAGACGTTACCGCACGAACCATGCGCGCTCTGTTCAGATACTGCTCCGGATCTCCATAATATTCCTGAGATGAAATGATATTGGCAGCTATTCCGCTTGCATTCTGCGATGCTTCAAAAAGTGATGTGATATATTTATTTTTAAACTGATTCAGTTTTACCTCGACACCTTTTTCGTCGGGGAAAGAATCAATCGCCTGCTCGATATACTCTTTCAGATGTTCCTTTTCTGTAGCCTTGTACACAGAGATGATGCCGAGAGACGTTTTTCCTGGAAGCACGCCAGTGCCGATTGTGTATACAGCTCCATGCTGCTCGCGCACCTGATCGAACAAACTGTCATCGACAAACATTGTTGCTATAGCAAACGGAATATAATCACTGTCATTTCTGCTCGGACACGCAAAATATCCGAATGCATATCCTGTTTCTCCCGCAGCTTTGCATGACTCATAAACAGTTTCTCCGCTGACTGCAAGAGGAGACACCTCCGGACGCACATATTCTTTTTTCTGGATTGAGCCGAATGATGATTCAAGCTTTTCGGTAATAGCTTTTTCTTTTTCCTGATCAAAATTTCCAACAATAACTATAGAAAGGCGCGATGCATCAAGCAGTTTTTCATAGTGACTCTGCACGCCTTTGAGTGTAATGTTTTTTATTGATTCCTCTGTAACATCAGCTGATGATTCATACTGATGACCTGCATATGCATTTTTTTCAAGCGCCGCAGCGAGAAGACTTGAAGGATCAGTCTGTTTATCCTGCACAGTTTCCGCCTGCTCTGTCATTATCGTTTTAAAATCTTTTTCTGAAAAGAGCGGATTAGAAACACTATCAGTGAATATTGCATACATTGTGTCGAAGCTTCTCTCAATGCAACGGAAACCGGCTATTGAATAATCTCTTCCTGCAGATGACTGGAAAGAAGCTGACTCGTTATACGTAATCTTTTGAATATCTGAATATGCATAATTCTTGCTTCCGTGGAGCATCATTTGAAGCGTAATATCCTCAAGTCCGCTCAGCTCCGGTTTTACAAGCGGAGTGCCGCCGTCAATAACAAGTCTGAACACGCATATCTGGCTTGCTTCATTTCTTTTGAATACAACAGGTATACCATTTGACAGCGTCGTTTTTGTAAAATCCTTGATATTATCCGCATAGTACGGATCGCTTTTTGCTTTTGGCGACGACGCGCATGATGAAGCAAACATCAGTACACTGGCAAACAGCAGAACAAACGAAAGGCGCACAGTATTAATACGGCGCATTTTCATGTTAACAACCATAGTATTCTCACTAAAAAACAACTTATTAATTTTCATTTACTGCTCCCAGATTTCCACCAGAATGATGAGTCTGCTGTTATTTCTTTGTATCCGGCTTTTTCGAATTCAGTCTTATGTGCATCATACACATCAGGATTAACAAGAACAACAGTCATGCCGTATTTATTCTGAAGATATTTTTTAGCAAACGAAACTATATCGCTTTCTTTCACTGACGCAACATTATCGTCATAGGTAAAGAAGTATGATTCGCCGGCAGAAGCCCACATACTTGATAATGACGAAAGAAAGCCATCAGGCGTTTCGAGTTTATACTCGCGGCTATTCCTCATCTGATTTTTCGCCAAATCAACAGCGCTCACAAATGTCGACTCATCAGTCATCATTGGAATAGCTTTCTTATTAATATCATCAATAAATTTTTCAGTCTTAATAACAGGCGATTTTTCTTCATCATTCACCATCACTGCAGAAAAGCAAATCATACCTGATGCACGCTCTGTCGAATAAAATCCGAATACATAATCAGCATCCGGAATTGAAAGTTCTTCATCAGAAAGAAATATTTTTTTAAAAAAGCCGCTGGGATTATCAAGAATCTCTGTCCAGACATCAGCTGCATACGTATCAGCACTGTCTGTTTCCGCATCAGGTCCGCGCAGATATTGAAGTACCTGAATATGTTCCTGCGAAACCTGAGGATCCGCATACACATATTTCTGTTCAGATGAAAACGGAGTCTTTACCGGCGAAGGCGCAAACGGAACAGGGTCTGAACTTTTCTTCCAGTCACCGTACAAATCGCGCACCATTCTGTACACTTCTTCATGATGAACATCTCCGCCTACAAACAGAGCCGCATTATTCGGAACATAATAAGTGTTTTGTATTTCACGAAGCTGCTCTACAGTAGCATTAGCTACTGTCTGCGGATTTCCGCCGCTATCGAGACGCCACGGACTTTCTGCAAAAAGGTGTTTTGAAACAGCACCAAAAAATATTCTGCTCGGATCTGAAAGATTCCCGTTAATTTCCGCTAGCACAACTTTTTTTTCGTTCGCAAGCTGCTTTTCATCAAGAAGCGGAGTTCTGATAGCATACGACCAGAACTCAAGCCCGTCCCGAACAAGTGATGAAGGAACAGTCACATAATAGTTTACTTCATCGATGTCTGTTGAACCGTTCCAGTTTGAAACACCCATTCTGCTCAGAGCAGCAGTTACCGCTTTCTGATCAGGATACTTAGCATTTCCTTTGAACATCATGTGTTCGTACAGATGGAAGAGACCTGCTGTTTCCGGTGTCTGAGAAACAGCGCCTGTCCTCACTGCAATCTGAACGAATGCAAGAGGAGCAGAATTATTTTCGAACACAAACAGTGAAAGTCCGTTATCAAGCGTATACCTGTACAAGTTCGGCACAGAAGTCACAGGCGATGTCTGCGTGTCATGCATTGTCTGTGCTGTCGACGATGCCATAACAGGAACAGTTTCAGCAGACAAGGAAGCAGCACACGCTGTCATGACGATACTGCATACACAAAAAACAAAAAAATTCTTTTTCACATTCAAAATCATGTTGTTCATATCATATAGAAAAGAACGAAAAAAAGAAATCGTTACACACTGCCGCGCACCAAACAGTATTTTTCATCACACACGGCATTAGAGTTTTTTAGTGCGCAGCCGGAGGGCATTGCTTACAACACACACGCTGCTCAGCGACATTGCAAGCGCGCCGAACATGGGAGTTAAAAGTATTCCAAATGACGGATACAAAACTCCTGCTGCGAGCGGGATACCAACCGTGTTGTAGCAGAATGCCCAGAACAAATTCTCGCGTATATTTTTAATCGTCAGACGGCTCAGTCTGATTGCGCGCGCCGCGTCCTCCGGATCATTTTTCATCAGAATAATATCGCCGCTTTCCACAGCTACGTCACTGCCCGCACCGATTGCCGCGCCTACATCAGCCTGGACAAGAGCAGGAGCATCATTAATGCCGTCTCCCACCATCATCACTTTATGCCCGGCAGACTGAAGCTCTGCTATTTTTTGAGCCTTCTGTTCAGGAAGCACGCCGGCAATAACGATGTCAGCGCCAATCTGCGAACCGATATACGATGCAGTTTTTTCGTTGTCACCGGTAAGCAGTACGACAGACACATTCATTTTTTTCAGACGGGCAACAGCACTGAGCGACTGTTTGCGCACCGGATCCGCAACTGCTATCACACCGAGCAGAGATGATGCTCCGTCCGATGATGAAATGCTAACAGATTCATGACGTATGCGCGCTACGTAAATAAGGCTTTTTCCCTGAGAAGCAAGCTCGTCTGCGCGCGAATCAACAAGCGATGTATCTATGTTGTTTTCTTTCATGAATAACCGGTTGCCGGCAAGAACAACATCACCGACGTTCTGACTTTCTCCGCTCCCGCCGGTTACACCGCGCAGACCGCGTCCTGCCACAGACTCCAGTTTAACAATCTGCACGCCGGATAAAACAGATTCTGCCTTTTTTACAACAGCAGCTGCAAGAGGATGCGTGCTTTGTTTTTCGACAGATGCTGCGTAGGCAAGAAGCTCACGCTCTGTCACACCAGGAACAAGAATCACGCTGCTCACTTCAGGCTTTCCCGTTGTTATCGTACCTGTTTTGTCGAACACGACAGTGTCGATTCCATGCGCCGTTTCGAGAGCTTCGCCGCTTCTTATTAAGATTCCATTCCGCGCGCCGAGCCCTGTTCCAACCATAATCGCAGTAGGAGTTGCAAGACCAAGAGCGCACGGACATGCAATCACAAGCACGCTGACGACAACGCGAAGCACAAATCCCGCGTCAACAATCACCCATGAAGACGGGAGAGAAATAACACCGTATGATGAAAGCACGCCAACAGTCGTCCATACAATTCCTGCAGCAAGCGCAATCGTCATAACGACCGGCACAAAAACGCCGGCAACTTTATCCGCAACACGCGAAATCGGCGCCTTTTTTCCCTGCGCTTCCTCCACAAAAGAAACGATGCGGCTCAATGTTGTATCTTTGCCGATTTTCGTAACGCGCACATCAAGACGAGCGCTTCCGTTAATGCTGCCGCCTGTCACTGTGTCACCACCAGCTTTTTCTACAGGAAGACTTTCTCCAGTGAGCATCGATTCATCAACTCCGCCGCTGCCGGAAACAATTTCTCCGTCAGACGGAATTTTCTGTCCGGGAAGCACGCGCACAATGTCTCCGATTCTGAGCGATGCAGTTTTTACAGTCGCTGTTGTCCCGTCACTCTTAACAAGAAGAGCTGTATCAGGCGCAAGCTCTACGAGTTTTTTAATTGCGTCTTTTGTTTTTTCTTTGCTGCGTCCCTCAAGATATTTTCCGATTGAAACAAAAGCGACAACGACTGCTGCTGATTCATAAAACAGTCCGTGGACAAGCATGTGGTTATCCTGAAGAAGAAATGTAAGCACTATGCTGTACACAAATGAAACAGAACTTCCGACGGCAACAAGAGTATCCATGTCAGGATTTCCGTGAAAGAGCGCCTTGAATCCGCGGATATAAAAACGTCTGCCGATGAACATCACAGGAACTGCAAGCAGAAGTTCAAGCAAAGCAAAATTTTCTGCATGAGTATGCATATTAAAAATATCAGGAAGCGGGAACGGATGAGGCGCCATGCTTCCCATTGAAACGTACAGGAGAGCAGCTGCAAAAGAAATTGAAACAAGAAGCAATACTTTTTCGGAACTGCTTTTCACATCACTATTTTCTTTCCGGCCCGCAGCAACAGGAGAATCTGATGATTCAATAATACTGTCAGAATCAGACAACTCAGATTTTTTATCAGCGTCAGCATGAAGCACAGCTTCGAATCCGGCGTTCTTTATTTTCTGACAGAACAATTCCGGCGTAACCTTTTCATTGTCATATTCAATCGTCATCTGATTGAGCATGAGATTTACATCGCTCCGCGCGACACCATCGAGCCGCCGCGTCACCCGTTCGACTGCCGCAGAACAAGCAGCGCACGACATGCCGGAAATATCATATACTTCATGAACGACCATTTTTTCTCCTGAAACCACATACCCTACTGGGGTATATTGCTCATGTACAATATAGTGCTGTCATTCATTAAAAGTCAATAAAAGAAGACAAGTGGAGAAAACGCATTTCTTTATTAGAAATTATTTGTTTTTTTATAAAACCTGATTAATTTTACAGATTTATATTGTTTTTTGATTTTTTTTGTGTTATTTTTGTAACCGAGCCACAGCAATGCGGTTTAATGTGTGATTGCAAGAGCTAGAGACAACAATTTGGGCGTTGCTCAGATTGAGGCCTCGACAATCACTGCAGTTTTAATCGGGTACGCGCAAAAAGCACACACACACCACGCGTATCTGTTTTCTGCATCCTCCTCTCCTTTGGGGGCGTTTCTGCCGTTGGCAGGAACGCCCTTTTTCTTTCTACCCCGGACTTTTGCATCCGGGAATCTCGCTCTTTATTTGTACTGTCCCTGATTCAGTGCAGAAACAACAGCATCGACACCGGCGCGTCCAATGTTGCTCGATTTTCCGACACCCCAGAACTGATTGCCGTCCTCAACAGTAATTTGCACATAAGCCATTGCGCTCGTGTCGCTTCCAGAACCAACACTGTGCTCGTGGAATGCTGTGATGTTGAAGCGAGGCGCCGGAGTTGCCCTGAGCGCATTGACAAATGCATCGAGCGGTCCATTTCCTTTGTCACCAATCGTAATCTGCTTTCCGTTCCAAGAAACTGTGCCACGGCATGCAACCTGTTCTTCTTCCGCAGTGCCTTTTGTAGACTCAATGTGTGTCTCTGCAAGGTCGATAATTGAAAGCGGTTTCTTCGTCTTGAGCCACTGCTTTTCGAAAATATCGTAAATTTCCGCAGGCTTGAGTTCGCGCTGCGCTTTGTCTGCAGCAGCCTTAATAATATCGCCGAGCGCCGGATGCATTGCCTTAGGCAGCGACAGACCATAGTCCTGCTCGAGAATAAATGCTGCGCCGCCTTTTCCGCTCTGGCTGTTGATTCTGATAATGCCTTCGTACTGGCGGCCGATATCGTGCGGATCGATAAGCAGATACGGGACATCCCACACTGCGTCGCTCGGCATTTTTGTGCGCGCAGCCATGCCTTTTCGGATTGCGTCCTGATGACTGCCGCTGAACGCAGTGAACACAAGCTCGCCCACATACGGCATGCGCGGCTGGATTTCCATTCCGGTAAATTCCTTGTATTTTTCTGCAATAGAAAGAACATCGTGAAAGTCGAGCATCGGGTCAACGCCTTCGGAGAACATATTGAGCGCAACATTAACAATGTCCAAGTTTCCTGTGCGTTCGCCGTTTCCAAACAAACATCCTTCAACGCGGTCAGCACCAGCAAGCAAACCGAGTTCGCATGATGCAACGCCTTCACCGCGGTCGTTGTGGTTGTGGAGACTGACGAGAACGCTGTCTCTGTTTGTAATATGCTGGCAGAAATATTCAATCTGATCAGCAAACACATTCGGCGTCGAGCACTCAACGGTTGTCGGCAGATTCAGAATGATTTTATTATCAGGCGAGCAGCCCCACTCTTTTTTTACCGCTTCACAAATTTCAATTGCATAGTCGATTTCTGTCATCGAAAAACTTTCAGGAGAATACTCGAGGCGAATCTGTTTCTGCTCTTCTGGAGTAAGACATGACTTGATGCACTTAACGCCGTCAACTGCAATCTTAATAATTTCATCCTTCGACATATTGAATGTGTATTTTCTCTGCGCAGGACTTGTCGAATTGTAGATGTGGAAAATGACGTGCGGCGCGCCTTTAATGCACTCGACCGTTTTACGAACGAGTTTTTCACGCGCCTGGCAAAGGACCTGAATAGTCACATCGTCGGGAATGCGTTTTTCGTCAATCAAACGGCGGATGAATTCATATTCAGTGTCGCTTGCTGCAGGAAATCCAATCTCAATTTCCTTAAAGCCGATTTTTACAAGGAGGTCGAAAAAGGCAAGCTTTGTTTCGATGCCCATCGGATTGACGAGCGCCTGATTTCCGTCGCGCAGGTCGACTGAACACCAAAGCGGTGCCTTAGTGATTTTCTTTGTTGGCCATGTACGGTTTGTAATCGGAATCGATGCAATCGGGCGATACTTTGAAACGTTCATAAAAAAACTCCTTGACCGGCAATCTGCCGTTTCTTTTTTTAACCAGGCTTTAGCAGCCGTTCTTTTTATAATCTGCGCGGAAATGACGCACAAATAAAAAAAAGACCCGCTGCCGCAGCAACAGGTCTTGTTAGTTTACAATCGAAATAAAACTATACACGTACCATCAGCTTCGGCTATTTGTGAGAAAATAAGCTAGAACTAGTAGAACTGTGCGTTTCATATTAATCAGTATGCACTGAAGTGATGCTAAAGTCAAGCAGTAATCTTTATTATTACGTTTGATGATACGCTCATAAGTGTTTTATCTGCTGCGCTCTCTGAACGCACGCTGAGAAAAAGCAAGAAGTGTCATATTCACGCAAAAATACACAATAGCAATAACACCGTAGAGCGCAATAACCTGCGTGCTTTTTACATACTTTCCCATGATGATTGTTCCCGAGTACATCAGTTCCTTTACAGCAATCACAGAACAGAACGACGTGTCCTTGATTGTTGTAACAAACTGACCCATGAGCGGTTTGCCGATTTTTTTTACTGCCTGCGGAAGAATCACATGAGCAAGCGTTCCTATAAAACTGAATCCCTGCGAATAGGAAGCTTCCCACTGACCGCGCGGAATTGCGTTGAGTCCGCCGCGTACAATTTCTGCGACCATAGAACTTGTGAATACTGTCATTGCCGTAATTGCGCTTATTACCGGCGGGAGCGGAAGCGTAAAACGAAATCCGATAATAAACAGCAGAAGCGGAATATTGCGGACAGTATCGATATAGACAGACGCGATTTTTGCGCACGGTCCTTTACCTGCATAGCGTGCGATCGCAAAAACAGAACCAAAAATAAAACTTATTGCTATTGTGCATGATGCGATTATTAATGTTACGCCAAGTCCCCGCAGAAGAAAAACAATTGTCTCGCTTGTTAAGAATGAACTCATATATGCGCCGCCTTTTTTTCCAAATGTTCAGACCACTTTGAAAGAGGAAGACAAAGTGCAAGATACAGAAGTCCCGTAAAAATAAATGACTGCGGATAATAAAGCGTGTCGCTTGCCCATGAATCCGCGCGGTACATAAGATCACCGCCCGCGATGAGTGCAAGTGTCGACGAGTTCTTAATCATATTCACCGCCTGGTTCGTCAGAAGAGGCAGCGCTGTACGAAGCGCCTGCGGAAGGACGATATGAAACATAGCCTGCGTATAGCTCATGCCCTGGCTGTACGCAGCTTCCTTCTGCCCGGCAGGAACAGCATTTACCGCCGACTCAATGATGCTCGCTCCAAAAGAACCGGTATATAGCGAAAGCCCGATAACACCGCATGCAAACGGACTAAGCATAACGCCTGCACGAGGCAGCACGTTGTACATGAACAGTATCTGTATAACAAGCGGCGTGTTCTGGAAAAAATTGATATACGCGAGCGACAGACCGCGCGCAATGCAGTTATGAGTGCAGCGAATCAGACCAACCAAGAGACTCAGAATGAGCATCAGGATAAGGCTGATAAACGAGACTGCGACAGTAACTGCAAAGCCTTCCGCAAAAACATTCCATGACTGAAACATTTCTTCCCATCGGTACAGCGCAAACATCATTTCCTCCAGAACACAACACCGTTTCTAAAACACATTTCATTCCGCAGACACACATTGACTGCTTGAAGACAAACTGAATTTTATTTCAGGCCATTCTTCTTAAGCATCGCTTCGAGTTCGCCGCTTTTCTGCATTTCTTCGATGACGCCGTTCACCACTTTAAGCAGGTCATCGTTTCCTTTTTTGATTGCGGCGCCATACGGCTGCTCAGCAAATTTCTCAGGCAGAAGCATAACAGAATCTTCCATGTAGCCCATGAGAATTGCCTGGTCTACACTGAATGCATCGATTCGTCCGCTGTCGAGCGCAGTTTTAATTTCCGGATATGTTGCATACTCAGAAAATTTTATTTTAATGCCAGCGGCATCTGCTCCTGCCTGCAGCGCTTTCTTTGAAGTAGCGCTCTGCGCAACACCGATTGTCTTTCCGTCGAGCCCTTTGAATGACGTAATTCCTGAAGACTTTTTTACCATGATGCCGACTGCGTCTGTAAAGTAGATGTCGCTGAAGTCATATACTTTGCGCCGTTCGTCAGTAACAGTGAACGTTGCAATCACAAGGTCGACTTCACCTGTATCGAGGAGCGGTCCGCGTGTTTTTGCAGTAACACCGGTGAACTTCACTTTATTTTCATCGCCGAGAATTTTTTTTGCAATTGCCTGCGCAAGTTCAATTTCAAAACCTTCATGCTTATTCGTTGCAGGATTGAGATATCCGAACTTAGGAACATCTTCCTTTACGCCGACTTTAAGCACACCTGTTTTTTTAATTTTGTCCACGCTTTTGCTTTTTGCAAATGCAGAACCCGACGCGGCCAGCATCATCATGCCGGCGACAAGAACTTTTCCGAATGCTTTCATATCTGCCTCCATTATTCCCGACGGCATTTACATGCCGTAACATCAAAATTAATAATGTGTCTGCTACGCAGACTTAAGAATCTTGCTCAAGAAAATCTTTGTTCTCTCATGCTTAGGATTTGTGAACACTTCGTGCGGTGTTCCATCCTCCATAATTTTTCCGCCCTCAAGAAACAGAACACGGTCAGCAATGTGAGAAGCAAACCCCATCTCATGCGTCACAAACACCATCGTGATATTTTCCTTTGCAACATCTTCCATGATTTTTAAAACTTCACTTATCATTTCAGGATCAAGTGCAGAAGTCGGCTCATCAAACAGAAGGACTTTCGGCTGCATTGTCAGCGCACGGGCAATCGCTACACGCTGCTGCTGTCCGCCGCTCAGTTCAGACGGATACGCATTTCTCTTTTCCGCAAGCCCTACTTTTGCAAGGTTTGCAAGCGCGCGCTCTTCCGCATCAGATTTCTTCTCGTGCTTGAGGAGCACCGGCGCAAGCGTCAGATTTTCGAGCACCGTTTTATGCGCATACAAGTTGAATCCCTGGAACACCATGCCGATTCCCTGACGCGCATGATACAAGACACGCGCCGGCTGATTTGTAAGTTCCTGCTCATCAACAAAAACACGTCCTTCCTGCGGCTTTTCAAAAAGGTTGATGCAGCGCAGAAGCGTCGATTTTCCGGCACCGCTCGGCCCGATAATGACAGTCTTGCTTCCTTCTGAAAAACAGAGCGAAAGAGTATCGAGCACCTTCAGCTCGCCGTAGCTCATCGATATGTCCTGCAGCTCAATCATGCTTTTCATTGCGACCTCCCCTCCTGCGGAACAGATAAAACCGCCGGAGCATAAAAAAAGGCCGCAGTTTTCACCGTGAATAACACGGCGCAAACTGCGGCCTCATTGCCTTTCGGAATCGTACAATATCAGGATTTACCTGTTTGTGCAAGCATTTTATGCATATTTATACTACTTTTTCTTTTATTTATCTATTTTTATTCATTTTACAGGCTCACAAAGTCCTTCAAAAATACGCTCGATATCTTTATTGAATTCCTCTGTTTCTGGTTTCAGCTCCTGAAGGAATTCATTGCTATTGATCGTACCAATTACCTGCTCCATCTCCTGCGGATTACGGAATGTGATTGTTCTGAAATAGTCGCTGTAATCTTTTTCACGTGAAGAGAACGCAGAATTGTACATTTCCTTCGAAACAGCAGTCACGTCGCTGATAATATCCTCAAAGACAGCATTTGAAAAATCACTGATGGGGCGGGAATACAATTGTTCAAGCAAATACAATGCATAGGTAGTCTTGTATGCAGAATAAGCGCTTTCGCACTTATCGTAAAATGCATGCACTTCTTCCCACATCGTTACTGTCCGCTTCTTAATAAGTTTAAACAATTCGTCGAGTTTAACTTCCGGAATAATTTGTCCGCCAACATTCACCCACGACGTATACAGCGGCATCTGTTCAATACGAGCAAGTTCACTTTGAGTCAACGATGAAACATGACGCATGCGGCAATACTCATTGAGCGTGTACACTGCAAAGTATTTAACGATTTTCCGATATTCTTTGTACGCCTTAACAGGTTTAAAAATAATCGCTCCATATTTCTTCTGGCAACGGTCTTCCACAAGAGTAAAGTCATCTTCTGCATGATGATGAAGATAATCTTTTGCAACATGATAAAGTTCTTCAGGACTCTCTGCTGCAACGGCATGCTCATCATTCCTAGAAAGGAGATAACGGCCAGTAAGTTCAATCAGACGATCGAGAGAAGACATTACCTCTTGCATTGTATCAGGTGCAAGAGGATCAGTTTCAATATGCTGAACTTTTACAACACGTTTGTCCCTTCTAAGAAACTTATTCTTGTTGCGTGTCACTGCATACATGTTGTACAGAAACCAGAATGCGGGAATAATATGAATCGGCTCGCACGGTCCGCTCGTCGCAACAAGCGAGAACGGATACGTAATGTTCAGTTCCTGAGGATAGCTTCCCTTTGCAACGAGAACGAAGCTGGCGAATCTGCTGTTGAATTTAAAATCAGTGCAGAGTCCCGGCCAGAAACCGCGCCCTGCAAACATTTCGCCGTCGGGAGAGCGTGAGTTGTGGTTCGAGCCGATTGTCGCATTCGACGCAATGTTGCTCTGCCCGCAAACAGTGGATGCAATAAGGAAAGACGAATTGTGATGCTGTTCATGGAACGGGAAAATCAAATTATTAAGAAGCTCACAGCAAGATACTGTTGAGTTATCTCCGAGAATTGAATTGAGAAGACGCGCGCCGTATTTAAGCTGACAGTTTCTGCCAATAACAAAGCGAACAGCAACAGCCTGATAAAAAATACGGCTGCCGTATCCCATAATACCGTTCACCAGTTCGACGCCTTCTCCGATCTGACTCTCCTCTTCTGCGGAAGAGAGCACCGTAATATTCTTGAGTTTGAATGCACCTTTTATGTATGCAGACTTTCCAATTTTTGCATCTTTAAGCAGCGTGCAGTTCTTAATAATTGCATCATCATCAACAATGCCGTATGTGTCGAGTTTTTTTGTATTTCCAAATTCAGTCATCTCAACGAAGCAGTTCTGAAGCTCTTCGTCCTCACGATAACGGGACCAAATATACGCATCTGCAGGAATCATACTTTCAAACGGCAATACCGAGCGCTGATCATTTTCATTTCCAATACCGATCCACACTCTGTTTGCTTCAGGTTCGCCTTCTTTTAGAATACCGTTTCCGAATTTCGAGTGATTCGTGCAGCTCATTTCCTGAATATTGAACAGAATGACACGCTTGCCGATGTGATAGTTTGAAAGATACGACACGTTTCTGACTACGACATCATCATCCAAAACGCAATTTTCTATATATGTGTGATAAATACCGCACTGTAATTCAAGATCATGGAATTTAAGGAACGCTTTGCAAAGACGTCCAAGAACAAGCCATCCGTTAATTTCAGTATCGCATATAAGATGCGCATCGAAATCACCCGGATTTTCATCCACGTACACATTCTGCCATGAAGGATCAACCGACGAATTGCGGTTTTCTTTTAAAATAACGATTTCGTCATCTGTAAGATGACGTTTACCACGGATACAATTCTCAGGAACAGAGAGAGAAATAGCTGCAGAAAATGTTACTGCCGGCATGAAAACCTCTTTTTTCTATCTTACTTGCCGAATGTTCAATCGTCAATAGATTTATTTTTTATTAAAATTAGTGCTTCCTTCACTACGCAGTGATTTTTTCACTTTAAAAATGATATACTCGCCTCATGCAAAAACGGATACAAAAACTTTTTTTTATTTCACTTTTTCTGCTTTTCAGCATCGTTTCAACTCATGCATTCACGCAAGACGACATCCGCTGCTTTACGCTCGAAAATGGTCTCACTGTATTTCTCATTACAGACACTGCGTCAGCGCCAGTGCGAATCGAACTTGACATTGATGCCGGATACAATCACCAGACAGAAACGACGGCAGGATTTTTTCCGCTGTATGCAAAACTGATTGGCGCAGACTGCTCGGTCGACACTGTCCGTATCGTTAAGACTGTTGCACCTGAAGGAACAGAGGATGCCCTTTCTCAGCTCGCGTTATGCCTCAATCCGCTTGTTATTTCAAACAGTGCGCTCAGCGCATCACTTGAAGACATGAAAACAGCTGTCACTGAATATGCAGAAAGCACAGAAGGATTCATCAACACAGCAATCGACGCACGCATTTTTTCTTCCAGTCCGTGGAAGCAGGAAAGCGGCGTATATCCTTCACTTTTTTCCCGTACAACAAGTTCCGAAGCGCGCACAGTCCTTTCATCAATCGGAAGACAATTCTACACGCCGTCAAACAGTACGCTGTACATCAGCGGAAATATCAGCGGAGAATCAGCACTGGCGCTTATCGAAAAAACATTCGGCAGCAAAGCGGATTCCGGTGCGCTTTCTTCTGACCTCTCTGCAGCTTCCAGCTCACACAGCGCTGCGACAGTTCCAGGTACAACACAAGCTGCAGGCACACGAAGCGCGGTAAAAAAATATGTTCTCGTCGATCCGGAATTTTCTCCAGACTTAACACAGATTGTAGTTCAGTACACAAATCTTTCCGCCGATGACGCAGACACGCTTGCTTCAATTTTTTCAGACGACACTTCTGTTCTAAAGCAAAAACTTACATCACAAAAATCGCTCGCAATCAGAGGCTCTGAATATATAAACGCCGCGTCATCTTCACAGCGCGCGTCATCCCGCCTTATCATACAGTCTCTGCTCGAACCTTCAAAAGCAACACCAGCAGCACAGGCAGAGCTGTTTGTCAAAACAATTTCCACAGGCCTCGCTCCCGATGCAAAAGGAGAATGCGCATTTATTTCTCAGGACGCAGTATCTTACGCGCATGCACAGTACAGCGCTGATTTTCTTCGCCGCGCCGATTCATCATCGTCGCTCATGGAAGTTCTTTCTTCATGGCACACGCTCACGCAAAGCACAGATGCATCATCTCTCTTTGAACGCGCAGCCGCACTTGAGCAACAGTCATCCTCATCACTCACGGAATCTCTTAACAACACAGCTCCATACGTTTTTGTTCTTGTTAATAAAAAAATATTCGAATCAAACCAAAAGTTATTTTCAAAGGCAGGATATGAGACAATCACCGTCAGCAACGGCTCATGGTACACCGATGCGCTTCATAAACAAATTGTTAAAAATGAAAAAGCTAAAGACAAATCAGAAAAGATATCTGCACCAAGTGACTCCGACATTTCCGGTTCCGGCGCACGCTTCATTTCTTCAAACAAAGCTGCGTTCGGTTCTCTCTCGCTCGTAAACGGAATTCCCGTCGTCTTAAAATCGAACGCAGATGCAAAAACCGCAGCGATTGCCATTTCAATCAAAGGCGGAGAGTTATTATCAGCGCAGACAAATCCCGGACAAACATCTGTTCTCGCAGACGCACTCGCGCGCAACATCCGCTATCAAATTGCATTAAGAGGACAAAGCGGTGTTCTTACCGGAAGTGTAAGTGTAAGCGCAGACACGACAAGCACATCATCTGTTATTATGATTGTTTGTTCCGCACAGGACACAGCTGTCTGCGTAGAGGCAGCAGGAGCCGCTCTCATTTACGGTGACATAACGCCCGCAATGGCCGATGAGCTTTCTTACGGAGAGCGCACATCGTGGAGAATAAAAACAGGCTCAGTATCATTCCAGCTTCTCTGCGCAGCAATCCGCACCATGTACGCAAATGTTAAGAATGACGACCAGCAGACAACAGCGAACACATTGCTCCGCGCACTCTACAACGATTCATCAGAGATTCTCACAAAGTCTGATTTTACAGAAATAAATGCTTCGTATCCGATGCTGCTCGACGCGTCGCGCTATTCACTCGTCCTAACCGGCGGTATTCCCGCAGCAGACGATGTGCTTGCATCGCTTAACAGGACATTCGGCGTTCTCGCAGCGCATCAGAAACAAGGCTCGGAAGAAAATAATAATGTATATCCGGCACCGAGTTTCAAGCCTGCAAAAAAGCGTATTGCGCTCCGCCACCTTTTCTTTACTGACGTAAGCGCAGACAAAGCCGGACCGCGGCCGCTCGTTCTTGTTCCTACAAAGAATTTTGCAGATCCAGTGCTCTATATTCTGCCTGTTCCTGATTCTGACTCAGACAAAGCGATTTTCTCCGCGCTTCTTTTTGAGCTTGAAGACCGTCTTAACAAGGCGTGCTCAATGCAAAAAGGTGCCGGCACATCATCCGGGAAAATGTCGGTTAAAGCAACTGCACCGACTGCGGATTTTCCGTTCGCGCAGATTCTCGTAACAAATGTTTCAAAAACAGCAGCAGTCGACTCACTGTATGCTTCATGCGCAGAAAAACTTATCCGAGACATTGCGCCTCTTACAACAGCATCATCAAAAATAACAGGCGAAGGAAAGTCTACGTCAGAAAGCAGACTCCCGCTTCTTATACAGTTCGAAAGCAAATGGGTGATGAACATGCTGTCTGAGTCAGGAACGTCAGAAGGAACAGCAAAGCTTATCATTTCCGGAATTGAAAAAGGAAACCCTGTTCAATATCTTGATGACTACGAAACAGTCAGCACGGCAAGCGCAGAACAGTACTACGAAATTGCAAAAAAATATTTTCCGTCAGTACCTGTTCTCCGGTTCTACTCAGCAGATGCGCAATAAAAAACAGTTTCTAATCAGGAAGACAATGACACTCGCAGATTCCGCTCTCGCTTACAACAGCGCTGAGCGGAACATCATACTTATCAGTTGGAATCGAGGCAACGAACTGGCATGAAAAGCAAAAGCCGACAGCATTGTATTTTTCTTTTGCACATGCCGATGATATGCGCGCTAAGTACCGGTCGTAAAAACCTTTGCCGTGTCCGAGTCTCTTTCCGTCTTTCGTAAATGCAACTCCAGGAACAACAACAAGAATGTTTCCGCTGTCTTTCACCGGTGCCTCCGGTGTCCATACGGAAAGTGTTTTCTTCGGCTCCCGCAATGCGTACGCGCCGATTTCCAGCTGCTCATCAAGCGGTTTGTCTTTGTTAAAAATATAGAAATCCATTTCGCTTGTACCAGGGCGCACGCGCGGGACTGCTGTTGTTTTTCCAGCATCAAGCGCCGCACGGATTACTTCCGTACAGTCAGCTTCTGCGGGCGCCGGCATATATGCAAGAACTGTATCTGCTTTAATAAAATAATCGGAATTAATAAGATTTGCTGAAGAAGCAAGCGATGCCGAAACTGCATCTGAACCAGGCACAATCACTTCACCGTCTTTTTTTTCAGTGCAAAATAATGTCACTATTTTTTTTATGCGCGAGCGCATCTCTTTTTTTTGTATGATTACATCATCTTCATTTTTAAAAGCAGCATCATTAGTCATATTCAGCCTTACAGAGTCAATTATTATTATTTAGATTTTTTTCTTGTTCCAAACAGAAGTTCCTCATACCGCGACTTCATGATTGTTACGCAGTCTTCAAGATGCGCTTTACCCCGGACGATATCCTCTGCAAGCGCGCGGCAATTAGGCGCGCCGCATGAGCCGCAGTCGAGTCCGGGAAGCTGTTCTGCAATATCCTCAAGCTCTTCCATCATTCGCCGCGCTTCGCCAAAATCAGAACTGAGCTGGCGTGCCGGACGCGCTGCAATATCGAGGTCGAGCGAAACATTTTCGTCTTTTGCAGACTCACCTGCTTTCCGCGCAGCCTCAACTTCAGACGGCTTTCTGTTTCGCAGCCTGTTGCGCAGAAGCGCGGAGCTTTCACTCACCGGACGTATCTGAAGCGGACCGCCAAGACAACCGCCGCTGCATGCCGCGATTTCTGCAAAGTCATATCCTTTCATTTGTCCGTCTTCAATCGCTTCCAATGTTTCTTTTATCTGCTTAAGACCGCAGCAAGTAATCCAATTGAAATTTTCCGGGTGCTTTAAAAAACGCGCTATGTATTCAGCTTCGCCGCTTTCACGACCCCACGCAAGTCCGTCGGGCGCATCAGTGTAAAATGCAGGCGCCTTTTCCGCCGAATGCTTTGCAAGCTCTTCCTTCTCTTCCTCGCGGAGTTTTCTCAATTCCGTAAGCATCGGAAGATATAATCCTGAAAAAGAAAATGCGCCGTCCATAGAAGTTTTGTCATACCCGACAGGTGAACGCGCAACAGTAATTTTTGCCGGACACGGAGAGATAAGAAACACACCGCATTTTTTCTTGCCGTACTTTTCTGTCATCGCATTCCGCGCGCGCCGGGCTGTTACTTCAACAGGAGGAAGAAGCGGCAGAAGATTATCAAGAAGCGCAGGGAATCTGACTTGAATCAGCTTAATAACAGTAGGACACGATGATGATATAAACGGTTTTGCAAGCTGCGGATAACGGCGTCCTTCTTCGTTGTAGTTTTCAAGAAGCTTTGCTGTCGCGCGGCTCACTTTGAGAGCATCAGGCGCAACATCGAACACTTCAGTAAATCCAAGCGACCGGAGCGCTTTGTGGATTTGCGCCACTGAATAATGCATGTTGAACTGACCGTATATTGCGGGCGTTACAAGAGCCGCAGTCACTTCATATTTTTTAAGCTCATCAAGTTCAGATGAGCTTGCATATTTCGCCTTGTTGGGACAGTTGCGGATGCATTCACCGCAGTCGATGCAGACTTCTTCGAGAATATGCGCCTTGCCGTCATGCACGCGGATTGCTTCGACAGGACATCCGGTTACACAGATTGTGCAGCCTTTGCACTTGTCTTCATGCAGATGAACCGAGTGGAATTGTGACTGTTCAGCGCTCATCTCGTCATGCATCTTTTATCTTTATCTCCATTGTTACTTTTGTTCCACTGCCAACAGTACTGTCGATATGCATGAAGTCTGAATTACGCTTCATGTTCGGAAGTCCCATGCCGGCGCCGAAACCAAGATCACGTGCAGAATCAGGTGCAGTTGAATATCCCGGCTGCATTGCAAGATCTATGTCTGGGATGCCGGGACCGTGATCCTCCATAATAATTGTTATTTTATCCTGATCGATTGTTACCTTCGCTTCGCCGCCGTGCGCGTGAATCACCATGTTGATTTCTGCCTCAAACATTGCAATCGCCGTGCGTTTTATAATCTGCACGGGAATGCCAAGCTGCTGAAGCCGTTTCTTAATGTCAGCAGATGCAGTTCCTGCCTGAGAGAAATCATCACCGCTCACAACGTAGTTAAATTCCATCTGGTGCCTGATTTCCCTTCAAGCCTGCTTTATACAGCACTCCGCATGAAGCAAACATTGGAAGTTTAGTCTCCATCAGAACGATTTTATTTTCATCAGCAAGCTCCATCATCTCCGGAGTCGGTTTTTTCCCACGGACAAAACAAACTGCATCAAGATCGAGCAGACTCGCCGTTCTCACAACCTGCACATTTACAAGACCAGTCAGCAGAATGCCTCGATCATGGTAAAATGCCATAACATCGCTCATCATATCGGAACCGCATGCCGTAGCAATTTCTTTTTGCTCTAAATCTTTGTGACAAACAACTTCTGCTCCGAGCAGCTGCGCAATTTCTGCTACCGTCATAATTCCTCCGGACAAACAGCGCCGGCAATTCATTCGAATTTCCGGGCCATGCAAGTAATAATACCATACTTTTTTTTACCTGCACAGAGAGACATTTCCGATATGACTTCTGCACAATTTCTATTGACACTTTTTTATAATTTCTATAATATCATACTCACGTTCGCTAGAACGCACGCTCCCTTAGCTCAGTTGGTAGAGCAATGGACTGTTAATCCATGTGTCGCAAGTTCAAGCCTTGCAGGGGGCGAAAATTAAAGGCCTGCTTCGTAAGAAGCAGGATTTTTTTTGCTCAAAACAGTTTTAAATAATAATTCATGTTCTGAAAGGCTTGAAGCGGAGTGAGCGCGCGGCAGGTGCCGCGAAAAGGCGACATGGATGTCGCCGTCAGCGAACGCAGCCGTCCCGGAAGGAACGCACACGATGTGCGTGACTGGAGGGCAAGCCTTGCAGGGGGCGAAAATTAAAGGCCTGCTTCGTAAGAAGCAGGATTTTTTTTGCTCAAAACAGTTTTGAATAACACTTATGCTCTGAAAGACAAAAAAGGCGCGGGAAAGATCCCCGCGCCTTACAAATCCCCGTGTAAATTACACCGTTGCTTTTTTTACAGCAGTTTTTTTTGCTACCGGTTTCTTTGTTGCTGGTTTCTTTGCTGCCGGTTTTTTCGCCGCTGTTTTTTTTGCGGGGGCTTTTTTAGACACTGCTTTTTTTGCAGGAGTTTTTTTTGTCACTGCTTTCTTTGCAGGAGCCTTTTTGGCGGTTGTCTTTTTTGCAGCTGCTTTTTTTGCAGGTGCTTTCTTGGTTGTTGCTACCATATCTTTATTATCAAACGGTATTTAAAATAAATCAAATAAAAAAAGGCTGAGCCGTCATGACTCAGTCTTTTTTTTATTTAAACTTTAACTCTGTATCATAAGCAAAACGATTTGCGCTCTGTTCCGGGCTCGTACGTCGCGCAAGCGCGCCGTCTGAGTAAGCAGAAGTTATTGACGTTTGCGCCTTCGGCGCATGACCATCCATGCTCGCTTCTGTTACAGCCACGTCGCCCGCGTGATTACTTATTAAGAATGAACTCGACTCTTCTGTTCTTCCACCAGTTGTCTTTATCGGCGCGGGCGACTACTGGCTGGCGGCCGCCTCTTCCTACTGCGCTCAGACGCGCAGAGTCTACACCGTACTTAACAAGCTGGCTCTTAACAAATTCAGCGCGCTTCTGAGACAGCGGCTCAAGCGGAATATTTCCGCCGGCTGTGCTTGTCTCTTCTTCTTCTGTGCCGCTTACATTATTCGCGTGTCCTTCAATCGTAACTGTGTAATCCTTAAACTTATTAAGAATCTGAGCGATACGTTTGAGAACGCGGATGTTGTTATCAATCTTTGACTGATCAAGTCCTTTGTTGACGCGGTCAGATGCCGGTCCTTTTGCAACTTCCGCTTCATTCTTGAAGTCCGCATTGTTGCTGCGGAAGATAATTGACGGAACCTGCATTTTGAGCACATCGCCAACACGAATCACGAGAACATCAATTGCAATTTTTCCTTCGCATGTGCTTGTCATGCCAAGTTCATCTGTTGCAGTAAACACATACGGATAATCCATTGCACTCTGAACAAGCTCGCCGTTGTTTCCGCGGCCGTCCCATATCATGCGCTCGGTGATTGCAGCTTTTCCATTCGTTGACCAGAACGTATGTCCGTTTTCAGGATCGTTGATTGAGAATGACCAGCTCTTGAGCGGGACTGCGCTGTTGCCTTTAAGCTGAATGTACAAGTCATCATCCTCACCGTCGTTATCAGGACTGAAGTACTGCGGTGAAGTGCGAACAGTAAGAGCAGGCGGTGTTACAGAACAGATGAACGCACCTGACTGCACAGCAACTGTATTTCCCTTAACATAATTAATCTGCAGATTTCCAGTGAACGCACCCTCGGCAACTTTATTGTCTGCTCCGAGTCCGTCCCAGTTGATAACTGCAGGAAGATCCGCACTGTCTTTGTTTGTCCACTGCTTAACAACTTTTCCTTCTGCACTTGTGATGCTGAAGCTCCAGCTGTCAATTCCGTCAGCAACAGTCGTTCTTATAGCGAACTTCTGCACGTCCTTGAATCCGTCGCCGTTCGGGCTGAATCCGTCAAGGTCAGCTGTGACGTACGCTTTTGTTTCGCGCGTATCGATTGCAACATTTGCAATTTCTGCAGACGCTTTGTTTCCTGCTGCATCCTGCGAAATGAATGAAAGCTTGTATGTTCCGTTCGGAACTACGTTTCCTGCTTCATCAGTTCCATCCCATTCAAATGACGGAACAACTCCGTGCCATGTGTATGAGCGGACAGTGTTTCCTTTTATATTGGTGATAAGACAAGTCCACTTATCCTCGCTGCTTGATTTTACTGTTACAGGCAGCGTGTCTTTTGCTTTGTCTCCATCAGGGCTGATTACAGCATATGGAACTGATACGCTGATTGCCGGAGCAACAGTGTCGATTGCAAACGGCTGTGTAGAAGTTGAAGCTTCAGCGCCGTTCGCCGCAACAGTCTTAAGTGATGCAGTGTATGTGCCGTCTGCGCATCTCGTTCCGTCAGACGCAAGTCCGTTCCATGTAAATGATGCCGGAAGCGCGTGATTGTCAGAAGCAGTCCACACTGCTTTTCCGGTTGAATCAAGAACAGTGAGTGTATACTGTTTGACTGCGCTGCCCGCCTTAACAACGGGCGTGAGTTTTATTGTATCCTGTACACTGTCACCGTTCGGGCTGAATGCGCCGAGCGATGCAGTAAGAATAATTTCTGTCTTGCTTGTGTCGAGCGCAAACTGCGGGACAGAAAGTTTTGAACTGTTGCCTGCTTCATCGGATGCAGAAAGAGTGTATGTGTATGAACCATCCGCAGAGAGCTTTCCGCTGTCGTCGATTCCATCCCACACGAGTGTTTCCGGCGGGAAGCTTCCGAACTGATAAGTGCGGACGGCTTTTCCTGATTTATCTGCGATAACGCCTGTCCAATTGTTAATCGGAGAGCCGTTATCTGCAGCTGTCTGCTGACTTACGGTAAGTGTATCGAGGTTGCCGTCGCCGTCCGGACTGAATGTTGTGCCGCTTGCGCGGAGCACTGCCTGAGGAGCTGTGACGTCGAGCATGAACACCGGTGAGTTGACTGCATCAGGTTCAAATCCGTTGAGATATTTTGCAGTAACGCGCGCCTGGTACGAGCCTTCTGGAATGATGGCTCCACTGTCGCCTTTTCCGTCGAATGTGATTGATGACGGCGGATTGTCGTCTCCCTTGAATGTCTTGTATGATTTTCCGTCAGCACCTGTTACTGTAACTGCCCATGCGATGAGCTTGTTGCCGATGTTTTTATTTTCCGGAACAGGAATTGTTACGTCGAACGAAATCGTATCGAGTATGCCGTTGTTGTTCGGAGAGAAGTAGCGGCTTCCGTTCACCGCGATGTTTGTCGCCGGTTTTTCCGCAGAATAAATAATGTTTGAAATTGATGCCGGTGCGGAAACGTTTCCCGCGCGGTCTGTCGCGCTGATTTTGTAAGAATAAACGCCGTCTGAAACAGGAACGTTCGTATCATCAGTTCCGTCCCAGTCGAACTTGAGAGGTTCGCTAGCAGTCCATTTGAACGTGCGCACAGTCTTTCCTGTTGAATCACAGAAAACACCTGTCCACAAGTCTTCGGATGATCCAATCTGTCTGACGGGGAATACGGCTTTTGCGCCTTCTCCAAAGATGAGGTCAGCCGGCTGTGTAATCGTTACCTCAGGAGCTGTGTTATCGACAATGACAGAAAGCTTCGACGTTGAGGCAGAGTTTCCGTTGTCATCAGTTGCGCTGAATGAATAATAATAAGTACCGTCGGGAGCAGTCTCGCCGTTGTCCATCACGCCGTTCCATATAACTGTTTTAGGAATGATGACGCCTGTTTTGGGAGTAAAGAGCTGTTTGAAGAATGTCTTGAATGTGATTTTATCAGGACGCTTTTCCTTGTTGCCGATTGTGCGCACAACATCGCCCTTTTCATTTGTAATGACAAAGCTCCATTCCTTAACATACCGTTTTTCTTTTATCTGAAGCGGCACTTCGAGAAGGTCCTGCACACCGTCATTATTCGGTGAAATGTAGACTGTTCCTTTTTCAGCAGAAACAGGAACAACAGCAAAAAGAGCTGCGGCACAAGTAAGTGCTAGATATGAAGATTTTTTCATTATTTATTATCTCCCCACAGTGTGATTTCAGGAGCTGTTGTATCTTTTAATCCAAGATCGAGCACAGCGCCCGCGCTTACAGCATTGACGTTTTTATACAGCTGCTGCCAGCCGCTGGAAACAGTCATTTCGCTCTGCTGCCAGCCGTGCTGTGCCATCATAGAGCCGTCCTTTGAATTGAACAGGAATTTTACGCTCACGCCGATTGACGGCATGATGTTCTTTGCATCGTTTGAAAATTCACGCGCATCGTATTCCCATGAAGAAGATACTTTGACAATTCCGGCAAATTCCATCTGAAGCCCCGCATCAAGAACAAAGTTCTGAAAAGCGGGTGCAGAAACATCAAGCGACGTGCCAAGATTCATAACTCCGGCAGAAAGAAGTGTCGCAGCCGCACCAAAACGCGGTGTCGCAACTCCCGGCCAGAGGTCAGCGTCATCGCCCGTAATTCCGAGGACTGTGCTGTTGCTGTACATTTTGCCGAGATTCAGAAGAGACGCGCCAAAGCGGACGTCTTTCATAAAGGAAATAGTTCCTGCGCGGTACAGTGCGCCGAATCCGACGCTTGCCATCCAGTCGCTGTCATATCCATAGAAAACGCCGAGGTTGGCTAGAGCGCCAACAGAAAGCGTATCTGTGATGTCTTTCGAAAAAGACGTTGTGGCAGTCCAGCTGTTTCCCAGCTGCATGTCATAGTAGGGAACAAAAACACCCTGAAGGATTGAGCTCCAGACACCCCATTTTGTAGGAATAAGGAGACCGCCCTCAAAAGCGCCGCCGATGCTGTGATCGTCGTCTTTGCTGTCAAACAGAAGCGTGCCTGCAGCATCAAGCACAATACGCTGTTCGTATGCGGTTAATGCCGGATTATTGACAATAGAAGCTGGTGTAACACCAAAGAGAGCGCCTCCTGCTGAAGAACCTGCTCCTGTAAGCAGCTGAGGTTCCGTAATCCGGAACAAATTCTGACCGCCGGCAGGCGGGTTGTAGGCAAAAAGACTTGCCATAGCAGCTGTCAAAACAACGGCTGCGAATACCTTTTTCTGCATATGATAAACCTCCATACGCGTGTATAACAATTCTTTATGATAATCGAAACAAATATACCCTGAAACAACATAAAATTACAATAATACGTCAAATTTATCTTTGACCGCAGAGAATTCAGGGTATAAACTTATTCCTATGAAAATGCACACATTTAAAGGCGGAATATTTCCGCCGGAACGGAAAGAGCTTTCCCGCGATTGTGCAATCGAGGAAGCTTTTCCCTCATCAAAAACGGTAACCATTCCGGTGACGATGGGCGGCGCTCCGAACACTCCGGTCGTAAAGGTCGGTGATGCCGTAGCAAAAGGACAGCTGATTGCAAAATCAGATAAATTCATGTCCGCGCCTGTTCACGCGTCAATTTCCGGAACAGTTAAAAAAATTGAAACGCACCTGGTAACGGCCAACACCGAAGTACCGTGCATCGTAATTGAAAGCGACGGTTCAGACCGCACAGACTACATGCCGCCGCTTGATCCCTTTACATGCGACACAAAAGACGCAATTGAGCGTGTCCGTGATGCCGGCATCGTGGGCATGGGCGGAGCTTCGTTCCCTGCTCACGTCAAAATGAGCCCGCCGCCCGGAAAAGAAGTTGAATTCGTCCTTCTGAACGCGGCCGAATGCGAACCGTATCTTACAATCGATGAGCGCACGCTTGCCGAACAGACAGAAAAAGTCATCGACGGGCTTGCAATCGAGCTTAAGATTATGGGCGCGCACGGCATCGTCGTCCTTGAAACAAATAAAAAATACATTGCTCCCGCCATTCAAGCCGAAATCGACAAGAAAGGATACGGAGATGATATGGAAATCTGCCTCGTAAAGACAAAATATCCGCAGGGCGCAGAAAAAAATATCACAAAAGCCGTTCTGAACCGCGAAATTCCAGCAGGCGGACTTCCTGCCGATGTGGGATGCATGATTTCCAACGTTGGAACCGCATGCGCAGTAAGCGATGCGTTCAGACTCGGAAAACCGCTCATTGAGCGCGGCCTTACTATTTCCGGCGGCGCATGCGTAACACCGAAGAATCTTCACGTACCGATTGGAACGCTCGTCGGAGACCTTATTCCGTCTCCAGTGCAGCTGAAAAACGGTGAGGTATGCAAAATCATTTCCGGCGGACCTATGATGGGATTCGCCATGACTAATGCAAACTTCCCAGTCCAGAAAGGCACAAGCGGCGTTCTTTTCCTCACAAAGAAAGAAACATACGTCACTGACGAAAGCCCGTGCATCGGATGCGGACGCTGCGTAGCCGCCTGCTCGCTCCGCCTCACTCCGGTAATGATTATCCGCTCGCTCAAATCGGGTGACCTTGAGGCTGCAAAAAATTATGGACTCATGGACTGCTGCGAATGCGGCACATGCGCATATGTGTGCCCCGCAAACGTACGGCTTGTCCAGCGGTTCAGACTTGGAAAAGCTGCTGTCAGGGCACAAATGGCCGCTGCAAAAGCCGCTGCTGACGCCGAAAAAGCAAAAGCTGCCGCGCCTGCCGGCGATGGAGGAAAACAATAAATGTCTGCACCATCTGATGTAAACGAAATATATCTTTCGTCGTCACCGCACTTCACGCTTGGACGCACGACGCAGAGCCTTATGCTCGCCGTCATCATCGCGCTCATCCCTGAATGCGTATACGGCGTGATTCTGTTCGGTGTTCCGGCACTCGTCACTATTCTGATAAGCGTCGCTTCTGCCGTTCTTTTTGAAGCGTTGTTCCAAAAGCTCATCAAGCAGCCTGTCGCTGTCTGCGACCTGTCTGCCGTAGTAACCGGAATTCTGCTTGCTATGGTTCTGCCGCCCACAACAGCGTGGTGGCAGACAATGCTCGGAGCATTGTTCGCAGTCGTCGTCGCCAAAGGATTCTTCGGCGGACTCGGCGCCAACGTGTTCAATCCGGCTCTTACCGGACGCGCATTCCTGTTCGTCAGCTTCCCGACGGCAATGGGAGCCGCATGGCTTGCCCCGCACGCAAAGGCAACCGTCGATGCAATAAGCAGCGCAACAGTTCTTGCAAAAGTTGAGAGCGGAGACTTTGTTCCGACGATGAACGATGTATGCACGTATTTCCTCGGAAACCGCGCAGGCTGTCTCGGCGAAACAGGCATTCTCCTTATCTGCATTTCATTTCTGTTCCTTCTCGTCACGAAAGTGATTGACTGGAGAGCACCGCTGGCCATGGTCGCAACAGTTGCAGTCGCAACGTTCATCACGTACACGGCACACGGAGCTGACTGCAGCGCAGCGCTCACACAGACGCTGTTCGCGCTTGTTTCCGGCGGTCTCGCATTCGGAGCCACATTCATGGTCACCGACTACGCCACAACACCGGTAACGGGAAAAGGACGTCTTGTATTCGGATTCGGATGCGGACTTATCACCTACCTTATCCGCACATTCGGCGGATATCCGGAAGGCGTTATGTTCTCAATCCTGATTATGAATGCAATCGCTCCGTTCCTGAACAGTCTTACAAAGACAAAATACGGCTGCGGTAAAAAGAAAGCAGCGCCAAAAGCAGGAGCAGCAAAATGAGTGAAAAAAACAATAACGGCTTCGGCTCAATGCTCAAGCTGGGACTTACACTCGCGGCATATGCCGTCGTTTCATGCTTCTGTCTCGCGATTGTAAATAACCTTACGGCGCAAGTCATTAAGCAGCATGAGGAACAGGCTCTTCAGGCAGGTCTTAAAGATGTTTTTGCCGGCGCAGAAAAATTCGATCAGGTTTCTGCAGACAGCTATACTGCCGCTGCCAGCGCAACGATTAAAAACGTCTACAAAGCGCTCGACAAAGACGGAA
>LAHS01001381.1_pt1 | contig 51929 bp, 43 predicted proteins | sample 329651 | NCBI WGS metagenome assembly LAHS01 (sample SAMN03275699, study PRJNA271635) | activated sludge metagenome | isolation source: sample C-1 Sludge from hydrolytic chamber (first chamber) of Anaerobic...
TTAATTTTTAGAACTCCCCTTGCAAATATATGCTTTTTTAGGATAACTGCAATGGATTTTCGTGTTTTTCTTTATCTTTCGTTCCATTCACTCGATATTCTTGGAAATTTTACAGGTTTTTCCCAACGGCGTTGCTCCACGTAAAAGGCTACCTGCCACGGCCGCTCCGACAAGCAGAAATGTCAAAAATTTATGCCTAAAAACAGTGCTCCCGTTTTCTTCGAAATAGAAAACGGAAGGCTTGTTTACGGCCTCTTCAGTCACCTGATATATCCTTCAGAACCCTTGAATATGCCCTTCTGCACCCTCGGAGTTATCCTCCGAAGGCTCAAAAGCTATGCTTTTAAGTGTAAGGAGCTATGCTCTTTAGGGTAAGGAGACCATCTCCTTATCGTAAAGAGGCCATCTCCTTATCGTAAAGAGGCCATCTCCTTATCATAAGGAGACCGTCTCCTTACGGGCAGGAAGTATGCCTATGAGGTAAAAGGTTGATACTCAGAGGGTTAAGAAAATGGAGATTTTAGCGCGTATTTACGGCGGGCGTGCAGCCGGTTGCAAATAACGCAAGCACGGAGAGGTATTTGTCAAACTAATTACAACCATCATCCGACGTTTTCGCTTTCACCTGTTGCCTGTTGCAGGAGCCGCTACTTGCTGCGTTGCCCCATGCGGGATGGTGGGCCCGGGCTCGTTGGCTGCCGCCGTCTTTGCTGCTTTTTGGTGTGGTGGGCCGGTGGGTTTGCTCTTTCCGCTGGGCCTGTCGTGGTGCCCGCGGGGACGGTCAGAGCTCGGTTCTCATCCCGTTTGATGTTTCAGAATGGCAAAAAAAGTAAAATTGCTGCAGGCAGATGTAACCGCCTGTCGATGATTTTTCGTATCTTTGTGGCAGTCAGTAAAGAAACTGAAAATGGAAACAATTTACACCTTATTTAAACAGCAGGTAGCCGAGCGGCCCGATGCGCTGGCCGTAGCCGACTGCCGGCGGCAGCTCACCTACAGCCAGCTGGACGCCCTGACCGATACCATTGCCTCGCGGTTCCTGTGCAACCGGCCCTCGTTCGTGGGCATTGCGATGGATCACGGCGTGGAGATGACGGCCGCCATACTGGCCGTACTCAAGTCGGGAGCCGCCTACGTGCCCGTAGAACCCAATTTTCCGGTAGAGCGCATACGCTTCATGATGAAGGAGTGCGACGTCGACTTCCTGATTACTCACCGCAAGTACGCCGCCCATATAGACAACGGGTTCCGCAAACTGCTCATAGAAGAGGGGCTGGAAGTGCGGAGCGACATCCAGATAGACGACATGTCGCGGCCCGACCGGCTGGCTTACGTGCTCTATACCTCCGGCACATCGGGCGAACCCAAGGGCGTAAAGGTTACCCATGCCAACGTGTGCCACTACGTGCATGCCTTCAGCAACGAGTTCCACCCCAAGGAGGGCGACCGCATGCTGCAACATTCGGTGTGCTCGTTCGATATCTTCGTCGAGGAGATGTTCACCACACTGCTCTCCGGCGCAGCCCTTTTCATCCCCTCGGAAGAAACCAAGGCCGACATGAGTTTGCTGATGCAGTACGTTGAAGAGCATGCCGTTACGGAGATAAGCGGTTTTCCCTACCTGCTGCTCGAGATGAACAAGCTGGAACGGATACCCCGTTCGCTGCGGCTGCTCATCAGCGGCGGCGACGTGCTGCGCGAGAAGTACGTGGACCGCTTGCTGCCGCAGGCCATGGTGTACAACACCTACGGCCCGTCGGAAACTACCGTCTGCGCCACCTATTATAAATGTAACGGCGGCCGGGTACTGGCCGACGGCACCTATCCTATAGGCAAGCCGGTGCTTGGAACGGCCATTGACATAGAGGACGAGGAGGGCAACGTGCTCCCGCCGGGCCAGACGGGAGAAATCTGCATCTACGGTGGCGGCGTGTCGCAAGGCTATGTGGGCGTCAAACCCGAGCAGGTCAACTTCGCCGAAGACGGCCGGGGGCGCCGCAAGTACCGAAGTGGCGACCTGGGATACGTGCTGCCCGACGGCAACATCGCATTCCTGCACCGCAAGGACAAGCAGGTAATGATACTGGGCAAGCGCGTGGAATGCGACGAGATAGAGAACCTGATAAACACCTGCAGCGAGGTGGAACAGGGAGTGGTGGTGCCCTATACGGACAGCAGCAACCTCTCGTATCTGGTTGCCTACATCGTACCACGCGACGCTCATAGGTTCAGCTATGCCGAACTGCGGCGCAAGCTCTCCAGATATCTCGCCCCGTACATGGTGCCGGAGTTCTTTGTCTGCATGCACGAACTGCCCATGACGGCCAACGGCAAGACCGACCGGCAGGCGCTGCCCGTGGTGCTGAAGGAATGGAATCTGTAAGATGATGGATAACGAAAGACTGGAAATAAAGGAAGCCACGGCAGCCGACGTGGAGCTACTGATGCAGTGGCGCATGGAAGTGCTGCACGAGGTGTTTGCCATTCCGGCCGATGCTGACACGGCGGAACTGGAGCGTGCCAACCGTGCCTACTACCGGCAGCAGCTGCGGGAGGGTGGTCATGTGGCCGTGCTGGCGCAGGTTGACGGCGTAACCGTGGGCTGCGGCGGACTGTGCCTGCAGCAGGAGATGCCCTCGCCCGACAATCCCGACGGGCGCTGTGCCTACCTGATGAACGTTTACTGCCGGCAGCCCTATCGCCTGCAAGGCGTAGGCCGCGAGATTGCCGGCTGGCTGGTGGCCCGCGCCAAGGCAATGGGTATAGGCAAAATATATCTCGAAACCTCCGCTGCCGGGCGACGGCTGTACCGCTCGCTGGGCTTTGCAGAAATGAAGGACATGATGCGCTTAGAGTTCTGACATGTTTTTGTACCTTTGCAGAAAAGCTGAAACACATGACGATAAACGGTAAGGAAATTCATGTTTACGGTGCAACGGACAAGCCGCTGCCCGTGGTTTACCTGCACACCTTCGGCAATGAGGGCCAACGGGTGTGGGAGCAGTGCCGCAAGGTGGGCACACGCAGGTTTGTACTCGTAAGCATCAGCGGGCTTGACTGGAATGCAGACATGTCGCCCTGGCCTATAGATAAGATGTTCGAGGGCGACGAACCCTGCGAAGGCAGGGGCGGGGAGTGGCTCCGCACGCTTGTAGAAGATGTGGTGCCGCAGGCCGAAGCGGGCTTGCAGGTGGCCGGCCGTTACCTGGCAGGCTACTCACTGGCCGGGCTCTTTGCCTATTGGGCGGCCTGCCAAACCGATTGCTTCGACGGCATCGTGTCCGGTTCGGGCTCTTTCTGGTTCCCCGGCTTCATGGATTTTGCCGCCTCCCACAATTTCGTAAAGCCGCTGCGGGCTGCCTACTTCTCGTTGGGCGACCGCGAGCGCATTACCCGCAACGAGGTGCTGGCCACGGTAGAAGACAATACTCGCAAGCTGGCTGCCAACGTAGCGGCCAAAGGCATTCCGACTGAGTTCCGACTCAACAACGGCAACCACTACATGCAGGCGGACTGGCGCATGGCCAAAGGCATACAATGGCTGCTGACTGAAACCAAGAAAAAGATATGAATATAGAAGAAGTAAGGGAGTACGCGCTGACCATGCCGGGCGTTACAGAGGATATGCCCTATGGTCCCGACTGGCTGATATTCCGCATTGGCGGCAAAATATTCATGCACGTATGGCTGGAATCGCCTGAACCAACGTGTGCCGTGAAGCTGAATCCCGATGAAGGGGCGGAGCTGCGCGAGCACTACGACGGTATACGGCCGGCTTATCATCTGAACAAGATGCACTGGAGCGACCTGTATCTGGAGGCGCTGAACGATGCGCTGGTGAAGCAGCTCATCGGGAAATCGTACCGTATCGTGCGTGCCCGCCTGCCCAAAAAGCTGCGGTCGCAGTACGGCGAAGGGTAAAACGAAAGGAGATAGAAAGGGATGAATGTAGAGGATTTGCGGGCTTACTGCCTGTCGCTGTCGGCAGATGTGGAGGAGAAGTTTCCCTTTACCAAGTTCAGACAGGCGCAGGATGTGCTGGTGTTCTACATCGGTGGCCACATGTTTTGCTACTTCAACATCAACGACCTGAGCCATGTAACCGTGAAATGCCGGCCCGAACGCATCCCGGAACTGCTGGAGCGGTACGACTGGATAGGCAAACCCTACAACGGCAATGCCCGGTACTGGATAGGCATCAACGCCCTTGAGGCCGACGGCAAGGTACTGCGGGAGCTGATAACAAACTCGTTCCAACTGGTAAAAGGTGCCCGGTGAGGCCGCTGCTGGGCTACTTCACGCTTCGACGTACAAGTTGATAATCAAGTAAAACCTCAGACTTCGGTTTCCGAAATCTGAGGTTTTATCGTTTCAAGTGTCGTTTGCAGCTGCTGCAAACGTACCGTTTTTATTCCTGATCGGAGTCCCACCAGATGGGCAGGGTGCGTATCTGCTCGGAGTTATACCACACGGATTTTACGTTGGCAGTGGTAGGTAACGGCAAATCCAGGGCTCCCGGAACTTGGGCACCGATAGCTTCCAGATTGGCGGAGTTGTAATCTGTTTCGTACGAAGCTTGTGGCAAGCGGCGCGGAGACTTGCCGTCGGGGCAGTAGGTCTTGGCCGAACCGGTTACGTTATACCAGTGGGGCTTGCCGTAGTTCATGAAGATGGCCGGGTTGTAGTCAAAGCGGCGCATGTCGTTCCATGTCTCGGTGCTCCACAGCATGGACATAATCTTCTGCGTCATGATTTTGCTCAAGCTGATGTCTGAGGCCGTTCCGATGGCATTGTCAAGGAAGTTGGCAATGTCGGCAGCCGATGCCGGGGCAAACGAAGGGCAGCTGGCCAGCGTAGCATCGCCCTTTACCCAGTCCTTGCACTTGTCCTCTACGGCCTGGATATTGGCCTCAATGGCAGCCTTGTAGGCTGCAAAGGCACCGGCTTTGTCGCCCTTACGCATCAGTACCTCGGCCCGGATGAAGCATGCCTCCCAGTAGGAACCGAAGAAGGTGGGCGTATCCGGGCGTACGGAGAACACGCCGCTCACGGCACTCTCGTCGACTTCGCCCACGCGGAAGAGCAGGTCCTTGTTGCTGTTGTAGCCCTTGGAGCTTGATTTGCCGTGCACGTAGATGGTGTCGCCCTGCCGCTCGCTGTTGCTGGTATTGCAGTACCAGGAGTTGGCGGGGTAGGTAACACCGTTATTGGTGGTTCCGGTTGCCGTAAATGCAATAGGCGTAGGGCCGCCGCCATTGATGAAGATATCGTTGTGGATGATGTCGATACCCAGCGAACGGCGCCATGTTCCGTTGGCGTTCCACTTGATTTCGGCCGGCGTACTGGCCGACTTGTGAGAGCGAACCCAGGGTATGAACTTGTCGGCGCGGGGGTCTTCAATGCCCTTGTTGTCGAAGTTCGTCAGGTTGTCGTAGAAGGTTTTGGTCACGTAGTAGCGGTTGTTGTTCATGCCAACGCAGGAGAAGATGGTGCTGTAATCTACCGTCTCGTCCCAGCCCTGTACGTCGTGCGTGCTGCCGTTGGTGTCGGTATGGTAGAGTACCGTGTTGTCCGCGTTGCTCTGCTGTGCCTTGTCGAGGCAGGCCAAAATCTCGTCGGCGTCGTATTTTCCTTCCTTGTAGCTGCCGGGCTGTTTCTTGGTGAGGTGGTTGAGCCAGCGTGCCTTGAGCAGGTAACAGAACTTAATCCACTTGCTCACGTCGCCGTTGTTCCAGTTGTCGCCAACAGAGAGGGGACTGGCTCCTGCTTCCTGCGTTCGCGAAAAGAGGTCGATGGCCTCTTCAATCTCGCTCACGCAGCCCAAGAAAACATCTTTGCCGGTATCGTACTTGGGTGCGGTGGCTTCGCCCAAAGCCTCGGTGTAAGGGCATTCTCCAAAGTGGTCTATCTCGTTCATGAAGCCGTAAGCGCGCATGAGCTTGGCACAGCCGGCGTAATGATAGGCTCCGGCAGCCATGGACTTGTCGTAGAGATCTTTGAGATTGGAGGCACACGGCACCAGGAACCATTGCTGGATGTTGGCTGCTCGCGTGCTGGCACCTAAGTTCCAGCGGGCTGCTCCGCCTTCGCGGGCTGCCGGGGTGGTGAGCAATCCGGTAAAGTAGGTGTCTACGCTGGCGCCAATCTCGTAGCATGCTTGCAGGTAATGGAGGCACCAGGGCAACCGGTACTCGTAGCTGGCAGTGTTGGCCGTGGGGGTGTTGGGGTTATCGTTAATGTCAAGATAGCTATCACAGGCATTGAGCGTCAGCATGCCGGCCAAACCGATTATGATTGATTGATACAGTTTCATAGTCATTTGTATTTATGGGTTGGGTGATTTAGAAAGTGATGTTAATGCCGAAGGTGAAGCTCTGCGTTGCAGGTACGCAGCAGTAATCCATGCCAACTGAGGACGAACCGATGGAACCGGAACCGGCATAGGACACTTCGGGGTCGCCGTCGTAGTTGGTGAAGAGGAGCAGGTTGTTGGCAGCAAAGTTAACCGATGCGGCCTTGATGAAGCCCGTCTTTTGCAGCCAGGCAGCCGGCAGGTTGTAGACTAAGTTGAGAGAGCGCAGGCGGAAGTAGTTCACCTTGGTGATGAAGTTGCGCGATTCGCGTGGGTAATAGGTCTGGTAGTAGCCCTCGATGATGGCATCTCCGGAGGTGGGCTTGCCGTTGTAGTCGTAAGTCTTGCCGCGTTCGAAGGTGTAACTGGCCGGTACATAGCTGTCGCCCTGCTGCTGAAGGCCGTCGATGGTGATGGATTGGCGGTTCTCGCTCAACTTACTCATACCCGCAACGGTCATCGCGTACTGAGTTCCATTGAACACATCGCCGCCAAAGCTGAAGTCCCAAAGCATGCTCAAAGACAGGTTCTTGTACGTAAACGTGTTGTTCCAGCCGCCACGCACCTTGGCTTCTCGGTTGCCAACTTCGTGCTTGTCGGAACCATCATAGGAGGGCATGCCGTTCTTGTCGAGAATAACCTGACCGTCTTCCGCTCGCGACCACTGGCTGCCGGAGATGGCCATGAAGTGACCGTCGTTGAACGAAGCAGCCCTCACGTTGCCTATCTGCACATCGGTAACGTAGAGAATATCAACTCCGTCCATGAGATTTTTAACCGTTCCGCGGTTTCCGCTCAGGTTGATGCCGGTCTCCCATTGGAAATCCTTGGTCATTACAGGCGTGCCGCTGATGGAGAGCTCCATACCTTTATTATATACATCGCCGGCATTCACATCGCGCAGGATGTAGCCGATGTAGTTGGAAAGGCGTGGACTCATAATCTGATTGTAGGAGTTGTTGGTGTAGTAAGCATAGTCCAAACGGAGCCGGTTCTGAAAGAAACGCAGCTCAAGGCCCAGTTCCGTTGACTCTGTTATCTCGGGTTTGAGGAACGCGTTGCCTGCAGTCCAACTGTTGCCCATGCCCGTTTTGCCGCCAATGAATGTGCCTATGGGCCACAGGCTGGTGTTGGTGGAGTAGGGAGAGGCGTCTTTTCCTACGCGTGCCCAGCTGGCACGAACCTTACCAAAGGTGAGAATATCGTTCTTGGGCATGAGCTCGGTAAACACCAGAGCACCGTTGAAGGACTGGTAGAAGTAGGAACGGTTTGCCTTGGGCAGCGTTGACGACCAGTCGTTGCGGGCAGAATAGGTGAAGAATGCGGTGCTCTTCCAATCCAGACGGGCCTCACCGTAAAGACCTAACAGACGGTGTTGCGACTTTACATTCTTGAAGTTGCGGTCGGTGGAGTTAGAGTTGTCGAAGGAGTAGAAGTCGGGTACGATGAGATTCCACGCCATGCGGTAATTGGATACGGTCTTGGTATCCTCCGAGGTGAAGCCCAACAAGAGGTTTCCATTAAAGTCGCCGATGGAATGACTGAGGTTGGTCATGATGTTATTGGAGAAGTAACGGTACTTGTAATCGTTCTCGCTGTACATGCCCTTCTGCCAGTCAGATTTCACAACTCCGCCCCGTGCAATCCTCTTATAGTTGTTAGTCTCGTGTTCGTCGATACCCAGGCGATAGCTGACCCACCACCACGGAGTGATGTCGGCACGTATCTGGATGCCTCCGGTGAGGCGTTGGGTGCTGTCCTTAATCTTGTTCTTGTTCACAATCCAGTAGGGGTTGTCGCGTTCGTCCCAATATTCGAGCGCGTCGCTCACGCCGGGCAGGCGGTAGCGGGAGCCGTCTTCGTTCATGTAATGCGTCATGTCGTCGAAGGCCGACCAGCGGTACACGCTCGTCATGGTACCCGAACCGGCTGAACCATAGAGGGCAGCACTGGTCAAAGTCTTGTCGGTATGGGCAACGGAATAGGCAACATTGGCACCGAAGGTAAGCATCTTCCACTTCTGTTCTCCATTGAAGCGGAACGTAGCTTTGTCGTATCCGGTGTTCGGAATGATACCACTCTGGTCGTAGTAAGAACCGGAGAGGAAGAAGTTTCCCTTGTCATTTCCACCCGAAATGCTGATGTTGTTATCGGTTGCAAGACCCGATTTGAAGAAGTTGCCGATGTTGTCGTACGTCGGTTCGCCTGCTTCAGCCTTCTCTCCCCATGAATTGTAGGAACGGTTGTCATAGTCGGTACGCAGATAGTTGCCCGCGGCATCGAACACATCCTGAGAGTATCCGCGCTTGTAAGTTTGCTGGACATCGGGCAGTTGCCATACATGCGAGGTGGTCAACTTGCTGGAGAAGTTGAGCTCAACACGCCCGGACTGCCCCTTCTTGGTGGTGATGATGACGGCACCGGCTGATGCGCGGGAGCCGTAGAGGGCTGCTGCGGCAGGGCCTTTGAGCACGGAGATGTCGGCAATGTCTTCGGGATTGACGTCCATCACACGGTTAGCATTGGTGGAAGCTGCCGAAACCGTGCCGTCGAAAGCAGAGTTTCCGGGCACTGTAGTAGAGTTATCATAGATGATGCCGTCGATGACGAAGAGCGGCTGATTGTCTCTTTCGAGCGAAGTTCCGCCACGTAGGATAATCTCGGAACCGCCACCCGCAGCGCCTCCTCCTTGGGTAATGGTAACTCCGGCAATCTTTCCGGCCAGCGAGTTCAGGATGTTGGTCTGCTTGTTCTTCATCAGCTCGTCGGCTTTCAGGTCGGTGATGGCATAGCCGAGCGCCTTTTTGTCTTTCCTTATGCCCATGGCCGTTACAACAACTTCGTTCACAGTGCGGGCGTCTTCACGCAAGGTAACATTGTAACTTCTGCTGTTGCCAATCTTTACTTCTTGTGTTTCAAAACCGATATAGGATATTTCGATGACTGAACCCACAGGTGCATCAATGGAGAAGTTACCGTTCATGTCGGTAATAGAGCCTTTAGACGACCCTTTTATTACCACGCTTGCACCAACGACGGGCTCTCCGTTGGCGTCGCGTACGCTGCCTGTAATGCGGTTCTGCTGCTGTTGCAGAGATTCGGCATGCAAGGTTCTGCCGGCTGAAGCCACATTGGCAGAGGCTGTTCCACTGCCTAAAACCAAGGCACTCAATACCGCCGCTGCCCACAGAGTGCGGGGAGCGGTGTTCTTTTTCTTGTGGTTTTCATCCATAATCGTAAAGAATTAAATGAAACTTATAGGTTGATGTTTTGTTTGAAAGCGTAGAGTGAGCGTGTAGTTTCCGTGTACCGGCTGTTGCGAAAGACACGAGCAGGGCAGCGGGAACTATTCTCCGTATAGCAGATACTTGCGGCGTTGGCGCTTGAACTTTTCCACATCGGCCTGCCACATGCGGCTGATTTCGGCTGCACTTTTACCTTGCTCGATCATGGGGCGCACGTAGTCAACGCCGATGAGCTTCTCAAAGAAACCGGTGAAGAACCTGTCTCCCATGTTCAGACTTCTGTAAGCCTCAATCAGATAGCCGAGGTCTATCTTCCTGTTCCAGATTGCTGTGTCGCTCAGTTGGCTGAGATTTCGCCCCCGGCATAGCTTCCCGAGCTGCGGAGGGTTCTTTGCTCCCTCCACACTTTGCGGCGTAAAGGTATGCGAGTAACCTGACATATCGGGATGGCCGAACTGCTGGAAGGGCAGACTTGTTCCGCGTCCGAGGCTCACCGGCGTAGCTTCAAAGTAGCAGAGCGACGGATACAGGTAGACAGCTTTCATGTTTGGCAGGTTTGGAGAGGGCGCCACAGGCAGCCGGTAGCGAGTTTGGTGCGTGTAATTCCTGCACTTGATGACCCTGACTTTACAGCGGATGCCGCCCGGAAGCCACCCTTCGCCGTTGGCCATCAGCGCCAACTCGCCCAAAGTAAGGCCGTGCACAATCGGAATGGGGAGGCTTCCTACTCCCGATTTGTACTTCATGTCCAGGATGGGTCCGTCTACATAGAAGCCGTTAGGGTTGGGTCGGTCGAGTATAACCATCGACTTACCGTAGGCGGCGCATTGCCCCATGAGCTTTACCATAGTTATATAATAGGTGTAGAAACGCAGTCCCACGTCCTGAATGTCGCTAACGAGCACGTCAAACTTCTTCATTGCAGCCTCGTCAGGTATGCCGTCTTTCACTCCGTAGAGTGAGTAGATGGGCACGCCCGTCCTCTCGTCTACGCTGCTATTTACCGTTTCACCGGCGTCGGCCTTGCCTCTGAAGCCGTGCTCGGGCGAGAAGATGGTCACAACCCGTATGCCGTTTTCCAGCAGAACGTCGAGTGTATGCTTGTTGCCTACGATACCCGTCTGGTTGGAAAACAATGCCACGCGCTTGCCTTTCAGCATTCCGATGTATTCACTCGTTTGCTCTGCGCCGGTAATAACACACCTTTTGCTTCCCCATTTGGCATGAACAGAGAGGCTGAAAGATAGCAACAGCAGGGCAAAAAGATAGGTAAGGCGTTTCATGATATGTTTATTTTGCTTGTTTCTGGATGAGCAGACAGAGCCCGAGGAAAGTGAACAGGGCATTGAATATCAGCAATTCGTAGCTGAATTTATAGCCCCCGAACCAGCTCTCGGAATTGGATTGGAGGATGTAACAAAGTATAGGAGAGAGCACGGCCACCAGCGGAATGTACTTGTCGCGTACTTTCTGTTTGGTCAGTATGCCGAATGAGAACAATCCCAGGATAGGTCCGTAGGTATAGCTGGCCAGCACGTAGACGGCATCTATTACGCTCGAATTGTTCAACAGGCCAAAAACAAAGATGACAATTCCCATCAGCACGGCCATTCCGGCATGTACTTTGCGCCGCGTTCCGGCCAGCACTTCGTCTTTGTCGGCTTTCTTGTCGGCGCCCAGAATGTCGATAGTGAACGATGTGGTGAGTGCAGTCAGGGCAGAACCGGCGGCTGAATAGGCCGACGAGAACAGTCCGATGATGAAGAGCACGCCCACTACTACCGGCAGAAAGTTGCTCGTTGCAACGGCTGGGAACAGACTGTCGCCTTTGGCGGCAATGCCCGTCTTGGCGGCAAACAGATACAACAGTACGCCCAGCATGAGGAAAAGCAGGTTGATGATGAACTGGCAGAAGATGCTCACCATCATGTTCTTTTGCGAGTCCTTGTAGTTCCGGCAGCTCAAGTTACGCTGCATCATGTCCTGATCAAGTCCCGTTGTGGCTATCATGGTGAACACTCCGGCCAGGAACTGTTTGAAGAAATAGCGCTTATCATTGATGTCATCGAAGAAGAAAACCTGGCTCATGTCGCTGTCGGAGATTGATTTCAGCATGCCGGCAAAGTTCAGTTCGAGGCGCCCGGAGATGTAGTAGATGCAGAGAACGACCGACAGAACGAGGCAGAGAGTTTTCAGCACATCGGTCCAGATGATGGACTTCACGCCCCCGCGGAAAGTGTAGAGCCATACGAGAAACACCGTTATAACCACGTTAAGCACAAAAGGAAGGTGCAGAGGGGCGAAGACCAGCAGCTGCAAAGTGAGGCAGACGAGGAACAGCCTGACCGATGCGCCAAGCATCTTGGAGATGAAGAAGAACCACGCTCCTGTCTTGTAAGACTTCGCGCCGAACCTGTCTTCCAGATATTGGTACACCGACACCAAGTTCATTTTGTAGAACAAGGGAATGAGAATGAAGGCTATGACAAACTGACCCACGATGAAACCCATCACCATTTGCAGGTACGAGAAGCTCTTGTCGGCCACCATGCCGGGCACGGAAACAAAGGTAACGCCCGATATAAACGACCCCATCGTGGCCACGGCCACCACATACCACTTCGACTTGCGGTTACCAACAAAGAAACCTTGGTTGTCTGCCTTTCTTCCACTTAGATAGGAGACGGTGAAAAGCAGCAAAAAGTAGGCTACAACGGTAATGATGATAGTTACAGGGGTCATTTTTCAGGATGATTGATAGTTATGGATTGATGTTTTAAAGTTCGGTAGCAGTGACGTCGATGTGCCAGTCCCATTGGTCGAAGTAAAGGTTTCCGCCGTCCCATTCCACTTCTCCGCGCTGGAAGTCGACGGTCTCGCTGCGCGGAAACTTCTTCTCCGGAAACAGCGGCATGCCGTAGTCGGAGTTCACGACCATGCGCCACGAGTCGATACCTCCCAAGAAGAAGTAGCGTTCCTCCTCGTTATCGGCGTAGGAAGGGATGCCGAACGACATGTCTGCCGGCACCCAGCCGGCGCCCTCAAAGTACAGTTCGCCCCAGTCGTGCAGGTTCTCTGCGTGCGGATGCAGCATGAAGCCGCTCTCGAACCGGGCCGGTATGCCGCTGATACGGCACAGTGTCAGGAAGAGCAGCGTTACCTGTCCGCAGTCTCCGTGGTGGTTGGCCAGAACGTACTCAGGTATGTTGTCTATCGTAGAATACTCTCTGGCCGAAGCCCAGGGGAAGTTGTCATTCACCCATTTGAAGATGTGTTTGGCCTTCAACAGCGCATTATCCTCGCCTTTGGTGAGGCTGTCGGCCAGCTGTCTGAGCCGTGGTGTGAACAGAATATGCCTGTCGCGCTCCGACGTGTACTGCCTGTAGAGGGCCGTGGAGGTGTCGTAGGGCTTGATGTCTTCAGGCTTCAGCCCATGCCAGCTGCCGTAAGAGGTGAACTCGAAGGTCTCGGAGAAAACGGTGGGCTGTCCCTTCCGTGCCCGCTGTTCCATGTAGAGTGCAGAGTGTGCGCAGCTCATGGGGGCACGTGAGAGTGGCTTGATGTTGGTCGATATGAGCCGTACATCCTGCTGCCTGTCTATGTCCGTGCGTGGAAAAGGCAGCCAGCATCTCACGGTCTCGCCGTCAGGTACGGCATCGGCCTTTACCGTTATGCTATAGTTTACGCGTATGCGCTTGGGCTGTGCCAGGTGTGTGTGGCTCCGTTTGCAGGCCTCGATGATGCGCGGCACGTTCACCCGGTTCACCTCCTCACTGCCTTCAGGGGTCTTGCCGTCCTTTTGTTCCTTTATCTTTCGGCATGTTGCGTCAATGCGGAAGAGGTTTGGCGCGGCGTTGTGGAAGTACAGTTTCTGCCCGTCTACGGTTCTCGACTCCAGTGCGCCCGTCTTTTCCCAGGCTTTCATCTGCGCTTCCGTCACATCTGGAATGTACTTTCTGATATAGGCCTTCACCTCTTCATGGGTTCTGTTGAAGTCAACAGCCAGTCTGTGATGCAGGTCGGCATCCCACGAATAGCCTTGGGCAGCGGCCGGCAGAACCCCTGCCAGCATGGCTGCCGTTGCTAACAGCTGCTTGTGTTTGATAGTTATCTTCATTCGTTGTGCCAACTTTCTCATCTTTACAATTTTGGTTCCGATGCGTTACCCGTTCTTTTTCTTCACCACGCCTATGCCGGGGCGGTCGGGCAGGGTTATCTTTCCTTTCACTACCTCCATGCCGCTGAAGCGGTCGTTGGATATCAGCAGGTTGCCGTCCAGGTCGGCAAAGTCGACTGCAGGCGACAGTTGTGCGGCCGCACTCACGGCACAAGAGGTCTCCGTCATGCACCCCACCATCACCTTCATGCCGCGGGCACGGGCGTAGTTCAGCATCTTCCAGGCCTCGCGCATGCCGGTACACTTCATCAGCTTGATGTTGATGCCGGAGTAGGCGCCCTCAATGTCCTTGATGTCCTTGAGCCGCTGGATGGCTTCGTCGGCAAAGATGGGTAGCGGACTGCGCTCGGTTATCCAGGCAATGTCGTCCTTCTGCTCTTTAGGCATGGGTTGTTCAACCATTACGATGCCGTGTTCCTTGAGCCAGAAAATCATGTCGAGCGCTTTGGCCCGGTCTTTCCAACCTTGGTTCACGTCAACGGCAATGGGCAATTGGGTTACGGTTCGTATGGTTTCTATCATCTCCTTGTCGTTGTCGCGGCCCAGTTTCACTTTCAAGATGTTGAACTTGTCGGCACATTCGCGCGTCTTCTGCTTCACCACATCGGCCGTGTCAATGCCGATGGTAAAGGTGGTAGAGGGCGCTTTCTCCCTGTTCAGGCCCCATATTTTGTACCAAGGGGCACCCAACAGCTTGCCCACCAGGTCGTGCAGGGCTATGTCTACGGCAGCTTTGGCGGCAGTATCGCCGGGCGAGAGGCTGTCTACGTAGGTCAGGATGTCGTCCATGAGGAACGGATCCTTGAACCTGCTGAGGTCCACTTTCTGCAAAAACGCGCTCACGCTCTGCACCGTCTGCCCCAGATACTGCGGCATGGAAGCCTCTCCGTAGCCCACTATGCCGTCGTATTCCAGTTCAACCTGCACGTCGGGGGTCGTTGTGCGGGAGTAGGAAGCTACGGTAAATACGTGCTGTAGCTGCAGTTCGTAGGGAAAGAAACGCAGCTTAAGCGCCTTGCCCGTTCCTTTTCGGTTGATGTTGAACAGGGGTGCAGCCACATTCCCCATGGCCTCCACCTTGCTCAGGGCCAGTGCGGAACCTGCCGCGGCGAGTGCTGTTTTCTTCAAGAAATCTCTTCTGTCCATGCTGTTATTTGTCTGTTTGGGTTGCTAATCTTTGTCTTCACCATTTTCTACTATGGTTAGCAGCTGCCCGTTAGCGGTAGAAGCTGTTGTGGTCCGTAGTGTTCATGCCCTCTTCGTGGTTGATGTAGGGCAGTATGCGTTGTGCCCACAGCAGCCTGCCCAGGTTGTATTCGTCGTACTCGGCATCAGCAGGATTAAAGCTGCTGATGTGTACCCAGCCCAGTGAGTGAATGAACTTCTTGTTACCTATATATATACCCACGTGCGAGACGTGGGCCGGTTTGCCGTCCGTAGCCTTGCGGCCAAAGAACACGAGGTCGCCCGGCAGCAGGTTGCCGAAGTCGGGTGCGATGTCGATGTGCTGCCCCTTGAAGGCTTGCTGCGAGGCGTCGCGCGGTATGATGATGTCGTGCTGCAGCAGCGTGGTGCGTACAAAGCCGCTGCAGTCAACGCCCTTGGTGCTGGTGCCGCCCCACATATAGGGCACGCCCATCAGCCTTTTGCCCGTCTCGATAATGCCGGCAGCATCGTGCCTCACGGCTCGGCGCCATTTCTCTACAGGCTGTCCGTCGGCTTTGGGCAGGTAACCAGTGCGGCCGTCGGGATAGGCCACGTGGTAGAATTTACGTGTTGAGCCGAGCAACTTCAACCTATTACCGGCCACCACGTCGCTCACCGTCTGCGCTCTGGCGGTGGCTTTGCTGTACACAAAGCCGTAGATGGCCGTTACCACCACCTGCTCTGCGCGGTTCCACTGTTCCAGTTCGGCGCGCGTAACCAGCTGTAGCGAGGCGCCGAGTACCCACGAACGGTAGTTGTCGGGTGTCTCTATCTCGTACCATCCGTCTTTTTGCAGCAGCTTTACGGGCATGCCGAGCAGGGCTTGCGAGGCCATGCCGGCGTCGTAGTCATTGGCTTGGCGCAGGTTGCATACGGACACGTTGACAATGGCCCACTGCTTTTCGCCTAACGTCTCGGTAGGCAGTGCCGTGCTGTCAGGCTCGCTTGCCGCCGCGCCCACATGCAAAAAGAAGAGTGAGCCAATGGCAGCAAGCACCCATCTGAATATAAGGTGTTCTCTTGCTTTCATTTTCTGCAGAAAGTATTTATCATGTCAGGCTTCATGGTTGTTGCGGTTTTATGGTGCCTCAGCTTACAAAATCACGTTCCAATCGCACTTTATGCTGCAAATATATATATTTTTTGCGACTAATGGCATAAAATATCAAAAAAGCTGCTCCTATGGCCTAAAAACAGCAAAAGCCCTGAATAGGTTTTCGAAATCTATTCAGGGCTTGCGCATTTCGGATGATTTAAGTTGATGTTTGATTATCAATTACCATCAATAATGTAGTCACCTATCTTTTTGTTCGATCTGTAGAATGTCATTCTGTGATATGATATCTCGTCATTTTCTATAGATATGGTGCCTGCGAGGGATATTACTTTCCCGTTAAATCGATAATCCTTGCTATCTATTTGGTACAGTCTCGTTTTGTCAAACGATAGTTCGTACTCTAACATTTTATCGTGTGTGAAAGCAAGAATGTACGCTGCAACCTTTGTGTTTTGTGCACTCTCCGGGCTCATGGCATAGACCCAAGTCGTCCCTTCTAAGGAATAGCAGTTATCATCGTCATCACATGAAAGTAAAGTCAGATTACATAGCGCAATCAAACAAAATAAAATACATCTTTTCATCGTTAGTTTATCTTTTATAATTATTATGTACGGATATAATTGTTATCAGCCTTTTTAATGTTAGGATTGATTTTTTTCTTTATTTATATGGCAACTTCATTTGATTGAATGTTTATTTGTCTGTAGTTCAATCCATGCAGTTAAAAGTCGTTTTGCTTAGTAACTGTGTTCATTCAGCTTATATACAATCTTTATTTCTCCGTAATCTGACTTTTTGAACTTGTATCTGCCGTTTACATAGAGCTCAAATGTGATAGTTGCAAGTGGGTCGTCAATACAGTCTATAGTACATCCTGTATACCCTGCTTTTGTAGTAAATGAATGTTTCCACCGCCCCATGATGATAGGATCACCAGCTCCATTCCAAATCCTAACATGTGCTTGCGGATTGTTGCATGTTACGATGTAGGTAACATGATACTCTTGCTCAAAATCGTCCTCATCGTCACTGCACGCTGCAAATACCAGCGTCAGCAGAATGACGGGTAACAGTTTTAATAGCTTTTTCATTTGTTTTGTATCTTTGTATTTGTTTACGGATTTATCTGTTTTTTAGATGTTTGTCAGCTGATAACATTTGTTTGCAAAGATATCTCGTTCTTTTCTTTTGGAGTAAAGCAAGCTGTGAAAATTTAAAATTCATCTTTATTTATTGATATAAATCAATTATATGGGTCATAAAGACGTGCAGAACGATTGTAGATGCAAAGAGAGCTGAGACGGCTCCATGCAGGAGCAGGTTTTGCCGGCAGTCGGTTATTGTTTGAAAGGGGGTGATGCCTGTGGCTAAACGCACCTTTTCAGGGTGCAGACGGATAAACGTCAGGGTGCCGAAGTTATGCTTCAGGAACTTTTGACAAGTGTCGCACGGTTGTGTGACAGTTGTCGAATGAGCGTGCGACACTTGTCGAAAGTTCCTGATTGTGGCAAATGACGCCTCCGGCAGGCGTTTGCTGAAACCTGCAAACGCGCGTATGAGCCCGGCGGGGTGGGGCAACAAAAAAGCCTGACGAACCTCGTGGAGGCTGTCAGGCTTCTTAGCTGCGGGATTGCCGTCGGCAACCGGTCAGCGGATAAAGTGCATGGGCGTAGGCTGTTCGCTCTTAGGCAGGTCGCTGGTGCCTACGTTATGCAGCTTCTTCAGCATCCAAGACATGTTATAGGCCAGTGTTCGCATGGTCTGCATGCCCTCTATGTCCTGCGCTGCCTCGCCCTGTAGGCGCCCGTAGGCAATGTTCCAATACTGCGAGGAGACCACGGGCATGTTCACCATCTGGAACATCACGTTCATTGCCTGGAAGGTAGCAGTGGCGCCGCCCCGGCGGCACACGGCCACGTTGGCTACGGGTTTGTATTGCAAGTTCTGCTCGTTTGAGTAGAGTATGCGTTGCAGCACGGCCATGAGAGCGCCGTTGGGCTGGCCGTAGAACACAGGGCTGCCGAAGACGAAAGCATCGGCCGAGGCGCATTTCGCCGACAAGCTGTTGCACACATCGTCGTCGAAGATGCAGCGGCCGGGGTTCTTCGTCTTGCAGCTTCCGCATGCCGTGCAGCCGCGAACGGACCGGGTGCCCAGGTTGAAGATTTCGGTCTCAATGCCTTCTTGCTGCAGCGTGCGGGCTATCTCGTTAAGTGCGGTAAAGGTGTTGCCGCTCGGATGCGGGCTTCCGTTCACTAATAAAACTTTCATTTCTGTTCTTCTTGTTTGCTAAGTTTCGGTTTCCATTGTGCGCGGAACGTGTGTTCCGCCTCGTAAAGTCAAAAAACGCGGCATGCAGGCACCGGCATCAGTGGCCGTAACTTGCATGCCGCGGGTTGGTGGTTGGCCGTAGGGGCAGGCGCAGAGGCCTGCTCCGGCCGGCTTACTTCATGCACATGCGGTAAATGGCTGCTACGTCTTCCTTGGCCAAAGGCTTGAAGGCGTGCTCCGTTCCGCCGTTCTTGACGGCTTTCTCGGCCATAACGTCGAAGTTGGTTTCATCTATTCCCACCTCCGGCAGTGTGCGCTTGAGGCCCAGAGTCTGGAAGAAGAAATGGTCCAAAGCCTCTATTCCCTTGCGTGCAACATCCATCGGGTCACCCTCGGGGCTTATACCAAACACGTTGGTGGCAAACTGCACGTACTTGCTTACATTGGTTTCGTCGAGGCAGTACTCCATCCAGCGCGGGGTGAGTATGGCCAGTCCGAGTCCGTGAGTGATGTCGTAGATGGCCGATAGCTCGTGCTCCATGGGGTGACAGCTCCATGCCTGCTGCTTGCCTCCGTTGACAAAGCCGTTGATAGCCCATGAACTTGTCCACATCAAGTTGGCCCTCGCCTCGTAGTTTTCAGGCTCGCGGATGGCTATGGGGGCGTACTTGATGATGGTCTTCATCATGCCCTCCATGAACGTATCGAGCATGTAGAGGTCCTGGTTCATGTTGAAGTAAACCTCGATGATGTGGCTCATGATGTCGGAAGAGCCGCAGGCAGTCTGATAGGCGCTCACAGTGAAAGTGTTGGTAGGGTCGAGGAACGATGCCTTTGGCAGCAAGATGGGTTCCATGCGGCCTATCTTGTCCTGCGTGTCGGGATTGCTGATAACGCCTCCGCTGTCCATTTCGGAGCCTGTGGCCGACAGGGTGAGGATGGTGACAATGGGCAGTGCCTTCTCAATGGGTGCCCACTTCTCGTTAAAGAAGTCCCACGGGTCGTGGTCAACGTAAGCAGCAGCGGCAATGAACTTGGAACAGTCGATGGTTGAACCGCCGCCTATGGGCAGGATGACGTCGATGTGATGCTCCTTGCAAAGGCGCTGTCCTTGGCGTACTGACTCCACACTGGGGTTCGGTTTCACGCCCGGAAGCTCGAAGAGTTCAAGCCCCGCGGCCTTTATCTCTTTCACTGCACGGTCATAAAGGCCGGTTCTCTTGATGGAACCGCCGCCATATACCATCAGCACTCGTGTGCCGTATTGCTTTAACTCGGGGCCAAGATGCTTCATCTGGTTCTTTCCGAAGTAGACCTTAACAGGCAGGTCGTAAATGAAATCGTTAATCATGTTGGTTTTGTTTTATGTGAAATGTATGTTCAAAGACGGCAAACAGGACTGTGGCTGCAATCTCCGAACGGTTGAAAGTCATGTTGCAAAAGTACCTAAAAAAGGCGAGAAGGGCATTGTAGCCATTGTGGCAATGCTTACCAATATTACAGATTTTGGCCCCGAGAGGCTTCTGCAGCGCCGCAACTTGGGAGTAATGCGGTTGCCGGTGGCTGCGTTCATTTGGCGAGCTCGATAGTTTCCATGACCCGGCAAGCCGTGTCGAGCAGGCTGTAGGCCATCGGGTAATCTTGTTCTCTCCATGCTTTGGCAAAGCATTCGAACTCTGCCGTCAGCCTGTTCGCTGTGTCATCGAGGGCGAACTCCTGCCGTTCGCCGTCCGTGCAGAGCGTGAAACTCGGCATTGTATTGACCGGTCCGTTTACCCGCAGCCAACCTTTTTCGCCTTCTATGAGGGCAAAGTTGTCGCCGTCAGCATCCTTGGCAGCCGTACAGACGGCAACCATGCCGGGATAATCGGCCACGAGCGTGCCCGATGTATCGATGCCGTTGTAGCCCCGCACGGCATGATAGGCTGCCTTAGTGGGCGTGCCGAAGAGGCCTGCTACAAAGTTCAGGTTGTACACATTGAGGTCGAGCAGGCTGCCGCCGGCACACTGCGGGTCGAAAGCAGCTAAGTAGTCGCCGGCCAGATAACGGTCGTAACGGGACGAAAGTTGGCTGTAATTGCAGATAACATGGTGGATGTTGCCCAGCCGGGGCAGCAGTTCGCGGATTTTGAAGAAGTTCTTGAAGTGCAGCGTTGTTACTGCCTCAAAGAGCAGGAGATGCTTCTCGCGGGCCAGCCTGACCAGTTCCTGCGTTTCTGCCAGCGTGGGGCACATCGGCTTCTCTACAATTACGTGCTTGCCGCAGAGCAGTGCCTGCCGTGCCGGTTCGTAGTGGGCACTGTTCACAAAGGCTATGTACACGATGTCGGTATCGGCCTCCAGAAACTCATTGTAGTTGCCGGTGGCCAGCTGAATGCCGTAACGGGCGGCCAGTTCTTGTGCCTGCGGGAGACTGTGAGGGCGGCAGCAGAGTGCCGAGAGCTCATATCCGGGCATGCCGGCGAGGGTCTTCATGGCCTCTGTGGCCATTCTGCCGGTGCCCACGATGCCCGTTCTCATTTTCTTGCCAGTCATGTTTTCGGGGTTTATTTACAGTTCCTGGTCGGGCTGAAGAATGTCGTTTACCTGCTGCGTGTAGGCTTTTTTCAGGGTGAAAGCGGCTTGGCAGCGGATGTCCTCGACATTGGCGCCGAAGAGAACGGCGTACTGTCCGGCGTCTGCTATCCACCGGTTGGCAGCTTCGTCGAATGATGCAAGGCCGTAGCTCGATACGGTGAAGCTGAGCGTTTGGCTCTCTCCGGGAGCCAGCCGGCGTGTTTTGGCAAAGGCGCGCAGCTCCTTCGCGGGTTTCTCCAGCTTGCCTTTGGGTGCCGAAACGTACAGCTGTACGCTCTCCTTGCCGGCAACCTTGCCCGTGTTCTTTACCGTGACGGTGGCCGTGAAGCCGTTTTTCGCGGCCTTGACCTGCGGCTTGGAGTAAGCGAAAGTGGTGTAGCTGAGCCCGTAACCGAACGGATAAGACACCTCCTTGCGGGCAGTATCGAAGTATCGGTAGCCCACTTTCAGGCCTTCCTCATGGAGAGAAACCTCATCGTTTGTACCTTTACGGGTGGGGAAATTCATGCTCGAAGGGTGATCCATCACGTCAATAGGCCACGTCATGGGCAGCTTTCCCGATGGATTAGCTTTGCCCGTAAGCACGTCGGCGATAGCATTACCGGCCTCGCCACCGGGCTGCCAGGCCATGAGAATGGCGTCGGGGCGGGCTTTCCACGATGCAGTTTCCATCACGCTGCCCGAGTTTATGACCACCACAACTTTCTTTCCGGCAGCGTGGTAGGCCTCAGTAACGTTCTTAATCATGTCGAGTTCGTCGGCGGTGAGGTTGAATCCGCGCCATCCCTCAATCGGTCGGTCCCACCCTTCGCCTGCTTCATGGGCAATGGTGATGATGGCCAGGTCCGATTTCTTGGCCTGTTCGTCGGCCAGATAGCGGCTGATGGCAAGCTCGGGGTACTGCGTACGGCCGGCAGCTCTGTCCCAATTGCTTTCCTGTAGCATCTTGTTGTGGGCGTCGTCGAAGTCTCTGCCCATCTTGTAGAGGTCTGACAAATCGGCCGTATGGTTGATGCCGGCGTTTGAAAGACCCCGGGCAAGCGACACGGCAGCAGCTATGTTGACGCAGCCGGAGCCTAAACCGCAGGCGAGAGTTGCGTACGACTGGGCTCCGAAGAGTGCAACAGTCTTTACGCCCTGCATGGGCAGCGTGGCGTTTTCATTCTTCAGCAGCACCATACCCTCTGGAGCACTCTCGCGAACCAGCCGTGCATGAGCCTCGAGGTCGGGCCGGTTGCTGTACTTGTAGCCACGGAAGGCGGGCGTCTTGACGATGTATTGCAGGATGCGTTTTACGCAGATGTCAACGTCCTCCATAGCCAACGTGCCGGCCTTTACGGCTTCCACAATCTGTGTTACCTGCTCGTTGTTGCCCGGTTCCATCAGGTCATTGCCGGCGTGAACCTGCGCCACGGTGTTGCGTGTGCCCGTCCAGTCGGTCATCACGATGCCGTCAAAGCCCCATTCCTCGCGCAGCAGCGTGGTGAGCAGCTGCCTGTTCTCCTGCGTGAAGGGGCCGTTGAGCCTGTTGTAGGAAGACATCACGGTCCAGGGATGCCCCTCTCTGACGGCTATCTCGAAGTTGCGAAGGTAGAGTTCGCGCAGCGTTCGCTTCGATACTACTTCGTTTACGCTCGTGCGCTCGGTCTCCTGACTGTTCACGGCAAAGTGCTTCACACTGGTTCCTACGCCGTTGCTTTGGATGCCGCGCACTGTGTAGGCGGCCATCTTGCCGGCCAGCAGCGGGTCTTCTGAATAGTATTCGAAGTTACGACCGCACAGAGGTGAGCGGTGGATGTTGAGCCCCGGCGCCAGCAGTACGTCGCATCCGTACTGCAACACCTCGTTACCCATGGCCTTGCCCGTCTGCTCGGCCAGCTCCACATTCCACGTGGCAGCCATCAGCGAGCCTACGGGAAAGGCCGTGGTGTAGTAGGTCTGGGCGTCGTCCTTACGCGTTGGATTGATACGAAGGCCTGCAGGGCCGTCGCTCAAGATGGTCTGCGGAATGCCCAGTCGCGGTATGGCGGCGGTTGCTCCGGCAGCTCCGGGAACTTTGGTCTGCCGCTCTCCGACAAGCAGACGTGCCTTTTCTTCCAGGGTCATGGCCTTGAGTACGGCGTCGATGTTGCCTGCCGTGAGTTTTACTGATTGTGCCGCAGCAGGCAGCAGGCCTGCCAGCAGCAGCGTGCTGATGAAGAGTGAACGTATTTTCATGTTGGTATCAATAAATTGTTGGTTATGCTAAGTATAGTTGATGGGTGTCAGTATTGTACGGGGTGGGTAACTCGTTTGCACTTGCCGCTGAACTCCGTGAAGTCTATGCGGATGATGTCGACCCGGTGGAAGCTCTTGTGCGCGTACTTGTCGCCCAGTTCCTTGAAGTCGGCGGAGAGCTTGTCGATGAGCAGGTGCAGGGCTTTCATCTTCTCCTCGTCGGTGAGTCCGACCCTTGCCGTTCCCTTGCATACGATGCTCTCGTACTCGGTAGTGAAGTTGCCCGGCATCAGGTTCACGCGCCCCACGATGCAGAAAGACACCTCGGGGTGGGCTGCAATGGCGCGGAGTTTACGCCCCTGGGGCGCACAATGAATGTAGATGCTGCTCTGCCCGTCCCATACAAAGTTCACGGGAATGCCGTAGGGCTCGCCGTTCTCGCTGGTCATGGAGAGCACGCCGTACTCTGCCGTCTGCAGAAGTGCCCTTGCCTGGGCTTCTTCCATTAGCCGGTCTTGGCGGCGGATGCCGCTGTTGTCGTATTTCATGGGTTCTTGTTTTTCCCACAAAGTTAGCAAAAGATTTGGAGAAACCGTTATTTTTCATGTCTTTTTTGCGTAAATTTGCAACATAAACCCAGAAAGATGGAACTCAAACCGATAGCAAAATTCCGCTCTCCTTTTACTTCCAAGTTCGGCATACCCAAGCAAAGTAACCTTGTGGAGGAACTGGAAGGCGAAATAGTTTTTGAACGCCAGTACCGCAATCGCGATGCCCTGCGCGGCCTGGATGGCTTCGATTACATTTGGCTGATATGGGAGTTCTCGGCCAACAGGCATGCTGCCGTGAGCCCGGTGGTGCGCCCGCCCGTGCTGGGAGGTAACGAGAAGGTGGGCGTTTTCGCATCGCGTTCGCCCTTTAGGCCCAACAACATCGGCCTGTCATGCGTCAGGATAGACCGAATAGAGTGGGAGACAAGCCGCGGGCCGGTTATCTGCGTGCGCGGTGCTGACCTGATGGACGGCACGCCCATTTATGACATTAAGCCCTATGTAACCTATACCGACTGCCATCCTGATGCTCGCAGCGGGTTTGTGGACGCCCGTCCTATCAGGCGGTTGCATGTGGAGATACCCGATAAGATTGCCACCCGGTTCTCCCACCTGCAGCTGGAGGCCTTGCGAAAAACGCTGGAACTGGACCCACGTCCGCACTATCAGGACGACCCCGGCAGGGTTTACGGCATGCCGTTCATGGGCTGCGACATCCATTTCACTGTCCTTGGCGACCGCCTGCAGGTACAAGATGACTGACAGCTCGTAACAGTCTGTCTTACAGATAGTTTGGTGTAAGGTTGTTGAACGTGTCCTTCAAGGTTGTTGAATGTGCCCTTCAAGGGGCTTGAATGTATCCTTCAAGGAGCTTGAACGTGTCCTTCAAGCCTCTTGAATGCCACCTCCGCCCGGATGCCGGTGCAGCGTCAAGGATTTCGGGGGTGTGGAGATGCAGCCCTGGTAACTTGCCACAGCGCTGTAAAAAGAAAAGAGGGAGGCTCGTAACCGAGTCTCCCTCAATGGTTTATAATAAGTCTTGCTTCAGCTCCTCCACATAGTCGGCTATGTTGTGGAGCTCGTCCGGAATGCGTATTTTCTGTGGGCACATGGGCTCGCAGGTACCGCAACCGATGCAGTGGTCGGCCTGCCGGAGCTTTGGAACGCTGCGGTCGTAGCCTACCAGGAATGCTCGGCGGGCCTTGGCGTACTCCGGGTCCTGCATGGTTCGTGGCACGTTGCTCTCGTTGAGGCACTTGTTATAGTGCACGAACACGCCTGGAATGTCGACTCCATAGGGGCAGGGCATGCAGTATTTGCAGTCGTTACAAGGAATGGTCTTGTAACCCACAATCTGTTTAGCTATGTCTTCTTCCAAGAAAGTCATCTCTTTAGCGGTGAGAGGCTTGAGCGGACAGAGCGAAAGGAGATTGTCCTTGAGGTGCTCCATGTACGTCATGCCACTCAGCAATACCAGCACATTGGGTCTGGTTGCAGCGTATCTGAAGGCCCAGGAGGCCACACTGCGCTCGGGTTCGCGCTGCTTGAGCTGGTTAACCAGCTTGATGGGCATGTCGGCCAGACGGCCTCCAAGCAGCGGTTCCATGATGACTGCGGGGATGTTACGCTTGCGCAGCTCCTCGTACAGGTACTCGGCATCGGTGTTGCGGTCGTTTATTTCGTTGGCCCAATGCCAGTCCAGGTAGTTCAGCTCTATCTGTACAAAGTCCCAGTGTACCTTCCCCTGGTCCATCATCTGCAGCGCATGGTCAAACACCTTGACGTCACCATGGTAGCTGAAGCCGAGGTTGCGTATCTTTCCTTCTCTCTTCTTCTGGAGCATGAAGTCCAGAATGCCGTTCTTGATGAAGCGTGCATTGAAGAGATCGATGGCGTCCGGGTACTCTTCATTGCTGCCGCCGATGGAGTGGAGCAGGTAGTAATCGATGTACTCGGTCTGCAGTTCCTTGAGCGAATGGTTGAACATGTCGATGGAATCCTGCCTTGTGTAGGAGTGCATGTTGGACATCTTGGTGGCTATGTAGTAGCTCTTGCGCGGATGGCGGTGCAGGGCTATGCCCGTGTGGTGCTCACTCATGCCCTGTGTATATACGGGTGAGGTGTCAAAGTAGTTCACTCCGTGGGCCAAAGCATAGTCAACCTGCTTGTTTACCATGTTCTGGTCAACCTCTTCGTCGCCAACCTGTCGGCCTCCCAATGTCTGCCCTTTGGTGGGCAGTCGCATCATGCCGTAGCCCAGTATGGAGACTTTATCGCCCGTGTTGTGGTTCACGCGGTAGGTCATCTTGCCCACCGGAGGCTCCTGACGGGCCTTGGTCGTGTTGTCGTTGTTCTTGCATCCCACCACTGCTGCTGTGCCCGCAGTGAGCGTTCCTGCACCAAAGAGCTTCAGGAACGAGCGTCTGTTTATCTTGTTACTCATCGTTTTTCGCTTTTAAATGGTCTTGTGAACTTCGTGGCCTTCGACATAGATGGCCGAGAAAGGACTGGCCGGACACAGGTTCTCGCATGCTCCGCAGCCTATGCAGCGTGCTTCGTCAACGCTTGGTATCTGCACTTCGCCGTCCTTGGTCTGGTAAGGTATCATGCTGATGGCGCCCGTTGGGCAGTGACGGGCACAGTTGCCGCACGCTACTCCGTCGGTAATGGGAACGCAGTTCTTCTTTATCCACACGGCATGGCCTATCTGGATGGAGGACTTCTGTGCCTTGTCAATGAGCTTGATGGCACCCGTTGGGCACACTTCTGAGCAGCGCGTGCACTCCGGCCGGCAGAAACCACGCTCGTAGCTCGACTCGGGTTGCATCAGTCTTGTTATGTCGGTAGAGGGCCGCAGTACGCCGTTGGGGCACTCGGATACGCAGAGCTGGCAGCCGGTGCAGTGCTTCGCCATGTTTGCAAGGCTGTAGGAACCTGGCGGCGTGATGTAGGTGGTGCGCTTGGGTGCCACCTTGTTCACGATTTCGGCAAGTCCGCCGTCTACCTTCTTGTCCTTTTGAGCCATGGCGGTGGCGGTTGTTGCCAGTGCTGCAGCCATCAGGAAGCTGCGGCGGGAGGTATCTACACCGTTTTCGGTTGTGGCCTCCTGCTGTGCCGGTTGCAGCTTTTGCTCCTCGCGCTGGCGGGCTTTTTCGGCCTTTTCGGCCATTTTCTGTTTGTTTGTCTGCCTGATGCCAGCCGACGGATGGCCGTAATGCAGCGCCCCGTATTCGCAATGCTGCAGGCAATCTCCGCAGGTTACGCAGCGGCTGTAGTCAACACTCAGGTTCTTGAAGTCTATACACGAGGCCTTGCAGTTGCGTGAGCAGAGCGAGCAGCTGCGGCATTTGTTGCCGTCGAAGTAAATCTTGAACCACGAGAAACGTGCCAGGAAGCCGAGTACGGTGCCCACAGGACAGATGGTGTTGCAGTACGTTCGGCCGTTTCGCCATGCCAAGACAACGAGCACAACGAAGGTTACGGCGGCAATGATGAACGTAGGCAGGCTCTTTATCCACACGTCGGCGCTGTAGAAAGTGTAGCTGTCAACGCTGGCGGCAATGGCTGCCAGCACGTTGTTACCCCACAGGTAGAGCGGCTGGAAGAGGTTTCCGGCCATGCGCCCGTAGGCTGAATAGGGCGCCAGTAATGCCACCACGGAGCCTATACCCAGTACAAAAGCGACAATCATGACGGCCAGCATGAGGTAACGCAGCCAGCTCACGGCCTTTGAATAAGTATAAGGCAGCTTCTTGCCACGCTTTCCGAACCAGGCTGCAATGTCCTGGAACACGCCGAGCGGGCAGATAACGGAGCAGTAGATACGGCCAAAGACGAGCGTGAGTATCACTAAAGCGGTTATCACAAGGGCGTTGAGCGCCAGCAAAGCAGGCAGAAACTGTATCTTGGCCATCCAGCCCAGCCATGCGTGAAGAGCGCCCGTGAAGTCCAAAAACAGCAAGGTAATGCCAACGAAGCATACACTTGCCAGGGTGATTCTGATTTTCCTGAGCATAAAGTTAATGTTTTTGTATGTTTGTAGTCTTAACTATCCAGATGCTGGTCTCGTAGAGCAGCCAGATGGGCAGCGACACGATAGCCAGCGTGAAGGCATCGCCGGTAGGCGTGATGGCGGCCGCAATGATGATAACAGCCACGAAGGCATGGCGCCGGTAACGCTGCATCCACTCGGCCTTGAGCAGTCCGAACACGGCCAGCAGCCAGCTGATGACGGGTATCTCGAACACAACGCCGAAGAGAATGCTCATCAGCAGCAGCGTGTCCATGTACGACTGCAGCGACAGCATGTTGCCCACGGCCTCGCTGACCTGATAGTTTCCGAGGAAACGAACCGTGAGCGGGAAGATGAGAAAGTAGTTTACGAGCACGCCTACCATAAACATAACGTAGGCGCCGCCCACTATCCGGACCGCATAATGCTTCTCCCGCCGGTACAGAGCCGGCGAGATGAACTTGTAGAGCAGGTATATTATATAAGGTGAAGCAACCAGAATGCCGAAGCTGAAGGCTGTCTTCATGTGAATCATGAACTGCTCCGTGAGCCCGATGTTTACCAGATGGATTTGGAAAGGAGCAGCATGCAGCAGCCTGTAGCTGATAAAATCGGAGCTGGCAGGCGCCAGAACGATGTCGAACAACTGCTCCTTGAAGCAAAAGGCGATGGCTCCGAACAGGGCAACTACCACGATGATGCGTATCAGATAGGCGCGCAATACGTCGAGATGTTCCCAGAATGTGAGTTCTTGTCCTTCGCTCATAGTAGGTTGTACGGTGCTGCGAGCTTAGTCCTTCTTCTCTTCCACCTGTTGCAGCGGCTTCTGTTTGTCGTCTTCTTTCATCACGTCTTCAACACCGCTCACGCCGTCCTTGAAGCTCTTTACGCCTTTGCCGATCCCTTTCATGAGCTCGGGTATCTTTTTGCCGCCGAAGAGTAACAATACAATGAGGGCGATGATGATAATCTCAGTTGAACCTATCATGTCTCTATTCTTTTATGACAGCAGAAGCGGTACCGTGTTCACAGCCGTCTGCAGCCGGTTATTTGTCAATGTTTACGATAGTATATTTCTTGCTGCCCAGGCCTATTTTCTCGGCCCAGTCTATGGTGTGGGTGCCGTGCTGCTTGTCGATGCGCTGCAGTAAGTCGGTCGGGTCGTTCTCTGCCTCTACCTTCTGGCTGTTGATGATGTCGACACAAGCCTGGTCGAGTGCCACGGGGTCGGTGGATGCCAGGATGCCGTAGTCCTTCAGCTTGACCGGAGCAGGGTGGGCAACGCAGTCGCAATCGATGCTCATGTTGTTCATTACGCTGATGTAGATGATGCCCCGCTCGGCCTTGAAGTAGTCTACCACGGCCTGCGCAGCTGCCGCCATGCTCTCCAGGAAGCCGTCCTGATTGCCGATGTTCTCGGGAGTCCAGAGGTTTTCAGGTGTCTGTATCTTGCCTGCGGAGTGGATGTAAGCCTTGCCGTTGCGGCTGGCCACGCCGATTGAGAGGTTCTTCAGTGCACCGCCGTAGCCGCCCATGGGGTGCCCCTTGAAGTGGTTGAGCGCCACCATGAAGTCGTAGTTGGCCAGATGGCCGCCCACGATATCGTACTTGATGTGGGTGCGATCCTTTACGGGTATGCGTATTTCGTCGTACTCATCCATTAGGTCAACGGCGAAGAGTGAGTCGAACCCGTGCCGGTGAATGACGTTCCAGTGGTCCTTCGTTTCCATTCGGTCGCCTTTGTAGGCCGTACGGCACTCAACGATGGTACCGTTCACCTCTTCAACCAGGTTCTTGATGAGTGCCGGTTTCAGGTAGTTGGGGTTGGTGCCTTCGCCTGTACTCACTTTTACAGCTACGCGCCCTTCGGCCTTTACGCCCAGTGCGCGGTAGATTTTGACCAGAGCCTCGGGCGATATTTCGCGCGTAAGGTAGACCTTGGACTGTGCAAAGCCGGCCATGCTCACCATGACGGCCGCTACGATAACAAGTAGTTTCTTCATACCTTGATTTGCTATAAGTTTGTAATTTGCCAAATGTTAGCGAGGCAAAAATACGAAGAAATATCCGAAAAAACAAGATATTGAAGCCCGAATTTGTTACCTTTTTCGCTGAAATCGATGAGCATAGGGTTTTAACCTTGTAACGGCTCCGTCTGCGGACGATACGTTCCGGGGTTTTAGAAGTTTTAAACCGGGGTGGTGGAGGTGTGGTCCGGGAACTTTCGACACTTGTCGCACGATCTTTCGACACTTGTCGCACGATCTTTTGACACTTGTCACACGATCTTTCGACACTTGTCAAAAGTTCCTGAGTGATGCTTCCAAGCCCCCGGAAACAAGTTTCCGGCGCCCCGGTTTGTGGCTTGCAGCGGGCTTTGTGACGAACACTTGACACAAAAGGAGCCGAAAAATGCCGGCAGAAAGTTAGGCCGTGTGGCCGAAATGTTGTACTTTTGCGCCTGTCTGCGGCAGCCAACGGAGGTGGTGAGGCAGACTTCTTATCAATCTGCAACCAAAAACCAAAGATGGAAAAACGTATTCCTTTTGTCGATTACATCCGCGTGGTGGCCTGTTTCATGGTGATGCTGGTTCACGCAAGTGAGAACTTTTACGGTGCCGATACGTCGGGGCTGGCCGGCAACATGTCGATGCTGGCCACGGAGAGCAACCGTTTCTGGGTGGCGTTCTACGATGGCGGCGTGAGCCGTACTGCCGTTCCGCTGTTCATAATCGTATCGGCATTCCTGCTGGTACCCATGAAACCGGGCGTAACCATGGGCCAGTTCTACCGCCGCAGGTTCCTGCGCATCCTGCCGCCGTTCGTCTCGTTCCTGCTGCTTTACACGTTTCTGCCGCTGGCTTGGGGCGGGATGACGTGGCAACAGTCGCTGGCCGACCTGAAGATGTTGCCCTTCAACTTTCCCTCCATGGGCGGCCATCTGTGGTTCATGTATCCGCTCATCAGCCTGTACCTCATCATCCCCGTTATTTCTCCGTGGCTGGAGCGGGCTTCGGCCAAGGATGAACGCATCTTTATCGGCCTCTTCGCCTTCTCTACCCTTACGCCGTGGCTGCATCGCTACGTATCGGCCGAACTGTGGGGCGAATGTTTCTGGAATGGTTTCTCGGCTCTCTGGTATTGTTCGGGCTATGTTGGCTACCTCGTGCTGGCCCACTACATCCGCTTTCATCTGCACTGGACGCGCCCGCGCAGGCTCCGTGTGGGCGCCCTGTGTTTTGTGGCAGGAGCGGCTTTTACGGCATGGTCGTTCTGGCTGAAGGGTGTGCCCGGGCAGCTCATAGAGACGCCGATGCTGGAGTGGGCGTGGGAGTTCTGTACGCCGAACGTGCTCTGCGCCACGTTTGGAGCTTTCCTGCTGTTTACCTGCATCGAAGTTCCGGCGGCTCCCAAGGCCGTTACCGGCATTGCCAAACTTAGCTACGGCATGTACCTGATGCACCTTTTTTTCCTTGCGCCCATAGCCCAGTTGCTCATTGGTGGCGACGTGGCGCACCCGTTGTTGCCCGTTTACGTAACGATACCGGCCATCGCCGTGCTCACGTTTGGGTGCACGGTGGTGGCTTCCAAGCTGATATCGTACCTGCCGGGGAGTAAATATGTGATAGGATAAACAAACAAAAAACCCGGCCTCTTGCGAGAACCGGGCTCATGAAAGGAGGAGTGGTACCTCTTGGAGTTGAACCAAGGACACATGGATTTTCAGTCCATTGCTCTACCACCTGAGCTAAGGTACCAGTGTGGTTTGCCTTTTTGCGGATGCAAAGGTAAGGCATTTAGTTCATAATCTGCCATGCCCAGCGCGCAAAATCCGCGGTGTTAGCGTTTTTTAACAAACTGTCCAATGCGGGTGAAGGCCTGCGGGACATGGCATGACGGCCGCTTACAGGAGGGCATTCCAGCCCTGCGCGGTTATCTCGAATTCGTTTCCGTCGCGCGCAATGAGCTGGTATCCCAGCGCTTCTTTGGTGATGTAGCCTATCTGGTGGACGCCTTCCAGGCTCTCGATTTTCTCGTGGTCGCCTATTGGAACGGTGAAGAGCAGCTCGTAATCCTCGCCTCCGTTCATGGCGCAGGTGGTTACGTTCATGTTCAACTCTTCGGCCATGACGGCTGTCTGGTAGTCGATGGGAATCTGTTTCTCGTACACCCGGCACCCGCAATGGCTCTGTTTGCAGATGTGGAGCAGCTCGGAGCTGAGCCCGTCGGAAATGTCCATCATGGCCGTAGGCCGTATGTTGAGTTCACGCAGGCGGGCTATGATGTCGCCTCGGGCCTCGGGTTTCAGCTGTCGGTCTATGATGTATTCCTTTCCGGCGAAGTCAGGACGGAAGTCGTTGAGCGTGTTCAGGTCGGCCTCCAGCGCCTTCAGGTTCTGTGCGTTGCCTGTTTTCTTAGCCTCGTTCACCTTCTTTTCCAGCGCGTCATACTGTTCGTAATAAACCGCTTTTTCCCTTTCCAGGAGCTGCAGACCCATGTAGGCGGCGCCGAGATCGCCCGTTACGCAGATGAGGTCGGTCTCCTTGGCCCCGTTCCGGTACACAACGTCGGCCTTGTCGGCCTCTCCAATGAGCGTGATGCTGATGGCCAGGCCCGTTCGGGTTGAGGTGGTGTCGCCTCCCACGATGTCGATGTTCCACTTGTTGCAGGCCGCCCGCAGTCCTGCATAGAACTCGTCCATGCTCTCAATGCTGAAACGTTTGTCCACGGCGATGCTGATTATCAGCTGTCGAGGCGTGCCGTTCATGGCGAAAATGTCGCTGATGTTCTCCATGGCAGCCTTGTATCCAACCTGTTCCATGGTGGTGTAGGTGAGGTCGAAGTGTATTCCTTCCATGAGCATGTCGCTTGTCACGAGCACTTCTTTATTGGGATAATGAAGTACGGCGCAGTCATCGCCCACGCCGTACACCGTAGATTCGTTTTTGGGTTTGATGTTCTTGGTGAGCCGGTCAATGAGACCAAACTCGCCAAGTGTTGATATTTCTGTCATAAAATGTCGTTGGTTGCTGTGTTGAAAGTTGTTATCGGCCGCTTGCGGGCTACGTTACGAGCGGCTTATCATCTCGCGCATAATCTCCGTCATCTTGGGTTGGGCGGCGTTGGCAGCCTCCTGCACTTCCTCGTGACTTACTTCTACGGGGGCATCGAAACCGCCTAAATCGGTAATGACGCTAAGGCCGAAGACCTTGATGCCGCAGTGGCAGGCCACGATAACCTCCGGAACGGTGCTCATGCCTACGGCGTCGCCGCCCAGCAAGTGGTACATGCGGTACTCGTGAGGCGTCTCAAACGTGGGCCCCTGAACGCCTACATAGGTTCCGTGGACTACGCGGATGCCCTTCTCGCGGGCAATGGTGTCGGCCAAATTGCGCAGCTGCAGGCTGTAGGCTTCGTGCATATCGGGGAAGCGGGGACCTGTTGGGAAGTTCTTGCCGCGCAGCGGATGCTCGGGAAAGAGGTTGATGTGGTCGTCTATAATCATGAGGTCGCCAATCTTGAACTTCGGGTTCATGCCGCCCGAAGCATTCGACACGAAGAGCGTCTGGATGCCTAATTCGTACATGACGCGTATCGGGAAGGTTACTTCCTTCATGTCATAGCCCTCGTAGAAGTGGAAACGACCCTCCATGGCCATGATGTCCTTGCCGCCAAGTTTGCCGAAGATGAGCTTTCCGGCATGCCCTTCGACGGTCGAAACGGGAAAGTTTGGGATGTCCTTATAGGGAAATTCGCAGGTGTCAGTTATCTCGGAAGCTAATTGTCCCAGGCCTGTTCCCAGAATGATGGCGGTCTTTGGACTTGTTGTCATCCTTTTTTTTAACCAGGATGCTGTTTCTTGAATTCTTTCGTACATAGCTTATGATTTTTTGATTGAAGTTTTCTTCTTGGCCGAGCATGAAGCTCACGTGGATGGGTAGCACGTAGAGGCTGTCTCTCACCTCGTCGGTCAGCCCCTTCAAGGTCTCCAGCCGCGCCGCATCTTTCTCCGTCGTGATGAGCAATTTGGGTGCGGGCAGGGCGGCGAACTTCTCGTTGATGGTCTGCGCATCGCGCTCCCTGAACTGGTGATGGTCGCCGAAAGTGAGCGGTGTGATGGTCATTCCCATTGCCGAAAGGTCGAGAAGCATCTGCCGGGGCGATGCAATGCCGGTGAGTAGTGCCACGTGCGAGCCTGCTGCTTCGACTATCTTCATGCGGCGGTCGGGGTCTCCGAAGACGGGACGCAGGTCGTCATAGTCGATGGTAGTGAAGTAGAGCTCCTGATAAGCGTACAGATCCATGGCCTTGGTGAGTACGCGGAACTCCATAGGTTTAAGGTCTTTGGGGCACTTGGTGATGATAACAACGTCGGCCCTTGCCTTTCCTTCCTTCGGTTCCCGCAGCCTTCCGGCCGGCAGGAGCTTGTCGTAGATAATCAGCCGGTGGTAGTCAACGAGCAGGATGTTGATGCCCGGCTTCACGTATCGGTGCTGGAAGGCGTCGTCGAGCAGGATGACATCAACGTCCTTGGTATCCTCCAGCGAAGTTAGCATCTCTATTCCGCGAACGCGGTCTTTGTCAACAGCCACGTAGATGTCGCCGAATTTCTTTTTCATCTGGTAAGGCTCGTCGCCTATCTCGGGCATTGTGGTCTGCTCGTCGGCCAGCACAAAGCCTCTTGTTTTGCGCTTGTAACCGCGCGAAAGTACGGCCACCTTCACCTTGTCATGCAGCAAGTTGACGAGATACTCCACATGAGGAGTCTTGCCGGTGCCGCCTACCGTGATGTTTCCTACAGAGATGGCAGGGATGCTGAAGGCATGTTCCTTGAGCACGCCGACCTCGAAGAGCTGGTTGCGAAGCCGCACACCGATGCCGTAAAGCCAGCTAAGAGGCTTCAGCCATTCGTTGATATGTATGAGGTCTCCTTCTGTTCGCATTACTTGATGTTGAGGTAGAACGGGATGCGTGCTTGTATAACGTCCTGCCGGTTCATTGTTTTAAGGAGCAGGAAGGGTTCATAGTACTCGCCCAGGAAGGCGCGGAGCTGCTCGTCCAGGTAGTTACCACGGCTGGTTTCGGCCAACAGTTGGTCGGTGAAACTTAGCGGAGCGGGATATTCTGCGGTGTGATATTCCTTCAGTTTGGCCAGCTGCGCGGCCTTTGCCACGGCCTTGTCCAGACCTCCCAGCTCGTCTACGAGCTTTATCTTGAGTGCATCCTGGCCGAGGAAAACATGTCCTTGGGCGATGGCTTCCACCTGATCAGTCGTCATCTTGCGGCCTGTTGCCACGCGCTGACGGAAGAGATTGTAGCCGCGGTCGATGTAGGCAGTCATGTAGGAAATTTCTTCTGCGTTCATAGGACGGGCGCCCGTGCCGAACAGACTGTTCTTGTTGGTCTTCACCTCGTCGAACTTAATGCCGAGTTTCTGCGTGAGCAGCTGGCTTCGGTCGGGTATCATGCCGAAGATACCGATGCTGCCGGTGAGCGTGGTAGGCTCTGCAACAATCCAGTTGGCGCCACAACTCATGTAATAACCACCCGAAGCAGCCATGCCGCCCATAGAAACAACGACCGGTTTCTTTTTCTTCAGCAGTTCAATCTGGTGCCACAACTGTTCCGAAGCGTAAGCACTGCCGCCGCCGGAGTTCACCCGTATGACCACTGCCTTTACGTCGTCGTCCTCCATCAGGTCCTCCAAATCCTTGTTCACATCGGTTGCCACAATCTGGTGAGCGCCGCTGAAGAGGCCTCCCGGCAGTGGACTTTGCACGATATCGCCGTAGGCATAGTAGACTGCAACTTGCTCGCCGTCGTGCTTCTCCTTCACGTTCTGCATGTCGGAGATGCTCAGCTGGTTGATTGCAGCGTCCTGTTCAACGCCGAGCAGCTTCTTTACTTCGCTTTTTATTTGGTCGGCATAGAGCAAACCGTCCACAAAACGGTTCCTTACATATTCTTTCGGGTCGTCGAAGATGGTAAGATTGTCGGCCTGTGTGTTGAGCTGTTCTACCGATATATGGCGGCTGTCGGACACTGCCTTCAGCATGTTTTGCCACAATCCGTTGATGTATGCCTGCGTTTGTTGGCGGTTCGGGTCGCTCATTTTGTCCTCGGTAAACGTCTCGGTGGCACTCTTGTACTTGCCCACTTTGAGTATTTGCATCTTGATACCGAACTTGTCGAGCAGGTCTTTGACGAAGATTGGCTGTGCGCCAATGCCGTGCCAGTCTACCATTCCCTGCGGATTAAGATATATCTTGTTGGCTGCCGAGGCCAGATAGTAGGTGCCTTGGGTATAGGTGTCGCCGTAAGCAACAATCCATTTGCCGCTCTTCTTGAAATCGAGCAGTGCGTTGCGGATTTCCTGCAGCTGTGCGTAGTCGGCGCTCAGCATGCCCGTCTCTAGGTAGATACCTTTCACGTTGTCGTTCTTCTTGGCCTTACGGATGGCCGAAAGGGTCTCGCTCAGGCCGACGGCATCAGTCGACTGCCCCGTTAGCATCCCCAAGATATTGTCGCCGGTCTGCTCTTCCATGCTTCCTGAAAGGTTCATTACCAGCACCGAGTTCTTACTTACGTTCTTCGTGGCTTGGGTAGATGAAATCATGCCCACAATGCTCATGACGGCAAAGATGCTCATGATGACCAGGAAGATGATGATTCCCACAACGGTGGCAAAGGCATACTTGAAAAAATCTTTCATACGTTGATACATTATTATTTAGTGTTGCAAAAATAAAGCAAATAGATTGAAAAAGCAAATTATCAGGCAGATTTTGTGCTTGCATCAAAGTTTTTTCACTAAATTTGTGAGTATGAAAAGAGCCATCATCATAGGAGCATCCTCCGGATTGGGCCACCGGATAGCCCTCATCCTGCTGCACCAGGGCTGGCATGTGGGCATAGCGGCCCGCCGGCTGGAGGCATTGGAAGAAGTGAGAACTACCTGCCCGGAGCGGGTAACGACTGCCCGTATAGACGTAACGGCGGCCGATGCGCCCGAACGGCTGCTCGAGCTGGCAGACCGTATGGGCGGCATGGAGCTGTATTTCCACGTATCGGGCATAGGAAAGCAGAACATCCGGCTCGATGCCGACATAGAAGCCGACACCGTGGAGACCAACGCGCTGGGCTTTACCCGCATGGTCGGCGCGGCCTTCAACTATCTGGCCACGCACGGCGGAGGCCACATTGCCGTCATTTCCTCTATCGCCGGAACCAAGGGACTGGGCCCTGCACCCTCGTACAGTGCCACCAAAGCCTTTCAGAGTACCTACATCCAGGCGCTCGAACAGCTGGCTAACGGCCGCAGGCTGCCCATCTCTTTTACCGACATTCGCCCCGGCTTTGTAGACACACCGCTGCTTGCAGGCAGCCGTTACCCCATGTTGCTCGACGCCGAAAAGGCCGCCCGTGAGATTGTACGAGCCGTTAACAGCCGCCGCCACGTGTGGATAGTGGACTGGAAGTACCGCATCCTGACCTTCTGCTGGAGGCTGTTACCCAACTGCGTGTGGCGCCGTTTGAGGCTTGTAAAGACCAAGTAAGCTGCCAGGTTGTTGCGAAATATGAGCACGGCGGTGGCAAGCAGGAGTGCTGAAAAGGTGTTGAGAGAATTTGACAAAAGCCTTTCGCAGACGGTGCAATTTGTCTCCGGACGTGTTTCCGGCGTGAAATTGCGCCGTTTTTCATAGTTTTTATAATGACCTGATAATCAGAGATTTATGTTTTGATGGTGAGATAAAGGAAGTCTGGTAGCCGAAAATTCACCTGTTGAAGATGTACTTCCAAGGTCTTTCGACGGCAGTTTTTCGTTTCAGCAGAGCTGTTTTAGGCGTGCCGGAGCTATCCTTCAGTCTTCTTGAAGCATAACTCCAAGCCCGCCGGAGCTGTCCCTCAAGCCGGCGGAAGACTGTTTTCAGCCTCCTCGTTTGCTGTAGTTGAGGCCGTTGGAGCAGCGTTTTCAGGCATGTTTTCCTGACATCCGGCCGCCCGAAAGTATATGGATAAGGAGCAAATGTTGTCAAAGTGTTTGGGTAGTTCCACATCTTTCAGCTGTTTGCAAGCTCGTGGCAGGCTTGCCGGCAGGGTAGGGAGGGGCCGTTGGAAAAAACGGGTGAAGGAATGGGCCGATATTTTTTGCATTGTTGGCTTTTTCCATTATCTTTGCAACAGCTAAGCCATCAGCCGCTTAAATCTGTTACCTAAACAAACAATAGAATGAAACAACGATTGCTATTTGCATTTTTACTGCTCTCGCTCTGTGCGGGGTTGCAGGCCCAGACGGCCCGCAAGTTTGAACTGAAGAACTCGGCCGACGGCCTGTCCACGCTCTACGCATTCCTTCCCCAGCACCCTACAGGGCGCGCCGTGGTGTGCTGTCCGGGCGGTGGTTACGAGTTTCTGGCCATGCAGAGCGAGGGTACAGACTGGGCGCCGTACTTCAACAACCAGGGCATAGCTTTCTTCGTGCTCAAGTACCGCATGCCCCACGGCGACCGTAACCTGCCCATAGGCGACGCCTTGCAGGCCATGCAGACGGTGCGAGACAGTGCCCGCGCGTGGCACATCAACCCCTCCGACGTGGGCATCATGGGCTCCTCGGCCGGCGGCCACTTGGCTTCAACCGTGTGTACGCATGCCGGCTATGCGCTCAGACCCGACTTCGCCATCCTCTTTTATCCCGTTATTACGATGGAAGAGACGCAGGGTCATGCCGGTTCTACGCGCAATCTGCTGGGCGACGAGCGGTTCAACGAGGAGGTGGTCAGGGAGTATTCCAACCATTTGCAGGTGCAGCGCCACCTCACTCCGCGTACACTTGTGCTCTTGGCCAACGACGACGGGCTGGTTCCTCCCCTCACCAACGGCGTGGCCTACTATACAGCCATGCGGCAGGCGGGCAACGAATGCGCCATGTACGTTTACCCCACGGGCGGCCACGGCTTTGGTTTCCAGCGGCAGTTCGAGTTCCACGACCAGCTCATGAGCGACCTCTCTGCCTGGCTCAACTCGTTCCGGGCGCCGCGACAAGATGCCGTCCGTGTGGCTTGTATTGGCAACAGCATTACCGACGGCATGGGTATAGACATGGCGGAGGCCGAAGGTTACCCCGCCCGGTTGCAGCAGTTGCTGGGCGAGGGCTACAGGGTAATGAACTTCGGGGTGAGCGCGCGTACCGTTCTTAATAAGGGCGACTGGCCCTATCAGCACGAACGGGCCTGGCGCGATGCGCTAAGCTACAACCCCGACCGCGTGGTGCTGATGCTGGGAACCAATGACTCTAAGCCCTATAACTGGCAGCACGGCAGCGAGTTTGAGCACGACTACCAGCAGCTTATAGACAGTTTGCAGGCCTTGCCGGCCAAACCGCGCATCAGTCTCTGTACTCCTATACCGGGCCAGAACCTATCGTGGGGCATCAATGACTCCACCATCAGCCGGGCCATCATCCCCATTATACGCCGTTTGGCCAAGCGTAACGGCCTGCCGCTTATCGACCTCCACGCCCGTTTCAGCAACAAGGACGGGCGGCAGTTGCAGCATGACGGGGTGCATCCCACGGCCCGCGGGGCGGCTCAACTGGCCGAAATCGTGTGCAGGGAGCTCAAGAAGAATTGACAGCCCGATTGACATAAAGCAATAAAACACCCGCTGCAGCGCTTTTTTAGCTTTCGGCCGGCCGGGCGGTTCACGTTTTTTCGTACTTTTGCAGCGTACAATCAGCAAGCAAATTCACGAAACTCAACTTACGCATGGAACCCAACGAACAGGTTACTTCCGAAAAGATATTGCGGCGAAAGCTCGACTTGCTTCTCCGCACAGGCCAGATTTTGGTAGAGAGTTCGGCCGATACGAGCCGCATCATCAGGAACATGAAACGCACGGCTGCCTACCTTGGGCTGCCTGAAGAGAACCTGCACATTAACGTGGACTACTATATGCTGCAGGTGAACGTGAGCGACGAGACCCATTCTTTTTCCAAGATGCAGCGCTGCGACCGGCATGGCATCGACATGACTGCCATCCAGGACATCAGCAAACTGTCGTGGCAGGCCATCAAGGAAGACTATTCGCTCGACCGTTACAGCGAGGAACTGGAGAAAATAGCTCACGCCCGGCGCCATTACTCGGAGTGGATGGTGGCCGTGTGTGCGGGCTTTGCCTGCGGTGGTTTCTGCATCCAGTTCGGCTGCGACTGGCCTGCGTTCTTCTATGCTTCCATTGCCGCCATTCTTGGTAACCGTTTCCGCATGTACCTGAACAGCCTGGGTTCCAACGCCTATGCCAACATCGCCATCGCTGCTTTTGTGTCCACGCTCATTGCCTGGGCCTCGGCTTTCGTCTCAACGCCCGCCGTAGAGGCCTATATACCGAACTGCCTGCTGCCTTTGTTCCACTCAGATACGCCCTGGCATCCGCTCATGGCCTGCGCTCTCTTTATCGTTCCGGGCGTTCCGCTCATTAACTTTGTGAGCGATATGCTCGACAATCACATCGAGACAGGTCTGGTTCGGGCCACCAATACGGTTATTATGGTGTTGGCAATGTCGTTCGGCATCGCCGTTGCCATTAAGGTTTGCGGCATCGACAACTTCGTGAAGAGCCTCAGTATGACGCCCCACCACACGTTTGGTGAGTACGCCCTGGCCGCTGCCATATCGGCTATGGGCTTTGCAACCATATTCAATGTGCCCCGAAGACTGATGGGCTGGATTGCCGTTGGCGGCATCATAGCCGTTTGCTCGCGCAACTTTATTAACTTGGGGCCGAGCAACGGCAACATTGGTCTCGACCTGGGGCCCATCCTGGGCACGCTTTGCGGCTCGGCGCTCATCAGCATCATCAACATCAAGATGGTGCACCTGGTCCACACGCCGCACCAGTGTATCACCATTCCGGCCGTTATCCCGATGGTTCCCGGCGTGCTCATGTACCGTGCCCTCTATGCTGTTATCGACATGCAGGGCGTGGTTGGCGAGGTTACTCTGGCCGCTCACAACGCCATCAACGGCTCGCTGCTCATTATCTGCATAGCCATCGGCGTGGCTATTCCCAACATCTTTGCCCGCAAGTGGATAGCTCCCGACCGGCGGAAGAAGCTCAACCGCCTCATTGAGGAGCGCAAGGCGAGGGGAGAGTTCATTGACCTGGACGCCGTGGTGGAGAGCAAATAACCCCAAGGGCTGACAGAATTGTCAGTCTGGAGTGTGCCAATTTTGTCATTCGACGAGATTGGCACACTTTTCGTATAGCGTAGGGCGTAAACTTGAAAGTTCAAACAAACAATTAAAATACAAGTATTATGACAATTAAACCATTAGCAGACAGAGTGCTGGTACTCCCCGCACCAGCTGAAGAAAAAGTAGGTGGAATCATTATTCCGGATACAGCAAAGGAGAAACCGCAGCGCGGCAAGGTTGTTGCTGTTGGTAACGGAACCAAGGATGAGGCAATGGTCCTGAAGGTGGGCGATACCGTTCTCTATGGCAAATATGCCGGCACCGAACTTGAAAACGACGGTGAAAAGTATCTCATGATGCGCCAGAGCGATGTCTTGGCAGTTGTTGAAGACTAATACAAACAGATAACAGATAACTTTAAAACATTAAATAATAACGAAATGGCTAAGGAAATTAAATTCGATACAGATGCCCGCGAACTCCTGAAGAGTGGAGTTGACCAGCTGGCTAACGCTGTTAAGGTAACACTGGGACCAAAAGGACGCAACGTAGTGATAGAGAAAAAGTTCGGTACTCCGCAGATAACAAAGGACGGAGTGACCGTAGCTAAGGAGATAGAGCTGGAAGACAAGTTCGAGAACACGGGCGCCCAGCTCGTTAAGAGTGTAGCCAGCAAGACCGGCGACGATGCCGGCGACGGTACTACTACTGCCACCATCCTGACCCAGAGCATTGTGAACGAGGGCCTGAAGAATGTTGCTGCCGGTGCCAACCCAATGGATTTGAAGCGTGGTATCGACAAAGCTGTTAGCAAAGTGGTTGACTATATCAAGGAGAATGCCGAAGTCGTAGGCGATAACTACGACAAGATAGAGCAGGTTGCTACCGTTTCGGCCAACAACGACCCTGAAATAGGAAAGCTGCTTGCCGATGCCATGCGCAAAGTATCTAAGGACGGAGTCATCACAATAGAAGAAAGCAAGACCCGCGAAACCAACATCGGCGTGGTTGAAGGCATGCAGTTCGACCGCGGTTACCTGTCTGGATACTTCGTGACCGATACCGACAAGATGGAGTGCGTGATGGAGAACCCCTACATCTTGATATATGACAAGAAAATAAGCAACCTCAAAGACTTCCTGCCTATCCTGCAGCCGGCTGCTGAGAGCGGCCGTCCGTTGCTCGTGATAGCCGAGGATGTTGACTCCGAAGCCCTCACCACGCTGGTTGTGAACCGTCTGCGTGGCGGCCTGAAGATTTGCGCCGTCAAAGCTCCCGGCTTCGGCGACCGCCGCAAGGCCATGCTCGAAGACATTGCCGTGCTTACCGGCGGCGTGGTCATCAGCGAGGAGAAAGGTCTCAAACTAGAGCAGGCAACGCTGGAGATGATGGGCTCTGCCAAGAAGGTAACTATCTCTAAGGACAACACAACCATCGTAGATGGCGCCGGATCGAAGGAAAACATCCGCGAACGTGTGGCCCAGATAAAGAACGAGATAGCCAATACCAAGAGCTCGTACGACAAGGAGAAGCTCCAGGAACGCCTGGCCAAGCTCTCCGGAGGCGTAGCAGTTCTCTACGTGGGTGCCAACTCCGAGGTTGAAATGAAGGAGAAGAAGGACCGCGTAGACGACGCTCTCTGCGCCACACGCGCTGCCATCGAGGAAGGCGTAGTTGTGGGTGGCGGCACTACCTACATACGTGCACAGCAAGCGCTGCAGAACCTCAAGGGCGACAATGCCGACGAGCAGACCGGTATCAACATTGTTTGCCGCGCCATAGAGGAGCCTCTTCGCCAGATTGTTGCCAACGCCGGAGGCGAAGGAGCAGTAGTAGTAAACAGCGTGCGTGAGGGCAAAGGCGACTATGGATATAACGCCCGCACCGATGCCTACGAAGACCTACGCGCCGTGGGTGTTATCGATCCCGCCAAAGTTGCACGCGTGGCACTGGAGAATGCGGCATCCATTGCCGGCATGTTCCTCACTACCGAGTGCCTCATCTGCGACAAGCCGGAGGAGAAACCCGCCATGCCGGTTCAGCCGGGTATGGGCGGCGGCATGATGTAACCGCAATTTTGAAAACTTCAGATATCAAAAGAGGGGCAGGCCATGTCGGTTTGTCCCTTTTTTAGAGATAATTTGCAAATAAATAGTTTTTTTTCTTTTAAGGGTTTGGAGCTTATTACGAAAAACCCTATATTTGCGGCATCATTAGATTGCTAATTACGGCCAAGGCCGGAAAGAAATATTTTTTGATTTGTTTTAGTAGATTAGTTTTTAAGTAGTTTGTTTTTTGAAGGTCGGCTGTCGGGATGACAGCCGGCTTTTTTTGTTATGCTCCGTTCCGCCCGCCGGCGGCTTGTATCCAGCTCATACATATGCTGTTCCCGTGCAGGTAGCAGCCGGCAAGGGTACTGAAGAGGTGCTTCAGCAACTTTTGACACTTGTCGCACGATCGTGTGACACCTGTCGAATGCTCGTGCGACAAGTGTCAAAACTTCGTGGGTGATAGGTGTTGGGTGTTAGGTGTCGGCTTGTGCGGGGGCAGGTGAGCAGCTGCGGGAGGCGGAAAACGCATTTCCACCATCAAAAGGCGGGGCAAAACGCTAATAAAAAGAATTGAAATTCTTTCGTTATTCACGCTATTTCACTATCTTTGCAACATGAAAGTGAAAATTGACTGGAAGCATATCCTGCTCTTTGCCTTTGTTGCCGGAGGGCTCGTTTACATTACCAGGCACCTCTTGGGCATGTCGTACACGGCGTCGTTCTTCATGTCGCTCGGCATCTTCATGCTGTTGTTGCTGGGCGATCGCTTTGCAGCCATGTACGATGAGAAGAGGAAACGTGAGCGTAAACGCAAGGAACAGGAGGATAAGGAGCGATGGACGAAGTAACCATATTCCGCAGTGAGTTCGACAACCGACTGGAACAACCGTTTGTTTCGGGCGGCATCAAGGCCGGTTTTCCAAGTCCGGCGCAGGACTACATGGACGATACCATGGACCTGAACTCCTACTTGGTGAGGCATCCTGCAGCCACTTTCTACGGCAAAGTGAAAGGAGACTCGATGAAGGATGCCGGCATCGACGAGGGCGACATCCTCATCATAGACAAGTCTCTCAATCCCCAGAGCGGCGACATCATCATTGCTTACCTCGACGGAGAGTTCACCATGAAGTTTCTGGACGCCTCACATCGCGACGAGGGCTACATCATGCTCGTGCCGGCCAACGACAAGTACCGCCCCATCAGGGTCGATGCGACCGACAACTTTACCGTATGGGGAGTGGTGGCATGGACCATCAAGAAGCGCGTAGCCTCGCTTCTGAACAACGAACTGTAAGCCAAAACAAAACGAAAAGACACACATGAGGAAACTCGCAGAACTCTATACATACTGGAAAGGAACCGAACCCGCCCGCATGGAGCAGCTTCCGGGCGCCGGAAGCAACCGCACCTACTACCGCATAACTGACAACGAAGGCAACACCGTGATAGGAGTAATAGGCACAAGTCGCGACGAAGACCACGCCTTCATCTACCTCTCGCGCCACTTCACGTTGCGACAACTGCCCGTGCCACGCATACTTGCCGTGAGCGAAGACGAGCTGCGATACATCCAGACCGACCTGGGACGCGTCTCGCTCTTCGATGCCATCAAGGGCGGACGCGAGGCCGGAGGCCGTTACAACCAGCAGGAAAAGCAGCTGCTGGTGAATACCATACGCGAACTACCCAACATCCAGATACGCGGAGCACGCGAGTTGGACTGGAACAACTGCTATCCGCAGCCCGTGTTCGATGCCGACAGCGTGCTCTTCGACCTCAACTACTTCAAGTACTGCTTCCTTAAACCCACCGAACTCGACTTCCATGAACTCAAGCTCGAGGCCAACTTCCGCCTCTTTGCCAATGACTTGGTGGCCGAGGAGAGCGAGAGTTTCCTCTACAGAGACTTCCAGGCGCGCAACGTGATGCTCGATGCAAAGGGCAATCCTTACTTCATCGACTTCCAGGGAGGCCGCAAGGGGCCGTTCTACTACGATGTGGCCAGCTTCCTGTGGCAGGCTTCGGCCAAGTATCCGGCCAAGCTCCGGCGCCAGCTCATCTATGAGTATTACAACTCGCTGAAGCACTACATCGAGGTTCCTTCGGAGCGGCACTTCGTCCGCAGGTTGAGTCTGTTCGTGCTCTTCCGTACCTTGCAGGTGCTGGGAGCCTACGGGTTCCGCGGCTACTTTGAGCGTAAAAAGCACTTCCTGGACTCCATTCCGCCCGCTATGGACAACCTACGAGACCTGCTCCGGGAGCCTGACGTCTTCCCATATCCCTACTTGATGGACATGCTTCGCCGCCTCACGGAGCTGCCGCAGTTTGCTCCAAGGAAGCAGCCGGTGGTGAAACGGGCCGACGGATACAAGATTACCGACCACGACATCTACCAAGCAAACCCGCTCGACGGCCCCGCAACCTTCTCGAAGTTCGACGGCAAGGGGCCGCTCGTTGTCCGTGTGTACAGCTTCTCGTACCGGCAGGGCATACCCGACGACCCTTCGGGCAACGGCGGAGGCTACGTGTTCGACTGCCGCTCCACCCATAATCCCGGCCGATACGAGCCCTACAAGCAGCTCACCGGCCTCGACGAGCCCGTTATCCGATTTCTGGAAGACGACGGAGAGATAATCACCTTCCTCTCCGAAGTCTACAAACTGGCCGATCACCACGTGCGTCGATACATGCAGCGCGGCTTTACAAGCCTCATGTTCAGCTTCGGCTGTACCGGCGGACAGCATCGCAGCGTGTATTGCGCGCAGCATCTGGGCGAGCATCTGCACCAGAAATTCGGCATCGAAGTGCACATCATCCACCGCGAGCAGCACATCCAACAGACGCTGGAGGCCGCCTCGCCCCAACCCGAAGCATAACTTTTTCGGCTAACCTTAATATTAACAATTAATCTTTAACAGTATGGACGAAGAACTGAAAGTAACCGAACCCATGCGTGAACACCTGCTGAAAGCCGCAAGCTGGCTCAAGTTCCTGGCCGTGTTGGGCGTAATCGGCGTAGTGCTGATGGTGCTGGTCAGCATCGGTCTTATGGTTTTCGGCAACCGGTTGAGCGATGAAATCCCGTTGGGAGGCAGTCTCGGCGTTGTCTATCTGGTGCTGGCGGCCATTTACATCTATCCGCTCGTCAAGTCGTTTTCACTCATCCGCCACACCCGCGAGGCCTTCCGGGTTGAGAACGGACAGCCTGACATCGAGCAGGCTGCGGCCGACTGCCACGCTATCCTGAAGTTTATGGGCGTTCTGACCATTGTCCTGATGGTTGTCTATGTGCTCATTTTAATAGGCGCAGTTATCGTTGGCGTGGCCGGAATGGGACAATTTGGATGACATAACCCTTGAACCGGGCGCTGAACAGGCAGCCGGCAGCATGGTTGCCGGCCGCCTGCGCGCTGCCCACCTTATTTATATATAGAGATGAAACAAGCCATGATATTCGCGGCCGGATTAGGTACACGCCTCAAGCCGCTCACCGACAGCCGTCCAAAAGCCCTCATCGAAGTGGGCGGAGAACCGCTGTTGAAGCGCGTGATACTGAAGTTGCGCGATGCCGGATTTACGCGCATCGTGGTCAATGTGCACCACCTGGCCGGACAGATAGTGGACTACCTGCAGGCCAACGGCAACTTCGGGCTCGACATCCGCATCAGCGACGAGAGCTCGCACCTGCTCGATACGGGCGGCGGCATCAAGAAGGCGCTTCATTTCTTCGACCCTTCGAGCCCCATACTCATCCACAATGTCGACATCGTGAGCAATGTCGACCTGTCCTCCTTCTATGCCCGGGCCGCGCAGAATGACGCCACCCTGCTGGTGAGCGACCGCGAGACGAAGCGCTACCTGCTCTTTGACGACGACATGCTGCTTTCCGGTTGGACCAATATAGAGACCGGCGAGGTGCGCTCGCCCTATCCCGGCATCCGGCCGGAGACGTTGCACCGCTACGCCTTCAGCGGCATCCACGTGTTCTCGCCCTTTTTGGCACCGTGCCTGATGGAGATGCCCGAGAAGTTCAGCATTATCGACTTCTACCTGCGCTGGTGTGCAGATTACCCGTTCCGGGGCTGCGTTCAGCCCGGCCTCCGCCTCATCGACGTGGGCAAAATGGACACGCTCGCGCAGGCCGAGCAGCAGTTGAGCCAGATGGAAGGATAGCTGTTGAACCTCATTTTGTAAAGAAAACATGCCTGAAAACAGTGCTGCTTTCCCGCTCCAAATAGAAAGCAGAGAGGCTGTTTTTGGCCTCTTCAATCCCTGAATATATCGTTTTAAACCCTTGGAGTTATCCTCCGTAGGGCTAAAAGCTATGCTTTAAGACCCTTGGAGCTATGCTTTTAAGCGTAGTGAGACCATCTCCTTATCGTAAAGAGACCATCTCCTTATCGTAGTGAGACCATCTCACTATCGTAGTGAAGCCATCTCACTATCGTAGTGAGGCCATCTCACTACAGCAGTGAGGCCATCTCCTTGCGGTCAATAAGCATGCTGTAGATGTAATGTATTGATGCTCAAAGGATTACAGAAACGGCGATTTTAGCGCGTATTTGCGGCCAATAGGCTGCTTGTTGGCAAATACGCGAAACCTGAAAGGGTCTTTGTAAAATAATCAGAGCATGTATTTCTGTTTGCGTCAAACGGTTTCGGGCGTTTGCGCAACTGTCGTCTCACTGTTGCGGTAGGCGAGGGGAGTGAGTCCGGTCATGCGTTTGAAGTACTTGCAGAAGAAGCTCGTATTGGGAAAGTTGAGCTCATCGGCAATCTGTTTCATCGACTTGTCGGTGTGTATCAGGTCCACTCGGATGGCCGTCAGCAGGGCTTCATCCGTCCATTGTTTGGCACTCTTGCCGCTCACCTGTTTGATGAGCGTACTCAGGTAACGCGGTGACAGACAGAGCTTTGAGGCGTAGAAGCTGATAGGCGGCCGCCTCCTGACGTGCTCGTTTACCAGGCTGATAAAGTCGGTAAGCAGCCTTGCGTCGTGAGTTTGTACCCTCGTCTCGTCCTGCTGGCGTTTTTCCCACATGTTGTTGACGTACCAGAAGAAGGCCGCCGACAGGTTGCGCAGCACTTGGGTCTCGTGGTTTGCGCCCAGTGTGGCCCGGTAGAGCAGCCGGATGAGGCCGCTCAGGAAGCGGCGCTCCTGCGGTTCGGTGTGCAGGCAGAAGTCGCGTACGTGGCCGTCGAAGGCTTTCGGAATGTTGGAAGCAAAGGAAAGGCGGAACAGTTCGTCGGTAATGGAGAAGCCTTCGATGGTGAGGTCGGCCGACGTACGTATGATTTGTGCCGTGGAGTTGCTGCTTACGAAGATGAGATCGCCCGCCTCGCAGCGGCAAGGCAGCAAGTTGATGACGGGTTCCGCCCATCCTCGCTTGATGATGATGACGCGCATCTCGCGCAGCCGTATGGGTTGGTTGAGCAGAGTGAGCACAGCTTTGGGCATCGCGTGGCGTATAACGGCCACGTCGGGACGCATGACTACCACGTTCCGGTCGCGGCTACTGGCAGTGTCGTCGTTTTCGTGTTGAGTCAGCAGTGACCAGAATTGCTCCAGCGATACGGGTCTGATTTCTTTATGGTTCATGGCTTTTTGGTTTGAATATCAGATGCAAAGATAACGCTTTCTGGCAAATTCAAGCATCCTACAGTCGTTTTTCGTACAAAAAGAACATCATTAAATGCGTACGGATAACAGTCCTTTACCCGAATAGGCCTACCTTTGCAGCCGAACAAACATTCCGCTCATGAACAGAGAAATCGCAACCATCGTACTCTCGCTCACGGTCTTCGGGCTCTCGGCACAGAGTATAGACGAGTGTCAGAAGGCAGCCGCGCGCAACTATCCGCTCATCAGGAGGTACGAACTCATTGCCCGTTCGGCCGACCTTACGATAGCCAACATCGGCAAAAGCTGGCTGCCGCAGGTCTCTGCTACGGCTCAGGCAACCTGGCAGAACAAGGTGGCAACGCTGCCCGATGCCCTTACCAACATGATGGCAGGGCAGGGACGGGCGCCTGAAGGCCTGCGGAAGGACCAATATAAAATAGGTATAGACATCAGTCAGACGCTTTACGACGGTGGCGACAGCCGCGCCCGCCGCGACGTGGCACGCTGGCAGGGCAGCGTGGAACAGGCGCAGAACGAGGTCGACCTTTACGCCGTAGGCCGGCGGGTGAACGAGCTCTACTTCGGAATCCTGCTTACCGACGACCAACTGCAGCTCAACCGCAACCTTCAGGAGCTGCTGCTGGCCGACGAACGCAAGCTGGCAGCCATGCTCAAGAGCGGCACCGCGGCCGAGAGCGACTGCCACTCCGTACACGCCGAACGGCTCCGGGCCGAGCAGCAGGCGGTGGAATTGGCAAGCAGACGGGCGGCCTTGCAGCGCATGCTGGCAGCTTTTACGGGGTGGGATTCCGTAAGGGTGGAGCGTCCGGCTGAACTGCAGGCCGGCGTGGAGAACAATCGGCCCGAGCTGTCTTTGGTTACCAGCCGGCTGATTTTGGCCGACATGCAGGAGCGGACGTTGGATACGGCACTCAAACCGAGGCTCAGTCTCTTTGCCCAAGGATGGTACGGCAGTCCCGGACTCGACATGTTTCACGACATGATGACACGCAGCTGGTCGCTCAACGGGCTGGTGGGTGTTCGCCTCTCGTGGAATATCGGGGCGCTCTACACGCGCCGCAACGACAAGGCACGTATCGACCTTACGCGCCGGCAGGCCGAAATCGACCGCGAGGTGTTCCTCTTCAACAACCGTCTGGAGCGGTTGCAGCAGGACGAGAACATCTCCAAGTACCGCCGGCTGAAGGCTGCCGACGATGAAATCATCGACCTTTGGACGTCCGTAAGGCGGGCTGCGGAGTCGAAACTTGCCCACGGCATCATCGATACAGACGCGCTTGTGAAGGAAATAAACAGCGAGAACGAGGCCCGGTTGCAGCGTTCCATCCATGAGATTGAGATGCTGAAAGAGATGTATGACATGAAGTTTACCCTTAACCAACAGAATAATGAAGAATGGAAGTAGCCTGCTGGCGGCCTTGTTGCTGCTGTCAGCTTGCGGAAACAGTGAGAAGGCGTACGACGCAACCGGCACTTTTGAGGCCACGGAGACCACGGTATGCGCCGAACAGAGCGGCCAGCTGACGAGATTTGACGTAACCGAAGGCGACAGCCTAAGGGAAAACGAGGAAGTGGGATTGGTGGACACGGTGCAAATTAGCCTGCAGATAGCCCAGACGATGGCCACCAGGCAGGTTTACAACGCACAGCGGCCCGACGTGCGCAGGCAGCTGGCAGCTCTGCAGGAGCAGCTGGTCAAGGCCCGCAGGGACCTGACCCGTTACACCGAACTGGTGGCCGACGGAGCCGCACCGCGCAAGCAACAGGACGACGCACGCAGCCAGGTGCAGGTGCTGGAGCGGCAGCTGGAAGCGCTGCGGTCGTCGTTGGCAGTTGAGCAGTCAACCCTTACGGCCCGCCAGAAAACCGCCGACACGCAGGTGAACCAGCTTGCCGACCAGCTGCGCAAGTGCCATATCGTGTCTCCACTCACCGGAACGGTACTCGAAAAGTACGTGGAGCGTGGCGAATTTGTAGCCGTGGGCAAGCCGCTCTTCAAGATGGCTGATACCCGGAACATGTTCCTTCGCGCCTATGTTACATCGGCCCAGCTGGAACAAATCAGGCTGGGGCAGCAGGTGAAGGTTAGAACCGACTATGGCGACGGGCGCGGACACTCCTATCGGGGCACGGTAACGTGGATTTCGACCAAGAGTGAATTCACGCCCAAGACCATCCTTACCGACGATGAGCGGGCCGACCTGGTGTATGCGGTCAAGATATCCGTGGTCAACGATGGCTATATTAAAATAGGTATGTACGGCCAAGTGAAATTCACGGAGTGAGACATGAGCAGCGTCATCGAAGTAAGTCATCTGTCTAAATCGTACGGTGCAGTCAGTGCACTCAGCGATGTTTCGTTCTCCGTTGAGCCCGGCGAGGTGTTCGGACTTATCGGTCCCGACGGTTCGGGCAAGACTTCTCTCTTCCGTATCCTTGCTACTTTGCTGCTTCCTGACAGCGGGCGGGCAACCGTCTGCGGCTTCGACACGGCGAAACAGCTGAACTCCATCCGCCGGATTGTGGGCTACATGCCCGGCAGGTTTTCGCTCTACGAGGATTTGACGGTAGCAGAAAACCTGCAATTCTTCGCCACGCTCTTCGGTACAACGGTGGAGCAAGGATACGACAGCATCAAAGCTATCTACTCGCAGATAGAGCGTTTCAGCGACCGAAAGGCCGGGGCGCTCTCCGGAGGCATGAAACAAAAGCTGGCATTGAGCTGCGCCTTGGTTCACAGTCCGCGTGTGCTGTTCCTCGACGAGCCAACTACGGGGGTGGATCCCGTGAGCCGCAAGGAACTGTGGGACATGCTCGGCACGCTTCGCGAGCGGGGTATAACCATCGTGGCTGCCACGCCCTATACGGACGAAGTGCGTCGGTGCAACCGCGTGGCGTTCCTCCGACACGGCCAGGTGGCAGGCGTCGGCAGCGCGGAAGATATCCTGACGCGCTTTCGCGACGTGTTCAATCCTGCACCAATCAGCCCCATCGTGCACGAAGAAGCAGAACAACCGGCCATCGAAGTGGAGCATCTGGTTAAGGCTTTCGGCAACTTCAAGGCTGTTGACGACATTTCTTTCACTGTTAGAAAGGGTGAAATCTTCGGCTTTCTGGGTGCAAACGGAGCCGGTAAAACTACTGCCATGCACATCTTGACCGGACTGAACCAGCCCACCGGAGGCAGTGGCAAGGTGCTGGGCTACGACGTAACGACGGACTATGAACAAATAAAGAAGCACATCGGCTACATGAGTCAGCGTTTTTCTCTCTATGAAGACCTCACCGTGGCAGAGAATATCAGCCTCTTTGGAGGCATCTACGGCATGCCCAAAAGCGAGATACGGGAGAAGACCAAACGCATGTTGGC
>LAHS01000437.1_pt1 | contig 51566 bp, 57 predicted proteins | sample 329651 | NCBI WGS metagenome assembly LAHS01 (sample SAMN03275699, study PRJNA271635) | activated sludge metagenome | isolation source: sample C-1 Sludge from hydrolytic chamber (first chamber) of Anaerobic...
ATTTCTTTTCAGGGGCTTATATTTTTGCTATGATTGAATAGCACAATTATGTATAAAGAATAGTCCTAAAAGGAGGATTTTTAGTATGGCGTTAGTATCTATGAAAGAGATGTTAATTAAAGCAAAGGCAGAAGGTTATGCAGTTGGTCAATTCAACATCAACAACCTTGAATGGACGCAAGCAATTTTACAAGCAGCAGAAGAAGAAAAATCACCGGTTATCCTTGGCGTATCTGAGGGCGCAGGTAAATATATGGGCGGATTTATTTCAGTTGTACACATGGTAAAAGGTTTAATGGAATCTTATGGTACGACAGTGCCAGTAGCTATTCACCTTGACCATGGTTCAAGCTTTGAAAAATGTAAAGAAGCGATTGATGCAGGATTTACTTCTGTTATGATTGATGCATCACATCATCCTTTCGAAGAAAATATTGCAATTACTTCAAAAGTAGTTGAATATGCACATGCGAAAGGCGTTTCTGTAGAAGCTGAGCTTGGAACAGTTGGCGGAGACGAGGATGGCGTAATTGGTGGTATTATGTACGCTGATCCAGAAGAGTGCCGTAAAATGGTTGAATTAACAGATATTGATTGCTTAGCACCAGCGCTTGGCTCTGTTCATGGTCCATACAAAGGCGAACCAAACTTAGGTTTCAAAGAAATGGAAGAAATCTCTAAATTAGCAGATCTTCCTTTAGTATTACATGGTGGTACAGGTATTCCAACAAAAGATATTCAACGTTCCATTTCATTAGGTACGGCTAAAATTAACGTGAATACTGAAAATCAAATCGCTGCGACAAAAGTGATTCGTGAAATCCTTGACAACGATAAAGTTGTTTACGATCCACGTAAATTCCTAGCACCAGCACGTGAAGCAATTAAAACAACAGTTATCGGTAAAATCCGTGAATTTGGTAGTGCACAAAAAGCATAATTTTTGCTTCACATATGGTACAAAAGCATAGATGAATACACATAATAAGAGAAGTGTTGATGCTAGCAATCGACCTTCTCTTGTTTTTGAAATTATAACTTTTTTGAAAAAAATTAATAATATAAATAAATAGGGTTAGGGAGGAAATATTATGAAATTTTTTATTGATACAGCAAACTTTGATGAAATTAAAGAAGCACACGCATGGGGCATTTTATCAGGCGTGACAACAAACCCATCATTAGTGGCAAAAGAGGAGAACGTATCTTTTCATGATCGTCTACGTGAAATTGCCGAGCTTGTTGATGGCTCAGTAAGCGGTGAAGTGATTGCATTAGATGCTGAAGGTATGATTAAAGAAGGTCTAGAATTAGCGGCTATTGCACCGAATATTACAGTGAAATTACCAATGACACCCGCTGGTTTAGAAGCGTGTCGCTTCTTTGCAAACAAAGGCATTAAAACAAACGTAACACTAATTTTCAGTGCCAACCAAGCATTAATGGCTGCGCGTGCAGGTGCTACATATGTATCACCATTTATCGGCCGTTTAGATGATATTGGTCAAAATGGTGTTGAACTTATCGAAACCATTTCAGATATTTTCACAATCCATAATATTGAAACACAAATTATTGCTGCTTCTATTCGTCACCCGCAACATGTAACGGCAGCAGCTCTTGCTGGCGCACATATTTCAACAACTCCTTTCAAAGTGTTAAAACAACTTTTCCACCATCCATTAACGGAAAAAGGAATTGAAGGATTTTTAGCGGATTGGAATAAGCGAAAAGGTGAATAATAAGATTATAAAGTGAGTCAAATGCAAAAATTACTTTCCAATCATGAGGGAGAACGCGAAATGGATGTTTATAAAATTACAGGCGAAAATCGTCTAAAGGGTACAATTAAAGTTAGTGGTGCAAAAAATAGTGCAGTCGCCTTAATTCCAGCATCAATTTTGGCGAACTCTCCAGTGACAATTGGAGGGATTCCTGAAATTTCAGATGCTTGGACTTTAAAAGCCTTGTTAGAAGAGATTGGTGGAGAAGTACAATTTGAGGATGGCAAAATGATTATTGATCCATCCGATATGGTTGCACTGCCGTTGCCAAATGGTAATGTTAAAAAACTCCGCGCCTCTTATTATTTAATGGGTGCCATGCTTGGTCGCTTCAAAAAGGCTGTCATTGGTTTGCCTGGTGGCTGTTTCTTAGGGCCGCGTCCAATTGATCAACACATTAAAGGGTTTGAAGCCCTTGGCGCTAAAATTACTAACGAGCATGGTGCGATTTATTTACGTGCTGAAGAATTAATCGGCGCTAAAATTTATTTAGACGTCGCAAGTGTTGGCGCAACGATTAATATTATGCTTGCTGCGGTACGTGCAAAGGGACGTACGGTTATTGAAAATGCCGCAAAAGAACCTGAAATAATTGACGTAGCCACACTCCTTACGAATATGGGTGCCAATATTAAAGGTGCGGGTACAAGTGTTATTCGCATTGAAGGTGTTGAGGAACTGCATGGAACGGAACATACAATTATTCCAGACCGTATTGAAGCCGCTACATTTATGATAATGGCAGCAGCAGTTGGCGACGGTATTACGATAGATAATGTCATTCCATTGCATTTAGAGGCAATTACAGCAAAGCTTCGTGAAATGGGCGTCAAGATTGACATAGACGAGGAAAGTATTTTTGTTCCCAAAACAGACCTATCTACATTGCAAGCGGTTGACGTCAAAACGATAGTTTATCCTGGATTCCCTACGGATATTCAGCAACCACTTTCGGTGTTAATGACGCAAGCACTTGGCTCTTCAAAGATAACAGATACCATTTATACGGCTCGTTTTAAGCATATTGATGAACTGCGTCGTATGAATGCCAACGCACGTGTAGAAGGAAATACAGCGATAATTACTGGTCCAAGTAAATTACATGGCTCAAGTGTCACTGCGACAGACCTTCGCGCGGGTGCAGCATTAGTTTTAGCTGGCTTATTAGCTGAAGGTGAAACTGAAATTCATGATATCTATCATATTGAACGTGGCTATAGCTCACTTATTGAAAAATTACGTGACTTAGGCGCAGATATTCGACGTGAAACAATTATGGTTAGCGTTGCAGAGGCAAAGGAGTAATGTAAGGTAAAAGTTTTGAGCCAATTATGTTACAATAAAGGTAATTTGAATGTTTCGGTAAAATAAAACATGCCGATAACGGGAGGCAAAACAACAATGGAACGCAGTTTATCGATGGAAGTAGTACGAGTAACAGAGGCAGCAGCAATCGCATCCGGGAAATGGATGGGTCGCGGTTTGAAAATTGAGGCAGATGATGCAGCAACGACAGCAATGCGCTCAATGTTCGATACGATTCCAATGCATGCTACAGTAGTAATTGGGGAAGGCGAAATGGACGAAGCACCAATGCTTTATATTGGTGAGGAGCTTGGTCTTCGTAATGGCGGTCCCAAAGTAGATATAGCAGTCGATCCTTTAGAAGGTACAAATATAGTGGCAAAAGGTACAAATGGTGCTATGACAGTATTAGCAATTGCTGATAAGGGTAATCTATTAAATGCACCAGATATGTACATGGAGAAAATCGCTGTAGGACCAGAAGCGGCAGGAAAAGTTGATATTAACGCCTCTGTTACTTATAATTTATTACAAGTAGCAAAAGCAAAAAATAAAGATATTTCAGATGTTGTAGCTACTCTATTAGATCGCCCACGCCATCAAGCGATAGTAGATGAGATTCGTGAAGCGGGAGCTCGTATTAAATTTATTCAAGATGGAGATGTGGGAGCAGCGATTAACACTGCATTCGATGAAACAGGCATCGACATTATGTTTGGTATGGGCGGTGCACCTGAGGGTGTTATATCGGCTGTTGCATTAAAATGCCTTGGTGGAGACTTCCAAGCTAAATTAGTGCCAGAAGATGAAGAACAGTTAGAACGCTGTAAACAAATGGGCGTAGATGTAGATAAAGTTCTTTACTTAGATGATTTAGTAAAAGGTGACGATGCAATTTTTGCAGCAACAGCTGTTACAGATTGTGAGCTATTAAAAGGTGTGCAGTACAAAGGAGCTTATGCATTAACACATTCAGTTGTTATGCGAGCGAAGTCAGGTACTGTCCGTTTTGTAGAAGGTCGTCACGCTCTTGATAAAAAACCTAGCTATTAATAATATTTTCTTCTAAAATATACCTAGTGCAACTATTTGCACTAGGTACCTTCTTCTTCATTAAACCATCCCATAGTTTTACTTTAAAAACTTCTATGTTTACCCCAATACATGCATTATATTTTGAAAAAGACTGGAGTTGTGCATATGTCTACATTGACAATCGCTCAATTAGAAAACATGACGTTAAAAGAGCTTTACGCCCTCGCACGCCAATACAAAATTTCGTATTATAGCAAACTAACGAAAAAGGAATTAATTTTTGCTATTTTGAAAACGCGTTCAGAGCAAGAGGGTTATTTCTTTATGGAGGGGGTACTTGAGATTGTTTCGCAAGAAGGCTTTGGCTTCCTTCGACCAATCAATTACTCACCGAGTAAAGAAGATATTTATATTTCTGCTTCTCAAATACGTCGTTTTGATCTTCGTAATGGGGATAAAGTGTCTGGTAAAGTTCGTCCCCCTAAAGAAAATGAACGTTACTATGGATTACTGCAGGTGGATGCTGTAAATGGAGAAGATCCTGAAGTAGCAAAAGAACGTGTTCACTTCCCAGCATTGACGCCGCTATATCCTGATCGCCAAATCAAACTTGAAACTACACAGCGCAATCTATCGACTCGAATTATGGATTTAGTAGCGCCAGTAGGATTTGGTCAACGTGGATTAATCGTTGCGCCACCAAAGGCTGGTAAAACATCATTATTAAAAGAAATTGCTAACGCTATTACAACAAACCATCCAGAGGCAGAGTTAATCGTATTACTTATTGATGAACGTCCTGAGGAAGTAACGGATATTGAGCGTTCTGTAAATGCGGATGTCGTAAGTTCTACTTTCGATGAAGTTCCGGAAAATCATGTGAAGGTAGCGGAAATCGTGTTAGAACGAGCACGTCGCTTAGTAGAGCATAAACGTGACGTAATTATTTTAATGGACTCCATTACACGTCTTGCTCGTGCATATAACTTAGTTATTCCACCAAGTGGTCGTACGCTGTCAGGTGGTATCGATCCTGCGGCCTTCCATAGACCAAAACGATTCTTCGGTTCTGCGCGTAATATTGAAGAAGGTGGTAGCTTAACAATTTTAGCTACAGCTTTAGTAGATACAGGTTCACGTATGGACGAAGTTATTTATGAAGAGTTTAAAGGGACGGGTAACTTAGAGTTGCACTTAGATCGTCAATTAGCAGAGCGTCGTATTTTCCCAGCGCTTGATATTCGTCGTTCAGGTACACGTAAGGAAGAATTGCTTCTTGAGCCAGAACAACTTGAAAAACTATGGGCAATCCGAAAAACATTTTCAGATGCGCCAGACTTCGCAGAGCGTTTCTTGAAAAAGCTACGCACAACAAAATCAAACGAAGAATTTTTCGAAAAGTTAAATGAAGATATGAAAAAAGCCACTAAAGGTAAAGGCCTACTTTAAGGTGCCAGTCACTCAAACAATTCTCAAACAATTTATCCACTCGGAAACACCAGTAACGAATTGTCGTTACTGGTGTTTTTTTTACGGCTTCAATAATAGTATAGCTAAATTGATAATCATTATCAATGAGTGTTTGAAAAGAACGTATTGCTTTTGGCTACGAAGTGAATACAACTTGAAGTAGAGCCTTTAAAAGAGCACAGCGCATTAGATTTTATTGCACCCTAGTAAGATAAGATTAATTGCGGGTGCATGTACAGAAGGATTTTGGCGTTAAATAGTGCCAAACTATTTCGCGAAGTTCGTGAATAGTTTTCAATATTTTTTGCTTGAAAACAATAAAATAACTATGTTATACTTCAAAAGTATGCAACGTGTACATATGTAGCCGACATATTCGGGCTATGTAAGGTACAGTTCGAATTACTCTGTTCCAGATGGTTCAGGGCGAGAGGAGAAAACGAATATGAAACAAGGAATTCATCCAGACTACAAAGAAGCAACAGTAACTTGCTCTTGTGGTAACACTTTCAAAACTGGTTCAGTAAAAGAAAACATCGTTGTCGAGTTCTGCAACGAATGTCACCCATTCTATACTGGCCGTCAAAAATTCGCGTCTGCTGATGGTCGCGTGGATCGTTTCAACAAAAAATACGGTCTTAAAAACTAATGTTAGTTTAATACCTGCCAAGCATGTGCTTGGCAGGTATTTTTTTCAGTATTTAAATAGTGCAAGCAATCATTGCGTTTTGGCGTATAGGGTTTCTTTCGCAACGTTGCGCGCGTTTAATATATAACAACAGTAGACCGGATTTTGAAATTTTAAGCCGACCCATAGCTATAATCGTTCGGGCTTAAAGCTAATTGCTAAAATAATTCCTTTCAAAATCCACTGACAACAGGGAGGGAGAAAATACAATGGCACAGCTATACTATAAACATGGCGCGATGAATAGTGGCAAATCAATAGAAATCTTAAAAGTTGCCCATAACTATGAAGAGCAGCAAAAGCCTGTCATGATATTTACGTCAGGTCTTGATACACGTGATGAGGTTGGATTTGTTTCAAGTCGAGTAGGCTTAAGACAAGAGGCTATTCCAATTTATGAGGACACGAATATTTTTGAACTTGTAAAAAATAATGAAGTAAAGCCATACTGCGTGCTTGTAGATGAAGTGCAATTTTTAAAAAAGGCACATGTACTACAATTAGCGAATATTGTGGATGAACTAGACATTCCTGTCATGGGCTTTGGCCTAAAGAATGATTTCCAAAATGAATTATTTGAGGGTAGTCAGTATATGCTTACATATGCAGATAAAATTGAAGAAATGAAAACGATTTGCTGGTTCTGCCATAAAAAAGCAACGATGAATTTACGTGTCGATGATAATGGTAAACCTGTGTATACAGGCGACCAAATAAAAATCGGAGGTAACGATTCTTACTATCCTGTTTGTCGAAAGTGTCACGCACATCCACCGCTTTAAAGTTGTGTTAACATGGAAGTGTACTATTGTTAATTTTATCGAAGGGCTATCATGATTTTAAGCAATCCACCGAATAATTGTAGCATACACGTGAAATTTTCCTTATACTAAGTAAGGGAAATATGCCGTGCATATAATTACGCCTAAAGTAATCCGTAGCCGGAATAATTAACAAATAGAGGAAAATAGTGTTCGTCTCATTCACTGTAAAGAGAGGCGGACTTCTACTTGAATATAGATAAATGAACTAAATAGAGGTGAAGCCCATGTTTGATAGACTACAAGCAGTAGAGGATCGTTATGAAAGGCTAAATGAGCTTTTAAGTGATCCTGATATTGTAAACGACAGTAAAAAATTACGTGAATATTCAAAGGAACAATCGGATATTCAAGAAACAGTGGATGCTTATCGTGAATATAAAAGTGTCAAAGATCAACTAGTTGATACACGAGAAATGTTAGAGAATGAAAAAGATCCGGATATGCACGAGATGGTAAAAGAAGAATTCAACTCATTAAAAGAGCAGCAAGAAGAGTTGGAAGAACGACTACGTGTTTTATTAATTCCGAAAGACCCGAATGACAATAAAAACGTTATTATGGAGATTCGTGGTGCAGCCGGCGGTGATGAGGCAAATATTTTCGCAGGTGACTTATTCCGTATGTATTCTCGCTATGCTGAAACACAAGGCTGGAAAATTGACATTATGGAAGCAACACCAAACCCAATGGGCGGCTACAAAGAAGTAATCTTTATGATTAACGGGCAAGGCGCATATTCTAAATTTAAATTTGAAAATGGTGCACACCGTGTACAACGTGTACCAGCAACAGAATCACAAGGACGTATTCATACATCAACAGCGACAGTGGCTTGCTTACCGGAAGTTGAAGAGGTAGATGTAGAAATTCACGAAAAAGATATCCGTGTCGATACATTTGCATCTTCAGGCGCAGGTGGGCAATCGGTAAATACAACGATGTCAGCTGTTCGTATGACCCATTTACCAACGGGTGTTGTTGTATCAATGCAGGATGAACGTTCACAAATTAAAAACCGTGAAAAAGCGATGAAAATTCTTCGTGCACGTGTAGCAGATATGTATTTACAAGAAGCACAAAAAGAAATTGATGCAACACGTAAGTCAGCAGTAGGTTCGGGAGACCGTTCAGAGCGTATCCGCACATACAATTATCCACAAAACCGTGTCACAGATCATCGTATTGGCTTAACAATTCAAAAGCTAGATCAAATCGTTGAGGGTAGACTAGACGAAATTATTGATGCGCTGATCTTAGAAGAGCAAGCATCAAAGTTAGAGCGACTTAATGATGACCTATAAAAATGTAATGGAGGCCCTTGATTGGGCTTCTTCTTTTTTAGTGGATAATGGACGCGAAGAAACTGCTGCTCGTATTGTCATGCAGCATATACTCGGCACAACGTATTCGGGTGTGATGTTACACTTGCAAGACACCTTAACCTTTGAGCAAAGTGAACGGTTTGAAAAATTGATTGAAGAGCATGCAAGCGGCAGACCTGTGCAGTATTGTATTGGTAGTGAAGAATTTTATGGACGTACATTTATAGTAGATGAGTCGGTGCTTATTCCGAGACCAGAAACCGAAGAATTAGTGCTGGCAACAACCAATCGAATTGGTCAATTATTTGATAACAAAACGCTAAAGCTAGCAGATATCGGAACAGGTAGCGGAGCTATTGCCATTTCTATGAAGCTAGAATGTCCAGAATTAACAGTCGTAGCAACTGATTTATCTGTTGCGGCATTAGCTACTGCCAAAAAAAATGCACAATTATTAGCTGCGGATATTGATTTCCGTCTAGGCGATTTAACAGCACCTTTAGTTGGGGAAAAGTTTGATATTGTGTTATCGAATCCTCCATATATCGCCTTTGAAGAAGCAAAGGATATGTCTAGCATTGTGTTGGAGCATGAGCCACATAGCGCTCTTTTTGCAGAAGAGGACGGGCTTGTGTTGTATCGAAAACTAGCACAACAGCTTCCTGTCCTAATGAACAAACCAGCTTTAATTGGACTGGAAATTGGTTATACACAGGGAGAGCAAGTAGCGCAATTTTTTAAAGAAAGTTTTCCACAGGCTAGTATTACAGTGGAAAAAGATATTAATGGAAAACCTCGTATGGTTTTTTGTGAAATTCATGTATAAAGATCATCCTTCTTGACCACAATGTTGAGCAAGGAGGGGTTTTTATGTTAAACGAATACAAGATTGTTAGATTTCCAAAACAAAATATTTTACTAGCCTTTGCGAGACTAGTAATCATGGCAATAGCTTTACAACTATGTATTTTATATATTCCATCGTTAATAGGTTCTGCACAGGAAGCTATGAATCATCAACAAGAAAATGATTTTCGTATAAGAGTTATCGCAAATAGCAATACAACGAATGATCAACTAGAAAAAGAGCAACTTGTAAAAGATTTAAAGCCTTATTTATTACAAGTGGGTGCTACTACAGATGTGGGTAATGACAGCATTGCGACATTAAAAAAGAATATTGAAGCACAATTAAAAGAAAATTATCCACAATTGCATACACAAGTTGTACTTGGGGATAACTTATTTCCACCGAAAAGACAGGAAGCAATGTTTTACCCACAAAATATGTATCATTCGATTGTCGTGAAAATTGGCGATGCGCGTGGCGATAACTGGTGGTGTAGCATTTTTCCATCTATTTGTGAACCTGAAAAAGAGGAAAAAAAGGAAGAAAAGAAAGAAGAAAAAGAACAAGTGACATTTTTTATTTGGGAATGGATTAAAGGGATTTTTGAGTAATTGTGCACAAATTCAGATAACTTATACACAATTATGGATAAGTTATAAACAAAATGTGGATAATTCAGAAAAAAACAACGATTGAAAGAAGGTTTTTCATATGGAAACCGTTTGCAAGATTGTGGACAGTAATGTGAATAGTCAAATAACTTATGCACAAGCTGTGGATATCTTAAATGCAGGAGAAGTTGTGGCATTTCCAACAGAAACGGTTTACGGTTTAGGGGCAGTGGCTACAAATGATGAAGCAGTCAAAAAGATTTTTAAGGCAAAAGGTCGACCATCCGATAACCCGCTTATAGTCCATATAGGAACGAAAGAGGAAGTTCACCTTTATATAGAACATATTTCTGAACTTGCAAAAAAATGTATGGATGTATTTTGGCCAGGGCCTCTGACACTTGTGATGCCAGTAAAACCAAATGTGCTAGCAGAAAGTGTGACAGCTGGCTTAAAAACAGTCGGCATTCGTATGCCGGATCATCCAGTTGCGTTAGCATTACTACAGCAAATACAAAAACCGCTAGCTGCACCAAGTGCGAATCGAAGCGGCAAACCAAGCCCAACAGAGGCGATACATGTAAAAGACGATTTAGAAGGGTACATACCGTATATTGTAGATGGTGGTCCAACAGGCATTGGCTTTGAATCAACCGTACTTGATGTTACGCATGAACCACCCGTTATATTACGTCCAGGTGGCATTACAAAGGAAATGTTAGAGTCCGTAATCGGTCCAGTTATTCAACCGTCCAAAATAGAACAGACAATGGAAGAAACACCGAAAGCGCCAGGTATGAAGTATACACATTATGCGCCCAATGCACCTGTCTACTTAATTGACTGTGATGACCAAAAAGTGCAACAAGCAATACAACAACTTCAAGCACAGCAGCATAAAGTAGCACTTCTAGCACCTGCAAGCTTTGAGCATATTCCAACCGATTTTTATTTTTCAATCGGTCAAACAGGAAGCAAAGAAGAAATGGGTGCGTCCTTATACCATGCGTTGCGTGCTTGCGATAAAACAGACGCTACCATTATATTAGTAACGGCAACCTCCACAGAAGGTGTAGGCGCCGCCATTATGAACAGACTAGAAAAAGCCGCGGGTGGTAAATGGTATACACGTTAACATTGGAATGCATTGAGACTTTACTGGCGATTGGTGAGAATTTCGTTGCGATACGTCGAGTTTTTGTGGCATACAAGAGGTTTACCTGGCGATTCTCCCAAATTTATTGGCGATTAAAGATCTCCTATTAGCGATTCTATAAGACAACCAATAAAAAGGGGCTGTTCCAAAAGTCATTGCAATGACTTTTGGTGGCAGCCCTCTTTTCATATTCAGAAAAGCACAAAAAGTGTATTTAAGAAGTAACAGATTCGTTGTGACCTATATTAAAGACTTAGAGTCCAGTATTGATATTAAATACTCATTAGCTTGTGTCTAGTAGTAATCTTTTGATAAATGCCTTGTCTACTCAACGATTGTCTTTCCGAAATCAGAGAAATTTTTTCATATGTTTGCCACCTCTAGTCATCAACTTCCTCATTTAACCCCGACTTACACATCAATCACTATACCTTTCTAGATACAAAAGAAATGATTCCGATTACAAGTGTAATACAAGGTAATATGAGCCATAATGAACTTCTTTCAAAGAAATCGGAAAATTCATTCACAAAAATCATGTTTTTTGAAATATACATAAACATGAAAAAAGAACTCACCAATAGAATGGCCTCTGAAACATTAATATTTTTTCTTTGTTTCAAAATAAACCCTCCTTATCAAATTTTGACTTATTTAAAGAAAAAATTGATTTTTTTATTATTTTTTGTGCAATAAAATAGTAAAAATAGGAAAAGGGGTTTTGTAGTGAAAAAAGTATTTTTTAAAGTATCTCTCTTACTTAGCTTCACTCTAGTCTTATTTATTTTTAGCTCACAAGAAGCATCAGCTAATGGATTTAATCTTGAGCTAGTAATAAGTTCATCAAAAGTAGATTTTGAAAACTTATACATCAAGAAATCAGATGGATCAATAACTGCTTTTAATAATATTAAAGATATGCAACTGCATTTAAATTATATCAATTCAAACGGCTATGCTCCAGAATTTATTACCTTAGCAAGATTAGGGCATAGACTAATAGGAACTCAATATAAATACAGAGTATTCTCGGGATATTCAAAGTTCACACCGTTTTGGACAAAAGCTTCACTTTATACATTAACAAATAATCAATCAGAAAGCTTTTCTTCAACAACGAATACTGATTGGGGAAGTATTAACTTCTCCCTTTTCTAAATCGTATGGTGTTTCTACAAACATACCAGCAGATTCAACAAGATATAGTAGATTAGCAGGTTACGCAGATTTAAAAATTGAAAGATACTATGTAAGTTTGCCTAACTTACATAACGGTTATTATAAAACAGAAGTGACTGTTCAAAATATTTATATTGATCCAATATACCAATAATTCAAATATCACTTCTTAGACTGTAGACAAAGTCAATTTATTTATTAGCGACTATTATAAACGCTTATTGATTTAGCCCTTTCTAAAAGAGCGTTTCAATTTTAATTATTGCTCACAAGCGCTTACAAGTGGAAACATCCGCCAGTTACTTGTTAGTGGAATAGGAAAAAATATAAAACAGGTGTAGAATGATTCGTTTTTCTACACCTGTTTTATTTTAGGGACTTTTTAGATAGCCTTTTTTGCTATTGACATTATTGATAATACTGTATTTTCGAGCATAAAATGATAAAATATTAGATAGCGAGGAGTGCATTCTTGCAGGGAATTCTTGCAGGTATTTTAACGTCTGTAGATGTCATCGGGTTATTTGTATTAATTCCAAATGTTAGATATCGCTTATTTTTAGCAGTGTGGACAGCCACGTTACATATGCTTTTTCCACTGCTCGGCTTTGAATTAGGGAGCTACTTAGTGCGTTTTTTGTTAGAATGGGGGCAATGGATTTCAAGTATTTTATTATTTAGTATTGGCCTCCATTTACTGTTGTCTTCTCACAAAAATGAGAAAATAACCATTTCACCAGTTTTATTAGCTGTGACTGCTAGCCTAGATACCTTTTCAGTGAGTGTTTCTTTTGGTATGCTTAACTTAGAAAAGACAATTTTCATAATTAGTGCCGGATTGAGTGCTTTTATTTGTTCGTATGGGTCTTTAGTTTTAGCACGCAGGAGTCAGGTTTTTTTTGGAAATAAAATTCAAATAATTGCAGGCATTATTTTTATCGTTATGAGTATACTCGCAATTAAAAAATAAATAAGGAAGGTGATAAGTGTGAATATATTATTTGTATGTACTGGGAATACTTGTCGCAGTCCGATGGCAGAGGCCATTTTAAAACAGAAACAACTCGCCGACGTTAATGTTCGTTCAGCTGGAATTTATGCAATGCCGAACGCAGAAATGTCTACACATGCACAGCAAGTTTTACATGAGGCGAATATAGCGCATCAACATTTAGCTACACAACTATCTGTAGAAGAAGTGGAGTGGGCCGATCTCGTTTTAACGATGACCACAGCACATAAAGATACCATAATTGCTAACTATCCACATACGGAAGAAAAAGTTTTTACATTGAAAGAATATACGAGTGAAGGAAGCTATGAAAATGTGGTAGATCCTTACGGTGGGAATAAAGCAATTTATGAGAAAACTTTTGCAGAATTACAGGAATTAGTTGAACGATTAGTAAAAATACTTGAGAAGAATTGAGGGGCACTATGAAAAAACAGTTTGGCTTACGATTTAAACTAGTATTATTTGTAAGTATACTTGCACTAATCACATATAGTATAAGCTTTATCTTCATTGAATTTATACAACCTACTGTTTTCCCAGATACCAATCGTAAGCTATTTGAAGTGATTACTTATTTATTAGGGATTACTTGGTCAGGTATTTTAGCTGCAATTTTCAGCGTTATTTTAATCAAGCCATTACAACAGCTTGAATATTCTGCTACACGTGTTGCAGAAGGTAAAATTGGACAGGATGTAGTGATGCCGAAAACAAATGATGAGATTCGTTCAGTGGCTATAGCATTCCAACAAATGGTGTTAAATTTACGACATATGGTAGAAAGCATCGATCAAAACTTCCAACAAACAAATCAATCCATTATTAAGCTATCCGATGAAACAGCTGTTGCGACAAAGAAAGCGGACGGTATTGCGGTGACGGTGAGACATATTTCGGAAGGAGCCGAAGCGTCAGCTACAGCAGTACAAGATACCGCAGAAGCAATTGAAGATGTGCGAGCATTAGCAACTGAAGTGAATACGAGAGCTGAACAGTCTGCAACGCAATCGAAAGAGATTTTACATAATTTAACTAATACAACAAAAGCGATTGAAACGTTAGTCAACAGCATTCAACAAATCGCAGCCGGTAACAACGAAGCGTTAGAAAGTATTCGTACATTAGAAGACAATGCGGGACAAGTTGAACGTATTATTAGTTTAGTAGGCGATATTGCTGCGCAAACTAATTTACTAGCATTAAATGCTTCCATCGAAGCTGCTCGTGCAGGAGAACATGGGAAAGGCTTTGCAGTTGTAGCAGAAGAGGTGCGTGGTTTAGCAGATGAAAGCGCAAAAGCAGTACAAGGCATTACGTCGCTAATCCAATCCATGCAACAAAATGTTGAGATTGTCGTGAAGCAAATGAATCAACAGGTAGCATTTGCAACAAAAGAAGCAGCACGCGTATCAGAGACAACGACAGCTGTTGAAGGAATGTCCTCTAGTGTGCATGAAATGGCAAACGCAATTGTCGAGATTTCTTCATTAATAGAAAAACAAATGCACAATATCGAAACAACTGCTCGACAATCACAAGAAGTAGCAGCGATTGCACAAGAAACATCAGCAGGTGCACAGGAAGTTAGCAGTGCAACAGAAGAGCAAGCTTATGCAATCGAGCAGGTTGAACAACTTGCACAAGATTTAAAAAAGCAATCCGAAGCGCTTCATAAAATGATCCAACAATTTGATAGACAAGCATAGAAAGTTAGACTGTGGACAAGCTTAAAAAGCATGCCCACAGTTTTTATTTTTAGCTGGCATGGACGATAATGGGAGCATTTGGAAAAAATATCGAAATAGTATGTCCACTGTAATAGAAAAAGCAGAAAAACTTCAGTAGAGGGAATATTATAACAAAAGACCATTATCCGAATTTATTAACAGGATATTCACATTATCCACAAAAAAAAGACTAAAAAATGAACGTTTTTTAATCTACTTACAAGAAACGTTCGTCTTTTAGGAGAAATCAGCATAAAAATGCAACAAAAATCATGTTATTCTAGGGAGAGAAGTGGTAAACTAATGTTGACTATATTTCGAAATGAGGGAACCCAGTGAGAATAGCAATTTCTTCTGATCACGGAGGCAATAATTTACGTCGTGAGATTATGCAACTGTTAGATGAGCTAAATATTAGCTACGAAGATTTTGGTCCACAATCTGCGGATTCAGTAGACTATCCTGATTATGCAAAGCCAGTTTCTGAAGGTGTTGCTAGCGGGGAATTTGATAAAGGCATTTTAATTTGTGGAACAGGGATTGGCATGTCCATCGCTGCGAACAAAGTAAAAGGTATTCGTTGTGCTTTAGTACACGATGTATTTAGTGCAAAGGCAACTCGTTGCCATAATGATTCAAATATTTTAGCAATGGGTGAGCGCGTAATTGGTCCTGGCCTTGCACGTGAAATCGCCAAAACATGGCTTGAAACAGATTTTGAAGGCGGTCGTCATACACGCCGCGTAGAAAAAATCGCTGAATTAGAACAATAAACAATACGCTTTTTCAGCCGTTAACACAATTGTGCATAGGCAGTGGCAGCATGTGCTGTCACTTTACCCTATGCAATGGTACGGCTTAGCGTAAGGAAAAGACATCAATAAAAGGGGCTGAGCTTAATGGTTGTGCAACAAATACAAACGCAATTGACTCAGTTACTCAGTGATTTCGAAGAGCAAGTAGTGTTGCGACCAAAGACTATTTTTGTCGTAGGCTGCTCTACGTCTGAAGTGATTGGTCAGAAAATTGGCACAGCGGGTGCGCTGGAAACAGCACAAGCGATTTTTGAGCCGTTGCAAGCATTTGCAAAAAAACATCAGCTATATCTAGCGTTCCAAGGCTGTGAGCATATTAATCGTGCAATTACGATGGAAGCTTCAGTTGCAGAACAGTTTGGCTATGAACCAGTAGCAGTCATACCTGTTCGTACTGCAGGTGGGTCAATGTCAGCTTACGCGTATACAAAATTGGAAAACCCTGTTGTTGTAGAGGCGATACGTGCACATGTAGGTATTGACATAGGACAAACGTTAATTGGTATGCATTTAAAGGAAGTAGCTGTTCCGGTTCGTACATCCGTGCGAACAGTAGGGGAAGCAATTGTCACAGTAGCAACAACACGTCCAAAGCTAATTGGTGGCGAACGTGCTGTATATAAATAACACAACTTCTGTTGTCAGAGGTACAGGTAAATAACGATAATACTTAGGAGGCTTTTTCAAACATGGCATACGAAAAATTAGCAGTACAAGACAAAGCAGTATTAGATGGGATTTTAGCAGAGAAAAAACGTCAACAAGCGAATATCGAGTTAATCGCATCTGAAAACTTTGTATCTGAAGCAGTAATGGAAGCACAAGGTTCAGTTCTTACTAACAAATATGCTGAAGGTTATCCGGGAAAACGTTACTATGGTGGCTGTGAGCATGTAGACATAGTTGAAGATATTGCACGTGACCGTGTGAAAGAAATCTTCGGTGCAGAATATGCTAACGTACAACCACACTCTGGTGCACAAGCGAATATGGCTGTATACCATACAATTTTAGAACCAGGCGATACAGTATTAGGGATGAACCTATCTCATGGCGGTCACTTAACACATGGATCTCCTGTAAACTTCTCAGGTATTCTTTACAATTTCGTTGAATACGGTGTAACAGAAGATACACATGTAATTGACTACGAAGATGTTCGTCAAAAAGCATTAGCACATAAACCAAAACTAATTGTAGCAGGTGCATCTGCATATCCACGCGAAATTGATTTCGCTAAATTCCGTGAAATTGCCGATGAAGTAGGAGCTTACTTTATGGTTGATATGGCGCACATCGCAGGTCTTGTAGCTGCTGGAGAGCACCAATCACCAGTTCCTTACGCTGATTTTGTTACATCGACTACACACAAAACATTACGTGGCCCACGTGGTGGTTTAATTCTTGCATCAAAAGAATGGGAGCAAAAATTAAATAAATCTGTATTCCCAGGTATCCAAGGTGGACCATTAATGCACGTAATCGCTGCAAAAGCAGTAGCATTTGGCGAAGCTTTACAACCTGAGTTCAAAGAATACGCAAAACAAATTAAAGCAAATGCACGCGCTTTAGCAGACGTGCTAATCGCTGAAGGTGTAGAAATCGTTTCGGGTGGTACAGATAATCACTTATTACTATTAAACGTAAAATCTCTTGGCTTAACTGGTAAAGTAGCAGAGCACGCACTAGATGAAGTAGGCATTACAACAAACAAAAACACAATCCCTTACGATACTGAATCTCCATTTGTTACTTCTGGTATCCGTATTGGTACACCTGCTGTGACATCTCGCGGCTTTAAAGAAGAAGATATGAAAGAAGTCGGCGCTATCATTGCAGCTGTACTTAAAAACCCTGAAGATGAAGCAGTGAAAGCTGAAGCGAAAGAGCGCGTAAAAGCTTTAACTGACAAACATCCTTTATACGCATAATCATTACTGCTAAAAAGCAAGGCTGTGACTAAAGTGTTAAGTTCACTTTAGCCATGGCCTTTTTGTTTAGATAAGCACTACATTCTTAACTTTTTAGCTACCAAAAAAATAAAATAATCTTATTTTTGGATTTTTTTACATAAATATAGATTGAAAGAGTATATTATATTCATTAAGGACAACCAATGTCCTGAAAAGGATAATATTTTTTATAAAAGTGACAATTTATTGAATTTTTATGTACAATATAAATGAAGCTATAGTGGATGGATAGAGACGGGAGGGGTTGGATGGTTACTAAATCTATGGATATACACAATAGTATATTATTAACGACAATTCGTAACTTAGGTGAACAATCAAAAGAAAGCTACGTTATTTTAGATGCGAAAACAAATTGTATACTAGAATGCAACGAATCTTTTTGCATGCTAATAAATGCAAGTCATACAGAGATGCTCAAAAAAGATTATTTTGAGATGCTTTCGAATCAGTTACAAACGACAACAGTTGAAATGATAAAAGAGAAAATACATAGTGGAGCAATGGTGACAGCAAAGTTGCATCACCATCGCTTTGAAAAGCCGCCATTTTGGGCCGAGATGCAGACCCTTCCTTTTCAAAGTCATAATAATGAAACTTTATTTGTGTTAGTAATTGTGAAGGATATAACGTATTATCATACAGAAGATTTTATAATGAAATTAGAGAGAGCCGTCTACGAAGCGATAGAAAAAGACGAGCCATTTTACAAAAAAATGGACACTATTTGTAGTGGCATAGATGAATTTTTTATTCCATTTGTATTTAGTACAATACTTATTAAAACAGAATCCAATCAACTTCAAGTGTTTACCTCTAATAGGACGCGTGACCATGTGCCACAATTGTGCGAGATGAACGACTTTTATAGACAGGTGATGCAACAGGGATCAACGATAATTACAAATAACTTAGAAGATATTGCTATTCCAATAGAGTTTAAAAGTTTTGCTAATACAACAAATAAACACATTGGATGGTTTGTCCCTATTCGTAATCAGAAGCAACAAGCGATTGGCTTGTTTATGATATTTTCGCAATATTCAAGCGAAAGTGCATTATTTAATAAGTTGTTTGAAAAAATAGGTGCACTTGTTGCATTAGCGTTTACGTATGCAAAAACACAAAGAAGGCTATGGGATTTAGCATATAAGGATATTACAACGGGTTTGCCTAATCGGCATAGCTTTTTAAATAAAATTGAACAGGAAGAACAACGAGGGCATATTGGCTTTATCAAAATAATACAACCTAGTGAATTTCACCAAGTCGTTGAATTATACGGTCGAGAAGCGGGCGACGAGTTATTAAGGCAAGTTGCTCGACGACTCCAAGAACATAAAACCGAGATTAATGAATATATTGCTCGATTTACAAGTTCAAGTCTTATTATTTCACAAGTAACACATAAAGAAGAATTTAGTGACTATGAACAGCGTATCAAAGAATTAACACGTCAGCCTTTTATAATAAATGGTAAGCACATTTATATTACGTTAAAAACCGGAATTTCTTACTTTGATAAAGAGATAAAAATTGCTGATGCCATCAGATTTGCTGACAACGCACTATCTTATGCAGCTAACAAACCGGGCACACATATGGAAATATTCACAAAGGAACGCAACGATTTATTAGAGCAACAAATGACGGTTCTAAATCATTTATCACAAGCACTTAAAAATAAAGAAATTTCTGTAAATCTACAACCAAAAGTAGATTTACGAACAGGTGAAATTCAAAGTATAGAAGCTTTAGCTCGTTGGCATTCACCTATTCTCGGCTTTGTGTCACCGGCTATGTTTATACCAGTTGCCGAAAATGCAGGTAAGGTTCGTGAAATTGATAGTCAAATATTAGAGATAGTTCTTGCATGGCTAGCAGAGCGGCAACAATTAGGGAAGAAGCTGGTGAAGGTTGCAGTCAATATATCACCAGATCATTTTTACTATCCTCATTTTGTAAGGGATATCCGCCAGCTCGTTGAAAAATATAACATTGATCCAAGCAATATAATTTTAGAGGTAACTGAAAATATAGGTTTAGTCGATTTCCAAACAGCATTCACCATTATCCAAGAATTAAAAAGCTATGGCTTTCAAACATCGGTGGATGATTTCGGGACAGGCTTTTCCTCGCTTAGCTATTTGCAACGATTACCGTTCACAGAGTTAAAAATCGATCGCAGTTTTATTAATGACATAAAAGATGCGGCAACATTAGCCATTGTACGTTCCATTATTCAGCTAGCTTTAAATTTAGGGATGACATCTGTTGCGGAAGGAATAGAAAATGAGGAACAGGTTGAGATTTTACGAGCGCTCGGTTGTACAGTTGGACAAGGCTACTTCTATTATAAACCAATGTCAATTGAACAACTTGATACGATACTTGATGTATAATTAGCTTGGATATGTAGCAAACACTCTAGAAAAGGGCATATCTCGAATTTAATTTTGAGACAGTTGATATTTTCTGTTATACTAGTTGAGATAAAAATCAATCCGAACGGTTAGGAGAGAACCCCTTTGAGCAAAGTATACGTATTTGATCATCCACTAATCCAACACAAGTTAACTTATATTCGTGATAAAAATACAGGAACTAAAGAATTTCGTGAGCTAGTTGATGAAGTAGCAACATTAATGGCATTCGAAATTACGCGAGATATGCCTGTAGAAGAAATTGAAATTGAAACACCTGTAACCATTGCAAAAACAAAAGTTCTTTCTGGGAAAAAACTTGCGATCGTACCGATTTTACGCGCAGGAATCGGCATGGTAGACGGTGTATTAAAACTTATTCCAGCTGCTAAAGTTGGTCATATCGGTCTTTATCGTGACCCAGAAACATTAAAACCTGTTGAGTACTATGCAAAATTACCAGCAGATGTTGAAGAACGTGACTTCATTATTGTAGACCCAATGCTTGCTACAGGCGGTTCAGCAGTGGAAGCTATCAACTCACTGAAAAAACGCGGTGCGAAAAGCATTAAATTTATGTGTTTAATTGCTGCGCCTGAAGGTGTAAAAGTGATTCAAGACGAACATCCTGATGTGGATATCTACATTGCAGCACTTGACGAAAAGTTAAATGACCATGGCTATATTGTTCCTGGTTTAGGTGATGCTGGAGACCGTTTATTCGGTACAAAATAATATATTGCGCGTATTGCTTACGAAGTAATATCATTTTTTAAACAGCAACTTTATAGCACTTGAAAGCGTCCTTCAATATTGAAGGACGTTTCATAGTATGTTTGGGCAATTTGCCACCCGAACTTGGCACATCAAGGTGAAGAAGGGGCATTGCTTTTAAACGTACAATATAACCAAAGGACGGTGCAAATCGTTTTGACGAAAAAATGGAAAGTGATGACGATTTTCGGTACAAGACCAGAGGCGATTAAAATGGCCCCGCTTGTATTGGAATTACAAAAGCATCCCGAGCAAGTGGAATCAATTGTGACTGTAACAGCACAACATCGCCAAATGCTTGACCAAGTATTAGAAACATTTAAGATCACGCCAGACTACGATTTAAATATTATGAAGGATCGTCAAACACTGATTGATGTGACAACAAATGCTTTACAAGGCTTAGATAAAGTTATGAAAGAAGCGCAACCTGATATTGTCTTAGTGCATGGCGATACGGCTACAACATTTATCGCAAGTTTAGCAGCATTTTATAATCAAATTGCCATTGGTCATGTTGAAGCGGGTTTACGTACATGGAATAAATATTCACCTTATCCAGAGGAAATGAATCGTCAGTTGACAGGTGTCATGGCCGATTTACACTTCGCGCCAACTGAAGTATCGAAGAAAAACCTATTGGACGAAAATAAAAATCCAAATACGATTTATGTAACGGGCAATACAGCTATCGATGCATTAGCTACAACGGTGAGTGAACATTATACACATCCAGTGTTAGAGAAAATAGCAAATGACCGCATGATTTTATTAACAGCACATCGTCGTGAGAATCTAGGCGAACCAATGCGCCATATGTTCCGAGCAATTACTCGACTGCTGGCGGAGCATGAGGATGTTCAAGTTGTTTATCCGGTGCATATGAATCCAGCTGTTCGAGAAATTGCCAACGAAATATTAGGTGATAATAAACGTGTGCATTTAATTGAACCGCTTGAAGTGTTTGATTTCCATAACTTCGCTGCCAATTCGTATATGATTTTAACGGATTCTGGCGGTGTACAAGAGGAAGCACCATCATTAGGCAAGCCAGTTCTAGTGCTACGTGATACAACAGAGCGTCCAGAAGGTATTGCTGCGGGAACTTTGAAACTAGCGGGTACGGAAGAGGAAACGATTTATTCTCTAGCAAAAGAATTACTAGAGGATAAAGAAGCATACGAAGCTATGGCAAAAGCCTCTAATCCTTATGGAGATGGGCATGCTTCGCAGCGAATTGTGAAAGCGCTCTTAGATTTTTTGCAAAAAAGCAAGTAATACACCATTCTGAATTCGAAAAATGAGTAAATAGAACTAATGGTAAATGCGTCGCTAATTTACGAGCATATTTATGTCGTAAATTAGCTTTTTTTTGCATTATTCCGAAAAAACTTTTGGAATCTATGAAAGTTTATACACAAATTTGTCAACAATTTGACAAGAGTATAGTGGCTGTGAAGTTTTTCTCCTTTACTAATTGACTTCAAATATCACCTATTGTATGCTTACAAAGGGTAAGAATGATAAGGGTTTCTATTCGTTGATAGACGTTGAAACACTTGTTATATCAAGTTTCTACTAAATTGACAGTACAAACCAACACTGTCGATTTGCAACGTTTTGTGCGTTTCGGTTTTATACCGAATAAGTATGGGGTGTAAGGCATTATTAGGGATTTACACCTGTAATTTCAAATGACGTCCCCATTACTATTCCGCTGTGAGTAGTGTTTTTCACTGCTCTTTTCTGATTTCACAAAGTGGTCAGCAAACGTTTTCTTTACTCGAAAAAATGATTCAGGAGACTACAAACCAATGCTAGATTTGCATCACATTTTTGCTGTGCAGAAGAGAGCGTTATTTTTTTTGCTCGCACTTTGCGCATTAGGCTGGGGCTTTACGTCCTATCAAACTGTTTTTGCGGGCATCGCAATCGGTGCATTTTTTGGTACGTATAATTTTTGGATTTTAGTTCGCCGTATGGAGAAGTTTGATCGTTCCATTAGTGAAGGGAAGAAAATAGGTTCACTTGGTACAGCACTTCGTTTTGGATCAGGTGTAGCGGCAGTTGCTATAGCCATTTCGTTGCCAAACTATTTTCACTTAATTAGCACGGTCATAGGGCTAATGATTCCGTACGTTTTTCTCTTTGTCGAGAGAATTGTATCTCATGTAAGGAACCACTAATGTGCTTTATTAGAAAGAGAGGTGAAAAATAACAATGAATCATGAAGCTCCGTTAGTAACCATTGGATTTTTAACATTTAACTTATCTACAGTTATGATGTTACTAGTTGCAGCTACAATCGTATTTTTAATCGCAGTTATTTCAACTAGAAACTTAAAGTTAAAACCAACTGGTATGCAAAACTTTATGGAATGGATTATGGATTTCGTAAAGAATATCATTCAAAGCAACATGGACTGGAAAACGGGTGGACGATTCCACATTCTAGGTATCACACTTATTATGTTTATCGCAGTATCTAACTTATTAGGTCTTCCATTCTCTATCATCTATGACCATCAACTTTGGTGGAAATCGCCAACAGCTGACCCAACGGTTACAATGACTCTTGCAGCGATGATTTTAGTATTAACGCAATACTATGGTATCAAAATGAAGGGTACAGGCCATTATGTTGGTACATTCTTCAAACCAATGTCATTTATGTTCCCGTTAAAAATCATTGAAGAGTTTGCAAACACTTTAACATTAGGTCTGCGTCTTTACGGTAACATTTATGCAGGTGAAATTTTACTTGCATTAATCGCAGGTTTAGCCGTTTCAGGACCAATCGGGTTCGTAGGTGCAATTGTTCCTATGATGGCATGGCAAGGTTTCTCTATTTTCATCGGCTTTATCCAAGCCTTTATCTTCACAATGTTAACAATGGTTTACATGGCTCATAAAGTGAGCGATGACCATTAATATAAAGCATAAATTTTATGCTTGAACCAAAAAAACAAACAATTCCAAGGAGGAAATTTTAAAATGACAGGTTCATTAGGTTTATTAGCAGCAGCAATCGCAATCGGTTTAGGTGCACTTGGTGCAGGTATTGGTAACGGTCTTATCGTATCAAAAACAGTTGAAGGTATCGCTCGCCAACCAGAAGCTCGTGGCGTTCTTCAAACTACTATGTTCATCGGGGTTGCATTAGTTGAAGCCTTACCGATCATCGCAGTAGTAGTAGCATTCATCGTAATGAACAAATAATTCAGTTGTATACTGAATTTTACTAGTGGCGAAGCAGGATTCACCAGATGAAACTTCGCCCTTCATTTTGGAACAGATAAAAGCTATGTGCAAATATAGCTTTTTAAAATAGGTAAGTTTTTTAAAGTATTACAAACTATTATGTTGAAGTTAAAGCTCTTGAAGGGAGTGAAACAATCGTGTTTTTAGACAATCTTGTACTTGGTGCAGGTGGAGGATTCAATGGTGGAGATATCGTCTCAACATTAGTCATCTTCTTAGTATTAATGCTTCTTCTTAAAAAATTCGCTTGGGGTCCATTAATGGGCATCATGCAACAACGTGAAGAATTAGTAGCAAGTGAAATCGAAGCAGCTGAAAAAGCGCGCAAAGATTCGCATAAATTTTTAGAAGAACAAAAAAGTCTTCTTAAAGAAGCTCGTACGGAAGCACAATCGATTGTTGAGGGTGCTAAGAAGCAAGGCGAAATGCAAAAAGAAGAAATTCTTACAGCAGCTCGCAATGAAGCTAACCGCTTAAAAGAATCGGCTTTACGTGAAATCGAGTCTGAAAAAGAAAAAGCAATCGCAGCTGTACGTGATGAAGTCGTTTCATTATCTGTACTTGCAGCATCTAAAGTCCTTAGCAAAGAGATTTCTGAGGCAGACAACCGTGCTCTAATTGAAGAGACGATTGCGAAGGCAGGGGAAGCTCAATGAGTAATTCAACTGTAGCTAAGCGTTACGCTCAAGCTCTTTTTGAACTTGCGCAACAAAAAAATATTCTTGCTGAAGTTGGGGCAGACTTAAACGAGTTAACAAAAGTTGTAAATGAATCTCCTGATTTTTTAACACTTTTAAATGCGCCTAAGTTCTCTATCGAACGCAAGAAACAAATGGTTGCTGAAATCTTTGCAAGTGCAACGCCAGAAGTTTTACACACTGTTCAACTACTTGTTGAGAAAAAGCGTGTAAACGAAGTGAAGCTTATTGCGAATGCGTATGCTGAACTTGCTGCACAAGCACAAGGTTCTGCAGATGCAACTGTATTCTCAACTCGTGCACTTTCTGCTGAAGAAAGCGCTAAAATTTCTGCAGCATTTGCTAAACTTGTTGGGAAACAATCATTAAACATTACAAACGAAATCGATCCATCATTATTAGGTGGTATTCGTGTTCAAATCGGTAACCATATTTATGACAGCTCAGTAGTGAACAAGCTAGAGCGTCTAAAACGTGAATTAATCGGTTAATAATTTAGAAATGTGAGAGGTGACATACATGGGCATCAAGGCTGAAGAAATCAGCAGTCTGATTAAACAACAGATTGAGAATTATGAATCTGAACTTAAAGTAAGCGAAGTTGGTACAGTTATCCGTATTGGTGACGGTATCGCTCTTGCTCATGGCCTCGACAACGCCATGGCTGGAGAGCTTTTAGAGTTCTCTAACGGTGTTATGGGTATGGCTCAAAACCTAGAAGAAGGTAACGTTGGTATCGTAATCTTAGGTCCATACACAGACATCAAAGAAGGCGATGAAGTTCGTCGTACAGGTCGTATTATGGAAGTACCAGTTGGTGAAGAACTAATTGGTCGTGTTGTAAATCCACTAGGTCAACCAGTGGACGGACAAGGTCCAATCAACACAACAAAATCTCGTCCAATCGAAAGCCCAGCTTTCGGTGTAATGGCTCGTAAATCAGTACATGAACCACTACAAACTGGTATTAAAGCGATTGACGCACTTGTACCAATCGGTCGTGGTCAACGTGAGTTAATCATCGGTGACCGCCAAGTTGGTAAAACATCTGTAGCAATCGATACAATCCTTAACCAAGGTGACCAAAACATGATTTGTATCTATGTTGCAATTGGTCAAAAAGAATCTACTGTACGTGGTGTAGTAGAAACGCTTCGTAAACATGGCGCTTTAGATTATACAATCGTTGTGACAGCTTCTGCTTCTCAACCAGCTCCATTATTATTCTTAGCACCATTCGCTGGTGTATCTATGGCTGAAGAATTCATGTTACAAGGTAAACACGTTTTAATCGTGTATGATGATCTTTCTAAACAAGCATCAGCTTACCGTGAACTTTCACTTCTTCTTCGCCGTCCTCCAGGTCGTGAAGCTTACCCTGGTGACGTTTTCTACTTACACAGCCGCTTATTAGAACGTGCTGCGAAGTTAAATGAAACATATCAAAATGGTTCAATTACAGCTCTTCCATTCGTTGAGACACAAGCTGGGGATATCTCTGCATACATCCCAACAAACGTAATCTCAATCACTGATGGACAAATTTTCTTACAATCTGACTTATTCAACTCAGGTGTACGTCCAGCGATTAACGCCGGTCTTTCTGTATCACGTGTAGGTGGATCTGCTCAAATTAAAGCGATGAAAAAAGTTGCGGGTACACTACGTCTTGACTTAGCTGCATTCCGTGAGCTTGAATCTTTCGCTCAATTCGGTTCAGATTTAGATAAAATTACACTTGCTAAACTTGAGCGTGGTAAACGTACGGTTGAAGTTCTAAAACAAGACCTAAACAAACCACTTAAAGTTGAAAAACAAGTTGCAATCCTTTACGCATTAACTAAAGGTCACTTAGATGATATTCCAGTTCAAGATATCGTTCGTTTTGAAAGTGAATTCTTAAGCTGGTTAGATACAAACCACACAAACGTTTTAGATCATGTTCGTACTACTAAAGAACTTGCTCCTGATGCGGAATACGTAGCAGCTTTAACTGACTTCAAAAAAACTTTCGCTAAATCAGAATAAGCAAGAAAAATAGTCGCTTGATTAAAAAACAAAAGGTGGTGAAATACCAGTGGTAAACTTACGCGAAATAAAAGGTCGTATTAATTCTACAAAGAGTACGAAACAAATTACGAAAGCGATGCAGATGGTTTCTTCTTCAAAGTTACGTCGTGCAGAGCAAAATGCTAAAGCTTACGTTCCTTACATGGAAAAAATTCAAGACGTAGTAGGCGCTATCGCATCAGGTACAAAAGACAGTGGACATCCAATGTTAACTGCTCGTCCTGTTAAGAGAACAGCTTACTTAGTCATTGGTTCTGACCGTGGTCTTGCAGGTGCTTACAACTCAAGTATCTTACGTCAAGTACAACGTACAATCAACGAGCGTCATAAATCAAAAGACGAATACGTGATTTTAGCAGTAGGTCGTGTTGTTCGTGATTACTTTGTGAAACGTGATCATAATGTTATTAGCAGTGTTGTTGCTCTTCCTGACCAACCATCATTCGCTGATATTAAAGAAATCGCTCGTAATGCTGTTGGTATGTTCATTGACGGTACGTATGATGAACTTTATATGTACTACAATCACTTTGTTAGTGCTATCGCTAACGAAGTGACAGAGAAAAAACTTCTTCCATTAACTGATATTGCACCTGCAAGCAGCAATGCTTCTTATGAATTCGAGCCATCTGGTGAGGCAATTCTTGAAGTATTACTTCCACAATATGCGGAAAGCCTTGTTTACGGCGCATTATTAGATGGAAAAGCAAGTGAACATGCTTCTCGTATGACTGCTATGAAAAATGCAACTGATAACGCATCTGATCTTATCGGAGATCTTTCATTGCAATATAACCGTGCACGTCAAGCAGCTATTACACAAGAAATTACAGAAATCGTTGGTGGGGCTGCAGCCTTAGAATAGGCGCTCAGCTCACCAATGTCGTATAAGAATACGATAGGAGGGTACACAGTAATGAATAAAGGACATGTTATTCAAGTAATGGGTCCGGTTGTTGACGTAAAATTCGACAATGGCCAATTACCAGCAATCTATAACTCATTAACAGTTAAGATTGAACGTCCTAATGAAGAACCAACAACTCTTGCATTAGAAGTTGCACTTCATTTAGGTGATGATTCTGTTCGTACAATTGCAATGTCATCTACTGATGGCTTACAACGTGGAGCAGAAGTAACAGATTCAGGAAAAGCTATCTCAGTACCAGTTGGTGAAGTGACTCTTGGTCGTGTATTCAACGTATTAGGAGAAGTAATCGACTTAGGTGAAGAAATTCCAGCTGATGCACGTCGTGATTCAATTCACCGCGAAGCACCATCTTTCGATCAACTTTCAACTTCAGTTGAAATCCTTGAAACAGGTATCAAAGTAGTAGACTTATTAGCACCATACATTAAAGGTGGTAAAATCGGTCTATTCGGTGGTGCCGGTGTAGGTAAAACTGTATTAATCCAAGAATTAATCAATAACATCGCACAAGAGCACTCAGGTATCTCTGTATTCGCTGGTGTAGGTGAGCGTACTCGTGAAGGGAACGACTTATTCTACGAAATGAGCGATTCAGGCGTTATCAAGCAAACAGCGATGGTATTCGGTCAAATGAACGAGCCACCAGGTGCACGTATGCGTGTAGCTTTAACTGGTCTTACAATGGCAGAATACTTCCGTGATGAGCAAGGTGCAGACGTACTTTTATTCATCGACAATATCTTCCGTTTCACACAAGCAGGTTCTGAGGTTTCTGCCCTATTAGGTCGTATGCCTTCTGCGGTAGGTTACCAACCAACACTTGCAACTGAAATGGGTAAATTACAAGAACGTATCACATCTACTAACAAAGGATCTGTAACTTCTATTCAAGCGATCTATGTACCAGCCGATGACTATACTGACCCGGCTCCAGCTACAACTTTCGCCCACTTAGATGCAACTACTAACCTTGAGCGTAAATTATCTGAAATGGGTATCTACCCTGCGGTTGACCCATTAGCTTCGACTTCTCGTGCATTATCACCAGAAATCGTAGGCGCTGAGCACTACGCAGTAGCAACTGGCGTACAACGTACAATCCAACGTTACCGTGAATTACAAGATATCATTGCTATCTTAGGTATGGATGAGTTATCTGATGAAGATAAACAAACAGTTGAACGTGCTCGTCGTATTCAATTCTTCTTATCTCAAAACTTCCACGTTGCGGAACAATTCACTGGTCAAAAAGGTTCTTACGTTCCTGTTAAAGAAACGGTTCGTTCATTCAAGGAAATCCTTGAAGGTAAACACGATCACCTACCAGAAGATGCTTTCCGTTTAGTAGGTTCTATTGAAGAAGTAGTTGAAAAAGCGAAAAGCATGGGCGTAGAGGTTTAATACTAGGGACGAGGAGGAAAAAATATGAAGACAGTTACAGTCAATATTGTCACTCCCGACGGCCCGGTATACGATTCTGAAGTATCAATGGTAATCGCGAAAACAACTTCAGGTGAGATTGGTGTTCTTGCCGGCCATATTCCAATGGTAGCTCCACTTGCAATTGGTGCAGTGAAGCTGAAAAAGGACAATGGTTCAACTGAGATTGTTGCTGTAAGCGGTGGTTTCATTGAAGTTCGTCCAGAAAAGATCTCAATTTTAGCACCTTCTGCTGAAATTGCTGATAATATCGATGTACAACGTGCTAAAGAAGCCGTTAAACGCGCTGAAGGACGAATTCAAAGCAAACAAGATAACATTGATTTCAAACGTGCTGACCTAGCATTAAAACGTGCGTTGAATCGTATCAACGTTCATGAGGGTAATATCTAATTCAATTTTTAACGGGCAGATGCAATATCTGCCCGTTTTTTAAATGGAGGAACACGATGTGGGAATTTATGAAGCAGTAGGGCAAGAAGCTTTAATGGGCATTCTATCGCACCTCTTTTTTATTGCTATCACTTTTTACGCTTTGCAGGCCTTCATGCTAGAAAAATTATTTAAAAAAAATAAAGTATTTCAAATACAGTTAATTTATATTTTGCTAAGTATTGCGATAGGGACAGCAGTCTCTAATTTCTTTCTACAAGTGTCAAGTTGGTCTGGAAAACTTCCTTACTTATTTTAAAGTTAGTTAGTGCCAACTAACTAGATAGTAACGGATGCGTAATTTCATATGTGCATATTTCGAAGGGCTCCATAAGTTCACTTATGTGGTCCTTTGAAATATGTACTTAAGAGGTTTAATAAGCTATGGAAACGGAAATATAGTATCCACGTACTTTTGAAAACGTCTTAGGAATTTACATATTTTCCCGTGTTATTGGTCATTCACAAAAAAAAAAATAATGCGTACAATAAATAAATAGCAAAATATCAATAAATGCCTTAAAATAGTGATTTGGACGCTTGAACGAGCGTGTGAAAAGTTGTACTATAGAGTTGTTTGTTTACTTATTATGACATTATACATCTTTTTTTAAAATAAATTTTCGATAGGTTAAGAGATTGAATTCGGAGGGACGTAAGGTGGATAAAATTATAGTGACTGGCGGCCAAAAGCTACAGGGGAAAGTTCGTGTAGAGGGCGCAAAAAATGCAGTGTTACCAATCCTGGCGGCAGCTTTACTTGCTTCAAAAGGAGAAAATGTAATTAAAGAAGTCCCTAACTTAGCAGATGTTTATACCATAAATGAAGTACTAAAAAGTCTAAACGCTGATGTTACATATATACCAGAAGACAATACAGTATATATAGACGCAACAAAAGAACTTTCAAGTGAAGCTCAATTTGAATATGTTAGTAAAATGCGTGCATCGATTTTAGTGATGGGTTCTTTGCTTGCACGAAATGGCTTTGCACGAGTTGCTTTACCAGGTGGCTGTGCAATCGGTTCACGTCCAATTGAATTACATTTAAAAGGTTTTGAGGCAATGGGTGCAAAAATTTCATTTGGGCACGGTTATGTGGAAGCGAAGGTAGAGGGTCGTTTACAAGGTGCGAATGTATATTTGGATTTCCCAAGTGTCGGTGCAACAGAAAATATTATGACGGCTGCATCTTTAGCAAAAGGAACGACAGTAATTGAAAATGCAGCAAAAGAGCCTGAAATTGTAGATCTTGCAAACTTCATTAATAGTATGGGTGGCCGTGTTATCGGTGCAGGTACGAATACGATTCGTATTGAAGGTGTTGACACATTATATGGAGCAGAGCATTATATTATTCCTGACCGTATCGAAGCAGGTACATTTATGGTAGCAGCTGCGATTACAAAGGGTGATGTAACGATTGAAAATGCTGTGCCTGAACATATGACGGCTTTAATCGCAAAAATGCGTGAAATGGGCGTAGAAATTACAGAGCTTGATGAAGGAATACGTGTCCACGTACCGCAAACTTTAAAAGCTGTAGACATTAAAACAATGCCACACCCAGGCTTCCCAACAGATATGCAGTCGCAAATGATGGCGTTGATGTTAACCGCTGAAGGTACGAGTATCATTACAGAAACAGTCTTTGAAAATCGTTTTATGCACGTTGAAGAGTTCCGTCGCATGAATGCCGGAGCTAAAATCGAAGGACGTTCTGTGTTTATCGAAGGACCAGTAAACCTACAGGGAGCTGAGGTTATGGCAACAGATTTACGAGCAGCAGCAGCCCTAATTTTAGCAGGCCTTGTGTCTGAAGGAATAACACGAGTGACAAAACTCCATCACTTAGACCGTGGTTACGTAGACTTCCATGGCAAATTAGCATCATTAGGTGCAAATATTGAGCGTGTAACAACAATGGATGTTACACCGAAAGAAAAAACAACAATCGAATTACCAGCAAACTAACAACAAACCTCTTTGCTTACTATAAGCAAAGAGGTTTTTAGTTAATGCAAAGAGAGATACCTGCTGAGCAGAGCGATTTACCCGCGAAATGAAGTGAAATACCCGCGGAGCAGAGAGATTTACCCGCGAAACGAAGTGAAATACCCGCTGAGCAGAGAGATTTACCCGCGAAACGAAGAGAAATACCCGCGGAGCAGAGAGATTTACCCGCGGAGCAGAGAGATTTACCCGCGGAGCAGAGAGATTTACCCGCGGAGCAGAGAGATTTACCCGCGAAACGAAGTGAAATACCCGCGAATCAGAATGATTTACCCGCGAAACACAGTGCCCCTCACAAACCAAAGCAAAACGAACTCCCGTAATCATGGAACGCTCATATTTTTATTAGTACTCGCATATTATTCCTTATGAAAAATTGGATAATGATAATTGCTGTGATTTGTTTAATTGGTGCATTATATATGATGCCAGTAGCATTCAGTGAGAGACGTATCGATGATTATTCTAACAACTCCCCACAAAAGACGGAAAATGCCTGTGAAATATTCATAGAAGTGGAGGGACAAAAAGAAAAAATTCCTTTAGAAACGTATATAGTTGGTGTAGTGGCTGCAGAAATGCCCGTGTCCTTTGACAAAGAAGCTTTAAAAGCGCAAGCCATTGCCGCGAGAACCTATGCGCTGAAAACGACAAATTACGGTAAAAAAGCCATTGCACCTACTGTTGCAAGGCAAGTCTACTACAATAAAGAACAAAGAAAAGCCAATTGGACTAGCAATTTCCCGGGAAATGAAAAGAAAATTGTCGAAGCCATTACGGAAACAGAAGGACAAGTACTTTTATATAATAATGAACTAATTACGGCGATGTTTCACTCAACAAGCAATGGTAAAACAGAGAGTGCTTACGGTTACAGTGGGAATGACTTACCATATTTACAAAGCGTTGCAAGTATGTCCGATCAAGCTTCTCCTAAGTTTGCAACAATAAAAGAATGGACGTTAGCTGAATGGAGTGCGCTGTGGCCAGTTAAATGGCAGGCGAATGATTTCGGTCGTATGCAATTGTTTCTCAATGATTCAGGACGTGTTGAGAGGCTACAATTAGGTAAAAATATATGGTCGGGGAGAGAGGTTAGAACACTCTTACAATTGCCATCAACAGATTTTAAGATTTCATATAATAAGAAGACGGGCAAAGTTCAGGTAGCAACGAAAGGATATGGTCATGGTGTTGGTATGAGCCAGTACGGTGCAGATGCGATGGCACGTGAAGGAAAGAGCGCTTCAGAGATTTTACACTATTATTATCAACAAATTGAGATAAAAAAAATAGATGCATGTTTAAAATAGCTTCTAGTTGTTCACACTGCAACTAGAGGTGATGAAAATGAGAGAGGATAAAAATAGTAAAACTTCTCAAAATGAAAAAGGACAATTGCAGAAAAAACCTTGGTTTTGGCCGGCGGTATACGCGGGTGGTGCATTAATGTTAGCAGGTATGTTATTTGGTTACAATAGTCTCGTGACAAAAGAAGAAGCACCATTACCAGATGTAGCGCAAGTAGACCCAGGTCCAGTAGTTGAAACAAATGCAAAAACAGAAACAATGAAGTATCCATTCAAGGAAGCAGAGCTTAGTAAAGTACAAGTTTCACAGGAATTTTATGATGTAGAAGCAAAAGAAGAGTCACGTGAGAATGCCTTAATGGTATTTAATCAAACATTTACAACTTCATCAGGCATTTCCCTTTCTATGAATGGAGAGGAATTCGAAGTAGTTGCTGCGTTAAGTGGTAAAGTACTAGAAGTAAAACTAGATGCGTTCACAGGCAATAAAATCGTCTTGGAGCATGCGAATGGTATGCAAACGCAATATAGTTCTGTAAAAGACATCGCTGTGAAAGAAGGCGATGAAGTAGCACAAGGTCAGGCACTTGGAAAAGCGACTGACAATGAGTGGAATCAAGCAGCAGGCGTTCATATGCATTTTGAAGTGCTAGAAAACGGCAAATACGTTAACCCGAAAAAATTCCTAGGATTTTAAAAAAGTCAGCAATTTAACGAGAAAGTGCAAATCGTGTTCTGAATAGCTTTGTCCTCACATAAGGTGAAGAAATGCGCAGACGTGCATCTGATGCCAAAGCCATTTTGTGAAATTGTGTGGAAAGGACGAGAACGTGCACGAGCACATTCGGAAGCGCTGCATACGCCTCGGTGAATTATTGATTGAGACGCGTGAAACTGTGCGTGTCCTCGCGAAAATGACAGGTTACTCTAAAAGTACGGTGCACAAAGATTTAACTGAGCGATTACCAACAATTCATGAAGGATTAGCTGATCAAGTGAAAGAAATTCTCGCCTACCATAAAGCCGTACGTCATATTCGTGGAGGAGAGGCAACGAAAAACAAGTGGAAAGAAAGAGCGAGTCAAGAATGATTCGTTCTTTTTTTGTACATTTCTATTTGTGTACATATAATTGAAGGAAAACAAGCGTAATAACTAAATTTAGGTGAAATTACCAATGGGGTATGATAAAATATTCTAGATAAATAGACAATAGGAACGTTATGTAGTTGGAACTGGCGGGAAGGAGAATTTAAAAAATGTTTTCGAAGGATATAGGCATTGACTTAGGAACTGCGAACGTATTAATCCACGTAAAAGGTAAAGGAATCGTCCTAAACGAACCATCCGTGGTAGCAATAGATAAAAAGACGAATAAGGTATTAGCAGTAGGTGAAGAAGCTCGTCAAATGGTGGGTCGCACGCCTGGTAATATAACAGCAATTCGGCCATTACGCGATGGAGTAATTGCAGACTTTGATGTTACTGAAGCGATGCTTAGACATTTCATCAATAAATTAAATCTAAAAGGATTTTTAACAAAGCCACGTATATTGATTTGCTGTCCAACAAATATTACAAGTGTAGAGCAAAAAGCGATTCGCGAAGCTGCTGAAAAATCTGGTGGTAAAAAGGTATATTTAGAGGAAGAACCAAAAGTTGCGGCAATCGGTGCTGGGATGGATATTTTCCAACCAAGTGGCAATATGGTAGTGGATATCGGTGGTGGTACTACAGATATCGCAGTTCTTTCTATGGGTGACATTGTAACAAGTGAGTCTATTAAGGTTGCGGGCGACGTTTTTGATAATGATATTTTACAATATATTAAAAAAGAATATAAATTGTTAATTGGTGAGCGTACAGCCGAAGCAATCAAAATCACCATTGGCACAGTCTTCAAAGGTGGACGTAACGACTCAATGGATATTCGCGGTCGTGATATGGTAACAGGCTTACCTCGTACAATTACGATTCATTCAGAGGAAATTGAACGTGCATTACATGAATCAGTAGCCATGATCGTACAATCGGCGAAAAACGTGCTAGAAAAAACACCGCCTGAGCTTTCAGCAGATATTATTGACCGTGGTGTCATTATTACTGGTGGTGGCGCATTATTACACGGAATGGACCAACTGTTAATCGAAGAGTTAAAAGTTCCAGTCTTTATTGCTGAACATCCAATGGATTGTGTTGCAATTGGCACTGGCATTATGTTAGAAAATATTGATCGTGTTCCAGCATCACTATAAAAATACAATGAGGTGATTCCTTTGTTTAAAGGGTTTTATACAGTAGCAACAGGTATGATAGCACAACAAAGACGAACAGAATTACTGACAAACAACTTATCAAATGCAAGTACGCCTGGATTTAAGGCAGATCAATCTACCATCCGTTCGTTTCCAGATATGCTAATGTCCAGCGTAGGAAAAACAAATGCGCCTGCCAATCAGCAAGCTGGCTCACAGTATATGAGTCAAGTTGGTGCACTCAATACAGGGATATATATGCAAGAAACATTGCCAAATTACATACAAGGTCAAATCTATAGCACGGATTTAACGACAGATATGGCCCTTATCGATGGAAACTTACCTCAAAATGAAGATGGTGTCACTGGTTCAATTTTCTTCCGTTTAGCACATCCAGACGGCGGAGAAGCTTACACACGTAACGGAAATTTCACATTAGATGGTCAAGGCTATTTAGTAAATGGTCAAGGTCTCTACGTGTTATCTGACAATGGACAACGCATCCAGCTACCAAATGATGATTTCCGTCTTGATCAAGACGGTGGCATTTATGTGAATAACCAGCAAGTAGCGCGCGTAGGTGTATCATTTGCAGCCAATCCGAACATGCTACGTAAACAAGATAATGGCTTAATTCGTACAGAAAATGGTGAAGCCTTACCGACTGCTTACGGTGCAAATGGTGTATCGTTTACATTAGGACAAAAATTTTTAGAGCGCTCAAACGTAGACTCTGGACGCACAATGACAGATTTAATGACAGCATACCGAGCTTTTGAAGCAAACCAAAAAGTGTTGCAAGCGTATGATCGAAGTATGGAAAAGGCTGTAAATGAAATCGGTAAAATATAATTAAGCGAACAGGAGGCGTTTTCACATGCTACGAACAATGATTACCGCAACAAATACAATGGGGCAATTGCAAAATAAATTAGATACAATTAGTAATAATATTGCTAATAGTGGAACGCATGGCTATAAAACACGACAAGCGACATTCAACGAACTTATGTATCAGCAATTTAATAATGATAAACAGGACCCAACTGTGCGTCAATCACCAGTAGGTATCCGTTATGGCTCTGGCGCACAGCTTGGACAAATTCAAACAAATCATAAGCAAGGTTCGCTTCAAACAACAGATCGCGATTTGGATCTTGCTTTTACAAAACCAAAGCAATATTTCAACATTTTAATGCCAGATGGTGAAAATGGCACAAAAACAGTGTATACTCGTCAAGGTGACTTTTATTTATCACCTTTAAATAATGGAACGGTGATGCTTGTCAATACAGATGGTTATCCAGTGGCAGATGCAAATGGACAGCCGATTACATTACCTGATAATGCAAAAGGTTTTGTTGTGCGCAATGGAGGCATGTTAGAAGCTACATATCCAAATGGTGATGTTATTCGTACGGATTTAGCAGTAACGGAATTCCAAAAGCCGCAACTAATGGAGCATATTTCTGGTACATATGTAGGCTTACCAGATAACTTAGCAGAGCTAGGATATACACAAGCAGAAGTTGTAACAGAGTTACAAGGAGCAAATCGTCAACAAATCGGCATGCAAAATGAAGCACTCGAATTATCGAATGTGAGCTTGTCGAAAGAAATGACAGATTTAATCGAAACGCAACGTGCTTATCAATTTAATGCAAGAGCCGTAACACTAGCTGACCAAATGCTAGGGCTTATTAATGGTGTTAGATAAGTGCATTATTGAGTAAGAAATAAAGGAGTACAATATCTATGACAAACGATTCACGTCGACGTTCTGTGCCGACACAAGAAACCGAAACGCCACCAGAAGAGAAGGGACGTCGCTCAAATGGAGAGCAACGCGAGGTTCGATGGGTGCAAATACGGCTGATTCCGATTTGGTTACGAGTTGTACTTGTTCTTGTTTTAATCGTTGTTGCCGCTATTTTAGGTACAATGGTCGGCTACAGTGTAATTGGTCAAGGAAAAACAATGGATGTCTTTAAATTAGAAACATGGCAGCATATATTTGACATTATGAATGGTAAAGAATAATAATATTCTTTACCATACTTTGTGTTTCACATAAAAAATCGAGTATTTTAAACTTAAAAGCGATTATACGTTGAAACCTACATCCTCTTTTGGACGTAAGGTATATATACATACTTAGAGGGGGAAAAGAAATGTTAACAGCAGAGCAAATTCAAGAAATTTTACCACACCGTTATCCATTTTTATTTGTAGATCGTATTGTGGAATTAGAAGTAGGCAAGCGTGCAGTAGGTATCAAAAATGTATCGATTAACGAAGATTTCTTTAATGGACATTTTCCAGGATATCCTGTTATGCCAGGTGTTTTAATTGTTGAGGCATTGGCGCAAGTAGGTGGCGTAGCCTTATTAAAATCAGAACAATACCAAGGACGTTTAGTATTTTTAACAGGAATTGATAACGCTCGTTTTAAACGCCAAGTAATACCGGGAGATCAGCTACGATTAGAAGTAGAATTCGTTAAACTGCGCGGTGTAATGGGCAAAGGACATGCTGTAGCTACCGTTGATGGCGAGCTAGTTTGTGAGGCAGATATTTTATTTGCAATAGGACCTGAACAACCAAAACAGCCTTAATTTGCAATTATAGGCTAAAAGTTATAAAATAATCTTGTCGAATAGTGTTCTTATTGTCAATTTTTTTTGACAGAATTTAGTTTAGTTTTTTTACGATGGCATAGATAGTATTGTGAATTGAAATACATGTAATTTAAGGTTTTCTAAAAAGTAGGAGGATTATATAGATGTATAAGGAATTGTCTTCAGGTGTTAAAATTAGCATTACGCGTTCGATTTCAACATCTTTTGAATCATACTTAGCAAGTATTGGTTGGGAAGAAGAGCGCTTTTCTATGGAAGACTTCATTGCTAGCTGGCAGTCTTATTTTCAGGAAAATGCCGCTTGGATCGAAAAAATCCCAGCCGATGTTTTGATGAGTACTGAATTCCATGAAGAGATGGCACAAAAAATCGATGAAGTAATTGCAAAAATTTTAAATGAAGAACCAACCGCTAAACAAGTCGAAACAATCGAAGCTTTACAAAAAGAATTAGGTACAAACTATACCTATAATTGTAAAGCAGAAGCTGCATACATTGAGCAATTACTGAAAGATAAACAAAAATAGTTTTTGCACAAAAAATCGGATAGTTCCCTCCTTTCTCGGGCAATCTATGTAGGATCACAAATGCACATGTTGTATTTGATGACATAGTACTCAAGAAAGGAGGTTTTTTATATGTGGAAAATGTCATTTTTAGCCATTATCCTTGCTACAGTATTCCTTGGAGGTTGTAACTGGGGTAATAATGCAGCTGAAACCCCAATGGAGAACGTGAAAAACGACGTTAAACGAGGTGTTAACGATGTAGAAGATGTCGTAGATCCTGATAGAAACGATAATGTCTACGATCGTAACGTCAACAATGGTACTGTGAACGACGGTACTGTAAATGATGGCACAGTAAGAGAAAATACTGTTATGCCAGAAGCAACAACACCAGGTTCGAATGCGGATGTCAATGGCACAAATGGCTATGACAACGTACCAAATGCCAATGGTGTAAATGGTGTTGAACGAAACAACGGCACTATGAGAGAAGACCGCAACACAATGACTAACCCGTAAAAACAAAGTGATTCCGTTCAACCGGAATCACTTTTTTCTTTATCATTATGGATTGAAGGTATTTGCGGAAAGATTTGAATACCCGCGAAAGCGGCCTGTTTATCCGCGAAACGAAGGAGAATACCCGCGAAAGAGAAACGTTTACCCGCGAAACAAAGGTAAACCTCCGATAAATATAACATCAAACATTCAACTCCCAAATTTCCCCTTAAGTAGCATTAAAAAAACGGTTTCATATATTCTATTAAATTATCAGGAAGATAGTAAATTCGATTTTTATAAGTACCAGTGCTAGGAAATTGAAATTTCCGTAATAAACGATTAGCAGCATCACTAGAAGTAATACCGAAAAACGCACGCAATTGACTATTGGTAATTGTACGACTTACGAGCAATCGATAATCTTGCAAGGCTTCTGCAAAAATTTCGGTGCTTGTATAGTGACATGCTAGACACTTCCAACCGCCTCTATAAAAGTGCATTTGATTTTTGTATCGGCATTTTGGGCAAAGTACACCATGTCGGAATCTCGAAGTATCTATACGAGGGAGTATTTCTTGAGGTTGATGCTGCGCTCTAATTAGTTGTACAAAACGGGTTAATTGCTCATTCGTTAAAATAGGTGTTGGATACTTTTCAAAAAGAGTTTGGACATGGCTTTGTAGCCCTGACACATGGAAAATAGGGACGGATTTTGGATGATTTGCAATTATAGCTGATGGATTAGACAAAATAACTGCACCTTCAATGGGGAGAGAATAATTTTTAGATATAATTTTAATGAATTGCATATGACGTTGAATTTGCGTAATGGGATTTGCAAAACCTTCCACTGTGCCATCAGATTTTGTGCGTGTGCATTGATGTGTCGTAGCATCAAAATCCAGACGACCGTGTATATTTTTAATTTCCACAACGAACATAAAATGCTTACAAATAAAAAGTGTATCAACTTGGTGAAAATGCTGTGCTGCATTGACAAGTACAACATTATGCAATACAGCAAAAGTATTTGGACATACTAATTCATGCCATTCTCGGTCTACTCGTTTTTCACCAGCAAAGCCAGCATCAAGCCTTCGAAATTGCTCGCTATAATAGTTAGCATCTCGATCTCCATCACATAAGCGTCGTAGTAAAGCCTCATACCATAACAACTTTAACGGCTTCTCACGCATGACTAAATTCATTGACGTTCACCCCTAAGTTTTTTACACCATATTTTATCCAAAAATCTCAAACTGTCCAGTACAAAAAAACGATACGTCCTTAAACGTATCGCTGCTCATTCATCATTTTTAAGTTTTGGCCGCTCTTTCATTCCTTTTGAGAAGCGGTCTAGTAATTCTACTTGTGAAACACCTTCTGTTAAAAGATCAGCGAGTAATTGTTCAGCGTATTTAGAACGCTTAATTTTTAACGTTCCTTTTAAAAGCACAGAAACATGCTCGCCAATTTCTTGGACAGTATGCACAACTACCCGAAACGGAGCTGGTTCATTATCAGGAAATGAAATAACTGCACGAACATCAACTACTGTAGCATTCGCTAATAATTCATCAAAAATCGGACGATATTGCCGATCGATAAACAATTCAAGAATCCAAGATTGATGGCTGTTTTCCTGGTTAATAATAATGCCATCGACTAAAGGAAATGCTTGCATGCCATCTTGAGTGACAAGGTCAAAAGAAAGCATTTTAAATGTTTTCATTATGTATCCTCCTAAGTCGGTCATCCCTTTTAGTATAACATAATCAATTACAGCTAAGACTGTCTTCTTAAAATATGAAAAGATGCTAAATTTATCTTTTTAAAAATGGGGAGTAACACTTACTGCCGTCTGACCTCCACACAATAAAAAAACCTAACAAACAAATAAATAACAGCTTAAAAATTTATTTTCTTATTTAAAAATGAGCTAAAAAACAAAAATCGAGTTTTGCCAAAAGTGAATAGCCTCTTGTAAGATGAGGGCAATTAAACAAAAAGGAGGTGAATCAATGAACCAAGTCGGACTGGTTGGAAGATTAACAAAAGATCCTGTGTTGCGACAACTATCTAGAAATCGTGTCCAATCTCATTTTTCCCTTGCCATAAATCGCAATTACAAAAACAGTCGTGGAGAAGTAGAGACTGACTTTATTCTTTGTACAGTATGGGGAAAACTGGCAGAGCATATTGTGAAGTTTTGCGGTAAAGGTTCATTAATTGGCATAAACGGCCGTATTCAATCTAGATCATTTACGAATGAGCATAGCACCAAGATTTATATGACAGAAGTGGTTGTAGAAGATGTTCGCTTCTATAGGCTGAAACAGCCAGATAATGATGGAAGTACATTGCCATCATCGTCATCGGTCGAGCAGGAGATTATAAAAGATTTTGTGTTACCTAAGAAAGAATTGCAATTACCAGTAGTATAACCGACTATCGCAATACATACGGAGCAAAGCTAAACATTTACGCAATTCGCCATTCTCCTATAGAATGCTTTGCACCGTAATCATTTTAGTTAGAAAGGGGCGTTGTGGACTATCATATCATTTATCGTTGCTGAAGACCGCACAGCAATGATTATTTCACACAACTAAATAGAAATATGAAGTAAGTAGGAAAGAAGTAAACATTGTTCACGAATAGTTGCTAAAGAAAAGAGCGCCAAGAACGTAAAAGCTCTTGGCGCATCTTTAAGACAAGTTATAATCGAGTGAAATCAAATCTCGAAGCTCATCATCATCTAGCTCCGTTAACCACTGGCTTGATTGAATAAGTTCTTCCGATAATGCAGATTTCTGCGCCAGCATCTTATCAATTTTTTCTTCGATCGTCCCAATCGTGACAAACTTATGCACTTGCACAAATTGCGTTTGCCCAATTCGATAAGCACGGTCTGTTGCTTGGTTTTCAACAGCAGGATTCCACCAACGATCGGCATGTAGTACGTGATTTGCAGCAGTTAAATTTAACCCTGTTCCTCCAGCCTTTAATGAGAGGATAAAAATAGGAAATTCTCCTGCCTGAAAAGCCTCCACCAATCGGTCACGCTGCTGTTTAGGCATGGCGCCCGTTAAAAATGGTGCATCGACATTATAAATTTCACTGAAACAATGCTGAAGTAATTGGCCCATTCCAATATATTGCGTAAAAATAAGACACTGTTCACCATTATCGACGATTTCCGCTGCCATTTGTACAATACGCTCTAATTTGACTGAGCGTGTCAGCATCGTTGCAGCATCCTCAAAAGGTTCCTTTAAATAAAGAGCAGGATGATTACATAATTGCTTCAATTTACTTAGCATCTTTAAGACGCGTCCTTTTTTCTGAAAGCCCGTTAGTTGTTCTAGCTGATCCAACGTTTCTAAAATATAGCCCTCGTACAGTGAAGCTTGCTCTGCCGTTAAGGCGCAGTACGCATGGGACTCTTGCTTATCAGGTAAATTAAGCTGTAAATTTGGATCTCGCTTTGTACGACGAAGTAAAAACGGTTGAATTTTTGCTCGTAGCTTTTGTTTATGTGGTTCGGATTCATCGCGCTCAATAGGCAAAATAAACTGCTCATTAAAGCGGCCAAAGCTCCCTAAATACCCTTTATGAATAAAGTCAAATATCGCCCAAAGTTCCGATAAACGATTTTCAACAGGCGTTCCTGTTAAAGCAATATGATGACTACCATGTAATTTGCGAATCGAACGAGATTGCAAAGTCTGCATATTTTTAATATTTTGTGCCTCGTCTAATACAACAGTTGCCCAATCAATTGCTTGTAAAAATTCAGCATCCTGTGACACAGTTCCATAGGTAGATAAAATAACATGCGGCTTTTCTTGTTCAATAAACCGAACAAATGCATCCTCTTTCATTCGATTTGCTTGATAATGCGTATGCACAGTTAAAGATGGAGCAAAACGGTCAAGCTCCTTTTGCCAGTTACCAAGGACTGAGGTTGGGCAAATAATAATAGATGGTTCTTTGGCATCCGTTGTTTCATAGATATGCAGTAAGTAACAAATAAGCTGAACAGTTTTGCCAAGCCCCATATCATCAGCGAGACAAGCGCCAAAACCTTGCTCACGCATAAAGACTAGCCATTCAAACCCTTCTTGCTGATAAGGGCGTAAGCTAGCATTTAATGAAAGAGGGACTGGAACTGATGGAAGACCTTTTTTCTCCTGAAGCTGTTCCATATACGATTTTAAAGATTGCTGGAGTTCAAATGCAAAAATTGGATCATCGCGCAACGCATCATCAGCATCTTCCTCTTCTAGCGGAGAAAGATCTTCAGGTAACTCACGGAACAATAGTTCACGAACAGTCCAGCTTTCATCTTCAGCCTGCTGCATTAAAGCACGCATTTCTTGCATCCAGTTGGCATCCACTCGGAACCATTCCGTACCAATACGAATAAATTCTCGTTTTTCATCGACAAGCTTTTTAAACTGCTCAGCAGAAATTGATTCACCGTTCATAGAAAATTGCCATTTAAACGTTAAAATATCATCGAGTCCAGCAACTTTTTTCGTTGATATATTGCCTGTGCTAACACGTACACGCATTTTGGATTGCTTTAAATCTTTTAGCCAAGCTGGTAGCACAACATCAAAACCAAGTGCCTGTAATCGGGCTAGGTCTTCACGTAAAAATGTGCGAACCTCCAAATCATCAAGGGTAGCATGAATGAAAATATCAGATTGTAAATTTTCAATGGAAAGGAGTTCTACAATCTGCGTTTGTTGTTGTTCAATATCTAGTGCAAATGGCTGCCACTTTGTTGGTAGCGCGTCGATTAGTGGTAGTGATTTTTTTCGAACAGCCGGTGTCCAGTAATTTTTCGTTGTCACTGTACTAAGCACCGTTTCCAAAAGCCAAACTTCCGAATCTTCCTCAGGCTCACTTAAACGTAGAGAGACAGTAACGGCGCCAGCTTGACGGTCCTGCTCTAATGGCCAACCACCGCGACTGAAAAATGGAAGGAGCTTCGGAACATCAGACACCAATAACCCAGCGTGTGCAAGTTTTTGCTGCACAGCTACTTCCAGTAATGCCGTATCTACACCGTCTATATTAAATGACAAGGAGGAAAAATCATCTGCAATAACGGCATACGACCAAAGGCTAGGCTCTTGCCAATATTGCTGTAACATTTGTGCGTGTTCAATTAATGCACTGCTGTCATTATCAATCCCTTGCCAACTAATAAACGGGTGCTGATAGCGTGGAGAAAAGATATCGAGTAGTTCTGCACTAGAAATATCGATGGAAATGTCTGTACGACTGGTCATTAAGCCATAAGTATTTGCTTCATAGTTAAAAAATAATGAAGAAATCAGTGTGTCAACATCGATTGCTGCACCACTTGTAGTAAAACCCCGCATCGTATAATTGCCGTTTTGAGCTGATTCAATACGTAACTGTTGTTTTTTCGTAAACGGAGAGGGAGCATGTAATGTCATCATACTAAGTTTCCTTTCTCAATTTCTTCCTGAAGTGCACGAAGTCGTTTATATTCTGCACGGATTGTTTGCATGTAATGTTCAAAATAAGCAACTTTCCCTGCTCTTTTTGCGGCACTCCGCATACTTTTCCAAATACGTACAGCTTGCTTATAATTCATCCGAGATTTTTGCGTAATCTCTGCCATTGCATAGACGTGATACAAAGGTAAAACAGCTGCTGGAGCTAGGTGTAGAACATCTTTTAATCCACACATTTCTAAATAAGAAAAAGAGGAAAGATTTAATTGATGCAATGCTGCCCATTCGCGATAGCGCTCTTTTCGTATAAGGAAAAACGAATAGGGCTGTAGTCCATACACACCAAATGCGCTATAAAGTGTTGTTTCTTCTTCTTCCGTTAATTGTATATCTTCATATAATAATTGAAATTGCCGTACGTATTGAGCTCGCTGTACGACGGGCACAGTTTCCTGTAAAAAAGCTTCAGCAAATGGAAGCATGGCACGTAAAATGAATGCTTGTGAATGTGACTCGCCAGCACGCTTAGCAAAAGTAGCTAACTCAAACAAATCTTGCATTTGTGGTAAGGCAATATGCGCAATGCTTTCCTGTAATAACTGTTCTTTTTGTAATAACACGTAAAATAGAAGCTTTAATGACTGTAAAGAAATCTCGGAGGAAACTTCCTCAAGATTGTTAATCAGAGTTAGCTCCTGTTCACGTCGAGGCTTCTCATAAAAAAGCACTGCCCACAGCAGCATATAGATTTGTAATCGACTAGCAAACAGCCCTTCACGTTCTAGTAAAAATTCACGGACAATTTCTTGAAGTGCATTATAAAATGGATCAGTTGCAAAAAGTCGAGAACGATTCGTTAATTCAGTTAATATACTTTCAAATGACTGCACGCTTTGATCGATAAAGTATTTCATATAAGGTGAGTCTAATGAATGACCTTGCGTATTATTTAAATGCCGCCAAATTGCATTAAAAATCGAAAGTTCGATAAATAGCTTATATAGTGGCTGCCATTCACGTTCAAATGGCATATGCTTGCGCAGTCGTTCTAATGCATCAGAACGGATTGCCGAAAGTCCGTAGCCTTCTAAAATGCGACCAGATGGTAACAGACGTTTCATTACTTCGTCGACCATTAGCTGCCAGCTTTCAGGGCTACGTTCGTCCGCTAATGATTTTAGCTGCACAGATTTTTGTGCACGCCATGCACCTGACCAGTTTTGTACAGAATCAAAATACTGATAGAGAGCAAGTAATGCGCCAACTTGATGACGACACCATTTTAGTTGGGGACAGTTACAGCTTAGCGTCCCATGAGCAAAATCAATTTCTACAGTTGCAGGTCTCACATCCTGTACACTTGCATATAATATAGAACTTGCTCCATTAAAACGTTCAAATACGATGGATTTGTTTCGTACAGAAAATACAGCACGACGCACAAGCTCCTCGTCTTCGCTAGAGGACGGATGTAAATCCTGCTCAGCTTCTTTTAATTTAGCAAGTATAAATGGTTGATGTTCCTTAGCTAGTTGCGAAATAGACAAAGCCATAACCTCACTCCTCTCAATTGCATTGGCCAATGACTTTAGCTTTATTTAGATGATTAAATATCATCTTTCGTGGGAAGAAAAAAAGACTGTCTTTCCATTATACGATTAAAATGCAGACATGATAAGCTGAATGATAAGAAAGAAAAAATTTGAGGATAAGATGGTTAACAAGATGCGTGATTTGTGTTAAAATCTGAATAATCAGATAATAAGGAGGGATGAAGGATGATGCAAGTTCAGTATATGAAGCCGTTTTACACGAAAATCTCTGGAGATAAATTGCGTCTCGTATTTGCTTATCAATATTTCTCAATTTTAAAAGAGAATGAGATTTTTCATTTCATTCCAATTGAAGGTAAAGAGATGATTATTAACTTGCATACACAACAGATCGAAAATTTATCTGAGGTATTTGTTTTCCAAAAGGGCAATCGTTTTATCCGATTACCACTCTACCAACTATTACTCATTACTAATGTGCATGAACATTTAACGCCAATTCTTGAAAGCGCTACACCAAAATTGCCACAATTACCCCTTGTCTCTTCAGCAACTGTAGGTGAGATTGATCAGCTGATTGCTGAAATTGAACAAAAAAACATTGATTATTTAATAGACCAAGCATTAGCAGATTACAATGAAGCACTCTTTTTTGAGCTACTACATCAAAAGAGCACGCATTTCGGAGGTTTCGGAAATTGAATACTCGGTACATCAAATAAGCACCCACTTTTCAAGAAAGAGAAGCGGGTGCTTTAACACTTTTATAGATAGAACACTTCAATTATTTGGATTATTTACCAATGTAACTTTAAAGAAGTTGTCACAATCCGATATAAATAAAAATACTTTTAGCATGGGGGTGGTAGAATGCTTGGTAAGTGGTCTGCTACAGGGTTATCTATATTAAGTAACATGAATAGGCACTATAATGCTATGAGCAAGTCAATGTTACGAATTTCTACTGGCTATCGGATTAACAGTGCCGCTGATGATCCGGCTGGTCTTGCGATATCTGAGAAAATGCGTGCTCAAATTCGCGGTTTGAATATGGCGTCGAAAAATATACAGGACGGTATTTCACTTGTGCAAACAGCAGAGGGTGCTCTAAACGAAACACATGCCATGATTCAACGAATGCGGGAGCTAGCAGTACAAGCATCCAATGACACATTAACCGATAGTGATCGACATCAGCTTGATTTGGAATTTCAGGAGCTAAAAAAAGAAATCCAACGTCTTTCTAAAGATACTGAATTTAATACGAGGACATTATTAAATGGCGATTATTCAACGAATGGTCTCAAGATTCAAGCGGGTGCAAACGCTGGTCAAACTATTGAGTTGTTTATTAATGATATGGGGGCAGGGGCGCTTGGGTTGGACGCCACGACTTCAATTGCAACACGAGATGATGCCAATAATGCGATTTCCTCGATGGATGAGGCATTAAAACGAGTATCATCGGAGCGTTCTCGTTTGGGCGCTTATCAAAATCGCCTAGAGCATGCCTATAATGCAAACGTCAATACAGCGGAAAACTTAACCGCAGCGGAATCACGAATTCGCGATGCTGACATTGCGAAGGAAATGATGAATATGGTGAAGTCGCAAATATTGCTTCAAGCAAGCCAATATGTTCTAGCATTGCATATGCAGCAGGCACAATCTATTTTAAAGTTACTAGAAAGCGGAACAATGAGGAATCCCCGATATTAATGGAGATTCCTTTTTTGCTGTTATAGTAAATAGATAAGGAGTGAAGTGATTAATCGTAAAGCCTTTGGCACCGTCGTCTTGGACATTGGAATTGCAAGCACTTGTTCGGGCGATTGCCTTCTTCACATCCGCAGTACATAACGTTCCAACAGGAGCTTAAAAATAAGGAAGCGGGCGATTTTGCAGAACAATATATTTTGAAAGAGCTACAAAAGTTACCGCAGCTTAGTGACTGTCACCTTTTCCACGATGTTATACTTCCTACGATCCTCCCCATGTAAATGGATAGATTAATTATTACAGCCAGTGGCATCGTCTTACTAGAAATAAAAAATATACGGGGAACCGTTCATTTTAAAAATAATCCACGTCAGTTAATACGTACTACTAATAAAGGAGAAGTTCACACTTTGGCATGGAAAAATTAAAAAGAACGTGGTTTTGTCTAAAATGGCAGCATCAATGTACGTATGCACATATACAAGTATTGAAAGATTATTACATGCTTGTTGGAGATACGATAACGAATAAGGAATGTCGTGCGTTTTTAATGCTTGAGTGTAAACATGTCACAAAACGATTATTGCAAAAAACATTACGAACATGTTGTAATTCAGGCAAACTTACGAAGTACGATTTGTCGAGTTTATTGGAAACGCCATTAAAATTTTAGATATCGCCACAAAGCTTACAGAAAACGCCACAAAACTAAAAAAGCGCCACAAAACCCAAACAAATCGCCACCAGAAAGCTACTTTAAACCCACCATTATGCAAAATCGCACACAGAAAATACTGTAAAATAACAAATTGATTCACACTTTCCCTTGAAAGATGTATACTATAATGCAGAACAAAAATGCAATTCAGCATTTATAGACCATATAAAAATTTACTACTCGTTTTTGAAACGGAAGGAAGAATAGAGAATGACGAAATCAATTTGTGTCGTTGGACTTGGCTATATCGGATTACCAACGGCTGTAATGTTTGCCAACCACGGCATAAAAGTACATGGGGTGGACGTAAACCCAGCAGCAGTAAAAAGTATTCAAGAGAAAAAGCTTCATATTGAAGAAAACGGTTTACAAGAACGCCTAAACAAAGCTGTAGATGAAGGATTCTTAACAGCATCAACAACACCACAAGAAGCAGATGTTTTCATTGTAGCTGTTCCATCACCAATCAATCCTGACAATACAGCGAATTTAGAATATGTACGTCAAGCAACGGCATCTATTGTGCCTTATGTAAGAAAAGGGAACTTAGTAATTCTTGAATCCACAGTTCCACCGAAAACAGTAGAACACATTATGCTACCAGAGCTAATTAAAGCAAACCTAGAGTTCGGTGTTGATTTATTTGTAGCGCATTCACCAGAGCGCGTAATTCCAGGTCGTATTTTTGAAGAATTAGTGAACAACGACCGTATCGTTGGTGGGATTGATCCAATATCTGCGCAAATGACAAAAGAGCTTTATCAAACATTTGTAAATGGCACAATTCATCTAACAGATGCTACAACGGCTGAATTAGTAAAAGTAATGGAAAACACATACCGTGATGTCAATATCGCGTTTGCCAATGAATTAGCGAAAATGGCTGAAAAATTAGACGTGAATATTTGGGAAGCAATTAAATTTGCTAACTACCACCCACGTGTAAATGTTCACTTCCCAGGTCCTGGTGTAGGTGGTCACTGTATAGCTGTTGACCCATGGTTCCTTGTAGAGCTAGGTGGCGAACAAGCACAAATTATTCATCTGTCTCGTAATACAAATGACAGCATGCCAAGCTATACTGCACAAAGAACACAAGCTATTTTAAACGAAAACAAAATCGCAGGTGGTAAAGTAGCAGTGCTTGGACTAGCCTTCAAAGGAAATGTTGATGATATGCGTGAAAGTCCATCAACAATCGTCATTGATGAGCTACAAAACCTAGGCTTAGAAGTGATTTCTTACGATCCGCACATTAAAGAAAACAAACATGCTACACAAACACAAAGCTTAGAAGAAGCTACAAAAGACGCAGACATCATCGTTGTACTAACAGACCACAATGAGTTCAAAGCAATGGATGCAGCAGCTATCACAGTGAAAACAAAAATCGTCTTCGATACGAAAAACTGCTTAAACCGTGATAAATGGCAAGAAGCTGGCTTCCAGTTCCACTTACTAGGGGATGCGAAAAACCGATGAAAGAAACAGTACTTGGCATTAACGTCAATACAGAAGGTTACGATGAATTAATGGATATGGCATTCGAGCGCATTGAAAAGAAACAAAAAGCGCTCGTCGTTGCCATCAATCCAGAAAAAATTATTAAAGCAAAAGAAGACCCTGCACTAAAGAAGCTATTAAATGAAGCAGAATTTCAAATTCCAGATGGGATTGGTGTTATTCTTGCTTCTAAAATTCAAAAAGGGCAAATTCGTGAACGTGTTACAGGCGTTGATATGATGATGAAGCTTTGTGAAGAAGCGGCAAAACGAGGAAAGCCTATTTTCCTTTATGGAGGTAAACCTGGGGTAGCTGATGCAGCACAAGCAAAGCTAAAATCACTATTTCCTTCTATTAAAATAGTCGGCACACAGGACGGCTATGAAAAAGACGAACAGAAGGTCATTGATCGTATTAATGAAGCACAACCGGATTTACTATTTGTAGCAATGGGTAGTCCAAAACAGGAAAATTGGATTAATGCTAATCGCGACCGATTGCATCCAACGATTTATCAAGGTGTTGGTGGATCATTCGATGTGTTGGCAGGTACAGTAAAACGTGCACCAGAAATTTTCCAAAAATTTGGTCTTGAATGGTTTTACCGATTAATGAAAGAACCTAAGCGTATCAAGCGTCAAATCGCTTTACCACTTTTTTTATTGGAAGTGGCTAGGCAAAAACGTCAATAATTTTTAAAAAATGGTATTGTCGTTTTAATTTGAAAGTGTTAGACTGTAGGTGTATAGGAATTTCCTCTATGAAATAAATAGAATTCCCTGCAAGGAAACAACGGTTGGTAGCCCAAGCGAAAAAAGCTCAAGCATTTATATGCTTGAGCTTTTTTCGTTCCTTGATTTAACTTAATTATCCATTATTTTATAAGATTCTAGAAAATATGAACAAGGAATGATAGAAAATTAGATTTTGTTGGTAAAGTTGCATATTTTCACTTGAAAAAAAGTGTTGGATAAACGACAATGGTAAAAGAGAGTTCGATGTCCACTATTTTCCGGAAACCAATTAGTAATTTTCCCAAAATATGATTGACAACTTTTAGGGATACAACTATACTTTTATGTGTAGTTGTTTATTTACTACATAACTATGTAGTAGAGACATAATTTTTGAACTTAGAGGAGGAAATTTTTCTATGGCTAACCAACCAAAGAAATACAAAAAATTCGTAGCTACGGCTGCAACGGCTACTTTAGTAGCTTCTGCTATCGTACCAGTGGCTTCTGCAGCAGGATTCTCAGATGTAGCAGGTAACGACCACGAAGTAGCAATCAACGCACTTGCTGATGCAGGTATCATCAATGGATACGCTGACGGCTCATTCAAACCAAACCAAACAATTAACCGCGGTCAAGTGGTTAAATTATTAGGTCGTTATTTAGAAGCACAAGGCCAAGAAATTCCAGCTGACTGGAATTCAAAACAACGCTTCAACGATCTACCAGTAACAGCTGAAGAAGAATTAGTTAAATATGCTGCACTGGCAAAAGATGCAGGCGTATTCAACGGTTCAAATGGCAACCTAAACGCTTCACAAACAATGCAACG